>Ga0265338_10011220_pt1 | contig 10383 bp, 11 predicted proteins | sample 42126metaG_FD_193579 | JGI IMG/M metagenome (GOLD analysis project Ga0265338, IMG submission 193579) | Rhizosphere microbial communities from Carex aquatilis grown in University of Washington, Seatle, WA, United States - 4-21-26 metaG | ecosystem: Host-associated > Plants > Roots > Rhizosphere... | reverse complement strand
CCAGCCGCGTCACGGGAGGTAGTCGAATGACCACACGACACACACGGACTGAGCGCAGCCACGGGGCGACCATCGACTTGTTCCGGGTGGGCCACTCATCCGAGGCCAACAGAACTTACTCACCGATCCGCAACCGTCTGACTTTGCGAATCGAATCCGGTGAGCTCGTGGCCCTGCTCGCACCGCGAGGCAGCAGCAATTCGACTCTGCTTCGTCTGGTTGCCGGGATCGAGCAATCATCGTCAGGCATGACCTTGATCGACGGCGAGGCAGCCTCCACGGCACCGCGCCTGGTGTTGTCGAGAAACCCCGCATTGTCGGCGTCGCAAACAGTGCAGGCGCAGGTCACCGCCGCGCAGAACGCTCGGCGCGCCCCGGGCGAGTCGGCACTACACGCCGACCAGGCGCTCCAACTGTTGGGATTGAACCGGTTCGCCGGCGCCTGTCCGCGCGAGTTGACCGCCGGCACGGCGCAGCGCGTTTCGCTGGCGACCGCACTGGTGAATGACCCAGGTCTGCTGTTGCTGGATGATCCGTTCGCCCGCCTCGATCCGATAACGCGCAAAGCGATTCAAGCTGAACTGGTCTCGCTCTGGCACCGCATCGGCTGCACGGCGCTGTTGGCGACCAGCGACGTGGACGAGGCGCTGGCGGTTGCCGGCCGGATTGTCGTGCTCGACGCGCAGTCCGCGCATGTCGTGCAGGACCTGACGCTCGATTGCGATTTTCCGCGGCGCGCTGGCAACCCGATCCTGGCCAGGACGCGGCGGCTCTTGCTGCAATCGCTCGAACTCGCCGCCACCAGCGAAAACACCGGCTCATTTGCACTGCGCTACGTCGAACCAGTCGCACCATCCGACAACTTCACATGGATGATGTGGCCGGGACAGCAACTGGCGCTGCAACACACCGCAGCCTTCGCATGATCACCCGACACCAAGCCACCAGGCGTCCGCCTGATGCCAGCTCCGGAGCATGAGCCATGCTGCAATCCCATCTGATTGACGTCGATGGTGTGCTGGTCGGCGCCGCCGTCCGGCTCGATCGAGGCTATCGCTTCATCGCCACCAACATGCGCCTCGAGGAGCTTGACCAGACGATCTGGCCAACGCTCGCCGACGTGCGGCGTCTGGCACGCCGCCTTTACCTCACCGGCAGCCTCTCCGAACCCGCCACACCGCCGGCGCCGCCAGCACTCCGCGTCATCGTCTGAATGCGTCACCCAAAAGCAGGACATCATCCCATGACCCAGCCTGTGAACAGCAGCGCCACGTCGGTTCGGGCCGGCTGGATGCAGCGGCACAATAGCGTGGCGCGAGGCGTGCGGTGATCAGCCGCCGCCATCTGCTGGCATGCAGCATCCCGGCAATCGCCACGGCCTCCGCGGCGCGCGCCGAACCGTCACGGCAACTCCGCATCGGCTATCAGAAGAACGGCATCCTGGTCGTCGCCAAGCAGCAGCAGGCAATCGAGAACCGGCTGCGTCCGCTGAGCTATACCGTGACCTGGACCGAGTTCTCCTTCGGTCCGCCAATGCTGGAAGCGCTGCGCCTCGGCAGCCTGGATTTCGGCACCGTCGGCGACACGCCGCCGATCTTCGCCCAGGCAGCGCATGCCGACTTGCTCTATGTCGCGGTGATGCGCGCCGGCAGTTCCAGCGCGGCGATCCTGCTGCCGCCCGCCTCGACCTTGCAGACCCTGGCGGACCTGAAGGGCAAGCGCGTCGCCTTCGCCCGCGGTTCCGCGGCGCACAACCTGACCGTTGCGGCGCTGGAAAAGGCCGGCCTGAGTTTCGCCGACATCCAGCCGATCCAGCTTGCTCCCGCCGACGCCGCCGCCGCCTTCGCACGCGGCAATGTCGATGCGTGGGCGATCTGGGACCCCTACTACGCCATCGCCGAAGTGCAGCCGGGCGTGCGCGTTCTGGCAACGTCGCGCGACATCACGCCGCAGAATTCCTTTTACCTGTCCAGCCGCGCTTACGTGCAAACCAACGCCCCGGTCATCGAGGCGGTGATCGACGAACTGGGCAAGGTCGCCGCCTGGGCGAATGCGCACCGCCCCGACGTGGCGCAGTTGCTGACCGACGGCACCGGAGTGCCGCTGGCAGCGATGCAGCGCGCGGTGGCGCGATCGACCTACGCGATCGGCCCCATGACCGGCGAGATCGTCGCCCAGCAGCAGCAGGTCGCCGACCGGTTTCACCGCCTGGGACTGATCCCGGCGCACATCGAGGTCGCCGACGCCACGTGGCGGCCCACCGCATGACCCTCGAAACCACGGGAGCCAATCGGATGATCACACGACGGACATTGCTTGCCGCGCTACCGGCACTCGGCATCGGCACGGCGGCCACGCGCAGCATGGCGGCGCCGGGCAAGACGTTGCGCGTCGGCTTTCAGAAGGGCGAGCCGATCCTGCTGACGGCCAAGCAGAAACACAGCCTGGAAACGCTGCTGAACCCGCTCGGCATCGACGTGCAATGGATCGAGTTCCAGTTCGGTCCGCCGATGCTGGAAGCCATGCGGGTCAATGCGATCGACATCGGCGCGGTCGGCGACACGCCACCGGTGTTTGCCCAGGCCGCGCATGGCGATCTGCTTTACATCGCCGCACAGCGAGCCGGCGGCCAGGCGATTCTGGTGCCACCCGGCTCGACGTTGCAGACGCTGCAAGACCTGAAGGGCAAGAAGATCGCGTTCGGCCGCGGTTCCAGCGCGCACAACCTGACGCTCGCCGCGCTGGAAAAGGCCGGCCTGACCTATAGCGAAATCCAGCCGATCTATCTCGGCCCCGCCGACGCCGGCCCGGCGTTCGAACGCGGCGCCATCGATGCCTGGACGATCTGGGACCCGTACTACGCACTGTTCGAAACCAAACCGGGCGTGCGCGTGCTGGCAAAATGGACCGACATCACCGAACAGAACTCGTTCTTCATGGCGCGGCGAGGCTATGTCGAGGCGAACGCCGACACCACCGCGAAGGTCGTCGCTGAATTCACCCGAATCGCCACATGGGCGCAGGCGCATCGGCCTGACATCGCCGCGTCGCTCGCGACGGAAACCGGCATGCCGCTGGACGCCGTGCAGCGCGGCGTCGACCGGGCCCCGTTCGTCGTGCTGCCGATAGACGCCGAAATCGTCCGCATCCAGCAAAAAGTCGCCGACCGCTTCAGCGGCCTCGGCCTGATCCCGAGCGCGATCAATGTCAGCGACCAGGTCTGGCGGGCTGGCGCGTGAAAAACCCTCTCCCGCTACGCGGGAGAGGTCGAGGCGCGCCAGCGCCGAGGGTGAGGGTGCCGCGTGCCGCACCCAACCGCCTCTCCACCTCGCACCAACCTAGCCAAGTGCGTGCCCAATACCCTCACCCGCCGCTGCGCGGCGCGTCGATCTGCTTCGCAGCTCAACCCCGCCGCAGGCGAGAGAGGTTTTCAGGGGAACCGACATGAACCGTATCCTCCCGTGGCTTGTCCCCCTTCTTGTCCTGCTGGCGTGGCAAGCCGGCTCCGAGTTCGGCGTGATCCAGGCCAACGTCCTGCCGGCGCCCAGCGAAGTGGCGCGCGCAGGCTGGCATCTCGCCCGTTCCGGCGAACTCTGGACCAACATCGAGGTCAGCGCCGCCCGCGCATTGCTCGGCTTCGCCATCGGTGGCGGCATCGGCTTCATGCTCGGCATGACGAACGGCCTGTCGTCGCTCAGCGAAACCCTGACCGACAGCACGCTGCAGATGCTGCGCAACATCCCGCACCTCGCGCTGATCCCGCTGGTCATCCTGTGGTTCGGCATCGATGAACAGGCGAAGATCTTCCTCGTCGCACTCGGCGTGTTCTTCCCAATCTACGTCAACACCCAGCACGGCGTGCGCTCGGTCGATCCGCACCTGCTGGAGATGGGCCGCGCCTACGGCATGTCGGAGGCCGCGCTGTTCCTGCGCGTCGTGCTGCCCGGCGCACTGCCGTCGATCTTCGTCGGCGTGCGCTACGGCCTCGGCATCATGTGGCTGACGCTGATCGTGGCCGAGACGATCTCGGCCTCGTCCGGCATCGGCTTCATGGCGATGAACGCCCGCGAGTTCATGCAGGTGGATGTCGTGGTGTTCTCGATCCTGGTCTACGCGGCGCTGGGCAAGCTCGCCGACAGCATCGCCCGCCTGCTGGAGCGCACAACGCTCGCCTGGAACCCCGTCTATGCAAAGGCCTGAGCCATGAACGTCAATATTCTCGATCATGCGGCCGACACCGTGACCCGCGCCACCTCACCCGGTGCCGACACCGAGACCCGCGCCATCCCACCCGGTGCCGACGCCGTGACCCGCGCCAGTTCACCCAGTTCCGCCGCCGTGACCCGCACCAGCTCACCCGATGCCGACGCTGTAAGCCGCGCCAGCACGTCTGGTGCCGACGCCGTGACCCGCGCCAGTTCGCCAGGCGCCGCCATCGCACCGCCCGCCAGTTCGCCCGGTGCCGCCGTCACCTTGCGCGGCGTGACCAAATCGTTCGCCGAGCATCGCGTGCTGCATGGCATCGATCTCGACATCGAGGCCGGCACGTTCGTCGCCATCGTCGGCCGCAGCGGTTGCGGCAAGTCGACACTCCTGCGCCTGCTGTCCGGTCTGGATCAGCCGACCGACGGCAGCATCGCGGTCGATCGGCACACGCAAGGCTGGCAGGACATCGTGCGGCTGATGTTCCAGGAGCCGCGCCTGCTCCCCTGGCAACGTGTGACCAACAACGTCGAGGTCGGCCTGACGCATGCCCGCGACAAACGCGACCGGAGGCAGCAGGCCGAGGATGCCCTGGCGCAGGTCGGTCTCGCCGGTCGCGGGCATAATTGGCCGGCGGTGTTGTCGGGTGGCCAGAAGCAGCGTGTGGCACTGGCACGCGCCCTGGTCAGTCATCCGCGACTGCTGCTGCTGGACGAACCGCTCGGCGCCCTCGACGCGCTCACCCGTATCGAGATGCAGGACCTGGTCGCCAATGTCTGGCAGGACAAGGGCTTCACCGCCGTGGTGGTGACACACGATGTGTCGGAGGCCGTTGCGCTCGCCGACCGCGTGCTGGTGCTGGAAGACGGCCGGGTCGCGATGGACGTACCAGTGGACCTACCGCGCACCCGGCGCCGCGGCGCAGCGGAAGCGTCCGAGATCGAAGGCGCACTGCTGCGGCGCCTGCTGCAACGCCAATAGGAGGCTGACATGGCTATTGCTCATCTGACCAGGCGCAGCGTCTTGGGCGCCGCTGTCGCCACCCTGGCCGTCGGCCATGCGAAAGCCGCGGAGACGACGTTGTTGAACGTCTCCTACGACCCGACGCGGGAACTGTACCGCGACATTAACCGCGCGTTCATCGCCGCGTGGCAGAAGCAGACCGGTGAGCATATCACCATCAACCAATCGCACGGCGGGTCCGGCGCACAGGCGCGCGCGGTGCTCGACGGATTGCAGGCCGACGTGGTCACGCTGGCGCTCGCCGCCGACATCGACGCGCTGGCAAAGCGCGGTTTGCTCGCGGCGGATTGGCAGATGCGGCTGCCCGATAATGCCTCGCCGACAACCAGCACGATCGTGTTTCTGGTGCGCAAGGGCAATCCGAAAGCCATTCATGACTGGCCGGATCTCATCAAGCCGGACGTTGCGGTGATCACGCCGAACCCGAAGACCTCCGGCGGTGCGCGCTGGAACTTCCTCGCCGCACTGGCCTGGGCAAAGGCCCAGCCGAATGCGACCGCCGCGTCCGCCGAAGACTTCATGCGCACGCTGTTCAAGCATGTGCCGGTGCTCGACACCGGCGCACGCGGAGCGACAACCAGCTTCGCCCAACGCGGCCTGGGCGACGTCCTGTTGGCCTGGGAAAACGAGGCCTGGCTGGCCCGCAAGGAGCTCGGAGAAGATGAATTCGTCATCGTCTACCCGTCGGTCAGCGTGTTGGCCGAGCCGCCGGTCGCGGTGGTGGACAGCGTGGTGGACAAGCGCGGCACACGCGCCGTCGCGGAAGCGTATCTGAAGTTCCTCTACACCAACGAGGCACAGGAGATCGCCGCAAAAAATTACTACCGCCCGCGCGACGCAGCGGTGGCGGCGCGGTATGCCGAGCATTATCCCGCGCTGAAACTCGCGACCATCCAGGACTTCGGCGGTTGGAACACTGCCCAAACCGCATACTTCGCGGACGGCGGCATGTTCGATCGCAGCTTCACGCCGGGCAAGTGATGCTGACGGTACAGCGCTCGGCGCTGCCGGGCTTCGTTCCGACCTTTGGCATCACGTTCCTCTGGCTGTCGCTGATCGTGCTGGTGCCGCTGTCCGCCTTGGCGCTGCGGCCATGGGAACTCGGCTTCATCGGCGTGTGGCACTCGGTCACCGAGCCTCGCGTTGTCGCAGCCCTGCGTCTGAGCTTTGGTACGGCGGCATTGGCGGCGGCGGTGAATGTGCCGTTCGGACTGCTGATCGCCTGGGTCATGGTGCGTTACCGTTTTCCCGGCCGCAACCTGGCTGACTCGCTGATCGATATGCCGCTCGCGCTGCCGACGGCGGTGGCCGGCATATCGCTGACCGCGCTGTTCGCACCGAAAGGCTGGCTGGGGGCGCTGCTGGCGCCGCTCGGCATCAAGGTCGCCTACACCCCGCTCGGTATCCTGGTCGCGCTGATCTTTGTCGGACTGCCCTTCATGGTGCGCACCCTGGAGCCCGTCATCATGGAACTGCCGCTGGACGCGGAGGAGGCCGCGGCAACGCTCGGCGCAACGCGCGCGCAGATCATCTGGCGTGTCGTGCTGCCGGCCCTGCTGCCGGCGCTGCTGGCCGGCTTCGGCGCCGCGCTGGCGCGCGGTGTCGGCGAATATGGCTCGGTCATCTTCATCGCCGGCAACATGCCGATGATCAGCGAGATCGCTCCTTTGCTCATCGTGATTCGCCTGGAGCAACTCGACTATGCCGGTGCCGCGGCGCTGGGCCTGATCATGCTGCTGGTGTCGTTCGGCATCCTGCTACTGCTGAACCTCCTGCAGCGCCGCATCAGCGTGCAGCAAACATGAGTGAAACCGCCATCTACCCCAGTGAATCGGCGACTTCAGCCATCCACTCCGGTGAAGCGGCAACGCAGGAGGCGCCCGCGACACGCGCGGCACTGACCATCCTGACCATCGTGCTGCTGATCCTGCTGCTGCTGTTTCCCTTGATCGTGGTGTTCACTGAAGCTTTCCGGCACGGCCTGGGCGGCATCGTCGAGGCGCTGGCCGAACCCGATGCGATATCGGCCATCGGACTGACACTGATCGTCGCCGCGGTCAGCGTGCCGCTGAACACGGTTTGCGGTGTCGCCGCCGCATGGTGCATCGCGCGCTTCCGTTTCCCCGGCCGCGGTCTGCTGATCACGCTGATCGAGCTGCCGCTGTCAGTATCGCCGGTCATTTCCGGTCTGGTGTGGGTGCTGTTGTTCGGCGCCAATGGCTGGTTCGGCCCGGCGCTCGACCGGCTCGGCGTTCGCATCATCTTCGCCGTGCCGGGGTTGGTCCTCGCCACCGCCTTCGTCACCTTTCCGTTCGTCGCGCGCACGCTGATCCCGTTGATGGAGCACCAGGGGGCAGCCGAGGAAGAGGCCGCGTTGACGTTGGGCGCGGGCGGCTGGCAGATCTTCCGGCGCGTAACGCTGCCGAACATTCGCTGGGGCTTGCTGTATGGTGTGCTGCTGTGCAACGCCCGCGCCATGGGCGAATTCGGCGCCGTCGCGGTGGTATCGGGCCATGTGCGGGGACAGACCATGACCATGCCACTGCAAGTCGAGGCGTTGTTCAACGACTATGATTGGGTCGGCGCCTTCACCATTGCCGGTCTGCTGTCGCTGCTGGCGCTGCTGACATTGGCGGTGAAGGCCGTGCTGGAATGGCGCATTGGCGCGCAGGGCGGAGCGCTGTTGTGACAGTCGAGCTACGCAACCTGCGCAAATCGTTTGGCGGCGTGGCCGCACTGGACGATGTCAGCCTGACCATCGCGCGCGGCGAATTCGTCGCCTTGCTGGGCCCGTCCGGCTCCGGCAAGACCACGCTGCTGCGCGCGGTGGCAGGACTGGAATTCGTCGATAGCGGCGACATCGTCATCGACGAGCGCTCCATCCACGGCGTGCCGGCGCGCGAACGCGGCGTGGGGTTCGTGTTCCAGCATTACGCGCTGTTCCGGCACATGACGGTCGCCCGGAACGTCGCATTCGGCCTGGAAGTGCGGCCGCGCAGCCGGCGGCCGACAGCGCGGGACATCGAGACACGGGTGCAGTCGCTGCTGGATCTGATGGAGATCGGCCACCTCGGCGGCCGCTACCCCGAGCAAATCTCCGGCGGCCAGCGGCAGCGCGTGGCGCTCGCCCGCGCCTTGGCGATCGAGCCCAAGCTGCTCTTGCTCGATGAGCCGTTCGGTGCGCTGGACGCCAAGGTGCGCAAGAGCCTGCGCGTCTGGCTGCGCGAATTGCATGAGCGGATGGGCCTGACCAGCATCTTCGTCACCCACGATCAGGCCGAAGCGATGGAGATGGCGGATCGCGTGGCAGTGCTGCGTGCCGGACGGATCGAACAGGTGGATACGCCGGCCACGCTTTACGCCGAACCAGCCAATGCGTTCGTGCACGAGTTCATGGGTGAATCGGTGCAATTCCGCTGCCTGGTTGCCGATGGCCGCGCCTGGATCGACGGCCTGCCCGATATCGTTCTGCCGAACCGGTGTCCGTCCGGACCGGCCGTTGCATTGATCCGGCCGCACGAAATTGGACTGCTGCCGGGCCCGGGTCCGGCGCGAGTGGACGCCAGGCATCACGTCGGGCCGTTGCGCCGCGTTCGTGTCAGGATGGATGACCGGGTGCTCGATCTGCCGGTTCCGGAAGGTCGGTGGTTGCCTGACGCTGGCCAGACATGCAGGCTCGACCTGTCGCAGGCCCGGGTTTATCCATGTGCCTCTGATGCAGCCGGCTTGTCGCGCGCCGGCGATCGAGAGTCTGAATCTCCAATACGTGCTACGATGCTGATAGAGGAGAACAGCAGCACATGACCGTCGAATTCATCGGCATGATCCACCATCGGCACGCCTCGGAGATCCATCCGCCGGCCAATGTCGTGCTGGATCGCGGCTACATCCGCGACTTCGCCCAGGCGGCGGAGGCGGGCGGCTTCGACAAGGTGCTGGTCGGCTATTTCTCCGATGCGCCTGACGGGTTTCTGGTCGCCGCGAGCGCCGCGGCGCATACCGAACGGCTCGGCTTCCTGCTCGCGCATCGGCCAGGGTTCGTCGCCCCCACATTGGCGGCGCGCAAGCTCGCCACGCTGGACCAGATCACCGGCGGCCGCGCAGCGATCCACGTGATATCAGGCGGCGACGACGTGGACCAGTTCCGCGACGGCGATACGCTGCACAAGGATGAGCGCTACGCCCGCACCGACGAATACGTGCACATCCTCAAGCGCATCTGGACAGAGCAGGGGCCGGTCGATCACGCGGGCACGTATTACCAGTTCGCCGGAGCATCGACCGCGGTGCGCTGCGTGCAGCAGCCGCGCATCCCGATCTATTTCGGCGGCGCGTCCGATGCGGCGATCGCGGTCGCCGGCAAGCACGCCGATGTCTACGCGCTGTGGGGCGAGACGCACGCGCAGGTGCGGGAGATCACCGCGCGCGTGCGGGCCGCCGCGGCGCAGCACGGCCGCTCGGTGCGGTTCAGCCTGTCGCTGCGGCCGATCCTGGCAGCAACCGAGGACGCCGCGTGGGAGCGCGCCGAACGCATCAAGCAGCGCATCGCCGAGTTGCGTGCGAAGGCCGGGCTTGGCCCGCGCGAGCCGGCCAACGAAGGCTCCCGCCGGTTGCTGGAGGCGGCGGCGCAGGGCGAGCGGCTGGACAAGCGGCTGTGGACCGGCGCGGCGCTGCTGACCGGAGCACGCGGCAATTCAACCAGCCTGGTGGGCACGCCGCAGCAGGTCGCCGAGGCGCTGGTAGATTATTACGACCTCGGCGTCACCACGTTCCTCATCCGTGGCTTCGACCCGTTGGACGATGCCATCGAATATGGCCGGTCGTTGCTGCCATTGACCAGGCAACTGATTGCGCAGCGGGAGGCAGCGCAGGCCGCGGCCTAGGCGCATGACGGGCGCCTGCACCGCCAGCATGCCAACCGGCGTCGCTCCGCGGTTTTGCAACTCTTGCTGTGGCTGCCAATCAGATACGGTTGCTCCGCGACATCGCTAGCAAGCAACAAAGGTCTCCCCCTCCCCTTGAGGGCTTGGGCCGCGAAGCGGACCAAGGTCGGGGGGAGGGGTAGCGTGCCGCGCGACCCCTCCTCCCCAACCTTGGTCCGCTTCGCGGACCAAGCCCTCAAGGGGAGGGGGAGCGCCTTCTCTCCCGACGACCCTC
>Ga0265338_10011219_pt1 | contig 10383 bp, 9 predicted proteins | sample 42126metaG_FD_193579 | JGI IMG/M metagenome (GOLD analysis project Ga0265338, IMG submission 193579) | Rhizosphere microbial communities from Carex aquatilis grown in University of Washington, Seatle, WA, United States - 4-21-26 metaG | ecosystem: Host-associated > Plants > Roots > Rhizosphere >... | reverse complement strand
CGGCGAGCTTCAGCCGGTTCAACGCGATGTGCGCATGGTTCAGGTCCAGCGCGGTGATGCGGGCGGGATTGCATATGAGGTAGCTGAGAATGTTGCAGCCGCCCGAAGCAATTGCGACGACATGATAACCGTCCTTTATGGCCATCGCCTCCATATCCACGACCGGATCTTCCCAGATTTGGGGATAGACCATGCCCTGGAAGGCCAGGGTGAAGAGGCGTTCGCGCATGCCCGACACCGACAAGGCCCTGCTGCGGTGGACGGCTTTATCAAGGCAAACCGCGGTTGCGCGTCTGGTGCCCTTCGCAATGACTGTCAAATTACCCTCACACGCCGAGGTTTCGGACGTGCCTAACCGAGTCACATGACGAAGCAGTGACGGCCCGCAATGGGACTTCGACTCTTTTACGGATTTCCCAACCTTCAGCCGTAGCGCAGTTTGAGGCCCAGGATCGTGACGGACAGTATCAGGGAAACGACGTCGGTAACGATGAGCGGCCAATCGTGCCGCGCGATCCCGTAAACAAGCCAAAGGAAAAGTCCGAACGCTGTTAACAGGAACATCCCTAAGGAAATGTCCTGCGTTGAGCGCGTGCGCCAGGTTCGAATGACCTGAGGAAGAAAAGCGCCGGTGGTGGACATGCCGGCCACCGAGCCGATCACGGAAACCCAGGATTCCACGGCCATGGAGCCTCGTTAGCCAAACGACTCAGGTCCGACAATTGATAATCACCGCGCGATAAAAGGGAACAGATTTTGAAAAACCAATTCGCGGCCGCCGATCGATTTCGCGAAATGATAATCGGTTAACGTCATAAAACCGAAACCCAAATCAGACACACAGCACACGGATCAACCGCGGTTGGATGATTTGGCCGATACAGAAGCCGTCGAGCGCGTGAAAACGCTCTTCCTGTCTGACATTCACCTCGGAACCCGTGGCTGCCAGGCCGAGCACCTGCTCGATTTGCTCAAGCATTATGACGCCGAAACCATCTTCCTGGTGGGCGACATTATCGACGGCTGGCGGCTCAAGAGCGTCTGGCACTGGCCACCGCTCCATAATGTCGTGGTCCAGAAACTGCTGCGGAAAGTCCGCAAGGGCGCGCGTATCGTCTATGTTCCCGGCAACCATGATGAATTCCTGCGCGAGTATGTCGGCGAGAATTTCGGCGGCATCGACATTGTGGAGGAAGCGACCTACCAGCTCATCGATGGCCGCAAGGTCCTGATACTGCATGGCGACAAGTTCGACACGGTCGTGCGCAATATCAAATGGCTCGCCCATCTTGGCGACTGGGCCTATGAGTTTGCGATGTTCATCAATCGTCATCTCAATGTCGTCAGGCAGGTATTGGGGCTGCCCTATTGGTCATTCTCCGCCGCTTCCAAGGCGATGGTGAAACAGGCGGTCAGCTTCATTGGCGCCTTTGAAGACGCCGTGATCGCGGACGCCAAACATCAAGGCGCGCAAGTTGTCGTGTGCGGGCATATTCACCACGCGGCCATCCGCCAGGTGGGACCGGTCCTCTATGTCAATTGCGGCGACTGGGTGGAATCCCGCACCGCGATAGCCGAGCATCTTGATGGGCGCCTGGAGCTCATTCGCTGGGATGAAGTGGCTTCCAGAGCGGAACATGCCGGCTTGCCCTCCTACAAGCTCGAGCCCGCAGCCTGAAGAAGGCCGCTCTCACCGCTCCGGATGCACCAGCGCCTGATAGACCAGCTTCTGCACCTGGTCGATATCGTCGAAGACATAATCGGGATACATGCCTGAACGCTGGGTCATGCCGACGCAGACAATGCCGTTGGCGGGATCGACCCACCACCAGCCGCCGAAAGCGCCGTGCCAGCTCATCGTGTTCTTGCCGACCAGGCTGCCGGCGGCGCGCGGATCCAGCATCACCTGCGCATCCAGGCCGAAGCCGATGGCAGTGTCGAAATGTACGGGCGGGCGTGGAATGCCGGCCTCCAGCGCCTTCCACGAAAGCATGTTGGTGCGCATCATCTCGATCGTGGCGGGGGCAAGGATGCGTACCCCATCCAGCTCACCGCCATTGCCCAGCATCTGCGCGAAGCGGGCATAATCCATCAGGGTGGAGAACAGCCCTGCCCCGCCCGCGTCAAAGCGCGGCGGCGCCATGGGCGGGATCAGTGGCAGCGCGATGGGATTGGTCGAGCTTTTCACTTCGGCGAAACGGTGGGTGGCGGGGTCGCCGGCATAGACCGGCGCAAGCCGCGCCATCTTTTCCCGCGGCACATAGAAGGCGGTGTCCTTCATGCCCAGCGGCCCGAACAGGCGCTGCTGCAGGAATGCACCGAAACGCATGCCCGACAGCTTCTCCGCGATATAGCCGGAGATGTCCGCGCCCGCGCTGTAGCGCCAGGTCGTGCCGGGCTGGTAGATCAGCGGCGCCTTGGCGACGCGGCGGACGAATTCATGCAGATCGCCGGCGCCATAGGCGTCCTGTTCACCCATGATCTTGTCGGCAGGATCATCGCTGGTGCCATAGCCGAACCCGCCGCTGTGCGACATCAGCTCGCGCATGGTTGGGGGATGGACGGGATCGGCCAGCACCGGCTTGCCTTCCGGCCCCGTGCCCGTCAGCACTTTCAGATGCGCGAATTCCGGAATGAACTTGGTGACCGGATCGTCGAGATCGAATTTGTTTTCTTCATACAACATCATCAGCGCCACGCCGGTGACGATCTTGGTCATCGAGGCGACGCGGAAGATGGTGTCGGGCGCGATGGTCTCGCCGGTTTCCAGATTCTTCTTGCCATAGCTTTTCAGCGACACCAGCCGCCCGTGCCGCGCCAGCAGCACGGCAAAGCCCGGCATGCGGCCTTCCGCCACCGCGGCATTGAGAAAACCGTCCAGCCGTGTCAGCCGGCCGGGATCAAAGCCCGCCTCCGCGGGCGCGATCGGTGCAAACACCTCAGCGAAAGCGGGCGGCGCGAGAAAGACAAGCGCGGCCGCAAGAGCGAAAATTCGGCGCATCAGGGTCCCTATCACAGGTCTCTTTTCGGAAGAGGCTCTTTGGATTTGGCGAACCAGAATGGCGTCCGCTCGCACCGAAGGCAACAGAAGCAGATCCGGTTCTTGACGCGGCGCCGGCGAGCCTCTCTCATTCTCCGCATCAAGGCTTTCAGGGGTATGCATGCAGAAGGCGACAACAGTCCGGCTAGTTGCGCTGGTCGCCCTGGCGACCTTTCTCAATTTCGCCGACCGGGGCAATCTGGCCACTGCGGCGGCGCTGCTGAAGGGCGAGCTTCGGCTCGACAATACCGAACTCGGCATCCTGCTGTCGGCTTTCTACTGGACGTATATTCCGGCCCAATTGGTGTCGGGCTGGATGATCGACCGGTTCGGTCCCTGGCGCATCCTGGCGGCCGGCGTGGCGCTGTGGTCGCTCGCCACTATTCTGCTGGGTGTATTGAGCGGCTTCGCCCTGCTGCTCTTGTTACGTTTGCTGCTGGGGTTGGGCGAAAGCGTCACCTTCCCGGCGGAAGCCAAACTGATGGCGCAGCAAATTCCCCCCGCAAAACTGGGCATCGCAAATGCCTGGGTGACGGTGGGCCAGGCGCTGGGCCCGTCGGCCGGCATCTTCATCGGCGGGCTGGTGATGGCCGGCCATGGCTGGCGCACCATGTTCCTGCTGTTCGGCCTGGTGTCGCTGGTGTGGCTGATCCCGTGGGCGCGAACGCAAACGCCCGAGCCAATCGTCGAAGAAGCGGCGACCCTGCCATCGCCCTCCTTTGCCGATATCGCGCGTCAGCGTTCGTTGTGGGGCGCCTGTCTGGGCCATTTCTGCTGCAACTACGCGCTCTATTTCATGTTCTCATGGCTGCCGCTCTATCTGGTGGACAACCAGGGACTTTCCGTCACCGCGATGGCGCGGTTCGGCGGGCTGCTTTATCTCGGCTATGCCGTCAGCGCGCTGGTGTCGGGCTGGGCGGCAGACCGGGCGATTGCGGCAGGCGCTTCGGTCAATCGGGTGCGCAAGACCGTCATCGTCCTGGGCAATCTGGGCGTGGGACTGTGCCTGGCCACACCGGCGCTGGCCAACACCGCCATCTCGCTGACGGCGCTGTTTGTCTCCGGCTTCATGTTCGGCATGATCACGCCCGCGCTTTACGCCATCGGCCAGACCTTGGCCGGGCCTGCCGCCACAGGAAAATGGGGTGGGATCCAGAACGGTATCGCAAATTTTTCCGGCATCATCGGACCCATCGCAAGCGGGGCGATCGTCGATGCCACAGGCAGTTTCGTCTGGGCCTTCATCAGCGTAGGCGTCATCACCCTGGCGGGCGTGGTCGGCTGGGCTTTCATCATCCCGTGTGTCGCTCCGGTCGCCTGGCCGGCGCGAGGGGCCAAAATCTGACGCCCGCCGCTGTCCGGCGGCACAACCCGCCGCGGCGGTTTTACAAAACTCTTACGTTTTTGCGGCGCCGCCCGCCTACCGCCGTGCTAGGCTTTCCGCCGGAGAAAACAAGATCAGGGAGGCGGGCATGAACGCGATCGAGCGGGCGCAGCTGGAGCGCAAGAAGGCATCGGAGTTTCCGCAAGGGTTGCTGGACCTGCTGGACTCCTATGTTCATGGCGTGATCGGCCGGCGCGAATTCATGGCGCGGGCGCAAACCTTCGCCACCGGCGCCGTCAGCGCCGCCGCGCTGGTGGAGATGCTCAAGCCCAATTACGCCTGGGCCATCCAGGTGCCGGAAGACGACAAAGGCATCAAGGCCGAACAGGTCACAGTCCCCTCGCCCAACGGCAACGGCCATATCGATTGCTATCTGGTGCGGCCCGCCAATGCGCACGGAAAGCTACCGGCGGTGCTGGTGGTGCATGAAAATCGCGGCCTCAATCCGTATGTTAAGGATGTGGCGCGGCGGCTGGCCAAGGCCGGCTACATGGCCATGGCGCCCGACGGACTGACATCGGTCGGTGGTTATTCCGGTGACGACGAAAACGGCGCCAAACTGTTCCAGCAGGTGGACGGCGGGAAGATGCGCGAGGATTTCTACCAAGCCGCGCTTTATCTGAAGAACCGGCCGGACTCGAGCGGCAAGCTGGGCGCGGTCGGTTTCTGCTTCGGCGGCGGGGTGGTGAACTATCTGGCGGTGCGGTTGGGGCCGGATCTGGCGGCGGCGGTGCCTTTCTATGGCGCCCAGCCCGCGGCCGACGACGTGGCCAAGATCAAGGCGCCGGTGAACGCCCAATATGCCGAACTGGACACGCGCCTGACGTCAGGCTGGCCGGCCTATGACGCCGCCCTGACCAAGGCGGGCGTGACCCATGAGGGCCATGTCTATCCGGGCGCGAACCACGGTTTTCACAACGACACCACGCCCCGCTACGACGAGGCGGCCGCCAAGGAAGCCTGGCAACGCACCCTGGACTGGTTCAACAAATATCTGAAAGCCTGATCAGGCTGGCTCTCGCGCCAACGGGATGCGAGAGCCATTTCTTTCAAGCGCTTATCGCGGTATTCTACGATTCAGAATGAAGCCGTTCGGGGAGAAAGCCATGGCCAGGCCTGACCGCTCCGCACTCTTTCTGCTTGCCCTCCTCGCCGCAAGCGGCGCCGCGCAGGCCGCGCCCTTCGACGCTAACCTGCCCTATCCCACCGAAGTGGCGCTGTCGCAGGAAAAGGACGGCTATATCTATCGCCGCTTCCCCGGCAACCAGCGGCTCTATACTTACGATCTCGATCCTTCCGGCCGCTCGGCCTGCAACGACAGCTGCGCCAGCGCACGGCCGCCGATCCTGGCGCCGGCCAACGCCAAGGCGATGGGCGACTGGAGCGTGATCCGCCGCGACGATGGCACGCAGCAATGGGCCTATCACGGCAAGCCGGTCTATTCGCTGTTTCATGACGCGCCGAACAAGCCGGTCGGCGATGGCGAAGGCGGGGTCTGGCACATCCTGCCCTACGAGAAATAGCGCGCCGACGACGAATCAAGGCGACGCACGGACCAGAATTCGGCTCAATTCGCAACCAATTTATTGGGTTGTCACCAGACTCACGAATGCGTAACGCTCCGTGTACTGCCTAAAACTGATTCGCGTGCGCGACCGTGCTTTCTGGAGGGGATATCCAATGAAGCTATATGCTTTCGCTGCAGCTACCGTGATCGGCCTGACCTTGAGCGCGGGTGCGCAAGCAGCCACGGTCCTTTATGACCAGAGCGTAAACTTGCCCAGTCCGGGCTGGTTCGATGGTTCGGGCAATCCAAACGGCGGTTTCACGGTCGCCACCGACAACGGCATAACCACCGCCCAGCGCGTCAAGCTGCGGCAAGATCCAAACGTCATCAACTCCTCGAATGGGGTCTATAACGTTCCCACCGGTCTACAAACTTCACCGGTTGATTCGAGCCCGCCGCACGCGGCCTGGAACTATGAATTCGACATTGGCTGCAACTCGGGCACCTGCCCGGGTGGCAGTATTGCCGCCCTGCTCGGTTTTTCGACGATGACCGTGACGGATATCACCAGCGGGCACAGCAACACCGTCAGCATGCTGAACTGGCTGGACGATTCCACCTGGAACGGATCGGCAAAGGGCAGTCTGATCGATCCCACGGCCTTCATCGCGCAGAACTCGGAGAACCCGATCTTTTCCAGCTTCCCGCTGGTGGGCTTCTATGACGTGAACGCGCCGGATGTTTATCAATTCACGATCAATGTGAAGGACGCGACCGGCGACATTCTCGACACCGACACGGTGTGGGCGAATGCGAGCGGGATGTCGTTTTCGCCGGGTGTGCCGGAACCGGCCACCTGGGCGATGATGCTTCTTGGCTTCGGCGCCATCGGCGGCATGATGCGCGTCAGGCGCAAGCGGGAAGCCCTCGCTGCGTAACAGCTTTCGCTACCGTCCCGCGAGGAAGTCGAAGTCGCAGCCTTGCGGGGCCTGGGTTACGCTGCGCTGATAGAGTGCCGAATAGCCGCGTTGCGGCGCTTCGACCGGCTGGTGCACGGCCAAGCGCTTGGCTATCTCGGCTGGGTCCACCAAGAGATCGATGCGCTTGTCCTTGACCGAAAGGCGGATGCGGTCGCCGTTGCGCACCGCCGCCAGCGGGCCGCCCACTGCCGCTTCGGGCGCGACATGCAGCACCACCGTGCCGAAAGCGGTGCCAGACATGCGCGCGTCGGAAATCCGCACCATGTCCTTGACGCCCTGCTGCGCCAGCTTGCGGGGAATGGGCAGATAGCCCGCTTCCGGCATGCCCGCGCCCTTCGGGCCTGCATTCTGCAGCACCAGAATATCGTCGGCCGTCACATCCAGGGCGGGGTCGTCAATCCGCGCGGCCAGGTCTTCCAGGCTTTCGAACACCACGGCCCGGCCTTCATGCTCGAACAAGGTTTCGGTCGCGGCGGCGCGCTTGAAGATGGCGCCGTCCGGCGCCAGCGAACCCCTCAGCGCGATCAGCCCGCCGTTCTTCGACACGGGCTTGGCGAATTCGTGAACGATGCGGCGATCCACCCAGTCAGGCTCCCCAGCCAGCCGCTCGCCCAAGGTGCCGCCTTCGACCGTCAGCGCATCCAGATGCAGCAGGGGCTTTAATTCTCGCAGCACCGCCTCCACGCCGCCCGCGGCGTAGAGGTCTTCCATATAGCCCTCGCCCACCGGTTTGAGGTCCACCAGCACGGGGGTTTCGTCGGAAATTTCATTCAGCCGGTCATAGGAGATCTTGATCCCGGCACGCCCGGCGATGGCGGTGAGATGGACGATGGCATTGGTCGAGCCACCGATGGCCATCAGCACCCGCAGGGCGTTCTCCACCGACTTTTCGGTGATGATCTGGCTGGGCCGGATGGGATTGTTGATCAGCGCCATCGCCGCGCGGCCGCTGGCTTCCGCCATCACCAGCCGCTCGGAATGCACTGCGGGAATGGCGGCCGAGCCCGGCAGGGCGATGCCCAGGGTCTCGGCGATGCAGGCCATGCTGGAGGCCGTCCCCATCACCGCGCAGGTCCCAGCCGTTGTGGCCAGGCGGCCCTCCACCGTCTCGATCTCGCCCTCATCGATATTGCCGCTGCGGAAGCGGGCCCAGAAACGCCGGCAGTCGGTGCAGGCGCCCAGCCTTTCGCCCTTGTGACGGCCGGTGGACATGGGACCGGTGACCAGCTGCACCGCCGGAACATCCGCCGACAGCGCGCCCATCAGCTGAGCCGGCACGGTCTTGTCGCAGCCGCCGATCAACACCACCGCGTCCATGGGCTGGGCGCGGATCATCTCTTCGGTGTCCATCGCCATCAGGTTGCGGAATTTCATGCTGGTGGGATTAAGGAACACCTCGCCCAGCGAAATGGTCGGAAAGACCCGCGGCATGCCCCCTTCCGCCAGCACGCCGCGCGACACCGCTTCCACCAGCTCGGGCATGGCGCGATGACAATTGTTGAAGCCCGACCCCGTCGCGGCGACGCCAACGATCGGCGCCTCCAGCAGCTTTTCCGACTGGCCCATGGAGCGCGCAAACGAGCGGCGCAGGAACAAGGCGAATTCCCGGTCGCCATAATTGGTCAGACCGTTCTTGAGACCCTTTTTCATGCCGTCTTGTTGTCTGTGCGCGGACGCAATGCAAGGGCGGCCAGGAACGCCGCCAGCTGAAGACCGGCCAGGACATACATGCCGGCCTGATAGCCGCCATAGTGATCCTTCAACCAGCCCAGGACGAAAGGCCCGAAAAAGCCGCCCAGATTTCCCACCGAATTGATCCAGGCGATACCACCGGCCGCCGCAGACGAGGCCAAGGTCAGCGGCGCCAGCGCCCAGAAGGGCGCTTTCATGCCGTGGATACCGATGCCGGCAAAACACAGCGCGACGATCCCGATCGCCGAGGCCCCAGCCGCTCCGAAGCGTGCCGCCGCGCCCAGCCCTATCGCCATGATCAGTAAGGTGCAGATCAGCAGCAAGCGGTGGTTGCCGAAATGGTCCGACAGCCAGCCTATGACCAGCAGCCCGACGACACCCACCGCCGAGGGAATGGCGATGATCAGGCCTGTCGTGAACGGGCTGAACCCCATGCCCGCCACGATGGTGGGCAGGAAAACGGCCAGCGACAGGTTGGCCGAGATGTTGCCCAGATAGATGAAGCACATCGCCAGGACCCGCGGGTCATAGAAGGCGCGGAAGGTCTCGGACAGATGCGAGCGCTTGGGCTGGCTGGGATCGGCGGCGAGTGCGGCTTGCAGCCATTGTTTCTGTGCCGGGGTCAACCATTTGGCGTCGGCGGGCTTGTCGGGCAGATGGAAATAGATCACCACGCCCAAGATCACCGCGGGCAGGCCTTCCAGCACGAACATCCATTGCCAGCCCGGCAGACCCATGACGCCCGACATGCCCAGGAAGATGCCCGAAAGCGGAGCGCCGATCACGGTGGAGAGCGGAATGCCCAGGGTGAAAAGCCCCATCATCCGGGCGCGGTAGACGGCGGGAAACCAGCAGACCAGATAGAACAGGATGCCGGGAAAGAAGCCCGCTTCGGCCACGCCCAGAATGAACCGCAGGCCATAGAAGCTCGCAGGGCCGCGGACGAAGATCATTGCCGCCGACAGGATGCCCCAACTGACCATGATGCGCGCGATCCAGCGGCGGCCGCCGATCCGCTCCAGCACCAGGTTGCTGGGCACCTCGAACAGGAAATAGCCGACAAAGAACAGACCGGCTCCGGTGGCGAACATCGTCGCGGAGAGGCCGAGATCGTGGCGCAGCGCGACACCGGCAAAACCGATATTGATGCGGTCCAGATAATTGGTGAGATAGGCCAGCAGCAACAGCGGCATCAAATGCCAGATCACGGTGCGGATGGTGCCGCGCCCGAGTGCCTGGTCGGCACCGCCAACTGCCTGGTCCATATCTCCTCCCCCTTTTTGCCCCGGCGGTGGAGTTCGAAAGGCCTATTGCGGCGGCGAGACCTGGTTGACCAGGAAGTCGTTGACCGCGCCGGCCTCGAAGGCCAGCGGATCGGCATCGTCCATCGGGCCCTTGTGCAGGACGATATCGGCGGTCACTTCATAGCTGGAGCTGGCCTTGGCGTCGGCATCCGGAAACGCGGCGCCCGAGAAGGGGCTCCAGCGCTTGGCCGGACCCGCTCCGGTCTTGAAGCTCCAGACCGGGCGGAAATAATCCATGCGGAAGCTGTAGCGCAGGCCCGCCGGATCGCGTTTGGATGAAGGCGCGGTGTCGCCCTTGGCCCGGCTCTCCACCAAAGTGAACCAGTTATCCTTCGCGTCCATGGTCACTTCCGAGGCGCGATAGGCCATGTAGAGTTCGATATCGCGGCGGCTGGTGAATTTGTGGCCCTTGATCACCAGATGAAAGCCGTTCGCGCCCTTCTTCTGGGCGGTGAAGACGCCGGGCGCCGCCGGAG
>Ga0265338_10011216_pt1 | contig 10385 bp, 5 predicted proteins | sample 42126metaG_FD_193579 | JGI IMG/M metagenome (GOLD analysis project Ga0265338, IMG submission 193579) | Rhizosphere microbial communities from Carex aquatilis grown in University of Washington, Seatle, WA, United States - 4-21-26 metaG | ecosystem: Host-associated > Plants > Roots > Rhizosphere >... | reverse complement strand
CAAAGTACGCCATCAACCAACCGCATCATTAATTTTTTATCGATGGCACTCGGCATAATGTTTTTGCTGACGCTTTTTACAGAGTTTTCCTTTATTACATTCGTGCTTTTTAATAAGGCCAGCAGGTGGGACATGACGTTGCTGGTATACCTTTTGCAATTATTTATTGTGCCGGTGCTCACCCTGCTTTTTTGGCGGCGCAAACGCGCCGGCTGGATTCTGCTTTGCATTTATTGCAGCTATTCCATCGTAAGCGGGGTGATTTTATTTTTTATGGTGATGAAACTTTCCTATGGAATTCCGGCTATAGACAATTTGTTCCCGACCGTGTCATCTGCATCATTTTTATGGAACGTTGTTTTTTATGGAGGATGCTTGTGGTTCGTCTGCAAACGCGATGTTAGGGATATTTACCAGGTTAATGGCAAATCGGCGGTGCTCATAGCGGGCATTACTGCCGCTGTTACGCTGGGCGTAATTTGGGGTTCGTTATCAAGACACTAAAATCCATCAGGCCGGGTCCTGGTCTTTTTTAAATAACCTTCTGCCCGAAACTATAGCAATAAACAAAAACCAACTGCCGCCAAGCCCGCCAACAATTATCCGCCAGATCTCGTTCTTTTCAATCCCCTGTGATATGGTATTGAAAGTGATCGCTAAAAACAGGATCGATATGATGAAGGGTATAACCAGTTTCTTTTTACTCACCTTTTCCATAACGCGAATGTACGCTAAAATTTTTTTGTGCGCAAAGCCCGTAAAGCAAGCCTTTTTACAACGAAAAGTTGCTTTTCAACACCACAAGGCGCATTTTTATTTTCATAAATCTTTTGTCTTTTTTTATGAATTTTTAATTGTTGCTGCGCGATGATCGGTGCTTTTTGTTATATTGATAAAAACAATGAGAAATTAAACACGATGTAGATATTCCCTATATCACATCAATTATTGCTATAAAACAGGGCTTCAAAAAGCTGTATATTTGCAATACATCAACACAAAAAATAAAAATATGTTAACTATAGGCCAAAAATTCCCTCAATTTTCAAAAACCGCTGTTGTAAGCATCGAAAAAGGCAAAGAGTTTGAAACCATTACTTCTGATTTCCTGGTGAATGATGATAATGTTTGGACCGTAATGTTTTGGTGGCCAAAAGATTTCACTTTTGTTTGCCCTACCGAAATTGCTGAATTCAACAAAAGCTACGGCGAGTTCCGCGACCGTGATACCCGTTTGATCGGCGCTTCAACTGATACCGAATTTGTACACGCTGCATGGAGAAGAGACCACGCCGACCTGCGCGACCTTAAATTCCCGATGCTTGCTGATACTTCAAAATCATTAGCCGAAGAGCTGGGCATTTTAGAGCCTAACGAAAAGATCGCTTACCGCGCTACATTCATTATCGACCCAACAGGCATTATCCGCTGGGTATCGGTAAACGATTTAAGCGTTGGCCGTAACGTAAAAGAAGTTTTGCGTGTACTGGATGGTTTGCAAACCGACGAACTTTGCCCTTGCAACTGGGTAAAAGGAGAGGACACTCTAACTGTTTAATTAATTGAATTGTGGAAGTCCCCGTGCTTGAAAGAGTGCGGGGATTTTTTATGGATAGATTTATACTGATGACTGAATCAACAGAACTGATCAACGAGATACTGGTAAGCATAGGCGCAGATGCCGCTTACCGAAACAACGCGCTTGAGCTGCTTGAAAAAGGCGAATCACGCTATTTAAGGGACATGAAGCTGAACCTTACCAGCACCCTTACTTCTGAGCATTTAAGCGCTAAGGAATGCGCGCTGCTGGCCCTTTCAACGGCTATCAATAATAACAATGTTTTATTAACTACTTATTTTACCCGCTATGCCGAAGAGCAGGGCGCCACACCAGCCGAAACCGGCGAGGCGGCAGGCTGCGCATCGTTGCTGGCATCAAACAATGTATTTTACCGTTTCCGCCACTTTACGCAAAAGGAAAAATACACCCAGATCCCTGCGCGGATCCGCATGCAGTTAATGATGAAACCCGTAACTGGTAAAGAGTTTTTTGAGCTGATGAGCCTGGCCATATCGGCAGTGAACGGCTGCGAGATGTGTGTAAACGCGCACGAGGATTCGCTGATCAAATTAGGTACCACCGAAGAGCGCATTTTCGACGCGGTGCGGATCGCGTCGCTGGTAACCGCGTCAGGCAAAATACTTTATTAAGATAATAATAACCAGCTGCGATTGCCCGGGGTTAACGCTCCGGGCAATTTTGTTTCCAGTCGCTGCGTTTCACTATACCACTATTCTCCCCACGATATCTGCTCTGTCATCAGGTTTGCCCTGTAGCCTGTTAACGCTGAAAATCGGTTTTATGGTGACCTTGTCGCCATCAAAAACACAGGTAAAAGTTTCGCCGTGTACCGTTTCAATATAGCGCCAGGTAAGCACCAGGGTGTTATCATTTTGCCAGCCATAGCTTGCCGCCACAATGGAATCAAAGTCGATACGGCGAAGAGAGAAAAGCGAGTGGGCGGATGGTTTAAGGTTGCCGGCCCTTATCCAGCGGTTCATACCGTTAATGATGTCGATATCAGGCTTGCCGTCTTCTTTTAAAGTAAAAACGCAGGTATTCCCGGTGAAGTTAAAGGTTACTGATTTGGCGTTAAAGGGGTTCTTATCCAACATAAATTCCTTGCCGGCGATCTTTTCAATCAAAGGCGACTGTGCCGCAAGTTGGGGCGGGTCGTATTTTAGTCCGCTTAATTCATTTAACAAAGTTTTATGCGCTGAACCAACTTCCAAAATTTTGTGCGGCTTCATCTCGGGGATCAAAACATCCCAAACTACCTGCATAGTTTTTTTAGTGTCGATGCTTTCGCTGGTAATCACTACTACCGCATCCTGGTCGGGCAATATCATACTGTACTGGCCAAAAGCGCCATCGGCGCGGTACCCTCCGGGAGGGTTGAGCCAAAACTGGAAACCATAGCCGTAACCCCAGCTGCTGTCGTTTTTGCCGTTTTCTATTTGTTTGGATGACGCTTCCCCCACCCAATCCGCGCTGATCACCTGTTTACCGTTCCATTTTCCGTATTGAAGGTATAGCTGCCCAAACTTGGCCAAATCTTCGGTTGGCATCCGCAGGTGCGAAGCCCCCATGTTAATGCCTTCAAAATTGGCGCCCCAGGTTGTGTTGGTGATATTTAGCGGTTGGTACAGGCGCGGTTTTAAATAGTCATGGGCACTTTGCCCGGTTACTTTTTTAATAATTGCACTCAGCATAAAACTGGCGCCCGAATTATACATAAACTGGCTGCCCGGCTGAAAAACCACCGGCAGGCTCAAAAATGTTTTTTCCCACGGCACACCCGGCGCCGAAGCTTCCAATATCAAAATAGAATCCTTACCATGCCCAACAGACATGCTTAGCAAATGCCTTATTTTTAAGGCCGCCAGGTTATCGCTTACCTGGGCTGGCAAATATTCAGGAAAGAATTTGATCACCGGGTCATCTACCGTCAGCAAACCCTCGCCAACGGCCAAACCGATAGCAGTTCCGGTAAAGCTTTTGCTGAGCGAATACAACTGCATCCGGTGCTCGGATGAATACGGCGCCCACCAGCCTTCGGCAACCACATGTCCGTGGCGCAGGATCATCAGGCTGTGAAATTCCTGCCCGCTCTCCTTAATTGCCTGCAGGAACCTGCTAATCCCTGCGGATGAGATCCCCTGCTTCTCGGGCGTGCTGCGCGGCAAAACAAAGGGTTCTTCTGACCCATTGTTCATGCCATAACTAAACAGCGACGGCAGCAGGCCCATTCCCAGGGTTAACAGGCCCGCATCTTTAATAAAAACTCTCCGGTTTGACATTGGCGACGACGTTTACAGCATCCAAATAGCTTTGGTGAATATAAAGGGATTTTTAATAATTTGCAGGGCTAATTGAATAGTTAGTTGGAATTGGGATCAATTAACAAAATCAACCCAAAGTCAACTTTAGCACGATATATCACTTTACTGTTTCGTCCCCATCCAATAATCCGTAACTTTGCGTTCCAATAAAATACAAGTGTATGCAGTATGATGTTATTGTTATAGGTTCAGGTCCGGGTGGCTATGTGGGTGCGATCCGTTGTGCCCAGCTGGGTTTAAAAACGGCTATTATTGAAAAATACAACACTTTAGGGGGCACCTGCCTCAATGTGGGTTGTATCCCTTCAAAGGCATTGCTCGATTCATCTGAACACTACCATAACGCCGCGCATGCATTTGCTACACATGGCATTCAACTGGATAACCTGAAGGTTGATTTCGGGCAGATGATCAAACGAAAGCAGGAAGTAGTAAACGCCAATACCAGCGGTATTGCCTACCTGATGAAAAAGAACAAAATCGACACTTACTATGGGGTCGGTTCATTTAAAGATAAAAATACCATCATCATAAAAAAGGCCGACGGCACCGAACAGGAGATAACGGGTAAAAATGTCATCATTGCTACCGGTTCAAAACCTTCTGCATTGCCATTTATTAAGGTTGATAAAAAACGGATCATTACCTCAACTGAAGCTTTAACGCTTACCGAAATACCTAAACACCTGGTTTTGATAGGCGGCGGGGTTATCGGGCTGGAGCTTGGTTCCGTTTATGCCCGTTTGGGATCAAAGGTTTCAGTAATTGAATTTATGGATTCCATTATCCCTACCATGGATAAAGCATTGGGCCGCGAATTGCAAAAGGTATTGCAAAAGCTTGGTATGGAATTCTATTTAGGTCATAAAGTAACCGGCGCCATAGTAAAAGGCAAAGAAGTTACCGTAACCTTTGATGACCCCAAAGGCGAAAAGAAAGAACTAAAAGGCGATTATTGCCTGGTAGCCGTTGGCCGCGTTGCTTATACAGACGGTTTAGGTTTGGACAAGATAGGCATTACAGTTGAAGAACGGGGTCGGAAGATCACAGTTGATGAACACCTGGAAACTTCGGTGAAAGGCGTTTATGCCATTGGCGATGTGATCAGGGGCGCTATGCTGGCCCATAAAGCTGAAGATGAGGGCACCCTGGTTGCCGAGATTATCGCAGGCCAAAAACCGCATATCAATTACAACCTTATTCCGGGAGTTGTTTATACCTGGCCTGAAGTTGCCGCTGTAGGCCAAACTGAAGAGCAGTTAAAAGAAAAGGGCATCAAATACAAAGTGGGCTCATTCCCCTTTAAAGCCAGCGGCCGTGCCCGTGCCAGCGGCGACCTGGACGGCTTTGTAAAAGTATTGGCTGATGCAGCCACCGACGAGATTTTAGGCGTGCACATGATTGGCCCCCGTGCCGCAGATATGATTGCCGAAGCAGTTGTAGCCATGGAATACCGGGCTTCTGCTGAGGATGTTTCGCGCATGAGCCATGCACACCCAACATATACCGAAGCAATGCGTGAAGCTTGCCTTGCTGCTACTGAAAACAGGGCTATCCATATTTAATTTTTTCCCTGGTTTAATAAACCGGGGACCCTTTCTTAATAAGGGATATGCGTTTTTGGAAATTGTTTGTAACAAATACAGTCACTTTAGTCGGTATTTTGCTCGTTGATAGCAACAAACTCACTGTGCTTTTACTCCGATTTTATTAAAGGTTAAAACCGCTCTCCATGGCTGGTTTTTTTTAAAAAAGCAACCCATTTGCCCTTCTTTCTTTTGACGAAACTATTTTGCATTTATTTTAGCCCTATAAAATATTCCGGGTTGGAATAAATCACAATTATTATTTGGACACATGCTTGCTATTTAAAATATTATATATACTTATTATAAATATTTAAAATATCATAAAAATGCAAGATAAGCGCTTATTAAATATTGTTGTTTAGACATCTAAAAAACAGAGCGGCGGCTTTCCCTTCATAAAGCACAGCCGTTTATAATTTTTTGCCTTATATTTTATTTGATTTATCAGTAAATTAATATTACATTTATTAAAAAAATAATAACCTTAAACGCGATCGTTGCGTTAAAACACAACAGCAAGGACGTTAATAAGGCTGACTGCAATTTTTTGGATAAATTATTTTATTGAAGGGGCACTCATGGGGTATTTTATATTAAATATTGACCATGGTGAAGGAGAAAGACAAGTCGGCTGCCGGCTTTGTAAGATTAGCGTTGACAGGACTAATTTTATTGACAGCAATTATTAATACGTCAGCTGCCACCATTGATTGGAAAGGCGGAACAAGTACGGACTGGGGCACGGGCTCAAACTGGAGCACAGGATCATTGCCCGGATCAGGGGATGCGGTGAGAATAGGTGTGGTTTCATTTACAAATCAGCCAACTTTAAAATCCGGCGCGACAACCACAATAGCAAGCCTTACCTTCGGAACGTTGAGTAATGTTACGCTTACCGTTAACAGCGGATATACCCTTGCTGTTACAGGTGCAATTGTGCAAAACCCCAACAATGGCGGGAATTTAACAACCACCCTTGCCGGTGCGGGTACCATCACGGGCGCCTCGCTACAAGTAGGCAATACAACAACCTTTCCGCCTGTTTTGGCTTCCTATTTAACCGAAGTAATTTCAACGATCAGCAGTTTACATATTACAGGTAATATAACCGTTAACTCTACCGATTTTGGCGTACTGATCGTTGGCGTTGGATTTCTTAACGCAACCTTCTCGCTGCAGGGCGGCACAACAACCATTGACGGTACATTGTTAACAGTAAATACCAATAGTGGTGTATTATCTTTCGTTTTTGCAACCCCGAAAATCAGTGTTGATATTCCAAGTGGTTCGGTTTTAAGCCCGGTTCTGCAGCTAACCAATGCCTCGCCCATAAACACCTCGAGCGTGGCCGGAAGCATTGATTTTTATAATAATACCGGCGGTACAGGCATAAGCACCGTTTATTACAATGGCACCACCCAGGAAGTTTACGCCAACGGCACAGCAAGTTTAGATAATACCCCTCAAACTTATCAAAACCTTCAACTTACGGGCTCGGGCACAAAAACCATCGATGCAGGCACGTTAACCGTCGGCAATGATCTTACAAGCACAGCAACTACAGTTTTATTTAATACCAACAATACAGCGGCAACTATTGGCGACAGCTGGACAAACAGCAGCAATGTAACCCAGGGAAGCGGCAATATAAGCATTGCCAATGCGTTGCAAAACACCGTCGGGACTTTCCAGCTTGGGACCGGGAGCTTAACAACCTCCACTCTGCAAAACAGCAGCGGAACAATTGCGGGCGGTGCCGGCCCCGGCGTTGTTACGGTGAGTGGAACATTCCAAAATAACGGGGGCACTTTTCAATGCAACGCCGAAAACGATTACTTTAATGGTTTATATCAAAACACGTCAACTTTTACAGCGGGCACCGGCACTGTTTATTTCAACGGTTCTGCGGCGCAATCTTTGTCTGATATCAGTTCCGCAGGTACGCAGTTCAATAATGTAAGCTTTAGCGGCACTTCGCTTGCAAATGCCAAAACCATGTCGGGTTCAGGCGGTTTTTCTGTATCGCCAACGGGTGTTTTATATATGGTTGGCAGCACCACAAAACTGGTTGCCGGCACATCATCAACCGCATATTTAACTTTAAAGTCCGACACTACCGGCACAGCCACAGTAGCCAGCATACCCTCCGGATCTGTTATCTCGGGTTTTGTAACTGTTCAGCGCTTCGTTCAGGGTAATAAAACATATGATGCCGTTGCCGGCCGATGGATAGGACGAAATTACCGCCTAATGTCTTCGCCTGTAAATGAGGGCGTAGACGCCAGCAGTAATTACCCCTGCAGCCTTAATTATCTTGGCGCCAGTACTATTATAACCGACTGTACTTCAACCTATGCCACCAGGAGCGGAAATCCCAGCCTTTACTTATACAACGAACATTACACACCAAGCAATACCACTTTCATTAGTGGCAATTTTATTGGCGTTACCAATATAAGCAATACAACTGCCAGCGGCACTATCACTACAACCGATGCTACAAACGGCACCGGAAAAGTTTATGCGGGGGATGGCTATATGATGTATTTCAGGGGAGATAATGTTACGCACCTGATAGGTTCGCCCAATAAAACTACTTATCCTTATGTAGCGCCTGAGAGCGTTATTTTTAGTACAACGGGTAATCTTAACCAGGGCACTTATTCTGTAGTGTCATGGACAGGCACTGCAGGGTTAATGTTCACCACCAGTAATGCCGGCAATTCCACCGTGCGAGGGTACAACCTTGTTGGTAACCCGTACGCAAGTTCAATTGACTGGAGTACGTTTAGCAACTCCAATTCGGCAGCTGCGATTTATGGCAAAAACGTAAACCCAACGGTTTATATATTTAACCCAACGACCAGCCAATATGCCTCCTATAATGCAACAACCGGGATAACGGCAAATGGGGGAAGTAAAATTATACCAAGCGGGCAGGGCTTTTTTGTACAGGCAAATAACACCTCACCAACGCTAACTTTTAACGAAAGTGCAAAAACCAATACAGTACTTACCGGAAGTAATTTACTGATGGGCACGCCGGCAGCCCAGTTAGCCTATAACAGCTTTATGAAACTGGATTTGGTTACCGATTCAATTAATAAAGACGAAATGGTGATCGGTTTCAATTCTTCATCAACCACAAAATATAATGCTAACATTGATGCGGAATTTTTGCAAGGCCTTGGTTCAGCAGAATCAATAGCCGGAATAAGCAGCGACAGTGTTCAAACTACCGTTAAATGGCTCCCTTTACCAAAAAATACTTCAAACCTGGTTTTTAAATTATACGTTTCTGTAAAGGCAACAGGAACATATACTATACAACGCACGGCTTTTGAAGCAATACCACAAATTTACGAGGCATGGTTGATGGATAAGTATAAAAAAGACTCGCTAGACATCCGGAATAATACGAGCTATGCTTTTGACATCGACCTAACTGATACCGCAAGTTATGGCAGTAACCGTTTTGAGCTTGTTATTCGCCAAAACCCGGCGCTTGGTATACATTTGTTAAATTTTACTGCCACCAAAACAGCCGGCGGGTCACAAATAGTCTGGAAAACCGAGAACGAGGAGAATTACACCAACTTTACAGTGGAAAGAAGCATCGATGGCGGCACCACTTTTACAACGCTTGGGGGTTACTCATCAAGTGCCCTGGGCACCTACAGCTTTTTAGACGAAAACCCTCCTGTAGCCTCGGATATGTACCGTTTAAAGATCCAGGACCTGAATGGCAGTATCAGCTATTCCAATATAATTACCCTTATTTACGGGAATTCAAACGCCGTTGCTGCGGCTAACATAAACGTTTACCCCAATCCATCAAGCAGTGTTTTAAATTTAGCTATTAAGCAAACAGGCAGCGTCCAATTACCGGGTTTATCAACGCTTCAAACAACGCATTAACCCCTTTTTTAGCCGCTTCCACTAATAGCAATACATCATATCATATTGAGATCGTAAACATCACGGGAGCCATTGTAAAAACTGCCACAACGTCATCAAAATCATGGCAGGATAATGTGAGCGACTTAGCACCAGGCACATACATTATTAAGGTTGTTAACAATCATGATAAAAGCCTGGTTGGAAAAAGCACGTTTGTCAAAATATAGCCAACACTGTAAGTCGCTGACATACAGTGTTGTTTTATAAAACAACTGCGGGATTTTTATCGGGGATTAATTCATACAGATTGTGGAATCCGACGCCCCAATCGTGGAAAATATTTTAAAAAAAGTTTAATTAATAATTTAATTTTCTCTATATATTTGCTTAAGCAACACACTTCTGCCATTTTATGGCAGTTTGTCTTACAATAATACCGTGTGGCGTATTTTTTGTATATCTATTTGACGTTAAGATAAATTATTGATTAGTAAAAATTGAACAGGGCCTTGATCACTTATTTAAATGATTATGGTCAATCGATTTTTACTAACTTTGATTATCGCCCTTGGGTGGTCTTCAGCACAAGCTTCAGCAATAACCTTTGATTGGAAAGGCGCCAGTACGACATGGGCTTCGTCAAGTTCGTGGACGGAAACAGGCGGATCAGGCGATTATCCCGGATCTGGCGGCAGGACAACTGATATTGTCCGTTTTGGTATGACAAGCACTTTTAGCAGTCAACCCACACTTACTTCAAGCATAACTATCGCTTCAATTGAATTTGGAGGCGGGTATCAAAAAGCGGGCGCGCAATTAACTGTAAACGGCGCCACCTTAACCGTGGGAACTATTACCCAGGACATTAACACAACCAGCGGCAGTTTTACGATTTTCGACTATTTGCAGGGCACAGGAACTATTTCATGCACCAGTATAACTGTGGGCAGCGGCTCAAGCACAAGCGGCAGTAATAATTTCCTTCTTTCTGAT
>Ga0265338_10011215_pt1 | contig 10385 bp, 11 predicted proteins | sample 42126metaG_FD_193579 | JGI IMG/M metagenome (GOLD analysis project Ga0265338, IMG submission 193579) | Rhizosphere microbial communities from Carex aquatilis grown in University of Washington, Seatle, WA, United States - 4-21-26 metaG | ecosystem: Host-associated > Plants > Roots > Rhizosphere... | reverse complement strand
GGGGTAGGAAAGTCAGACGCTGAAAGGCCGCAATTCGTGTCCATTCGTGTCATTCGTGGTTGTTCCCGTTTGTGGGGGGGGGAGCGGATACGCTTGCTCCCGTCATGCGCTCTGAAGGTTCGCAAGCCCACTTCGACGCGCCAAATCGCGTAATATTTTTGTAAAAAACGCTTGTGAAAAATTTCACAATGCGGCAGTTTCTGCGATCTCTTGTTTTGCTGGTAATCTAATGAAAGCGATTATTGTCGCCATGGCGCTATTGTTTCTGCCCCTGCTTTCGCAGGCGGCCGAAGCATCCGGCGCCCCCGCGGCGCCGGAGATGGGCCTGCCGGCCAAGGCGCTGGACGTGTTCCGCATCGGGCCGTTTCCAGTGACCAATTCGATGCTGGTCACGTGGATTGTCGCCATCGGAATCATTATTTTCGCGCGGGGAGCCACCAAAAACATGAAGGCAATCCCGGACGGCGCGCAAAATTTCTGGGAGTGGATGGTGGAAAGCCTTTATGATTTTCTGGAGGCGATTGTCGGCGCCGACCTGGTAAAAAAGACGTTTTGGTTCTTCGCGACTATTTTCATTTTCATCTTTTTCACGAACTGGTGCGGCCTGATCCCCGGGGTGGGAACGATTGGCCGCGGCGTCGACACTCCCAATGGCTTCGAGGTCACGCATCCGCTGTTTCGCGGCGGCAACGCCGACCTCAACATGACCAGCGCCATGGCGATGATTTTCATGCTGCTCTGGCTGGTCTGGGCGCTGCAATCCAACGGCATCGTCGGCTTCGTCAAACATATCTTCGGCCCCAAAGGCGACATGACCGGGTTAATGAAGTACTTCATGATCGTCGTCTTCTTCGCCGTCGGCTTCATCGAAATGCTCTCGATCATGTTCCGCCCCATTTCGCTCAGCTTCCGGCTTTTTGGAAACATATTCGCGGGCGAGAACCTGCTCGACGCCATGAGCCACGTCGTGTCGCACCCGGCGTGGGCGAAGGCTCTGTTCAGCGTGGTTTTGCCGATCCCGTTCTATTTCATGGAATTGCTGGTCGGCCTGGTGCAGGCCCTTGTGTTTATGCTCTTGACAGCCGTGTTCACCGGCGTCATCTGCATGCACGACGAGAGCGACAAACAACCGCACCATTGAATTTCGGCGGCATGACCGTGCATGTCTGCGGGGCCGCTGATGCAACACAAAACGAAAGGTCAATAATATGGTAACGCCAATGTTGGCGCAGGCTGCGGCTACCGGAGTCACCGGCAGCATCGCAGTCGGCCTGGCTGGTCTGGGTTCGGCGATCGGGGTGGGATTGGTTGGAATGAAGGCTTCCGAAGCCGTCGGGCGCAATCCCGGCGCGTTCGGCCGCGTCATCGCCATCGCCATTCTCGGCATGGCATTGTCCGAGGCGATCGTGTTTTACGCGATCTTCTTGAAGTAACAACCCTTGGGCGCGGAAGACGTTTCCGCGCCCGCTCTTTCAAACCTATGAGTCACTCGATATTTCTGGCCAGCACGGGCAGCGACTTGGAGGCCACCGCCCGCGACATCGGCGAGCGTTTTGGCTGGGACCTGCCGCACTTCATCGCGCAAGTCATCAGCTTCAGCATTGTCGCCTTCTGCCTTTACCAGTTTGCCTACAAGAACATCCTCAACATGCTTGGCGAGCGCCGCCAGCGCATCGCCGAGGGCCTTGCCAACGCTGACAAAATCAAGGAGGAACTGGCGCACACCGAGGCGATGCAGCGCGAAGTCCTTGAAAAGGCGAATATCCAGGCCACAAAGCTGATTGAAGAAGCGCGCGCCGCCGCCGCACGCGTCCAGGAGCAGGAGACGCAGAAGGCCATCGCGCAGGCCGAGCAAATCATCGCCAAGGCGCAGGAAGCCAGCTCCCTGGAGCATGCGCGGATGCTGGCCGAGTTGAAGCGCGAAGTCGCCGCCCTCGTTGTCAAAACCACCGCCGCCGTCACCGGCAAGATTTTGACCGATCAGGATCAACAACGTCTGGCTGATGAAACCCGCCGTCAATTGGCCGCGTAAATGAAAGTCACAAAACAAGCGCGCCGCGAGGCGCGCGAACTTTTCCGCGCCTGTTTTGCCAGCGGGCAGTTGGACGAAAACCGCGTTCGCACCGCCGTGCGCGAAGTCATTCGCGGCAAGCCGCGCGGATTTGTGGCGATCCTCTCCCACTTTCAGCGCCTCGTGAAGCTGGAGTTGGAGCGGCGGACGGCGCGGATCGAGAGCGCCACGGCCTTGTCGCCGCAGTTCCAGGCGCAGATTCAAGCGGAGTTGACGCAGCATTACGGCGCCGGGTTGGATTTCACGTTCGCGCAGAATCCGGCGTTGATCGGCGGCATGCGCATCCAGGTGGGCGGCGATGTTTACGACGGCAGCGTCGAAAGCCGCCTGAAGGCTTTGCAGGAATCGTTCTAAATCTCAGATTAAGTATGAGCACATTGTTACAAGAAATTGAGGCCCAAATCTCGGGCGTCAAAACCGGCGTCACCAAACAGAACGTCGGCGCCGTGCGCGAAATCGGCGACGGCGTCGCGAAGATCGAAGGGTTGTCCGACGCCATGCTCAACGAGATGCTTGACTTCGGCAATGGCGTCATCGGCCTGGCGTTGAACCTTGAAGAAACTGAGGTCGGCGCGATTATTCTTGGCGATTACACCGGCATCGCGGAAGGCCAGGAAGTTCGCACGACAGGCAAGCTGTTGCAGGTGCCAGTCGGCAAAGGCCTCCTTGGCCGCGTCGTCAATTCCCTCGGCCAGCCGGTCGACGGCAAGGGACCAATCCCGGCCACGGAGTTCTTTCCGGTCGAAAAAATCGCCCCCGGCATCATCAAACGCAAATCCGTCAGCCAGCCCGTCCAAACGGGCATTATGGCCATTGACGCGATGATCCCGATTGGCCGCGGCCAGCGCGAATTAATCATCGGCGACCGCTCCACCGGCAAGACCACCATCGGCATCGACACGATCATCAGCCAGGCGCGCCTCAATCGCGCCGCCGAGCAAGCCAAGGACGCCAGCTACCGCCCGCTTTATTGCATTTACGTCGCCATCGGCCAAAAGCAGTCCAACGTCGCCCGCGTGATGGCCGTGTTGGAAGAAGCCGGCGCGACGCCCTACACCATCATCGTCAACGCCAGCGCCTCGGACTCTGCGACCAATCAATACCTCGCGCCCTTCGCCGGTTGCGCGATGGGCGAATGGTTCATGGACAACGGAATGGACGCGTTGATTATTTATGACGATCTTTCCAAGCACGCCGTCGCCTATCGCCAGGTTTCCCTCGTGTTGAAGCGCCCGTCCGGCCGCGAAGCGTATCCGGGCGATGTCTTCTATTTGCACAGCCGCCTCCTCGAACGCTCCGCCCGCGTCAGCGAGAAATACGGCAACGGCTCCTTGACGGGTTTGCCGATCATCGAAACCCAGGCCGGCGACGTCTCTGCTTACATCCCGACCAACGTCATCTCCATCACCGACGGCCAGATCTATCTGGAAACGGACTTGTTCTACCAGGGCATCCGACCGGCGATTTCCGTCGGCTTGTCGGTCTCGCGCGTCGGCTCCAACGCCCAGGTCAAGGCGATGAAACAAGTCGCCGGTCGCATCAAACTGGATTTGGCCCAGTACCGCGAGCTCGCGGCATTCGCGCAGTTCGGCTCCGATTTGGACGCCAAGACCCAGGCCCAGCTCGAGCGCGGCAAGCGTATCGTGGAAGTTTTCAAGCAGCCCCAGTACAACCCGATGATCGTCGAAGTCCAGGTCGCCACGCTTTGGAGCGTGCAGAACGGGTTCATGGACGACGTGGCGGTCGACAAGATCAAGGATTTCCAGGCCAAGCTCACGGAATATTTGACAAGCCGCAAAACGGCGTTGATGGACAAAATCCGCGCCGAGAAAGCCCTCAGCGACCCGCTGATCGCCGATTTGAAGGCCGCGGTGACCGAGTTCAAGCAAACGTACCGCTAAGCAGCCATGCCCAGCACACGCGACATTCGACGCCGTATCAAGTCCGTCAAGAATACGGCGCAGATCACCAAGGCCATGCAAATGGTCGCGGCGTCCAAAATGCGCAAAGCCCAGCAGGCTGCCCTGGCGGGCCGGCCCTACGCGGACCTGATGAACGAAGTGCTCGACGCCGTGGCGTCTGACTCCAAGGATTTCGTCCATCCGCTCATGGAAAAGCGCGAGATCCAGCGGCGCGCCGTCGTCCTCGTGAGCACGGACAAAGGCCTTTGCGGCAGCCTGAACAGCAATTTGATGCGCGAAGCGGGAAAATTTCCGCGCGAAGGAACGGTTTACATCACGGCGGGACGCAAGGCGGCGCTGTTCACGGCGCGCACCAAACGCAAACTCGCCGCCGAATTCACCTTCAAGGACGCGCCGCTGTTCCATGAGGCCCGCGCAATCTCGAAATTCGCGCAGGATTTATTTGTGAAGGGCGAAGTGGATGAAGTGGTTATTCTGTTTACAAAGTTCATTTCGACCCTCAACCAACGCCCGGAGGCGCGCCCCTTGCTGCCGATCGGCGAGATTGCCGGAGTGTCCGCCGGCGTTGGCGCCGCGCCGCCAGAACGCCGCGCCGCGCCACAGGTCGATTTCCTTTTTGAACCCGGCCAGGAAAGCGTCATCAGCGCCCTGCTGCCGCACAGCTTGAACTTCCAGGTCTACCAGATTCTGCTGGAAGCCAAGGCGAGCGAACACAGCTCGCGCATGGTGGCGATGAAGAATGCAACCGATAACGCCAAGCAACTGGTCAAGGACCTGACCCTCGAATACAACAAGCTGCGGCAATCGAACATCACCAAGGAACTCCTGGAAATCTCCAGCGCGGCAATGGCGCTCGGTTAAGAAGCGCATCCACTTTTGAAAAGTAGAAGCCCGCCCGGCGCAACCAAACACCGGGCGGGCTTCATTTATCCCCCCAAACAACGTAGACAGTCTAGCACGAGCGTAATTGCTTGCAATCAGCATTTACGCCGGAAACTCTCTAAGGGAACAACTGAGGAACCTGATTATGCAACACTCGCCCGGTTTTTTGAAGGTCGTCGACGCCGTTCGCCCGCGCGTCCACGAAGTCACGATCGAGGAGGCAAAGACGCGCCTGGCCAACAATCCCAAAGCCATTTTGCTGGACGTCCGCGAGGACAGCGAATGGGCGGCCGGCCATGCCGCCGAGGCGGCGCATCTTGGGCGCGGCGTGCTGGAGCGCGACATCGAAAAAGCGATCCCGGACACGTCCACTGAAATTATTATGTACTGTGGGGGCGGCTACCGCTCCGCGCTCGCGTGCGAGACGGCCGCGCGCATGGGTTACACCAACGCGCATTCCCTGGCCGGCGGCTACAAGGCGATGGCCGCGGCGGATTGGCCGATGAAGAAGTAGGCCGTCACGTGTCAATCATTTTAATGCGCCGCTCGTGGCGCCCGCCCTCGAACGGCGTGTCCAGCCATATCCGCACAATCCTGAGCGCCATTTCAGCGGTGATCATCCGCGCGCCGAGCGAGATGACGTTGGCGTCGTTGTGCTGGCGCCCCAGCCTCGCCGTTTCCTCGTTCCAGCACAGGGCGCAGCGGACGCCCTTGAGGCGGTTGGCCACCATAGCCTCGCCGTTGCCCGAGCCGCCCAGCACAATGGCGCGCTCGGCGATCCCCTTGGAAACCGCATCCGCCGCCGGACGCACATACACCGGGTAATCCACCGGCGGCTCCGCGGCGAACGTCCCAAAGTCCCGGACCTCGTGGCCGAGTTGCGTCAACAGTTGCTTGATCTGTTCCTTGTAATTGAAGCCTGCATGATCGGAGCCGATGGCGATTTTCATAATATTCTCGGAAAAAAGCTTCGGAACGATAACAAAAGTCAAAAGTCGCGCACGCCGAAATTGACATTTGTAGGAATTCTGATTCATGCTATTTGCTGAATAAGCATGAGCGCTCGAACCCGTTTCACGTTGTCGCAGGAGGACATTCCCACACATTGGCAGAATCTGCTCCCGGTTTTCCCGGAGCCGCTGCCGCCGCCGTTGCATCCGGGCACCAAACAGCCCGTCACGCCCGACCTGATGATGCGGCTTTTCCCCGAAGCCATCGTCGCGCAGGAGATGTCGCCGGAACCACGCATTGAGATCCCCGAGGCGGTGCGCGAGATTTACGCGCTGTGGCGGCCCACTCCCCTGCTCCGCGCGGTGCGGTTCGAGAAGGCGCTGCAAACGCCGGCGCACATTTATTACAAGTATGAGGGCGCCAGCCCCGCCGGCAGCCACAAGGTCAACACGTCCGTCCCGCAAGCCTACTTCAACAAAATGGCGGGGACGAAGCGCCTGGCGACCGAGACCGGCGCGGGGCAGTGGGGATCTTCGCTTGCGATGGCCTGTCAGATGTTCGGCCTGGAATGCGTCGTTTACATGGTGAAGGTCAGCTACGAGCAAAAGCCGTATCGCAGAATGCTGATGCACACATGGGGCGCCACGGTTTATCCGAGTCCCAGCGATCAGACGAGCTTCGGGCGCAAGCTTCGCAAGACTGATCCCAAGTGCGCCGGCAGCCTCGGCATCGCCATCAGCGAGGCGGTCGAGGACACCGCCACGCACGCGGACACCAAGTATTCGCTGGGCAGCGTTCTCAACCATGTTTGCCTGCACCAGACTGTGATCGGCCAGGAGGCCATTCGCCAGATGGAGATGGCCGGCGAAGCGCCCGACGTCGTGATCGGTTGCGCCGGTGGCGGCAGCAATTTCGCGGGGCTGAGTTTTCCGTTCATTGCGCAAAAAATCAAAGAAGGCAAAAAGTTTCGCATCGTCGCGGTAGAGCCGTCGGCATGCCCGTCGCTGACGGAGGGAGAGCTGCGCTATGATTTTGGCGACACTGCGGAAACGACGCCGTTGGTGATGATGTACACGCTGGGGCACAAATTCATGCCGCCGTCGATTCACGCGGGCGGCCTGCGGTATCATGGGATGTCGCCGATGGTGAGCCATGCGCTGAAGCTGGGGCTGATCGAGGCGCAAGCGGTGCATCAGACGAAGGTGTTCGAGGCGGGCACGCTGTTCGCGCGGACCGAAGGCATCGTGCCCGCGCCGGAATCGGCTCATGCGATCGCAACAGTGGTCGAGGAGGCGAAGGCGGCCCGCGACGAAGGCAAAAAGCGCGTGCTGCTGTTCAATCTGTCGGGGCATGGGCTCTTGGATTTGTCGGCCTACGAGACCTATCTTGGCGGGCATTTGCAGGATGTGTAGGTTCGTTTGACACGAATTGACACGAATTGACACGAAACTGAAGGACGGCTCGGCGAGCCGTCCCTACCATCCGTGTCAAGCAGTTGGCGTCCCGTGAAGAGCCGGGCGGGTTTCGGGGCGGTTGGAGGATTTTTCGGTGAGGCTGTTGAGCCAGGTGAGGGTGAGCTTGTCGCCGTCCAGTTGACAGGTCACGGTGTCGTGGTGCGGGGTTTCGATATAACGCCAGAGCATGACGAGCGTATTGGCATCCTTCCACGCGGCGCTTGCGGCGATTTTGGCCGGGCGCAGATCGCCGACGGTGAGTTTGGGCGGCGTTCCTGGAAGGCTGGTCACCCCTTCGATCCATTTTCCGACCCCGCAATGGACGGCTTGCGAATCAAAGTTGATGATGCAGGATTGCGCGTCGCATTGAAGGGAGATGGTGTCGAATTTGGAATCGTTGGGCTCGAGCTTAAACGATTTCGTTAACGGCGCGGATGAGGCATTTCCGGGCGCGAGAGGCAACACAAGCGAGGCGAGCGTTTGCTTGAGCTGCGCATGGGCGGAATCGTCGGCTGGCAGCGGGGAGGGTTTGATCGCGGGCAGGAGATGGTCCCAAATCAGTTTGAATTCGCCGGCCATTTCGCCTGTTTCACTTGTGATGGCGATGATGGTGTCCTGCTCCGGCAGAACAAAGGCGTATTGGCCAAAAGCGCCGTCGCCGCGGAAGGCGTTGTGGGAGGTGCGCCAAAATTGGTAGCAATAGCCCTGGTGCCATTCGCTGGTTTTCTTGAGCTGTTCAAGGTCGGCGCCATCGGTCGCGGGCTGCTGGATTTTGAAAGTGGTCGCTTCATGGACCCATGAGGCGGGAATGAGCTGGCGTCCGTTCCAACTGCCGTTTTGCAGGTAAAGCTGGGCGAATTTGGCGACGGTCTCGGTCTGGATTGCCAGGCCCCAACCGCCGGTGTTGATGCCGAGCGGGCACTTTTCCCACGTCATGCCTTCGACGGCCAGCGGTTCAAACAGGCGCGGGCGCAAGTAGTCAATCGCTTTTTCGCCGGTGACCTTCTGGACGATGGCGCTGAGCATGTAGGTCGCGCCGCTGTTGTAAAGAAAGACGCTGCCGGGCTCGTGCTCGATGGGCAGCGACAGGAACGTCTTCACCCAATCATGCTCCTTGGTGATGATCGGCGTGGAATCTTTTGCGTGCCCGACGGACATGGTGAGCAAATGTTTGACTTTGAGCGCGGCAAGGTTCTCGCTGACGGTCGCGGGCAGCTTGTCGGGAAAAAAACAGGTCACGGCGTCATCAACGGTCAATTTGCCGCTGGTGACGGCGAGGCCGATGGCGGTGGAGGTGAAGCTTTTGCTCAACGAATAGAGCATGTGATTGAGGTCGGCGCGGTACGGCGCCCACCAGCCTTCGGCGATGACCTGGCCGTGGCGCGCCATCATGAAGCTGTGGAATTCGTGTTTGGAATGGTTGACGGCGTCGAGAAAATCCAGAATGCCCGCCGACGACACGCCCTGCGCTTCGGGAACGCCGCGCGGCAGAGAACCGCTGGACGCGCTGGCGAACATCCGGAACGACGGAGCCAGATAAATACCGGCGGCGCCGAGGCCGAGCCGGTTAAAAAACGCGCGACGGTGGATTTTCATGGCAATGAGTTACCAACGGGCGGCTCAGATTGCACGGATTTGTTTTTTTTGGGCCGGGACTTTTCTCCCCCCCCCACGCGCGCCTGCGCGGTTTAAAGTTTAAGGTTCAAAGTCCAGGATTCCTCCCCCCCCGCGCTCCCCCCCCAAAAAAAAGCGGGGTGAGTCCGGCAGAGGGCCAAACCGGGCGGCGGCAGGTCCAGGCGACAGGATTGGGCGTGGATCCGCAAGAGGCGGCTTTGGACGGAGACAAAAGGGAGGCGCCGCCGGGGGAGCCCGGCGTGGCGTCGGCAGGAAGGCGCAGCGCGATCCATGAACAAACCCTAACACATACCTATATAGAGATGCAAGCGGGAAAAGCGGATTTTTTGACAGGATTCACAAGATTTACAGGATTTATGAAGAACAGCTTGAAACAGCCTGTGGATGTTTCCCTTGCTGTTGCTCCATATGCCGCCCGACGGCAAAAGCCTGGGCAACGCTGGATGAGGCATTGTTGCCGGAAAAAATCCGACGACAATTACCCACGCTGTTGGAAGGCGGCTTTGTGGAACGCAGCGACAATTTGCTCGCCTTCGGTTTGCCGGGTCGTGGAGAAAGTCACTTTGTCGCCGCCTTGTGCCGAGAGATGATCCTGCGACATGGCCAGACCGTGCTGTTCATCCCGACATTCAAACTGGTGCAAAAACTCTTGACCGCCAAGAAGGCGTTGAAACTGGAAGCGCTGCTCAAAAAACTCGACAGGTATGCAGTCGTGTGTCTGGACGACATCGGTTATGTCCAACAGGACCGGGAGGAGATGGAAGCGTCGTTCACGTACCTGGCTGAACGCTATGAGCGGCGCAGCGTGATGATCACCAGCAATCTGGTGTTCTCCAAGTGGGATAAAATCTTCAAGGACCCAATGACCGCCATGGCCGCAATTGACCGACTGGTGCATCACGCCACCATCCTGGAATTCGATGGCGAAATTGTGCGAACAAAGAAAGCCAAATCCAGGCAGACCGCGTGAACATTTAGGACATTTGGTCATACTCAAAAGGAAAACGCTGCCACTCAGACATCTGTGCCAGTGGCGCAATAATCGTGCGAATTAACGACAAGCTTTCCGGGCGAGTTTGGACTATTTTTAGGCTAATGAAATGTCGATCGCTTCTGTTTGGAGCCATGCTGTTGTCCGCGTTGGCGGCGCGCGCTATTCCGACCGGCTTAACAACATGAGTGAATCGAACTGAAACTATGAATCAAATCAAATTGACCTCCTTGACGTTGCGCTGCTCATTTGCAAAAACGTGGGGAAAAGGCGTTTTTACGGTCGTTTCACTCCTATGGCTTTTCTGGTGTTCATCACCCGTCTGTTTCGCGCAGAACGGCGTGCTGCCCTCGACATTCAGATGGACCTCGACGGATCCGCTCGCTACGCCACAGAACGGGTCGCTCGCCATGAAGGACTTTACTTGCGTCCACTACAATGGCAAATACATCGTCTACTTTACGACGGTCGACAGCGCA
>Ga0265338_10011214_pt1 | contig 10385 bp, 9 predicted proteins | sample 42126metaG_FD_193579 | JGI IMG/M metagenome (GOLD analysis project Ga0265338, IMG submission 193579) | Rhizosphere microbial communities from Carex aquatilis grown in University of Washington, Seatle, WA, United States - 4-21-26 metaG | ecosystem: Host-associated > Plants > Roots > Rhizosphere >... | reverse complement strand
TTAAGCTTATTGGGTTTTCTTTTTCTCATTAGGGATTAAATTGACCCCTAAATTCCTCCTTCGACTCCGCTCAGGCACAAAAGGGGACTTTGGCGTTGTACAATTTAGTGTGTTTTCTTAAATATTATCCTAATTGTAATCTGCTTTTCTTTTGAATAAAAACTAGGACTTGTATTATAAAGCCCCCTTTAGGGGGTTGGGGGTCTCTTTAAAACAGCTTTAATTGACTATCGTCTTTGGGTGCTTTCAACACCGGCAAGCAAATATTAAATCGAACTGCCAAAATTCTTGTGGCAACTACAGAGCTAAAGGTTAGTATCTGGCAAATCCATAAATCGATGGATAGTAATTGACAAAACATATACACCAAGCCTCCAATAATACACGCCATGGCATATATTTCTTTGCGAAAGATCAATGGGATTTCATTGGTTAATACATCGCGCATAATCCCTCCGGCAGCACCTGTTATTGTTCCCATAATAATGGCTACCCAATAAGGGAAATGAAACCATATACTTTTCTCAAATCCAACCACAACAAACAACGCGAGCCCAATGGTATCGAAGATAAAGAAGGTGTTTTTAAAGCGAAACAAATCTTTTTCAAACAACACTACAGAAAATAATGCTACGGCTGTGCAAATCACATAACTGGCATCGGACATCCAGAAAGGACGTACTCCCAACAACAAATCACGAATGGTTCCGCCACCTATAGCCGTTACCAAACCAATCACATAAGCTCCAAACCAATCAAATCGCTTTATGGAAGCTGCCCGTATACCACTAATGGCAAAAGCAAATGTTCCAATGTATTCTAATATGTCTATAAAACTTATATGCATTGTCTGGACTTATTTTTCGCTACAATATGTTACAAAAAAAGCTTACAACCAAATGATTGCAAGCTTTTCGCGGTGAGGGGGGGATTCGAACCCCCGGTACAGTTACCCGTACGTCAGTTTAGCAAACTGGTGGTTTCAGCCACTCACCCACCTCACCTTCGATGTAGCTATTTGGCTTTTTGTTTGCGGTTGCAAATATAGAAAAGAGTTCGCAACTTTCAAACAGGTGTAATCTTTATTTTGAAAACTATTCCTTATTTTTGCACACTGAAATCCGATAAATCGAAGCTAAAGCCTTCATTTTCTAATAACCAACCATAACAATTAATGCAGTATGTTTAAAAAAGCTATCTTATTTCTTGGTATAATTATTATTATTGTGCTAGCCTGTTTCCTGTTACCAAACGTTAGCTCAACGAAAAACACGGAGTATTTATTAATTCGAAAAAATTCAAGCATAGAAAGCATTGTCGATTCTTTGAGTAAAAAAGAATCGGTGTATAGTTCACTATCATTCTCGCTTTGTGCGCATATTGTAGGATATAAACACAAGATCAAAATAGGTAGATATGAACTTAAACCAGGCTTAAACAATCTATACTTACTTAACAACCTTATTAAAGGAAGACAAAAACCGATTCGTATTTCGTTTAATAACATCCGCACCAAACAACAACTTTGTGCCCGCCTCTCCAACCAATTGATGCTTGATTCAACTGAAATATTTAAGATACTTAGCAGCAATGATTCGCTAAAAAAATATGGAGTAAACAGTGATAATGCTGTTTGTCTTTTCATACCGAATACTTACGAAGTTTATTGGACAATATCAACCCAAAAACTGATGGAGAAGATGTACACCGCGTATCTTGCGTTTTGGACTGATGCACGAAAAGAAAAGGCAGAGCAAGCAAAATTGAGTCCATGCGAAGTAAGTACCTTGGCATCTATTGTTGAAGAAGAAAGTAATTTGGCCTGCGAAAAACCTTTGATTGCGGGTCTTTATCTAAATCGCTTATACAGCGATATGCCGCTTCAAGCTGACCCGACAATAAAATTTGCCTTGGGTGATTTCAGTATCAAACGAATTCTTTTTAAACACATTGACGATACAAAATCATCTCCCTACAATACGTATATAAACAAAGGATTGCCTCCGGGGCCAATCCGTATTCCCAGCGTTGAAAGTATTGATGCTGTTTTAAACTACAAACATCATCCTTATTTCTTTATGTGTGCAAAAGGAAGTGGTGGTCAAGGTCATGATTTTGCCGTAACATTTCAAGAGCATTTGCAAAATGCCAATAGATATAGAGGTGAAATGAACAAGCTTGGAGTTAAATAAAAAATCAACGTTGTACTAAAAAAGATACTATATTTGTGGCTATATTAAATCATCAACGTATGAAAAAGATTATACTCCTTGCATTAGCTCTATTAACTTTAACTAGTATTACTGCGGCAAAGAAACCTGAAAAAAAGGATGAAGAACCACAAAAATCAAGTTTCTCAGGAATCATTACCTACTACGGTAAGGTTACCCGTATTCCGGACAAATCAAAAACTCATGCTAAACTAGGTGATTTTGAGGCTTTGTTTAAACTCTACATGAATGATGAATATACAAGAAGGGTTGAGAATTATGAAGGATTGGGATTGAAAATCACTATCACAGAAGGCATCAACAAAGACGTTTATTTTCAAACAGTATCTACTAAAAATGGAGATATGTTTGTAGAAGCAACTACTCAAGAGCTAAAAGACTATCAACTTATCGCAAAATACATGCGGACTAACTCTTTAAAGATGAGAGAAGTTACAGGTAAGAAAAGAATTAACGGCTACACCTGTAAGAAAGTGATTTCTGACATTGTAACTGAAGATAATATACGCATTCAATTAGTAGCATGGTATTGTCCTGATTTATTTATTCCGGGGTACCAAGTTCCATTCTTTCCAAATTTAAAAGGAATTCCATTGTTATACGACACTTATAACGGTGAGCATGTTGTGACATATAATGCCACAGACATAAAAAAACAACTATTGAATAATGGCTATTTCAGTAGACCGAATATGATGGAACCAATGACATTTACTGAATACATGAGAAAAATGGAAGAACAAGGAAAGCAAGAAGAATAATATTTTATAAGATTATAACTTCGGGCGAGATTTCGATATCAAATTTAGATTCTACAGATTGACAAATTAGATCTGATAATTCAACAACTTCCTTACCGGTAACATTCCCTTTATTTACCAACACCAAAGCTTGCTTATCGTGTACAGCTGCATTTCCGTGCGACTTTCCTTTCCATCCGGCTTGCTCTATTAACCATCCGGCAGGAATCTTTATTTCAGTCTCAGAAACTGTATAAAACGGCATGGAAGGATATTCCTTTTGTAATTCGGCAAACCTCATTTTTGAAACCACAGGGTTCTTGAAAAAACTCCCTGCATTTCCTTGCACCTTTGGATCGGGTAACTTGGCTTCTCTGATTGAAATAATTGCTTGCCTAACAGTATAAAGATTAATAACACCTGTCTTAGCCAGTTCGTCTCTGACAGTACCATAATCCAGGGTGTAGTTTTCTGTTTTCGATAATTTGTAAATTACATGAGTCACAATAAACTTGTCTTTCAAGACATGCTTAAAAATACTATCGCGATAACCAAAGCAACAGTCTGCATTTGAGAATTCTTTTGTCGAAACATTGTCAATATCAACACCTATAACCAATTCTATTACATCCTTTGCCTCTACTCCATAAGCACCAATGTTTTGTACAGGAGAGGCACCAACTTCACCCGGAATAAGTGAAAGATTTTCTATACCATGCCATTTTTTCTCAACACAATAGGCCACAAAATCATCCCACACTACACCTGCACCGACTTTAACAACCACTTCCTTTTCATCTTCTTTAATCACCTCATATCCGGTAATCTTGGAATGAAGAATTACACCATCAAACGGTTTGGTAAATAATAAATTACTTCCCCCTCCAATTGAATAAAATGAATTGTCAACCAGAAGTTCACTGTTCAACAAAGACATCAATTCCTCTACACTTGAATATTCAACAAAATAACGGGCAGGAACATCAATTCCGAATGTATTATATGATAAAAGGGAGCAGTTTTCTCGTAGTGTCATGCTATTCAAAATTTACACAAAGATAAACAAGGCATTTTATTTACCTATATTAAAATGTTGTATGTTGGTTAGTAAAATGTGTACATTTGCACTTCATGTTCAATTTCTTCTGAAATAATCAGCAAAACTATGGAGGAAACAATAAATTACCTGATTAATTTTCTAGCCGGCAGCTCTGGTGTAGACTACAGTTCTACCGTTGGCTATACTGCTAATCAAGACTTATTTCCTCAATACAAGATTGTCATTATTCCATCCTCTTTTTTTGAAGAAAACACATACGGTAAACCAAATACACTTCCAAGCTTACCATTACAAGAGATCAATAACATTCCGCTCCTTTTCGGCTCTTCTAAAGTAGAAAAAATAAAAACTACACTTGTAATACATGCTGATATTATTGCTTCTGCTTACTTTCTACTCACTCGATATGAAGAATGGATTCGAATAGATTGCAGGGATATTCACGGACGATTTCCGGGTAAAGAATCACTGCCATTTCGTGCCGGTTTTATACATCGACCTATTGTGGATGAATATGGAAAATTATTGCAGACTTGGTTGAAGGAAAGTAACAGTATCACCACAGAAAACAAAAATCAACTATCTAAAGTCTATTTAACACATGATGTTGACCAAGTATCGCAGTATAGAAGCTTAAGAGGTTTTGCAGGCGGTATATTTCGAAGTATTGCAAAAAGAAGCAACGAATTTAGTATAACCTTAATGTCTTTTTTCGGAAGATTAGAGAACGACTCTTTATTTACTTTCCCTTGGATTTTTGACGAAAACAAGAAATTGAAACATGTTGTTAATATTGAAGTTGAAAGCATTTTCTTCTTTAAGTCTTCCATTAAACATCTGCCTGAAGATAAACCTTGTTACAATTTATTTTCAAAAGACATTCAATCTCTATTCAAACTATGTACAAAAAATAATGCTCAAATAGGATTACATACAAGTTTCTATTCAGGTGATGATCCTTCTTATATTCCTTTTGAGAAAAATAAGTTAGAAAAAGCTTGCGACAAATCCATCCAATACAACCGACATCATTATCTTCGTTCCAAAGAACCTATGGATATGGGAGAACTTATAGATATAGGCATTACAGATGATTTTACGATGGGTTATGCAGATATTGCAGGCTTTCGTTTAGGTACTTGCAAACCTGTAAAATGGATAAATTTGCAGACCAAAAAAGTGAGTACTCTAAATTTACATCCGCTTACTATCATGGATTGTACGCTGGATGATAAACGATATATGAACCTAAATTATGCTGATGCTCTTAGTTATTCAAAAGCATTGATTGATAAAACACAGGAGTTTGGAGGAGAATTAGTTTTGCTTTGGCACAACACTTCCTTTGTAGAAAATTCTTGGCATAAGAAACTTTATGTAAACTTACTGGATTACATAAAAACGAAAACGACGCATGAACATGAATAAAAGAGCCATAGTTTGCGTAACAAACGACCTCGTTACGGATCAACGCGTTCATAAATCCTGCATCGCACTACAAAAAGTTGGTTATGAAGTATTGGAAGTTGGACGGTTATTACCTGACAGTCTTCCTTTGGAACGCAGTTATCAGATACGACGCACCAAATTATTTTTTAATAAAGGTGGTTTATTTTATGCTGAATATAACATCCGTCTATTCTTTTTTCTTCTATTTGCAAAGGTTGATTTGATTTTTTCAAATGACTTAGACACACTTCCGGCAGCATATTTTGCATCAAAAATAAGAGGAAAAGAAATTATTTACGACTCACACGAATATTTCACTGAAGTACCTGAATTAGTTAACCGCAAACATATACAACGCGTTTGGGAATTATTTGAGAAGTTCATTTTCCCTAAACTAAAAAGGGTTATTACGGTAAACAAATCCATCGCCGATTTATATGAAAAGAAATATAAAAACAAAGTATTTGTAATCCGCAATATTCCTCCTTCATATGAAATATCTCCTATTGAAAAGAAATCACGAAAAGAACTTGGTTTGCCGGAAAATAAGAAGATAATTATCATTCAAGGTACAGGAATAAATATAGATCGTGGAGCCGAAGAAGCTTGTCTTGCCATGCAATATATAGACAATGCCATATTATTGATTATTGGAAAAGGTGATGCATTTCCAAGCTTAAAAAAGATTGTTTCATCCCTTCAACTTCAAGATAAGATCATTTTTAAAGATAGAATGCCTTCTGAAATATTAAGACAATATACAATGAACTGTGATTTAGGCTTGGCTATTGACAAAGGCACTAACCTCAACTACCAATTGGCCTTACCTAATAAACTATTTGACTATATTCATGCGGGCATCCCAATTTTATCTACTGAGATGGTGGAGTTAAAGAATATTATTGAAGAATATCAAATTGGTTATTTCATAAAAAATCACAATCCAAAGGATATTGCTAACACAATCAATTATATATTTGCAGATAATATTACTTATAATCAAAAACGTGAAAATACAGTAAAAGCAAAACAGGCATTATATTGGGAAAAAGAAGAGGATAAACTTATAGCCATTATAATAAAGGACAAATAAAAATCTATGGGTAAACGCATTATAATTTCTACTAGTAGTGACCTTTGTATCGATCAGCGTGTACAAAAGGTTACGCTTAGTCTTCAGAATCTTGGGTTTGAGGTATTGTTGGTTGGATTCAAAAGAAACCGAAGTAGATCTTTTCGTGCCACATTTCCTTATAAACGAAAGAAATTATTGTTCGAAAAAGGATTCTTATTTCATGCCGAAATGAATATTCGATTATTTATCTTTTTACTATTTACAAGAGCAGACATTCTCTTATCAAATAATACAGATACATTACTACCCAATTATCTAGCAAGTAGGCTTCGACATAAAAAACTTATTCTCGATGTGCATGAAATTCTCCCAGAAATGCCAGAAGTAGTTTATAGAATTTTTGTGAAAAAGTGGTGGACAATTATTGAAAATTTAATTTTCCCAAGACTAAAACATTCAATTACAGTAAGCGATTCCATTGCAAATTATTATAATAATAAATATGGCATAAAGATGATGGTCATTAGGAATATGGCCTACTTAAACAATACTGACATTAAACCATTAGTGTTGGCTAAAGACAAAAAAATAATTCTTTATCAAGGTGCGTTGAAAGTTGGGAAAGGCTTAGAATGGGTTATTAACAGTATGCCCTTATTGGACGACTGCGTATTAGTAATCATTGGGAGTGGTATGTTGCGTGGTCGTCTAAAAAGACGCATCTCAAAACTTCGAATAAAAGACAAGGTTCAGTTTGTTGGGAAAATATTGCCCGAAGAACTTATTAGATATACTAAAGCGGCTGACATAGGACTTTGTCTGTTGGAACAAAGAGGGATAAGTTATTATTATTCCTTGCCTAATAGAGTTTTTGATTATATACAGGCAGGAATTCCTATATTAGCTACCAACTTTCCAGAGATTTCGAATATTGTAAAGACTTATAGTACAGGTGTACTTATTGATCACTATGAACCAGCTTATCTTGCAGAAGTCATTACAAAAATGCTTGAAACAGGAAAAGAGGCATATCAAGGAAATCTTAGTGAAGTTTGTAAAGAACTTTGCTGGGAAAATGAACAAGAAAAATTGCTAATTTTACTCTCCGAAATTATAGAAAAGAAAAAAACAAAATCAAATTAAAACCCTTATGTTATCCATACTTATCCCAACATATAACTACAATTGTTTAGAATTAATAAAAAGACTAAATGAGCAAGCACTCAAAGCCAACATTAATTATGAAATTATCGTTATGGATGACTGCTCTCCTCGTAAAAAGACACAAAATTTAAACATAAACCGGTTAGACAACTGTCAATATATTGAGCTAACTACAAACAATGGCCGTTCAAAGATTCGGAATATGCTTGCAGATAAAGCTAAGTATGACAACCTCCTTTTCTTGGATTGTGATGCAGCGGTTTGTTCCGATAGTTTCATACAAAACTATGTCGAATTCTGTAAAGAGGAAAACATTGTGGTTTGTGGTGGGCGCACATACAAAGAGCAACCACCCAAAAACAAAAAATTCTATCTCCACTGGCTCTATGGAAGTAAACGCGAAGTGATACCAATAAAGGAAAGACAAAAGAATGCAAGTCACTCTTTCATGAGTAATAATTTTCTAATAAGTAAAAAAATATTCAACAGCATTCGCTTTAATGAAAATATTCGTAGTTACGGACATGAAGATACACTATTTGGCTTTGAACTAAGAATAAGAGAACAGAAAATTATACACATTGAAAATCCATTGCTTCATATTGGATTAGAAAGTGCTAGGCAAGTGATAAAAAAAGAAAAAGATAGTATTCATAATCTACTTCTTATCTGTAACGCGCTTTTTTCACTAGAAGAAATGGCTAATGAAATTAAACTATTAAGCTACTGTCTGAAAATTAAAAATCTGCATCTTTCAAAACCCTTGTCCTTGTTCTACCAATTGTTTCATAAATCGATTGAACGAAATCTGACAGGTAATCTCCCTTCACTCTTTCTACTAGACACCTATAAACTCAGTTATTTCTTCTATCTGAAAACAAAGTATGAAAACTGACAAGCTGTCACACTGACAAAGCAGATATACCCCCATTTTGACACAAAAACTCTTTGGCATAAAATTCGTAAATGGGGTTATCCGTGAAATTTATACATTAATCATCTAACTTAAAAATAAAACAACTATGAGTATTAAACCATTAGCAGACAGAGTTTTGATTAAACCTACTGCTGCAGAAGAAAAAACAGCAAGTGGCATTATTATTCCTGATTCAGCTAAAGAAAAACCACTGAAAGGTGAAGTAATTGCAGTTGGTAATGGCACCAAAGACGAAGAAATGGTAGTGAAAGTAGGCAACCAAGTATTGTTTGGGAAATATGCCGGAACAGAATTGGAACTTGATGGAGAGAAACTCCTTATCATGCGTCAAAGCGACATCTTAGGAATCCTTTCTTAGAGAGATTAGATATGATAAACTAAATCTCATTTACCTATTTTCAAAAACTATTAATTATTAACTATTAATTATTCATTAATAAGATGGCTAAAGAAATTAAATTTAATATGGACGCTCGTGATGAGCTGAAAAAAGGTATCGACCAATTGGCTGATGCAGTAAAAGTAACCCTTGGACCTAAAGGTCGTCATGTGATTATTGAGAAAAAATTTGGTGCACCTCAAATAACTAAAGATGGTGTGACTGTAGCAAAAGATATTGAACTTTCTGACCCATTTCAAAATATGGGTGCACAAATGGTAAAAGAAGTTGCTTCTAAAACCGGTGATGATGCAGGTGACGGAACAACTACTGCAACCGTATTGGCACAATCCATTGTATCAGTAGGATTAAAAAATGTAACTGCTGGCGCTAATCCAATGGATTTGAAACGCGGTATTGACAAAGCGGTTGAGGCCGTTGTTGCTCATATCAAAACACAAGCAAAAGAGGTGGGTAACGATTTTAGTAAAATTGAACAAGTTGCCACTATCTCTGCCAACAACGATGCGGCAATTGGCAAATTAATTGCTGACGCAATGGGTAAAGTAACCAAAGAAGGTGTAATCACAGTAGAACAATCAAAAGGCACTGAAACTACTGTGGAAGTAGTAGAAGGAATGCAATTTGATCGTGGTTATCTATCAGCTTACTTTGTAACAAATACTGAAAAAATGGAAACGGAAATGGAAAACCCATTAATCCTTATCCACGACAAAAAAATATCTTCATTAAAAGAAATGCTTCCTATCCTTGAAGCTGCAGTTCAAACCGGAAAACCATTATTAATCATTGCCGAAGATGTAGATAGTGAGGCCTTAGCTACTTTGGTAGTTAACCGCTTGCGTGGTTCATTGAAGATTTGTGCTGTAAAAGCTCCTGGCTTTGGTGATCGTCGCAAAGAAATGTTGGAAGATATTGCCGTATTAACAGGCGGTGTAGTTATCAGTGAAGAAAAAGGGTTGAAATTAGATGCTGCAACAGTTGAAATGTTGGGTACAGCAGAAAAGATTACTATAAATAAGGACAATACAACCATAGTAAATGGTGCGGGCGCTAAAGATGCTATTACATCACGCGTACAACAAATAAAAGCACAAATTGAAAGTACTACTTCGGACTACGACCGTGAAAAGTTACAAGAACGCTTGGCTAAATTAGCTGGTGGTGTAGCTGTACTTTATGTTGGTGCCGCTTCTGAAGTAGAAATGAAAGAGAAAAAAGACCGTGTGGATGATGCCCTGCACGCAACACGTGCAGCTATCGAAGAAGGAACCGTACCTGGTGGTGGTGTAGCTTATATCCGTGCAATAGCAGCTATTGAAAATCTAA
>Ga0265338_10011211_pt1 | contig 10386 bp, 13 predicted proteins | sample 42126metaG_FD_193579 | JGI IMG/M metagenome (GOLD analysis project Ga0265338, IMG submission 193579) | Rhizosphere microbial communities from Carex aquatilis grown in University of Washington, Seatle, WA, United States - 4-21-26 metaG | ecosystem: Host-associated > Plants > Roots > Rhizosphere... | reverse complement strand
GGTTGGACGGTAAAGTCGCCGCACAAGGTTGTGGACACAGTGACTCGAACAATGCGCGCGGTTGATCTCACTATTGGGCCGACCGGAAATTCAAATTTTGCCACTACCCGCCGACCAATATAGATGAGGCCACCAACCCGCCTCAAAGCTCCCGCGCGATGTCCGCTGCCGACTTATTATAATAGATCATCAGCATCCGAATATCGCGGTGCCCCACCATGCGGGCGAGCGTCAGGACGTCCAGCTTTTTCGCCAGCCGCGTGATCGCCTCATGGCGCGAATCGTGGAAAGTCAGATTTTCGATCTCGGCCGCTTCACGGGCCTTCCGGAACAACGCGCTCGTCACGTCTGCTTCCAATCCAAAAATCGGGTCCTTTCCGGGCCGCACTTCCCGCAGGTGTTCCAGAATATCGATCGCTGCCGGCGACAGGGGCACTTCGCGTTTCCACCCATTCTTGGTGTCATGCAGAACCGCAACGCGCGTCTCGCAATCGACATCGGCCCAGTTCAACCCGCAAATCTCACCGCAGCGCATGGCGGTCTCAATCGCGAACAAAAATGCTGCGCCAACCCGAGCAAAGCCCGCCTTGGGCGGGGCATCGTCGCGATAGCCGGTCGTGATCTTGAGGCGCTCAATCTCGGCTTCCGAGACCCGCCGATCGCGCGGCGGTGCAGTCTTGGGGCGGCGCACATCAGACATCGGGTTGAGAGGAATCCACCGCCACTCTTTGCGGGCGATGGTCAGAACATGGCTGATCAGGTTTATATCCCGCTTCACGGAAGCGCCCGAGACTTCCTTGAGACGGCGGTCGCGCCAGGCAGCAAGATCGGCGGCTGAAAGCTTGGAAAGAGTGACGCCAGACAGTGCCTTGTCTCGCAACACCAGCCCGATGCGGGCCGACTCCCACCGTGCACCCTTCTTGGTCGGGCTAACCTCCCGCTCGTAGCGCTCCAGGGCTTCGGCGAAGGTATGGTCACTCGCCGGACCGTCTTCGGCGCCGTCGCGCAGTTGCCGCTCAACGAGATTGGCCCAATCGGCCGCTTGGGCGCGCCCTGGGAAGCGCTTGGAGCGCCGCCTGCCGCCCACGCAAACGAAGGCATGCCATCCGTCATCAACTTTGGTGATCGACGCCATACACCCGCTCCGGTGTAAATCCGGTGTAAGTTTGGTGTAACGACGCTCGGAAAGCTAGAACTTTTGGCGGACTGAGGCGGACAGCGTGTCGGATTTTCAGCGGATTTCCGCCAATTTTCGTCCACAGCGGACCACGTCAGAAGCCAAATGGTGCCCAGGGGCGGAATCGAACCACCGACACGTGGATTTTCAATCCACTGCTCTACCGACTGAGCTACCTGGGCACGCTTGGTTCTCAGAGGACGGGGTTTGTAGGCAAGCTCGGCGCCTATGTCCAGTCAAACCCTGGCCTAAGCACCCGTTTTTTCTAAACACTTCGCCGCGGCCCCTGTTGGGAGACCGCGGCGAGGTCGCAAGTGGAACAGCGGCTTAGAGATGATAAGCGAATTCGACGCCAATCAGGGTCACAGCCAGGTTCACAGTGCCGCTCAGGTTGCCGCGCGCGGCATTGCCGGGGTCGGAAGCCTTGAGGGCGATATTGGCCTTCTCAGCCATTAAGCGGGCTACTGACAAGTCGAGGTCGATGTTCTGATTCACCTTGTAGCCGATGCCGCCACTGATCCAATAACGCCCGCCATCCGGGATGCCCGGTGTGCGCAAGCCGCTTTCTGTCGGTGTCTGGTCATAGGCGGTGCCGAGGCGCAGCGTCCAATCCTGCGACGGCTTGTACTCGACGCCAAGGGAGCCGAACCAGCTATCTTGCCAGTTCATCACCGTCACGTCGTCGGGCTGATGGACGTTGGCCGAATGGGCAGTCAGCGTGTCAAAGGCACTCCAACCCGTCCAATCGCCACCTGCCGAAACAGTCCACTGATCGTTCAGCTTCCAGCGGGCACCGAAGGTGAGGATCGCTGGATTGTTGAATTGCGAACTGGCCGGACCGTTCACAAACGCGCCCGTCACGGCCTTCAACGTGGCACCAATGCCGGCCGAATCGAGGGTGAAGTACTCATTGCCCTTCAGCGTGTTCTTGATCTCGGATTTATACGAGATGCCGAGCGAGAAATCAGGGGTAGGTTTCCATTCCGCGCCAACCGACCAGCCGGTTGACCAATCCTGGGCCCGCAATTCGACAGCGCCGTCGAAGGCGCCAGGGATTGAACCAGGAATGTGATTGAGTGCGCCGATGGTGCCGAAGTCGATGGCTTTGGCCAGACGGCCCTTGATGTACTGCACCTGCAGACCGGCGCCAATCGACAGTTCCGGAATGGGCTGCCAAGCCACAACCGGGCTGAAGTTCGCGCTCTTCACATCACTCATCGTCGCGTAGTAGCGCGTCACCGAGCTATCGTAATCGGTGATCATGCCCCATGGCGCAGACATCGTCAGACCGACGGCGAGCTGAGAGGTCAACCGGTAGCGCAAAGCCACCGATGGAATCAGAGCCGTATTGACGATGTTGTTTGGTTTGGTGTTGCCACTGACCGGCGTGCCGGCAGAGGTGGTGGCCGTGAAGCTCCCATCCGTGTCCGGCAACAGCCCGACAGTACTGAGGGCGAAGTCGAAGGTATCGACATCGGCCGCCAACGCCGGGTTGAAGGCCAAGGTGGAGGCACGCGAGCCGTTAGCGGCATCGCCAGCATAGGACGTACCGAGCGTGGCCGCGCTGACATCGCGCAAACCATAGCCACTCGCCAGAGCCGAGCCAGTAAGTAGAACAGACGTAAATAAGCACAATGCTGCCGTGCGGCGCATAGCATTCCCTCGTGGTACGTTTCCCCGCATAAATTATAGGCGAACTGCCTCAGTTCGACCTATCCCCATGGGGCAATCCGTCAAAAGGATCATTTTCCTCGTCGGCTAGCGCGGGAGCCCCGGGCAGAGCGTATTCACCCTTGAGCCAATTGAACAAATCGACATTGGCGCAGCGCTTGGAACAGAAGGGACGAAAAGCCTCTTCTGTGGCTTTTTTGCAAATAGGACATTTATTTGTCTTACGAGTGTGATTAGCCATCGGTACCGACCTCGAATCGCTCGCCTGTGAAGCCATCATTTTCGCTCAGCGTGATCCGACCGATTCCGCTATTGGCGAGCGCTTCCAGCGCCTGTTCGTGCTTCAGCCAATGCGATACGGCGGGCGCTGCCGTCACCAAGATTGCTTTGCCGGGCGCGGCGCGGGCCGTCTCCTCGACACGGCGGATGAGATCCATCGCCACGGCATCGGCGCGGCGCACGATGCCAAGACCATGGCAACGGATGCAGTCCTCACTCCACAGCGAGACGAAAGGTTCGCGCACCCGCTTGCGGGTGACTTCCACCAGACCAAAATCGGTGACTTTGCCGATATTCACCGGCACGCCGTCCCGCGCCAAGCTTTGCGTGAGTGCAGCCAGCACGCGTTCGTAATGGACCAGCTCTTTCATATGAATGAAGTCGATGACGATGAGACCGCCGATGCCGCGCAAACGCAGTTGGCGGCCGATCTCGGTGGCCGCTTCGAGATTGACGGCGAGCCCTGTGTCTTCCACCGCTGAGGAATGGGTAAAGCTGCCGGAATTGACATCGATGGCGGTGAGCGCCTCGGTCCCCTCCACCGTCAGCCAGCCGCCGCAGGCCAGCGGTACGCGCGAGCGGATCAAGGCTTCGATATCGGCTTCCAGATCGGCAAAGAGCGGGGTCGCTTCCGTGTGAACGCTGATGCGATCTACGACTTCGGGAATGGCCTCGCGGCAATAGGCCCGCGCCGTGGCCGCGGCTTTGGCATTGTCGATGATGATGGCGGCGGTGGTGTCGTGCACGATGTCGCGCAGGGCGCGCTCGATAGGGCCAAGGTCGCGGTACAAGGTGGAGGGAATGGCAGCGCGTTTCTTGGCGGCGCTGATCTCGCCCCACATTTCTTCGAGTCGCAGAAGGTCGTCGCGCAACTCGTCTTCACCCGCCCCCACCGCGGCGGTGCGCAAAATACAGCCGCCTTTGAATTCGCCCGAGGCGAACAGGGTATCGCCGATCTCAGCCAAACGCTGACGTTCGCCCTCGTCCTCGATGCGGCGGGAAATGCCGAGCCCCGGTTGCAAAGGTGTGAAGACGCAGAGTCGGCCCGGCAAAGTGACATTGGCGGTGAGGCGAGCCCCTTTGTCGCCAATAGGGTCTTTGGCAACCTGTACCAGCACGCAATCGCCTTCGCGCACGAGCTGGCTGATCGACAGTTCCGGGGCACCCTCACCCGCGTTTTCCGGCACTAAGCAGCGCGCTTCCCGCGCCCCCAGAAAACCGGCGCGTTCGCGCCCGATTTCGACAAAAGCCGCTTGCACCGCAGGCACCACCCGCACCACCCGGCCAAGAATGATGTCGCCGAGATGACCACCGCTCTCTTCGCTACCCAAAAGGCGCGTGCAGCTTAAGGCTTCGAGGCGACGGTTCTCGACCACCGCCACGCGAACCTCGCCGACGCTGACATTGATGCGGATTTCCTGCGCCATAAAAGGTGGTTATGAGCGTTCCGGCGGGAATGCAAGAGGGGGTGCAAAAGCCGTCTTGAGCCGCATGAAATGCCGGAAAAACTGTGCAAAGGTGCTTATCGGAAATGGTTGACCGAAACGAAGAGATTGGCAATGGTTTATTTGGTCGTGCCGCGCGGTGGTTCCATCCGCTTCATCGAACGGCAAATCGAGTACTTCGAATCCGTTCCAGAGGCGCTTGGCCAAGCCGCCACATATCTGGCTATGGGGTTTGATGGCACGAGCATCGAGACTGAAGACGGCAAATACATCGATGGTTCCACACTTGCTAGCTGTTGCCAGGGTGAGATGTCCCTCCGCTATGATCTGACAGTTGTCTCGCCGCCTTAACGCAAGCGAGATCTATTTCGGCAGCGCCATCAGCCCTGTCCAGCCCATCCAAATGATCTGAATGCCGATGCAGAAAAGGATGAAGGCCGACAGCCGCACCACCACATTGGTGCCGCTGGCGCCCAGCCGCGCCACGATGTTCTCACCGAAGCGGTAGCAGAGATAAATCGTCGCCGAGATGGCTAGAATGCCGGCAAAGGCGGCGATAGCCAGCACCAGAAGATGTGAGAGATCGACAGTGGCCGGGCGCTGACTGCCGAGCGCAATCGCCACCGACATGGCGCCGGGCCCCACCGTCATCGGCATGGTGAGAGGATAAAAGGAATCCACCACCCTTGCTTGGCGGCTGGTACCGGGGTTGTGATCGTCCGCCGAGAGGCCCGAATTGAGCAGTTGCCAGCCAAAGGCCGTGACCACAAGCCCGCCACCGATGCGCACCACCGGCAAGGAGATGCCGAAGAACTCCAGCACATGCGAGCCCACAACCAGCGAGCCCATGAGCAGGAAGAAGCTGTTGATGGCGATGCGGCGCGCCACGATCCGCCGTTCGGCTTCGCTGCAGCTTTTTGTCAGGCTGAGCAAAAGCGGCGCGTTGCCGACCGGATTGATGATCGGAAACAGCGCGGCATAAACCAACAGGACGGTATTGAAGAAGACGTTCATGATCGGGCTCTGGGCATGGCAGGGCTTTGGGGTCGCATTTAGCGCGAACCTAGCAGGAACGCCGCAGATAACAACGCTGGGTTATCCCCCATACCCGCAGCCGCGCAGCAGGGCCACGGTTTCGCAAAGCGGCAGACCGACGACGTTGGAATAGGAACCGTTGAGGCCGCGCACGAAAATCTCTGCCCGGCCTTGGATGGCATAGCCCCCCGCCTTGCCCTGACCTTCACGGCTGTCGACATAAGCTTCGATTTCGGCGTTGCAAAGGTGGCGGAAAACCACCCGCGTCACGACAATCCGTGTACGGACGACACCGTCCGGCAGCACCAGCGCCACCGCGGTCTTGACCTGATGGGCCCGGCCGGAAAGCAGCTTGAGGCAATCGCGCACGCCCGCGGCATCGTCGGGTTTGGGCAGGATGCGCCGCCCCGCCGCCACCACCGTATCGGCGCCCAGTACCAAAGCGGGCGCAGAGGGTTTCAGGCTTTTGTATTTGATCGCGACGCTGACGGCTTTTTCCGCCGCCAGGCGCAAGGCATAGGCGCGCGGCAGTTCGCCCTTGAGGGGCGTCTCGTCGAGATTGGCGGCGCGAATGAGATCGGGGACGATTCCGGCCTGGGCGAGCAACGCCTTGCGGCGCGGGCTCTCGCTGGCGAGCACAAGGCCCAAGCGGGCGCCGTGGTCACTTGAAGCGATAGGTGATCCGCCCTTTGGTAAGATCATAAGGGGTCATCTCCACCATGACCTTATCGCCAGTCAGCACGCGGATGCGGTTCTTGCGCATTTTGCCGGCGGTGTGGGCAATGATCTCGTGGCTGTTCTGCAGCTTCACGCGGAAGGTCGCATTGGGCAGCAATTCGCTGACCACGCCTTCAAATTCGAGCAATTCTTCCTTGGGCATCAGGCCTCTAAATCTAGGGGGGACAGTTCGAGCGGGAGAATGCACCGAAAACGACCAAAAGCAAGGGTTTGGCCAGCCCTATCCACCACTCGGGCATCGCGAAATGCCTTGAAATCGTTCCAAATCCGGGCTGCCGCGCTACTTCGCCCCCCTATAGTGCCGCAGATTCCAGGCAAGAACGGTCGGTGCCAGCGCATCCTGCTCGGACGCCAGGCGCACGGAAAAGATGATACCACCCCAGTCGTCATCGACACTGCCGGTCACAACCGCAGCGGCGTGAATCGGTAAATCCGAGGGCACCAAGCGGGACATAGTGCCAAGCCCTTTCTTGTAAGGCGGCGTCAAAACTTCAATGAGATCATCCTGACGCTGAACGATCCGGTCGGTTTTGAAGCCTCCGTTTGGAAAATCGCTGGCGGGCTCGATGCCCTCGGCGAGCACATTTTGGAGAAAGGCGCGACGCTGCGGAAAATAACGCGCGACCAGCCTTGCCACTTCAAAACGGCCCGAAGTCCCGCCGTCGTTCATCGAAATCTGGATAGCAGGGCCGGTAATTGGCTTCTCACGCCGCCTGATGAAGTCTTCCGCTTTGACGGGCTCGCGTGCCACGATAGTGAACCATCCACTGGAACCTTCGAGATTGACACAATGCCAGCCGCGGGGCGCCAACACGCCCTCGTCATATTTGGACTGGTAGAAGGCCAGATGCACAGCGATTTTGGGATCAAGCGCGATTGCAACCGGCTTGCCTCTCGGTGCGGGATCTGGCCCCACCTGCCCGTCCGAAGGACAGCCGACAAATGGAACAGTTGCCGCGGACGCTGGAAACAAAAACATCGCAATGAGAACGGCAAGCGTCGAACGGACCATGGCGCGCCCCCAATCAGCCGCGCAAATGTAGCACACAAATCAACGTAAACAGGCGCCTTGCGGTGTCGATGTCGACACAGATTTTGCCGCCCAAGCGTTCCTGGAGGATGAAAGCGGCCTCGTCATGGATGCCGCGGCGGGCCATATCGATGGTTTCGATGCGGCTGGGCGCCTGATCGGGAATCGCTTTGACGTAGCTGTCACAGATCGCGAAATAGTCCTTGATGACCGTTCGCAGCGGCGTCAGCGACAAGATGCAGGTGCCGTGGTGCTCGCCATTGGCGAGATAAATGTTGAAAACGAGCCGGTTTTCTTCGATGCCGAGAACAAGCTTATAGGGCCCACCGGGCGACTGCAGCGGCTTGAAGAAATTGTTTTCAATGAGGTCGTAAAGCGCGATTTCGCGCTCGCGCGCGATGGCATGGTTATGATCCCGCGGCGCACGGTCTTCCAGCGTCACTGCGATCAGGCGATAATCCCCACCCTCAGCCATGATCCTTGAGCCGCGCCGCCACAGAACGGGCATGCGCCTGAAGCCCTTCGGCTTCGGCTAAGGCGACGGCATCCGGCCCCAGCAAGGCGATGGCGCGCGGCGTCAAACTGAGCAGCGTCGTGCGCTTTACAAAATCGAGCACCGAAAGCCCCGAGGAAAAACGGGCCGTGCGGGCGGTCGGCAAAACATGATTGGGACCGGCGATATAATCGCCCATCGCTTCGGGCGTGTAACGGCCGAGGAAGATCGCCCCGGCATGGCGGATGAAAGGCAGAAAGCCCTGCGGATCGGAAACAGCCAGCTCCAGATGCTCCGGCGCGATGCGGTTGGCGATCTCGGCGGCATCGGAAAGCTTCTCGACGATGATGATGGTGCCATAATCGCGCCAGGACGCCTCGGCAATGGCTTTGCGCGGCAACAACGCCAGCGCCGTCTCCAATGCGGCATCGACGGCATGCGCGAATGCGGCGTCATCGGTGATCAGGATGCTTTGGGCGGAGGCATCGTGCTCGGCTTGGGAGAGCAAATCCGCGGCAATCCAGGCCGGATCATTGGCAGCATCGGCAATGACGAGAATTTCCGAGGGGCCCGCCACGGAATCGATGCCGACCGTGCCGAAAACCTCGCGCTTGGCAGCGGCGACATAGGCATTGCCAGGTCCGACGATCTTGTCGACGGCTGCAATGGTCTTGGTGCCATAAGCGAGCGCGGCAATCGCTTGCGCCCCGCCGATGCGATAAATCTCGGACACACCCGCCAAGCGCGCCGCTTCGATAGAAAGTGGATTGATGGCGCCACCACTGGCCGGCGTCACCATGACGAGGCGCTTAACGCCCGCCACCACGGCTGGAATGGCGTTCATCAGCACGGAGCTGGGATAGCTCGCCGTGCCGCCCGGAACATAAAGCCCGACGCTGTCGAGAGGCGTGAAGCGCCAGCCCAGTTGAGCCCCGCTGTCATCGGTATAAGACGAATCCTCGGGCAGTTGGCGGCGGTGATAATCCTCGATGCGGCGGGCAGCCGTTTCCAGAGCCTTCAGGGTTTCCGGCGCGCATTGGGCGCGAGCGGCGGCGATGTCGTCCGGCGATACGCGCAAGCTATCGGCGGTGAGGTACACCCGGTCGAATTTGGCACTGAGTTCAATCAGGGCTTCGTCGCCGCGATTGCGCACATCTTTGATGATGCCGCGCACGGCGGCCGAAACATCGTCGTCGGTCTCGCGCTTCATCGCCAGCAGAGCGTCAAACGCCGCCGCAAAACCGTCCGAGGTGGCCTCAAGCCAGCGCCGCATCTTATTCGTCTTCGTGGCTGGGACGGCCGCGGGCAGCCCAGGCTCCGGTCAAATCGGCAAGGCCCGCCGCAATGCACTCCACATCGAGCGCGATGATGCCGCCGCCAGAGAAGACAAGCTCGATCAACCCAGCCGGATTTTCGGCATCGGGCGCGCCCGCAGGCGTAAAGCGGATCGCCAAGAGCGACAGGATGGCACCAGACGCGCCCATCTTGATGTTCTTGGAGCGGACCTTCAGCACCCCGTCGAAATGTAAGCCCGAACGGACGCGCAGATTGCCGGGCTTGCCGTTTTCCCATTGGAACCGGTTGACCACGGCCACAAAGCGCCGCGCCTTGGGCAGATATTTGAGATCGCCCACCTTGGCGACAGCATCCTGCAGCTTGGCGGAGATCAATTCGAGATCTTCGCGATCTTCTGCGGCGATGATGGGTCCTTTGGTCGTCATTCGCTTTGCCGTTCTATGTTGGCGCCGACGGCACGGAGTTTTTCCTCCAGCCGTTCGAAGCCGCGATCCAGATGATAAACGCGGTTGACGATCGTCTCACCCGTTGCTGCAAGCCCGGCCAGAACCAAGCTGGAAGAAGCACGCAAATCGGTCGCCATCACCGGCGCGCCCGTCAAATGCGCAACGCCCGCGACGATGGAGGTGTCGCCTTCCACCTTGATGTCAGCGCCGAGGCGCACCAGTTCGGGCACATGCATAAAGCGGTTCTCAAAGATCGTCTCGCGGATGCGCGAGGTGCCCTCGGCCGTGGCCATCAGGGCCATGAACTGGGCCTGCAGGTCGGTTGGGAAGCCAGGGAACGGCGCGGTATCTACCGATACCGATTTAGGGCGCGAACCGTTTCTTACAACCTTTATCCCCGTACCAGTGGAGGAAACCTCGGCCCCAACCAGGACCAAGAGCTCCAAAAGGCTGGAAACCAGGTCCGGGGTGGTGCCAGTCAACTCGACCTCGCCGCCCGCGATGGCCGCGGCTATGGCATAGGTGCCGGTCTCGATACGGTCGGGCAGCACGGCATGGCTGGCGCCATGGAGCCTCGAGACCCCATCCACCACGATGCGCGAGGTGCCGAGGCCGGTAATCTTCGCCCCCATGGCGATCAGGCAATTGCCGAGATCGACAATCTCAGGCTCACGCGCGGCATTGACCAGCACCGAGCGGCCTTGGGCGAGGCACGCCGCCATCAGCACATTCTCGGTGGCGCCGACGGAGACGATGGGAAACACCACCTAGCCGCC
>Ga0265338_10011210_pt1 | contig 10387 bp, 3 predicted proteins | sample 42126metaG_FD_193579 | JGI IMG/M metagenome (GOLD analysis project Ga0265338, IMG submission 193579) | Rhizosphere microbial communities from Carex aquatilis grown in University of Washington, Seatle, WA, United States - 4-21-26 metaG | ecosystem: Host-associated > Plants > Roots > Rhizosphere >... | reverse complement strand
GAGCCCGCTATAGATCAGGGAGTAGGGGCCGAGGTTGTTGGTCGCACGTTTGATGTTATAGCTCGACGCGTTGAGAGAGGAGTTCCAAATCAATTGAATCTGGCTGGGGGACACGGCTGTCGCGATCAGGTTTGAGGGAACTGCTGGCGGAGCTGAATTTGTCCATCCCGGCCCGCTCACTTTATCAAACGCAGCCGCGCACAAACTCGAATTGTTATGGCTGGTGAGCGCCAATCCGATATAAACGGTGGAGGCCATCGTAAATGTCTGTGTTCCCGACTGGGTCCATGTTACGCCATCCGGGGAGCGATACCCCGTGAAGGTATTTCCACTTCGGACAAGTTTGACCCAATAAGGCGCGCTCAACCCGGCCGTTGCGGCATTGCCACTATTGCCGCCGGTGGTGGTACGGTATTGCCAGGTCACGCCGTTGCCGGGGGTGACCGCCACGTAAGTGTTGGCGGCGTTAGGGTTCAAACTTTCGCGCATCATTATCCCTGCTTTTGACCAGGGATCGACGTTCTGCACACTCGTCACCCGCGCAATCATGGTGCAGTTTCCGGTCACGGGCACATAAACGTAACGAAGCGCATCTGTGGTTCCCCAGATGTCGGCGCCCGAACCGGTCGCGGTGAAGACTGCGTTGCTGTAATCCCCACTTCCAACCGCGCCCACCGAGCCGATATCCTGTGTCATCCAGGGATAGGGCAAATAGCTGACCTCCACACTATTCGCGCTTTCCGAACTGCCCATCAGGGCGCTGACGACATAATAGTATCTCATTCCCACCGCCACGGTGTCTGTATAATTGGTTGAGATACTGCCTGTGGCGATGGTCGCGTAAGGGCCGCCGCTGACAGGAGAACGCTTGATGTTATAGCTTGTGGCATTGGTAACAGTGTTCCACTTTAGGCTGACCTGGGTGGCTGAGGTTGCTGTGGCCTTGAGACCGGTGGGAAATATCGGCGCGGACGGAGAGGCCAAGGCCCAGAGCTGATTTGCACTGGCCGAATAAATCTGTTGATCGATGGTGGCAACATTGGTGGCGGAGGTTTCCAGAGGTTCACCATTTGAGACCGGCAGGATGTGATAATAACCATTTCCCGAAGAGGCCATAATGAAGCACTGGCCGCCGCCGGTGCCCCATCCGGAAGTAAATCCCAGGGCGTCATTGTTCAAATTCCAACTCCAACCATTCGCGGCGGATGTGATCTTATATTGGCCGCCGCCGATATGTTGGAGATTCCATTGTTGATACCCCGAACCGGAGTAACTTCGGGCTGTAACCGAGTTATTACTGGTGGCGCCGCTCAGCGCGAACGCATCTGCCGCGTTCAACAACGTATAAGTGCCATTGGGGATGATGCCTTTGGCAGCGGGCGTCAATTCAAACCAATTCAAATTGAAGCCGCCGTTCAAAATGCCCAGACGCATTGTTTGCCGCCCGGACTCCAGGAGCACCTGTTGGGTGACGGTCATCCAGGTTGAGGCTGAACCCGTACCGGGCAGCATCCAGGAACCGGTGCGGTCATGACCGTTGCCGGTTACCTGTACCACACAACCGTTGGAAGGTGCGGCATAACGAAGAGAGAGATTATAAAAGCCCGGCACCTGGATGCGAATGGTATATTCGAGCCATTCGCCGGCGGACATGCCTGTTACGTCGTAACCTCCGCCGGCGTCCGTTGTGGTTTCGACGTCCACTGCTTCGTTCAAACGATATTGACCGCCCAGATTGGTGGTGGTGAGTTCGTGATAGGCAACTCCTTCTCCGCCCGTGTCAAAATCCTCGGCCTGAATGCGAAGAGGTGCGCCCGTCAAAAAATTGCCGACGTAGCTTGCAGGCACGACACGTGGCTGGCCGCCGTTGCCATAAGGCCCGCGCGCCGCCGGGAAACTGCCGTAGTCCGGAGTCCATGAAAGTCCCGCGTTCACCACAATGTTGGAATAGTGAGGTGCTTGGGTTACGTCATCGGAAACTCCCGTTGGTGGCACGTGCTGGAAGGTCAGCCAGGACACTCCGAGCCGCTCCAACTCGGAAGTGAGATCCGCATCGAGCCCGTTTAACCCCATTCCCCACGGACTTCCGTAAGTCTCCGTCATGAAACAAGGGTATCCGGCGCTAAGTAGTCCTGATACCGCGGTGGATGCTTGCGACCAGCCGGCGTAACCGTGGAACGCAACGGCTTCATTTGTCCAAATTGCAGTCGCACTGCCAAAGACCGCGGTGTTAAAAGCGTGAATATCGGTCAAAGCTCCTGAGCTTCCACCGCTTCCTCCCAACACTGCATAGGTGAACAGCAATACGGGAGTATTCGGAGCGTATTGGCGGATGACCTTGTACGCGGCAATCTCCATATTCACCGCGCCGGGAGGAGTCGCATTGGCGGAGGAGTAGGGCGGCCCCCAAGCCACCGGTTCGTTTTGAATTTCGTAAATGACGTGCGTCTCATTGGCGTACCGCGGAGCGTAGAATTTCCAGAAATTGGTGACCCAGGCGAGACTGTAATCGCCGTTGTAAGCGCCGTTGCCAATCGTAATGATCAGATAAAGACCATTGGTGCGTGTGGCCGCCACAATCGCATCCACATTTGCCGCTGAGTAACCGGGCGCCTGGCTGCCGGCCGTGGGATAATTCGTGTTAAACGATTCGGCATAGAGATGCAGGGCATTGAAGCCGAGATTCTTCATGCTGGCAATCTGGCTGGCGGGCACGGGTCCCGTCCATTCGGTCGAAGTGAAAGGCCCGCGCAAATCCTGGCCAGTGTCGCCAACAAAAGTGGTACGGGCAACATTCAGATGCGGACGGCCCCGTGGAATCGTCAACTGTGCTTCAGTTCGGCAAACGAGATGCAAAACGAAAATGAAAGAAATCAACGCTTTGAACCGAGTTATTCTCATAAGCTGCGAAACGTCGGCATTTCATTTCCGTGAAGAAAATGATTTATAGGAATACTCGGCATCGGGGCTTCGCGACAAAACAACAGCATCATCATGCGGAATTTCTAATGGGAGATACCGGCCGTTGAAGTGGGCGCGCTGACACTTCTAATATTTCCGGGTGCCCCAATACATACTATAGCTTTCACACAAACAAATGACGGCGCCCGTGCCAATCGTTAGCAGGAGCCCCGACAGTAGCTCGTACGACAAACGTCGTACTGCGCCAGGCTAGAAAGAGGCATTCATCAGCGATTGTATCCTGGCGAAATGTTCACAATTAATTGTTTAACTTTGGCCTCTTGGGGCGGGCGAGGGGGCTGGAGCGAAGGTACTCTAACGCGGCTTCAGTTCGGCATCGGACATGCAATTTGTCGTAGATACGCATCAGGTGTGCTCGCACGGTTCCCGCGGTGATATCCAATCGTACGCCGATTTCCTTGTTCGAGAGTCCTTCGGCGAGCAAGGCGAGAATTTCCATTTCCCGTGAGGACAGTTGCTCCTTGTCGGCGAGAGAGGCGGACGGCGGTTCCATAAAGGACCTGACCAGCATACGAGCAATTTCGCTGGTCATGGGCGCACCACCGGCGCGAACTTCCGCGATGGCTGCCAAAATTTCCTTTTCATCGGCACGCTTGAGCACATAACCGCAAGCGCCGGCTTTCAGCGCTTGAAACACCATTTGAGTATCGTTGTAAACCGTCAGAATGATGATTTGCAACTCGGGCATCTCTTTACGCAGGCGAGCTGTGCAGATAATGCCGGATTCGCCGGGCAGATGAATGTCCATCATCACCACATCAGGCTTGGCTTTGGGAATTACCGTCAAGGCCTCTTCCGCATTGGCGCAAGTGCATACGCATTTATAGCCCTGCGCTCCCTGGATTATTTTTTCCAGACACAGACGCAACGTGTCGCTGTCCTCGACGACGGCAACTTTGGTAATTCGTTTCGAATCGGCAACATCAGTCTGCATAGTTCGCTCAAATTTCGCTGTTGGTGGAGAGTGAAGCATTGTTTATTGAGATTTCAATTGTTGAATCAGCCCACGAGTGTTTTTTGCTGTTCCGTTTGGAAGGAGGTGAGGCGTTGGAGGGAAATCTCTATGCGGACAGTCGTGCCACTTCCGACAAGAGATTCGATGTTGCAGGCGCCGCCAATTTTTTCCATCCGGGTCGAACAATTTTTCAAGCCGTGTCCGGTGCCGCTCGCGGCCGGATCAAAACCCTTCCCATCGTCGATAATTCCAATTTTCAAAGCGTTTTCGTCGATCGTCATTTGAAATTTAACTTCCTTGGCTTCTGCGTGGCGCACGATGTTGTTCAAGGTTTCTTTGACCACCATGAACACCTCATGTCGCACCTTACCCTCAACCGTCAAGACGGGGCACGCAATTGGGACTTTGAATCGGCATAGAATGGAGGAGTTGGCCAGGTATTCTCGCGTGTAGCTGCAGAGGTAATCAGCCAGCGACTGCAGTGAATTGTCTCCAGGATTAACGGCCCATACAATCACGTCGAGCGCTTTAACCAAAGACCTGGCTCTTTCCGAAATTGCTTTAAACGTCGTGTGCGTTTCCACTACTGAGCTTGGCAGCTGTGAAGTGCTGGCGAGAAAATTGATTTCCGTGAGACTTGAACCCAGGTCATCATGCAGGTCGCGGGCGATGCGAGCCCGCTCTGCTTCCAGAGCATGCGCCCGCTCCACCCGTTCGCGTTCTCGAATTTCCTGTTTGAGCAGCATCGTTCGCTGGGCCACCTGCCGTTGCAACATGGCGATCCATACGCCGGCCAATGCCAGAGTTACCAACAAGACTGCCACGGCTGTGATGGAGCGCTGCAGAGTCCACCAAGAAGGCTTTGAAAGCACTTTCACATCACCCGGACCGCTTAAGAGCAGCTCAATATGGGAACTGTTTCTCGAGTTTGCCACATCTCCGCTGGGCACATAAACGCCGCTCAATGCCAGTTTGCTGCCAGCGCGCAAGGAGCGCAAGGAAACGCCTCCGGCAACTCGCGCGAGAATCAGATGTGCCGGTGTTTGCACCTGTAAAACAAGCGCTTCTTCTTCGGTATGAAACCCTGTGAGTTTCCCCTCGACACAGATTCTGAGTGCGGCAAATCGGTCTGTGGCAAGGTCGGCATCAGGCACGTGCGGAGGAGCGGGTAAAACGCCCCCGCCGGTCTTTCTCAGAAACGCTTCGCGCAAGCGCGTGGCTGCGCCGTGGATTTCCGGATAGCCGACCGCTTCGATCAAATCGCCCACTTTAAAATTTACATTGGTGCTTGGCAGAACCTCGATCCCTGCGCCTCGCTCCAGGAAAATACGTTTGGGATCCGCATAGGTCACCACCCCACGGACTTTGACTCTTTGAAAGGGCGAGGCTTCCGGGTCGAACCGCAGCAAGCTGCGCACGGTTTTTTCCTGGGTATCAAACGGGTCACTGGGGGCGGGGGTGTCCACCATGACCGAGCCATTGAAAATCGTGATGTTGGCGACATGAACTTCGTGTGTCTCCGCATTCCAGGCCGCAAATAACGCGCCGCGAATGCTCACGATCGCGTGATCGAAAGGCTTCAATTCGGATTCCCCCAGATTTGCTATTCCCACCTCCAAGTGCCCATCCGCTGTGACCAGCGAAAGGTTATTGCTGTGAATACTGGTGACGAGTCCCTGGAGTTCGACCCACTGGACATCCATGCTGCCGTTGGCTAATTGACCCCACGTCGGACGGGCCGGTTCTGGCATCTTACTCTTGCCCAACAAAGTCGCTTCTTCTGCTACAATAAGCGGCGAGAAATCCCCTGGCTGTGTGTAACCATTGATAGTCCAACACTCGCCAATATTCGGCTGGCAGGCCGGCACATTCGTCAGCGTCACAAAAACCCCTCTCGTGTCGTCCTGGATGACCATCCAGCGATCGATTAGCGACGCCACTGCGGTAACCGTCCCCCGGATCCGCACCGGCACCCTAAAGGTCGCTTCCTCTCTGGTGAGGCTGTGAACCTGCATTATGCTGGTCAATGTGGAGGTTGGCTTTCCGCGAATGAAAGGGCGTTCGACAATCGTCAATTCTTTAGGGCTGGTGGTGGTTACCGTGCCAATCCTGATCGTCTGATCGTCGGTTAAAGCACCGGTGGCGATACCGGACACCCGCACATACGCGTTTAAAAGATCTGTGTTATCAAGATTTCCGGCATCGGTAATGACGACCGAAACGGAGTTTTGGCCTGAGCGCAGTTCAAGCTTTAATCCATTCCCAAAGCGGGAAATGAAATTGAGTCTGCCTTCAACGGTTACCAGGCGGCGTTCTTCCAGGCCATTCATCGGTTCGGCGAGACTCACCCCCTTGGGAATGGGCGCAACGGCGATTCCGGTTTTCTTCACAAGTACTCCTTTGGAATCGATCCAAAGGCGACTCCCATCGTCAGAGGCCAGCGCAAAGCGGTAACTGCCGGATTTCGGAGCGTCGAAGTACCCTTCGAAACGTATTCCGACCAATTCATCGCGCGTGCGAAACCGCAAACCGAAATTGGTGACACTTCCTGCTTTTAAAGGGCGGAGCATCCGAAAATTCGGCAACTTGGACCACGACCCTTGAAAGCACTCCGCACTAACCGGATGAAGAAGATTTGTATCCAGATTTGTCGCTGTGGAAGATTTCGATTCAGAAACGGCGGCACACGACACTTCCAGGTCCGAACCCAGGCGTTGATTAAACCAATCCAGTCGCAGTGAATGGCGGCCTGCCTCAAAATAATGGGTCCGGTTCACTGTTTGCGGCCCATGGACTCCGTCATTGTCAAGAAGCGGACAAGCCGTCACGAAAATGCCAAATTGTCCAAGAGACATCAGACCCGGTTTCGCATCGATATGAATCACGTCGCCTGGTTGCAAGTCGTCGTTGAAGTCATCCATTTCTAAAAGCTCGACCCCGCTTGAATCCTGTAAAATCAGAGCGCCTGTGTTTGTGTCACAGGCGAAAACGGTTGTGTCGAGTTTCAAGTTCGCGATCAATGGTTTCCCTCCGCGGTTCAAAATCTGCGTGAGTTGCGCGAGATTGGTGATGCTATCACGCGTTTGAGCTCTCGCCGGCGTGACAAAGGCAATTGAACCGAAGATCAAAAAACACGCCGCCAAGATGCGCGCATCCAAACTCAAAAAACCGTGCCTTTGAACGGGATACATCACTTGGATTTTAACAGTTTGGAACACTTCAACAATGGTTTTCCGTCGTTACGAGGGAAGTCGTTAAAGTTTGGTGATAACCATCGATGCCCAGGCGCGACGGCATGGCACTTATTGTACTTCAAAGACAAGTGAGAGATATCGAATTGTTTCTATTATTGAGCGGTGCCGCAAGTACGACGTTTGTCGTACAAACTTTGGACGGTCAGTGATTATTGTCGGGAGTCTGAGGTGATGTTCGATTCTGCAAAATCTGGATGTAATGCAGGGCCAAGGCATTGCTGGGGCTGTGCAGAAGGACATTTTCAAATTCTTTGAGCGCTTCGGCAAGCTTCTCCTGCTCATATAAAGCGATTCCCAGGTCCACGCGCGCCTCGACTGAATCGGGATCCAGGCGCAAGACCTGCCGAAATTCCGGCTCGGCCAAAGCGGGTTTTCGAAGCCGCCCCAATTCAACGCCGAGTTGCATGTGTGTTTGAGCCTGCTCCGGTGCTAATTCTACGGCCGTGGTATATTGCTGGACCGCTTCATCGTGCCGGCCCAGCGAGGCCAGTGCGCGCCCGGCTTCGAGACGCAAGCCGGCATCGGACGGACTGAGTTCGACTGCAGCGGTGAAATTAGTGGCTGCCGGTCCGAACCAGCGTCGGGTCATGCAAAAACGCGCAAGCGTGGCCAGGTCATCCGCCTGGTTCACCCGGTTGGTGAGTGCGGCGTTATAACATTGCTGCGCATCATTCGTCCGTCCCAATTGTTCATAGAACTGGCCGAGCGTCAGCCAGCCGGTGCCGTAATCCGGCTTCACCGTCAGAGCGCGCTTGAGCTGGACCACGGCTTCATCCCGGTGGCCGAGCTTATCCAGACACAAAGCCAGGTTTTGCCGTGCCCAGACGGCTTGCGGATCCAGGGCAAAGACCTGCTTAAAGGCGGTGATGGCATTCTCGTATTTCCCTTCCTGAGCCAACGAAATGCCGTAAAGCTGCCAACAATCGGCGCTGCTGGGCACTTCATCCAACGAACGTCGAGCCGCGGCGCTTGCGCCGGCGTAATCTCCCTGCGTTTGCTTTAGTTCACCCAATTCCTCCCACAGAGTGGCATCCTCGGGCCAGTGCGCGAGCGCAGCCTCCAGAGTAGATTGAGCTCCCTGAAGCGAGGCGACTGAATTGGCGGGCGGCAGGCCGCGCGCGGCTTCGGTCAGGTGGCGCATCTGTGCCTCGTGATTTGCTTGAAGAGTGAAGGGAATGTCTGCCAGCCGTCCGAGTATCAGTGACAACGCCATTTGCGTGTCACGGGACGTATGGCCAAGGCGTTGTTCGCATTCCGCGGGTCCCGGCCAGGCGCCACCCGCCGGGAGCCCCAGGGCCTGCTCCACTTTTTCCGCGATGGTGCGGGAAAGAAAATAATTGCCTGCGAAGGTCAAATGCACGTGCTCGTAAAAAAAATCGGCGCCGGGAATGCCGTCCGGACTCGCCTCTGCCAGCGCGCGTTCGCCGTCAGCGAACGTCACATCATCCTTCGCCTCCTGCCGGATGATATTTTCCAGCCGGTTGTCACATCGAAAACGCAACGCGTCCAGATCGCGCGCGGCGGTAAATTCCCTTTGCGCCGTCGCAATGTCTTTCAATTGCAGCGCGCACTGGCCGCGTCGAAAACGCAGCTCGGCAAAAGTCCCGTCCCGTTGCGTCGCTTGATCATAGTCGAGCAACGCCTGTCGAAAGTCGCCGCTCTCCTGCGCTTTTTTGCCACCCTCGAAGAATCGTTGCCACTCATTCAGCTGTGACTCCGAAAGATTGGCCGGGTGCAACGAAGCGAACGGCGCGCAATCCTTCAGGTTCACCGCCACTGTGCTCAATACGATTTTCGCCCCGCTATTCCTGCCTGCGGCAATGATGTCTCTAAGGTTTTTGTCGAAATTTCGATAATCGGCTTCGAGGCGCGGATCGGTTTGGGCCAGTTTATATTTGACGAACATTCGCATGCCTTCCCATTCCCCACTCCCGGTGGCTTTCTGCGCGGAGCCCCGCCACGTATCGAGCAACTGGCCGGTGCGCGTCGTTTTGAACGTGAGCAAGGCGCGGATCAATGGCAGCGGCGTCGCCTGATTGCCAAAAACTGTCCCCGCCCCGAACGGTCCCACGACTTCGTTGTTCCCCATGTAAATCACCCAGACGTCCGCCCGGGCCTTCGTGCAATCGCGGGCCAGGGGCAGGATGACATGGGAATTGATGCCGGTCATGGCAGCGTTCACCACTTCAAATTTTTTGTCGGGATGGCGGGCGCTCAATATCGCGTCCAACATCCGGGGCAGCCCGAAATGCGGTTGCGGATCGCCATACGCAGCGGACTCACCAAAAACAAAAATTCGGACCGCGTTGGGTGTTTTTTGTTGGGGAATGGACGTAGCCTCCGGCTGCCGCGCCATGCGCGGGCCGAAGAATCGCCAGCCAAATTGATCGTTCTGGACGAATGTTTTTTCGCCGTGATTGGTGGATTTTAGCAGGAATGAGACGGGATATCCAAAACCAGCCAGTCGAAGTCCCAATTCGGTCAGACCAAAGAAAAGGGAAGGCATTCCCACGAGTGCAATTAGCCGGAAACACCATAATCTTCGCTTCGAAAGCGCCAGGGGATTTCTGGTAGAATTTCGTTTCCGCCGGCTCATATGAATCGGTGAAAATCTATACTGTTTTTCTACGTGAGCGTCCAGCCCATCGTCGGGAACCCTTACTTGAACTTCATAAGAAAAGAGGCAGAGGTGTGAACTCCTCTGCCTCCCTGATTTATATGTTAATACCGGATTCCGTCTTACGGATTACTCACTCGGTAGAACAAGCGCGGGCTGTTCGTCGAGATGAGGTTCGTGTAAGGCGAGGTTGCACCGGTGGGCGTCCACGGGCCGGTCAGGTTCGTGGCCTGGAGCAGGGTGCCGACGGACCACGTCAGCACGAGTTGATTGCCACTGATAAGCGGCGCGTTAAGCACCGGGGTTTGCAGCGTCAACGTCGGCAGCGCCGTCGGGATCAAGGAGTTGATCTGCGCCTGGCTCAGTTCCGTTTTGTAGATGCGAGCTCCGTAGAGCTTGCCATTGAAGTAATTGCCAAACACATTGCCGCCCGCATCGCGGGCTCCCAACGCAAGGTGGGACGAGGATGACATGCTCATTGGTCCCTGGCCGGTCTGCATGGCTGCCAACACACCGTCCACATACAGAGTGCGGTTGCCGGTCACCGGATTGTAAGTGCCCGCATCGAAGTGCCAGCCC
>Ga0265338_10011209_pt1 | contig 10387 bp, 5 predicted proteins | sample 42126metaG_FD_193579 | JGI IMG/M metagenome (GOLD analysis project Ga0265338, IMG submission 193579) | Rhizosphere microbial communities from Carex aquatilis grown in University of Washington, Seatle, WA, United States - 4-21-26 metaG | ecosystem: Host-associated > Plants > Roots > Rhizosphere >... | reverse complement strand
TGAGCCAGTGACAAATGCGATGCCGACCGGCTCGAAGCCGCGTGGCGGCAGCGATTTCGTCGCTACGCCGGCCCAAAAACTATGGCGATCGCCTGCGACGGTGGCAAAACCGGTAATGCCTTCACGCGCAATCACGTCATAGATTTCATTACGCTCGACATAGGCAGTGCAAGGTTCGCCAGTGCCGAAGCCGCCAAAGCTCTTATCCGGCCACTTCTTGCTGCCCAGACCATCCGGCATATTTTGCGGGTCGGCACGCATATCGAGTGTGGCCTGTGTATTACCCCAGACTTTCCACGTCGCTTGTGAAGTTTTCAGTTTGTCGATGAACCATGCTTTCTGCGTGGCGCCCAGCAAGGTCTGCGGCGGCTGATCTTTCTGATAGTTGGCAAACGTGACATCACCGAATTTGATGCTCTCGGGTGGGTTTCCGCCATTCGCCTCGCGACCAGCGTCAAGCACAATCTGCACGTCTTCTGGGACAAATGCGAAATCCGACAGTTTGTTCGTCACCGGATTGTCCATCGGGTCCCTGGAGCGGTAGGAGCGCTGATCGGTTATGATCAGATCGACATTCTTTCCGAACCGCAGCGCACGATAGCCGATGAGGCTGTTAATCGCGGTAATGTTGTTCGGCTCGGTGCCCAGCCCGTTGTCGTCGAATGTCGTAATCGGTGCGTTCGTCACGACGGGTGGATCGAATTTCTCAAGAGACGGATTCTTCTTTGTCACACGTGCCGGGTGGATCTCGAACCAGGCCTGCATCGCCATGACCTTGCGCGTTTGCGACGGGATATCGCCTTTCCCAAAATTCTGCAGCGACTGCCAGCCCTGCCATGAGAATTCATGATTGTCCCACATCGGAACGAACGGCAGATAGGCGCGCGCGTCCTGGATGTCGGGATCGTGCAGATAGGCTTTGTAGACGGCGCGATAGTCCGCGACAGTTGTGGGGACGTAGAAATCTTCGTGCTTTTCGCCGTGTTCGTAGCGCAGGAGGTCGCGGACTTTACGATCGTAATATGTTGCGCGATCTTCCGGATACCAAACGAGCTCGTAGATGAAATCACCCAGATGCAGGATGAAAGCGAGCTTGTCCGCATCCGCGGCGCGTTGATCTTCGTAGATCATTCGGCGATATGCATTTTGCGCGCCGTAGTTGGCGTTCTGGCAGGAGACGAAGGCGAAGTTCACGCCGCGCGCATCGTCATCGGCCGGTGCGGTGATGGTACGTCCGATGCGGCTGCCGTTTCCTTCGGCATCGGTGAAGCGATACCAATATTCCGTCGCAGGCTTTAGCCCTCCAACGAGAACCCGCGCCGTCCAGTCCGATTCTTCGGGCGCATTCGCCTTTGTTGTGGCGACTACATGCTCAAACGTGCGATCTTCCGCGACCTCGACAATCAGCCGGGGCGTTTTGTGTCCGGCAGCATACGGGCGGCGCGTCCACAGAATCACGCTGGTGCTGTCAGGATCGCCAGACGCCACACCTTCCGGAAAAAACTGCCGCGCTTCGCGCCAGCCGCTACGCGATGCCGCCGGGGTTTTCGCGAATGCCGCTGTCGCGCCGAGTGCGGCAGCGGTCGCCAATAGCGTTCTGCGGGAAATTTTCATCATTGGGGTCTCGCGCGAAAAATCGGCAAAGGCTACCACGCGAAAGCGAGGCGTCGAGCCACGGTTTCGTGAGCCATTACGGTGCCGCCTTGACGTCCTCGCCGACGAAGAACCTGTCGATGTCATTCGGCAAAATTCCGGAATCTTGTTGGCTTGCTATGACAATTCCCAACACTGATCGCGTAACTGCCCGCCGATTGCATTTGGTGTCCGGTCGCTGTCCTTGAATTTTCGCCATCGGGCCGGGCACATATTTCGAGCGGTGCGCGCGCCGCATGCCGGCTGAACTTGGAGCGCATAGCGATCATCGGCAGATGCACGAATTGCCCGGCAATCGGATAAGATGTTCCAAACCGCTCGTTCGATGCTGTGGATTGTGCGAAGAGCGCACTCACGAGATTGTTTTTTGGCTTTACCGAATCTGGAACTACTACTGCGGTCAAACGCACTACATTCGTGCGAAGCTGCGCCATAAGCTTTCAATTCAACTCTACTAAGCGCGACGAATAGGACTGGGCTGGAATGGCCGAAAGCGCCGAGGGAAAGCATCGGACGGCGGCAAGCCGATCCCAGCGGGCTGGCAGCAAAGCCAGAGGGCGCCGGCGCCCTCGAACGGCGGAATCGTTCCATCTTACCGATGATGGCGAGCATGCGCCTCTTCACGAGAAGATTTATCGGCGAATTCGCGACCTGATCCTATCGGGTACATTCAAGAACGGATCGCGGCTTGCATCGTCGCGCCGATTGGCGGAATTGCTCGGAATATCAAGAAACTCCGTCGTGACAGCCATCGATCGGTTGAGGGCGGACGGTCTTCTGGAAGCGCGCCAGGGTTCCGGGATCTTCATAAGTTATTCGGGCGTGATACGTGCGGCCGATTCTCAGAGTTCAAATCGCACCGAGGACATGATCCCGTTCGCGCTGGGAGCGCCGCCGGTCGACATTTTTCCTGTTCAGCTCTGGAAACGATTGCAAACGCGGCGCTGGCAGGCGCTCTCATCTGAATCTTTGCATGAAGGAGATACAACGGGCTGGGTGGGGTTGCGTGAAGCCATCTCCAGTCACGTTGCGATGAGCCGGGGCTTCGAATGTTCGCCTGACGATATCGTCGTTACCACATGTGTTGCCTCGGCAATCGATCTCGCCGTGCGTACCCTGAAACTGAAAGGGACGGAGGCCTGGATAGAAAATCCGGGTTATTCGATTGCCGGACAGGCTTTGCAGAATGCCGGTCTCAATATCGTCCCCGCCCGGGTCGATGAATTTGGTATCGATGTCGAAGACGGAATACACACGGCGCGCGGTGCAAAGGCGGCATTCGTCACACCGGCTTGCCAGTTTCCGACCACCGTGGTGCTCACCGAAACTCGCCGACAGGCATTGTTGCAATGGGCCGAAAATGCCGGAAGCTGGATATTCGAAGATGATTTTGATTGGTACAACAGCACCCAAATCATTGCGCCGCGTCCGCTGGCAGCGGCCAACCGCGCCCGAACGATCTACATAAACTCCCTCAACCACGTCCTTTTTCCGGCACTTCGCATCGCCTATATGATCGTGCCGCCCGGCCTCATCGACCGGTTTGCCGCAACGCAAAAAGGTCTCGTGGGCGGCGGAAACGTGCCAAATCAGATGGTGATGGCCGATTTTATAACTGGAGGCCATCTCGATGAGCACATCAAAAATCTGCGCTCATCAAACATCGACCGCAGGCGGACACTAGAGCACGCAATTGACGCAAGGCTTTCCGAGTTTCTGTCTCCCGCCACCAATAAGGCAGGCTCGCATCTGATCTGCCCGGTGCGGAGACTTTCGGTCGAAGAGATCAAAGAAAAATGCGTGACCGCCTCTGTCCGCGTGGATTCGCTTGCTCGCTATTGCTTTGAGCAAATTGAATCCGACTGTTTGCTGTTGGGCTTTTCCGGCTACACCGTCGACGCGCTCATCGAAGCCTGCGAAAAATTGCGAAATGCCCTCGCTGGAGAAAGCTAAGCGACCAAAGACTGGGACATGCCGCGTGATCGCGCATCGCCAAGCGCTTCGTCCAGCCGTCCTATTAAAGCGTCGATGCTATGTTCCGGGATCATTCCAATGCCCAATACAATTCCCGATTGGTCCAGATTGTTGTGCAAGTCTCCGTAATATTGCGTCAGCGCGGCAACAGAAAGTCCTCGAGCCGCCGCAGCGCGGCACATCGCACGTTCGTCAATTGGTTCGTCGAAATGAATTGCGAGCTGCAGTCCTCCACAAGGTTCCGCACAACTCACGCCCTTGATCCGGGAACGTATGGCATCCGCAATCGCTTTTGACCGCTGGGCATAGATCAATCGGACCTTGCGCGCGTGGACCGCATAGTCGGAGCTTTGCAAGTAGTTGGCGAGCGCCCCCAGAATAAATGAATCAGGGCCGTTCGCGACTCGCTGTGCCATCTGCGAGAATGGCTCGATAAACTGCTGTGGGACTACGATATATCCCGCACGGATATGCGGCCCCAGCGATTCGTTCAGGCTTCCGAAGTACAAAACGGGTGCGCTTGGATCGCGGCCCTGGATGGCGCGAATTCGGGTGCCTGTGAATGAAAGCTCCCACCGCGAGTCGCATTCGAATATTATCGAATTCCAGTTACGCGCGGCGTCGAGAATGCCCTGCCTGCGTTCTTCCGGCATTTGCCTGCCCAAAGGCATGCTCACGGACGGCGATACAAAAATCATTCGCGGCGGCGGCCCGGACATCAGGCTTATATCGGCACCATTGTTGTCACTCGGAATGAACGCGAGATTCGCGCCCGCCGATCGAAAACTATCGCGCACAATGGCGGGTGTCGGATCTTCGATATAGACCCAATGACCGGGATCAATCATCACGCGCGCGGTTAGATCCAATGCGGACTCAAGACTTCTCGTCGGAATTATCTGGTCCGGATTGCAAAGGACGCCGCGCATCTGCCGAAGATATTGCGCGATAGCTGCTTGAAATTTCCGTATGCCGTTGGTCAGGTCGCCACTACCCGGCGGCCGCGAAAACTCCTCGGCAAGAAGGTTGCTAAGCGGGTTGCGTGGATAGAGCGATGAATCAGGCGCTTGCAAATCCGTCGGTGACATATCCTTCGGCTCGGCGGTTCCAAGCATCTGTTGGGCGCGAAAGCTGATATGAAGCACATTCGTTGTGGCCCTGGTGTCCATCGCCGGTGGGACTGCAGTCTGCGAAAGTTCGGTGGCCGGCGCTGTACCGCGAGTGGAGTGCTGCGCGGTCTTCCAGTCGTCAGCGACGCGTGTTCCGCGGCGTTTGTTAGTCAGCACGTACCCTTCGGCTGACAATCGCAAGTACGAAGTCACCACGGTGTTTCGGCCGATTTTCAAGAAGTCCGCGAGTTCGCGTGTCGTGGGCAATGCCGTTCCGGGAGGCAGATCGCCCACGGCAATCGCGGCGCGCACCGAGCGACATATCTGCTCATAAATCGGCAGCGGCGATGCATCGTCGATTGACATGTTTACAATCGCGTGAGGAAAGCCCTGACCGACCAAACCAATCCCCGTTGATGGTTTCCCAGAGGTAGGTTTTGAAGAAGGCTTGGAGTGAGAAATCTGTTTCATTTCCTCACCTTGCTGCAATACCTCGCGAGTGACGAGAGCCACTTCGCGACTGCAATTGGGTCCACTTTTGACCTGTCGGTCCCTTTCCGAATGCAGCGTTTGACACAAACCGAATATTTGAATTGCCGCGTATGAAGCGCGATTGGCCAATTCTGTTGGCCACCTGATCGGCGCTTGCAGTTTGTGCGAAAGGAACAACGCTTTAAGGAACAACGCTTTTACGTCTTAAGGCCCGGTCAGGCTCGGAGATATTGCGATTTTTGGTTCGAATTAACCGCTCGTTCTAATTGGCTCCGAAGATTCCACCTGGTTTGACCTTTTTTGCGACGGCGCCGTCACATCGACAACAACGTTAAGATGCAAGAGCGGCCGCATGACATTCAGTTTATGCCGATTTTCATTCGATTCTGCCGCGGTATTTTAGTCGTTTACATTTCTGCAACAGCCGACACCAACTGTTTTGACCTTCTCCATTTGAATGGAAATGCCCGAAGGCGAGTTTCTAGGTTCTCTCGATGAGTACAGCGGCGGCACTGCAAGTGCTTCGCTCGTAGAAACCATGAGGGGATTATCACATGTCGAACGCCATTGTGCGTCACCGTTCTGTCCGGTGCTCGCTGTTGTTGGGGGCTGCTACTGCTGCGGTATTTGGGGCGACAGGCACCGCATTCGCTCAGGACAACGGCTCTGTTGAAACCGTGGTCGTAACCGGCTCGCGCATTCCGCAGCAGGGCCTTTATTCGAGCTCGCCGATCACTGTCATCGGTAGCCAGGAAGCCCAGTTGCAGGGCGCCGTGAACGTCGCCGATCTCCTCAACCGTCTGCCGCAGAACATCGAGGGCGAAACTTCCGGCTCCGACTTGGTCAGCACGGGCGAGACAACCGTGAACCTGCGCGGTCTCGGCTCTGCACGCACCCTGGTTCTTGTCGACAGCAAGCGTTTCACGCCGTCGTCGATCGGCGGTTATGTCGACCTGGATTCAATTCCTTCATCGATCATCGATCATATCGAGGTTGTGACGGGTGGTGCATCGGCTGTGTATGGCTCGGATGCCGAAGCCGGGGTGGTGAACATCATACTCAAGCGCGATTTTGAAGGCTTCCAGGTTGACGGAACGTACAATGTCAACGTGCCCTATAACGACGGCGCGACGAATGCTTACAACGCTCTTCTTGGTATCAATTCTGCCAATGGCAAGGGCAACATCACCATGTACGCCGGCTATTTGCACCAGGATCCGGTCTGGCAGCGAACCCGCAAGTGGGCAGAACCGGAATATGTCGACAATCCGACCAAAACCGCCCTCGAGAAATCGGGCAGCCAAGCGTCGCCCGACGGTCTGTTCTATCTCGCCTCCGGCCCGAATGCATTCACCGGTCTACCGAACGGCCTGGTAGCTCCGACAACCGCCGGAAATTTCCGCCCGGATTGCTCGCTGTCATGCGTGCCGAGTTCGGACCCCTTTGCCGCCGACGACTTCTTCAACCCGAACGACTACGAAATGCTGCAATCACAGCAGACGCGTTACGATTTCGGTGCCGAGGGCCACTACGAGATCAGCAAACAGCTCGAACTTTATATGCGGGCGATGTATTCCGATAATCAGCGTAACACGCAGATCGGGCCGCCGAACACGGGCTTCAAAACGTTCACAGTCACGGGCGACAACAACTATCTCAGCAATCAGGAAAAGGACATTATTTTCGGTACGCATACCGGCCTGACGTCGGGCGATGTGGGTACGTTTTATCTATTGCAGCGCCTGGTCGGCGTTGGTGGCCGCCGGAATGACTACGACATCCAGAACATGCAAATCGTTGTTGGAGCCAAGGGTGATCTCGGCGACGGCTGGAGCTATGACTTTTCCGGTCAATTTGGCCGCTCCACGAACTGGGGATTCTCGAAAAACTATGCCAGCGCGACGAACTATCAGAAGCTGATCGATTGCGGTTCTCCAGCTCTCGCAGCTCCTGGGTGTCCGGTTTACAACATGTTTCATCCTGTTCCCGGCGGTGGATTCAGCACTGCGGCTGCCAATTATCTGCGTGAAACATATCAGGACACCAACGTCACGCAGGAAACCGTCATCACGGGCAGCGTGAATGGCGATCTCGGATCGATCGGAGGTCAGAGTCCTTGGGCGAAAAACCCCATTGCTGTATCGATGGGTGCCGAATACCGGCAGGAGTTTGCGCAGGTAAATCCCGACGAAACATTGCAGCAAGGCAATGCGTTGGGCTTAAGCGCGGCGGTTCCTCCGGCGCAAGGCACGTTCAATGTCACGGAAGGCTTTGGCGAAGTTCGCATACCAGTGGTGCAGGCTCAGCCGTTCTTCCAGGATCTGTCGCTTGAAGGCGCATACCGCTATTCGTCTTACAGCACCGCCGGCAGTGTCAGCACGTATAAGTACGGGTTGACATGGGCACCGACGGACGACATCAAGTTCCGCGCTCTGACGCAACGCGCTGTTCGCGCGCCGAATATCGCCGAGCTATATAATCCGAACGCGATTAGCTTGACGGTCGTCAAAGATCCGTGCGCGGCCACACAACACCCGACCGGAAATCTGCTGACGCTTTGCAATTTGACCGGCGTGCCCTTGAACGGTGGCGGCACGAACACCACTCTGGGCGCTTGCGCTTCCAACCAGTGCAATTACCTGATTGGCGGTAACCTCGCTCTTGCACCTGAAGTCGACAACACCAAGACGATCGGCTTCGTGTTCACGCCGACCTTCTTCGACGGCTTCACAGCGACGGTCGACTACTACAGCATCAAAATTAAGAACGCGATCAACGTCTATGCCGGCGGTTCCGGCGGTGCGTTGAATGCGTGCTATAACCCCGTTGGCGGCTTCACCAGCGCGGCAGCCCAGGCTGCAACGCCAGCTTGCAGCTCAACGTTTATTCACCGCAATGCCGGTGGCGGCTTTATCGGTTCGGGTTCGACGGCGGGATATATCCTGGGCACGTCGTTCAACACCGGCCTGCTGGAGCCGAAGGGTATCGACTACGATTTGGCGTACCAGACCGATCTTTCGACGTTTGGCGCGTCTGCGGATGCAGGATCCATTTCCTGGAATTTCAACGGCACCCATCTGTTGAACTGGAAACAGATCGGTGGTCCGCACCTTCCGACTTACGATTGCGCCGGATATTTCGGAAACACCTGCGCAACCGCGCAGCCGAGAGACCGGTTCACGACGCGCCTTAATTGGCAAAATAGTGACAGCGATCTCGTTCTTTCCGCCGACATGCAGTTCATCGGGGGCATGAAGCTCGATCAGAACTACGCGAAGTTTGGAGGAACGTCTTCCACATTCGACAAAGTCGACGGCAAACTGCCGAACGAATACTACTTCGATCTGTCGGGTATTTGGACCGTTACCCAAGGTGTCGAACTTACCGCTGGCGTGAACAACATCTTCGATCGCGACCCGCCAGTGATCAGTTCAGCATTCGATCCGAACGTGGATAATACGTTGGTCTCCGTCTATCCTCTAACGGGACGGAACGTGTTTGTAAGCGCCTCGTTCAAATACTAGAAATAACTCATCGGAATGCGAACACGGCGGCCCAGGGGCCGCCGTGTTTGTTTTGGCCTAGTCCGATCGAATGCGGTGGCAGACCAGATGAGGACACGCAGGAAGCGGCGGCCCTCGGTATCTTCGAGGTGGAAATAATCGCGCGTCAGTGTCGCTCGCTGACCGCCAGCCACATCAGTCCAGACGAGGACAGGTGGTTCGCTTGGAAGCCTGTATCGCAGCTTCCAGCGCGCCCAGGAAACGCGAGCGATCCTTTGGCGTGAAAGCCGAATTAAATGTCTGGGTGCCCGACGCCTCCCGCAGGTGACGTTGAAATTCGCGCATGCCGACCGCGACGCCAATATTGTCCAGGGTGAAAGGCTCGCCATTCGGCCGGATCACGCGCCCGCCCTTGGACAGGCATCTTTTCGCCAAGAGTATGTCAGCGGTTACGGCGATGTCGTTGGGCCGGATGTGCTCGGCGATCCAATCGTCTGCCGCGTCGGCGCCTTGTGCGACGATGACCGGGTGAATCAACGGATGTGGACGGACGCGCACTCCGCCGTTGCTGACGATATGAACGTGAAGGGCGTGGCGCTCTGCCACTTTCTCCACTTCGGCCTTCACCGGACAGGCATCGGCATCGACATAAATTTCAAGCATGTGAGCAATCGGCGAGTTTCGGGCGTATCCGGATTGGACAGTCAGTCATCGACCATTTTACATGGTATCGGTGCGCTCTCATCGTAATAACAGATAGCGCAGATCCTGTGATAGCCGTCGGCGACGGTCAGCGTGATTCCACGTTGGTTGTCACCGCGGATCAGCAACACAGGCGCCAAGGGTTTGCCTGCGTGGATTTTCTTCAAATCGTCATCGACGTGAGGCTCGTCGCGAGGCAGCAACTCCAATCCGCTCGCGCGCAGCAAATCTTTGGCGGCGCGTTCGATCGTCTTAGCCTTGCGAAAAGCACGAACGAATTTCTCGGCTCTGGCCTGGCTATATATCAAGGATAGAAAATTGACCGCACCTTCGAAATCCTGAGGTTCCGGCTTCTTCTTCCATTTCAATTTCTGTTTCGACACAGATACGCTCCGATAGTCCCAAGGCACCGGCAATGCCGGCGTTCGCTGCTCGCTCTGACTAGGCATGCTACCAAGTTCGCCCTGGAAGTTTCCACAGCGTTTCCCGAAATCGAATCGCGCGAGGCCGGTTCAATCCGCACAAATTCGAGATGGGCGTTATTATGCATGAACGGATATTGCGAAAAGGACGGAGAGTGAGATGTCCGGTATCGAAAGAATTACGCGGCCTGCGATGAAACCGCTTTTGGAGCCTTATGGATTGTCAGAGGCGACCCGGCACGGGCAAACTCTGACGCTGGCGGGCCAGACAGGCATCAACGCCGAGCATCAGATCGTCGAGGGCGGGTTGAAGGCGCAGGCCATGCAGGCATTCCGCAACATCAAGGAGATCGTCGAACTAGCAGGCGGCAATGCCGACAATCTTGTGCACCTCACCTGGTATCTCGCGGACTCGCCACGAAGTTTCATGGAAGACGCTCTCGATGTGACGGCAGCCCGCAACGAAGTCCTTCCCGGAATCGCCCCCGGATCGACGGCGGTTCGTGTAAAGTCGCTTCTGCTTCCCGAAATT
>Ga0265338_10011208_pt1 | contig 10388 bp, 7 predicted proteins | sample 42126metaG_FD_193579 | JGI IMG/M metagenome (GOLD analysis project Ga0265338, IMG submission 193579) | Rhizosphere microbial communities from Carex aquatilis grown in University of Washington, Seatle, WA, United States - 4-21-26 metaG | ecosystem: Host-associated > Plants > Roots > Rhizosphere >... | reverse complement strand
CATGGGCGGCGTGGTGGTGTTCCGCGACGTCTCCGAGGCCGAGCACCTGCGCGAGCGGCTGGTGTTCGAGGCCACCCACGATGCACTCACGGGTCTGCGCAACCGCGCCGCCTTCGACAAGGCGCTGCGCGAACTCACAGCCGGCGCGGACCGCAAGCAGCGTTACGCGCTGCTGTACCTGGACCTGGACCAGTTCAAGCTCATCAACGACACCCGCGGCCACGAGGTGGGCGACCGGTTGCTGGTGGAACTCACCAAGCGCCTGCGCGGCCTGGTGCACCGCCCCGACGTGGTGGCGCGCTTGGGCGGCGACGAGTTCGGCGTGCTGGTGGTGGATGCCCACGAGCAGACCGTGCAACTCCTGGCCGAGGAACTACGCCGCAGCGTGCTGGACTACCGTTTCAAGGAGCGCGACCTCATCTTCAGCGTGGGCGTGAGCATCGGCGTCACCTTCTTCCAGCCCGGCGAGCGCTCCAGCGACGTGTTGAGCCGCGCCGACATCGCCTGCTACATCGCCAAGGGCATGGGCCGCAACGGCATCCACGTCTACCGCAGCGATGACCGCACCATGATGCAGCATCACTCGGCCCTGACCCGGGTGGCGCAACTCGAGACCGCCATGGACGAGGGCCACTTCCGTCTCTACGGCCAGCGCATCATGCCGCTCGCCGCGGCGGAGGAGGGGCGTTTCTACGAGGTGCTGCTGCGCCTCAACGAGGGCGGCACGATCCTGCCGCCGTCCGCGTTCCTCCCCACGGCCGCGCGCTTCGGCCTGGCGAGCCGCATCGACCATTGGGTGGTGGACCAGGCTTTCCGCTTCCTGGGCGAGAAGCCCGGCGTGCGCCTCAGCATCAATCTCGATCCACGCACCCTGGACAGCCCCGACTTCCGTCGTGTGGTGGGCGAGATGCGCGCGCGCCACGACGTGCATGCCCAGAACGTGTGCTTCGAGGTCACCGAGAACGTGGCGCTGGAGAACCTCACCCGCGCGGTGGAGACCATGCACCAGCTCACCCACGACGGCTACCGCTTCGCGCTGGACGACTTCGGTAGCGGCGTGGCGAGCTTCGGCTACCTGCAGAAACTGCCGGTGCAGTACGTGAAGATCGACGGCCAGTTCGTGCAGGACTTCGGCGGCGATCCGGTCAACCCGCTGGTGGTGCGCACGCTGTCGGAGCTGGCGCGCATGCGCAGCATCCAATGCATCGCCGAGTGCGTCGAGAACGAAGCCACCAAGAACCAGCTCGCCAAGCTGGGCGTCGACTTGGGTCAAGGCTTCTTCCTGCATCGCCCCGAACCTCTGCCGGCGTAAAACCGGCCCGGGCGTTGTTGCGCTTCGGTCTCGCAGTCGGTCATGCACATGAAGAGTGCACTCCCTCCTGCTCGCCTCGCGCGCCTAGCCCGACCCGGTTTTACACCGGCAGCATTTTGCTGGAGTTCCGCTGAAACCTAGGGCGTGGCGGGCAGCAGCGGCGTGACGGCCTTTTCGAGGTTCGCTTCCGTCACCGGCGTGCCCGCCGGCCATAGCCGCGCGCGGATCACGCCAGTCGCATCGATCACGTAAGTGATGGGCAGCACCCGCGGCTGGTGGAAGTCGTTGGTGGGCGCGGTCTCGGCCATGAGCGCCGGATAGGAGAAGGCGGCCATCACCTTGCGCACCTCGGCCACGTCCTCGGGGTCGTTCTCATCCAGGCCCACCACCAGCACGCCGCGCGCCCCATAGCGCTTGGCGAAGGCATCCAGCGCCGGCATCTCCTCGCGACAGGGCCCGCACCAGGTGGCCCACAGGTTAAGCACCACCACCTTGCCCTTGAGCGCGGCGAGGTCGAAGGGCTTGCCGTCCAGCGTCATGCCCTTGAGCGCCGGTGCGGTGTCGCCCACGTCCAGCGCTGAGGCGGCGGGCAGCCAGACGAGTGCGAGACAGAGCAGCAGCGCGCGCATGTTCAGAAACTGAACGCCACGATCAGCTTATACAGCTCGTGGGCCACCAGCTGGTTGCCGTTCACGTCCTGGTAGAGCGGGAACTCCACGTCGGCATAGAACTTGAGCTTGCCCGTATCCAGTTCCAGGCCCGGCGCCGCCAGGAAGCGCTGGTAGCCGCTGTCCGGATTATCGGAGTTCACGCCCGTATCCCGCAGGCGATCGGAGTAGAGGAGCTGCAGCACCGGCGCCAGGGTGGTGTCATGGCCGAACTGCCAGCCGCTGTAATCCACGCCGATGGCGGCGTCCAGTTCGTTGCCTGGGCGATAGCCGGCGTGCTCAGCGAAGGCGCGGTCGTAATGTGCCTGCGCGAAGCCGCTCCAGGTGTTGTCGGCGTTCAGGCTCGTCTGGTGATAGATGCCCAACAGCAGGTTGGTGGTGCCGGTGCCGATGGAAGTGTCGCGGTCGAAACCCTGGTAGGTGTAGTCGCCGTTGGCGAATTTGAGGCCGAAGGAGAGGCCGGTGGACATGTCATCCGAGAAGCCGGTGTACATGCCCATGAGGCGGATGTCGCCGAAGGCGGAGTGGTCGAAGCTGCCGATCGTGCCGTCGTCCTGAGTGGTGGTGAACAGGCGCTGTGTGTAGGGCACCTCGAGGCTCAGGCCCCAATCGCGGTTGAACATATATTGCAGGCCCGCCACGTAGAAGTCCGAGCGGATGTTCTTGTCGTCGTTGTTCGCCGCCGGTGCCGAGGATGCGCCGTTCCAGTTCTGGTCCTGGTTCATGTAGTCGTATTCCAGGAAGGCGGTGCCACCGGTGCCATTGGGGAGCAGGGAGCTGGTGCCCACTGCGAACACCCCGCAGCCGCAGGCACAGGCCTTGGCTTCCAGGGGCAGGGACAGGGCGAGGGCGGCCAGGAAGGAGGTGATTAGCAGGGATCGCATGGGGGACCTTATGTCTTGCGGCGCGGACTATAGTGGATTCATGCACCGGGATAAACCCCGGCGCGCTATGCTGTCTTCAGCGTCCCCCAGGAGACTGTCATGATCCGGCGTTTGTTCCTTATTCCCATTCTATTCCTGCTTGGAATTTCTGCAGCCCTCGCCGGGTCTCCCGCGGCATCCACCGCGGGACCGCCCGCGAGCGCGGCACCCACGGCCGGACTCGACGCCATCGCCGCCTACGCCGGCACCTGGCAGACCGACATCCAGTATCAGGACACGCCGTACAGCAAGAAGTACGAAGCCAAATACCAGTTGCACAATGACTGCTGGCGCAGTGCCGGTTACTACGCCTGCGACCAGGTGGTGGACGGCAAGTCCCAGGCGCTGGTGGTATTCATGTACGATCCGGCCAAGGGTTATTCCAGTTATCCCATCCCCGCGGGCGGTAGCAGCACCATCCATGCCGGCCGCGTCCTGGTCGATGGCAAGACCTGGACTTTCCCCTGGCAGACCAGCAAGGGCGGCAAGACCACCTACTTCCACGTCATCAACACCTGGACATCCTCCGATGGCATCGATTTCCGCCAGGAATACTCGGAGGACGGTAAGCAGTGGAAGACCATGGCCCAGGGTCACGAGACGCGGGTGAAGGGCTGAGCGAAACCGGTTAATCTGGTGGTGCCGGCCGGTAGCCGGCGCCCAAGGGGTCATACATGAAGAGTCTGTTGCTGGCCGCCACGCTCGTGGTCTCGGCCCTCGCCACCGCCGCCGATGCACCCGCACCCAGTGCGTTGGACCGCTTGGACGTATTCGCCGGCACCTGGAAGAGCGACTCCCAGACCTTCAAGACCCCCTACAGCGAGGAAGGCGCGTCCTCCACCACGCTCACCAACCAGTGCTGGAAGGCCGGTGCCTTCTTCGTCTGCAACCAGTCCGTGGACGGGGTGTCGCGCAGCATGCTGGTGTTCAGCTTCAAGGGCGGCGACACCTACAAGGAAGTGGCGGTCCCGGCCGACACCGGCATCGGATACACCGGCAACGTGCTCGTGGATGGCGGCGTGTGGACCTTCCCCGCCGAACAGCACAAGTACGGCCAGGTGACTTACTTCCGCACCGTGAACATCTATAGCGGCAACGACAGCCTGGACTATCGTGAAGAATATTCGACGGACCAGCAGAGTTGGACCCTGATGGCCAAGGGCCACGAGACCAGGGTCAGATAACCCTTTGAAGATGCCCGGCGGCATCGCGCCGCCGGGCATCGTCGCTCACTTGTACGGGTCGTTCATCGGCTCGTTGCGCACGTTGTACCAGACCACTTTCGTCACCGACCCGTTCAGGGTATCCACCCGCTTGTAGACCGCGCCCGCCGGGCAGTCCGTGTCGCAGGGCTCGTATTGGTAGTCGATGTTCAGGGTCTTGCCGCCCTTGGAGATCGCCAGCGAACTCATGCGGCCGAAGGCGTCGTAGCGCGGCGTGGTGTCGAGCCCGTCCTTGGTGGTGTGGGTCACCAGGCCCTTGCTGAGGTCGTACTCCGAGGTCTCGTAGTCCTTGTCGTTGGCCTTGGCCGCGATCTGGTAGTAGCCGTCCGTCGAATAGGACAGGTGCGCGGTGATCAGCTGGTCCACCGTGCCGTCCTTCTTGTCGGTCTGCGCGATGCTGAAGGTCTGGACCTGGCCCACCGCCGGGGAGGAAGGGTCGTCCAGGTAGACGAAGCTCTCCACGCTGTTGGTCGGCTTGTCCGTCTCGCTGGTCTTCTTCGTCATGCGGTTATGCGAGTCGAACTCCATCGTGTCCTTGGTCTCCTTGGTGGTCACGGACTGGGTCGACTTGTCGTCGCCGCCCACCGTGTCGGTCACGTCCTTGATGTCGCGCTGCGCGATGGTGTGGCGCATCCAGTTGTTGGTGGGATTGCTGCGATAGGTGTCGACGTCGGTCACCGTCTCGACCTTGGTGGGATCGGTGGTCTTGGTGACCCCGCGGGTGCTGTTGTTGTTCTCGTCGTAGGTGTAGCTGACGTCGCTGTCCGTCCACACCTTGCGCGTGGTGTCGAACTGATGGCGGGTCTGATGCACCGCATGGGTGAAGTAGCTCGTGCCGGGATGGACGCTGCAACCCGCGTCGCCGGGCGCCGGGCCGATGCATTCCCAGGTGTTCAGCGTCAGGTCCGCCTGGTCGGAGCCGGGCTTGTCGGCGGCCATGTCGTCCACCGCGTTGGACGGCTCCTTCCATTCCTTGGTGACCGCGTCATCGAGCGGGAAGCGCCGGTCGTACACGCGCACCACGCGTTTGCCGGTGGTGTTGTCGCCTTCGGACATCCAGCGGTAGCCCACCAGCCGGCCGCCGGCCGGGTCGTAGATGGCATCGCCGTACTGCTCCACGTGGGTGGCCATGATGCCTTTCGGGCCGTTGCTCACCGCATAGCTGCCCACCACCGTGGCCGGCGCGTCGATGAACACCCGGTGCGGGCCCAGGTAGCGGCCCGCGCTGCCCACGGGCTGGACCTTATAGAGTCCGGCGCGCGTCGAGTCCATGGGGTAGTAGTCCCAGCTCAGCACCGCGCCGACGCCGTTCACCACCTTCACGATCACGTCCTGCGCGCGGTCCAGTCCTTCCGCGTGGTTGGCACCGTGCAACTTCGCCACTTGCAGCCCGCAGCCGAAGTCGGCGGGGCAATCCACGTACTTGCCGGTGGCGTCCTTGAAGTGGCCGTTGGCGAACCAGGGGCTGAACGGCGACATCACCGCGTTGCTGCCGTCGCCGGCGATGTCGCCGACCGTGGCCAGGTTGGCCTGCGCCACGATGCCGCTGTCATGGCGGATCACCGGCTTCAGGCTGCCGTCCGCCGCCGTCTTGAACTTCAGCACCGCATAGCGGTAGATGCCGAGGTCCTCCCAGGGATCAGCCTGCTGCATCTGCTCGGAGCAGACGTAGTCGTCCGTGGTGTAGTTGCCCTTGGCGGTGTGGCTCTCGCCCATGCAGAACGGGGTCACCAGCGTGTCGGGATACAGCAGTTGGTCGCTGTGACTCCCGTCCAGGTCGCCCACCACCACGCCGGTCATGGCCACGCCCTGCGGCCGCTCGTCCGCCACCTGGGTGTCCACCGGCGCCGCGAAGCGGCCGCCCGTGTTCAGCTGGTAGTGCCAGGTGGCCGGCTTGCCGGCGCCGGCATCGCTGTACACCATGTCGTAGAGCCCGTCGCCGTTGATGTCGGCATAGTAGGTCTGCTGCCGGAACGAACGGTTCGGCATGCCCAGCGATTCCGGCGTCACCACCTGTGCGTGCAGTGTGCGGTCAGGGCCCTGGCGCAGCAGGATCACCTTCTCCATCTTGGTGTCGGAGGACACCAGCACCGCCGGCAGGTCGCCGGTGAAGCCGCCCACCACCTGGAAGTGGTCATGCGCATCCGCCACCGGCGCCAGCAGCTGGCGCGGCGCGAAGGCCAGGTGGCCGGGCTTGGAGTCCAGGTTCCGGTACAGGTACAGGCCGTAGTCCTGCGAGCCGGCCTTCACCGGCTCCGGCTGCACCACGTCGGTCTCGCCGTCGCCGTCCACGTCCACCAGCGACATGCCGGTGCTGTAGGGGATGCTGGTGACCTGGGGCTTGCCCATGTCGCTGCCGGTCCAGGACTGGAATGCCAGGTGGCCGTCCACGTTGCCAGGCAGGTCCTGCGCGCCGTCGTTGTCCACGTCCGCGGTGTAGAGCTGGAAGCGGGCGTTGGCGCGGGTCTGGAAGAAGTCGGTGACGTCCACGTCCTTGCGCACGCTGCCGTCGGCGTTGAGGAAGTAGAGGTGCGCGCCCACGCCGGGGCGGTAGTAGAACAGCTCGCGGCGGCCGTCGCCGTCCACGTCGCCGGTGAGCATGTAGGGCGCCTGCACGCTGTTGGCGGCGTCCATCATCTGCAAGGGGGAGAGGTGCGCGTCCTGCATCGGCACCGGGTACTTCACCGGCTTGTCGAAGCTGTTCGGCTCGTTCTCCCAGGTGAAGCTCGTCGGCGGCAGGCACTGGCTCACGCCGACCGCATCCACGCCGCAGTAGGTCACCGAACTCAGCAGGCTGCGGCCGGTCGCCAGGCTCTGCTCATAGCTGATGTGGTAGTTGAACAGTTGCACCATGCCGCCCGGCGCGGTCGCCGAAGGCATGTTGACGGTGATGCCCTTGAGGCGGCGCGTGTCGCGCGACTCGGTGCCGGCGTAATAGTAGATCGCCGGATCCGGCCGGTCCTCGTACTCGAAGCGGATACTGCGGGTGCCCGGCGTGAACACGCCGTTGTTGTCGCGGCCGTCGTAGGTGACCTCGGACAGCAGCACCTCGCCGGGGCGGCTGGTGTCGTAGTGCAGCTCGTAGGTGTCGCCGCGGAAGGTCTCGTGCACCGTCAGGTACCAGGCCCTCGGCACGCTGCTGCCCGGCATCGTCACCGGCTGTCTCAGGTAGTCGCGCTTGCCGTCGTGGAAGGTGATGATCCAGTAGGAATCGGCCTGCTGCGGGTCGCCGTGCAGCTCCACCTCGTCGTTGGTGTCCACCTGGGTGTGGTAGATCGAGCCCGACTTGCCGTATTTGCCGCTCGTCAGCTCGAGATGCAGGCCGTTCACGCAGAAGCCGTCGTCGGGATCGAGATGCACGCCGTTGCTGTAACCGTCGGAGCGCAGCGTCTTCGGGCAACGCGCCACCGAGCTGCCGAGAGCGATGTACCAGCCCATGCCCAGCGATCCGTTGCCGGCCGCGCTCGAGTACTCCAGCGGCACCGAAGGCGTGGCGTCGGTACGGCCCGGCGGCACGGTCACATCCATGCGGTACACGGCGTTGCCGGAGAGCACCTCGCCGTAGCCCGGCAGGGCGCCGAAGGCCGGGCCGTTGTGGTTGACCGTCTGCGGCATCACGCAACCGGCGAGCGAAGACAGGCACGCGACCACGCAGGTCACGCGCAGGAGCGCGAACTTAGAAGACATGGGACCCCTTCCTTAGAAAACATGCCGACTGTGGCGCCGGCTACCCGTCGATATTATGTCATTTAGCTGGAAAGGGAGACCAGATTCGTGCCACAGGCCAGGCCCCGTGTGGCGCGGGGATCGTCAGAAATCTTTCTCCAGAAGCAACCAAGTATGGTGACCGCCCACGAAATACCCATCCAGGGTGTAAAGCGCCGGATTTGCGGTGGTCCAGGTGTGGGCGAGGGTGAGACTCAACGCATCGGTGAAGGTGTAGACCACGCCCACTTTGTAGTCCGTGTAGTCATTGCGGTCGTTGGCGAGGCCCGTGAGCGGATTGCTGCCGGTCTCGTGCTTGCGGCCCACATGCTCGATGAGCGAGAAGCCCGACGGCAGCGTCTGGGATCCGGAGGCGTCCAGGTACCAGCTGCCCTTCGAATCCGGCGTGGCGAAGGCGTTCGTATAAGACCAGTCCCAGCGCAGGCTGTAGGCGCGCCAGGCCACGAAGCCGAAGAGCTCCGTGGTGTTGGGTTCATCCGTGGGTGGGTTCTGGGGCACGTAGTCGCCGGGGAACTGCAGGCGCAGCACGCCGGCCTTCACCACCCAATCCGGTCCCAGGTGCTGGCGCCAGCCAGCCCACATGTCCACTTCCACCGCCACGTCGTCGCCCGGATACACCTTGTTCACCCAGTTGGTGCTGGTGCCCTCGATCCCCCCATAGGGGCCATCGCCGGAGTTGATGTCCAGCTCGCCTTCGACGGAGGGATTGCCCACGCTCTGGGCCAGGCCGCGCCCGATGTAGTTGGTCATGAACTGCACGTTGCCGGAGATGAGCTCCGGCGCCGGATCCGCATAGGCCGGCAGGCACAGGCCCATCAGGCCAGCCGCGAAGATCCATCGCTGCATGGATGCTTTCATGTCCTTGATACCCCGTGATGTCCGTCGTCCCACTCTAGAGAGGAATCAGGGCGCCCTCCGCCCTCATTCACCGCCCCGAGCGGAGCACATGTTTCCACCATCGGCACCGCTCAGAAAGGGCCAGATGCCACGTTTCGGTTTCGACCAGATAGTCCTATCATCGACACGATGGGGCATCAGTTCCGGCAGCTTTCGGCTGTCGAACCGAAGAGGGAGAGGGGTATGCAGAAAGCGATCTTGTTGCTGGGCCTGGCGTGCGTCACCGCCGCCGCGGCCGATGCACCCGCACTTACGGGACTCGACCTCATCCAGGCGCGCTATGCCGGCATGTGGCACGTGGTGGAGGTGGGCTATGACACCGACTTCAGCCGCGCCGGCACCAAGGAATACGACATCACCCGCGACTGCGCACCCACGGGCGCGGTGCTGGACTGCAAGCTCATGGCCAAAGGCGCGCTGCAAGGCGAGCAACGCTTCGCCTGGGATGCGGCGGCGGACCTCTATCACGTGGACATGGACATCGCGGGCCATCCCCAGCCACAGCTCGCGCTCAGCGTGAGAGATGCCGCGTGGACCTTCCAGCAGAGCGTCCCCGGTCCCGACGGCAAGCCCATGCAGCTGCGCATCCAGCGTCAGTACCGCTCCCTCGCGGAGGTGAGCTACAGCGTCAGCTATTCCCGGGATGGCGGCGCGCACTGGACGCTCATGAGCAAAGGGACGGAGGTCAAGACGGACGCCGCCGCCAGCAAGCCGGCCTCCTGACATAAGGCCTCATCCGCCTAGGGTGTTTACCGCCCGACCCGGTGCCGCACCGGGATCCGCAAAGACATAATCAAACGAGTCTCTAAGGGTTATACCTGCACGCCCCGCAGGGGTCGCCTGCGCGTCCCTGCGCGACATGCATGTGTATGGTCTCAGACCGATGTATGTCGTAGTGGCCGATTCCGCGTGAAATCCATCACACTCTGCGGTCGTTTTACATGTTGTTTGGTGACACTTTAGATATTCGTTACCTGACCCCGGTATAAAAACGAGGGTCGATAAGGGCGTTACCTGCAGGGTTCTTCTCGCAGGGTTTCACCCTCAGCTTCCCGGGTATTCACCGGCGAAGTTGCGGAAGTCACCTGAGGCCGGATCAAGGCCTTAACCGTGACGCACCGCCTGTCGGCAAACCGCCCCACGAGGGGCCAACAGCCGCAGGAGGCACGTGACGATGACCAAGATCCAATACAACCGACCCTGGAAGACTTTCCTCTACCTGCTCGGACTGGGCCTGTCCCTGTTCGTGGCCCACGCCGCCAGCGCGGCGGACTACAGCACCGCCCCCGGCGGCTTCATGGAGCAAGACGATGCGGCCGCGCGCACCCAAGTGACCGCCGCCCACGTCTCCCTGCCCAGCTCCCGCGGCAGCTTCACCTTCCCCGCTCCGTACGACACCCACGGCGTGCGTCTCACCGTCCCCGCCGACTGCGGCGGCCAGGACTGCCTGGACATGACGTACAACTACTGGAAGAACATGAGCAACAGTGCCGGCAGCGACACCATGTACGTGTTCGTCGGCTTGAATAAGGCGCGCGGCGGCCAGGGCCCCACCCTCTTCAGGTTCACCAAGTCCACCGGCGCGCTCTCGGAAGTGGGCCCGCTGTTCCCGGCCTCCAACGCGATGAGCAAAGCCGAC
>Ga0265338_10011207_pt1 | contig 10388 bp, 9 predicted proteins | sample 42126metaG_FD_193579 | JGI IMG/M metagenome (GOLD analysis project Ga0265338, IMG submission 193579) | Rhizosphere microbial communities from Carex aquatilis grown in University of Washington, Seatle, WA, United States - 4-21-26 metaG | ecosystem: Host-associated > Plants > Roots > Rhizosphere >... | reverse complement strand
GCCGGTGAGCCGACCAACAGGTGACGTCGCGACCCTCGAGCTCGACAGTGCCCTTGGTCGGCCGGTCGAAGCCGCTGAGCACGTTCACGAGCGTCGACTTGCCGGCGCCGTTCGGCCCGATGAGACCGACGACCTCACCGCGGCGCACCTCGACGGTTACGCCTCGTAGCGCCTCGACACCGGAGAATGAGCGGGAGACGGAGGAGGCCCGGAGTGTTCCTCCGGGCCTCCCCTTCAGCTCGAGTGCTGTTTCCGACGCCACCAACCCGATTCAGATGTGTGGGACGACCTTGGCGACGATCATGGTGACGAGACGCGGGACGTTGTTCTGGATCTCCATCACCCGGTACTGCCGGCCGAACACGGTGTGCAGCGTCGGCGAGAAGCTCACGAGACCGGAGAGCGTCGGCACCTTCTTGAAGCTCTCCATCGTCGCCGCGAGCGTCGCACCGTTCGTCGAACCGTGCGAGCGGTTGATCGCCGCAACGACGCCGTCGATCGCCGCCGAGCCCGTGATGAAGCCGCCGGTGCCGGCCTTGATCTGCTTCGCGAGCTTGTTGATCGCCGGATTGGGATCGCCGCCGAACGCGTCGGCGAAGGTGAGGAAGAAGTAGTTCGTCACCTTCGGATCCTTCGGCAGCCAGTACGTGCCGTCACCGGCCCACGAATTGAGGATCGGCGTGTTGTTCCCGAGCGACCGCAGCCCGGAGACGAGCGTCGACAGCGCGCCGAACGCACCCGCGGTCGACGTCACGACGACGTCGGCGCTGACACCGTTCAAGCGGCTGACCGCGTTCGAGACATTCGTGCTCCCGAGCGACTGGTACGTCTCGTTGTCGACGATCTTGCCGCCGAGCTGCTTGAAGCGGGCGGAGAACGCAGCGGTCACGTTCTTGAAGTAGACGATGACCGTGTCGGTCGCGATCGCGGCCTTCCGCCAGCCCTTGTTCCAGGCGAATTGGGCCATCGCCGACCCCTCGTCCTGGGCGACGTTGCCGAAGCTGAAGGCCAGCTTGCCCTTCGGGCCGAAGCGCTTCGGCCCCATCTGGTCGGTGCCGATGCACGGCGCGACCGTGAGCTTGCCGGCGTCGATCGATTCCTGCACGACGGGCGCGGCGAAGTCGACGTCGCAGGTCGTGAACATGATGTTCGCTCCCTGGCCGAGGAGCTTGGTGGCGCAGGCCTTGGCGATCGCCGGCTTGTTGCCCTGGGTGTCGCAGGTCTCGATCTGAAGCGGACGTCCGCCGACGCCGCCCTTCGCGTTGATCTGCTTCACGCGCACCTGAGCGGCCGCGAGGGCGGGGCCGTCGAACGGCGCCATCGCGCCCTTCGAGTCGAACGCCCAGCCGATCACGATCGGTGACGCGTTCCTCGCCTGGGTACGCGCGGCCGCGGTCGCGGCGAGGACGAGCGCTGCGGCGGCGACAAGCCCGAGCGCGATCTGCGCTCGTGTGATTCGTGTCATGCCATCTCCTCTCCGGCCGCAGCGGACGCCGCGACCCTCCGTTCTCTGAAAATCGGCACGCCTCTCGACCCGCCGGGCTGGATCGTGTCACGGGTTTGACATCTGATCAAGTGTGGTTCACGCTCCACCCTCGGTGGAGACCCCGCTCCAGGTCAGCGAAGGAGGCGCCGTCCGACACCGGACGATGGCGGAGGCCGCCCTCGAGCGCCTGCGGGAGGCGATCATCATGGGCGAGCTCACACCCGGGACGCCGCTCCGGCTCGAGGATCTGGCGCGGTCGCTCGGGATGAGCATCTCGCCGATCCGGGAGGCGGTGCGCCAGCTCGAGGCGCTCGGCCTCGCGGAGCACGTGCCCCATCACGGCGCGAAGGTGATGGGGCTCGACGTCGAGGAGCTGCGCGAGCTGTTCTCGATCCGGCTCGCGCTCGAGAGCATGGCCCTGCGCCGGGCGGCCGAGCTGTTCGACGCCGCCGACGAGGAGGCGGCGCGGGCGCATCTCACCGCGTGCGACGCGGCGAGGCAGCGTGGCGACACGCGGGCAGGGGTGCGCGCTCATACGGCCTACCACTTCGCGCTCTACGACGCGGCGCGCTCGGGCTGGCTCCTGCGTCTGATCCGCCCCGCGTGGGACAGCTGCGAGCGCTACCGCCCGGTGCTGCTCACCGCCGGCGCCGCGCAGGACCGGCACGAGGAGCTCGACGTCGAGCTTCTGGAAGCGTGCACCGCGCACGAGCCCGAGCGTGCGGCTGCCGCGCTCAGAGAGCACCTCGAGCTTGCGACCGACATCTACGCGGTCGAGCTCAAGGGCCGCAGCATCTTCGCCTTCTAGGCGCACAGCACGAGCCTGAACGGAAGCTGACTACGTGGTCCGTTTGGGCTCATGCACACCCGATGAGGGATCCTAGAAGGCGCCCGCCGGCCGAAATAGAGGTCCTGCACCCCGATCACCAAGCCGGCTTGCGAACGAACACTCCTCAGAGACTCGACCCTGCACGCGCGAGCCGACGGCTCGCCGCTTGCCTCGGGCTCGCTCGAGACGAATCCGGCTTCACGCTCATCGAGATGATCATGACCGCGGTCATCCTGGCGATCATCGCGGTGCCGATCTCCGGCGTCCTGCTCGCGGCGGCGGCCGAATCGAGCGTGGCGCGCGAGCGGACGGCCTCCGACCAGCTCGTCCAGGGGAAGCTCGAGGCGATCCGGACGCTCTCCTACGCGCAGGTCGGGCTCACCGGCGGCAACCCGCCGGGAACCCTCACGGCGAGCGTCTCGGCAGGCCTCCCGAGCGGGGAGCAGGTCACTGTCACGACCCAGGTGACCTACGTCTCCGACCCGATTCCGACGGCGTACGTGACACAGGCCGACTACAAGAAGGTCGTCGTGACGGTGAAGCGCTCGAGTGACGGCAAGCAGCTTGCGCAGGACGTGACCTACGTCGCGTCCGCCTCCGCACCGCCGCTTGCCGGAACGCACTGGGTACAGATCAAGCGGCAGGTGGTCGACGCGCTGACGACCTTGCCGATCGCCGGCGCAAGCGTGGCGCTGACCGGCGGCCCCCCGAGCTTCGTCAACCGCACAGACGTCACCGACGCCTCGGGCACGGTGCTCTTCCCGGCGCTCGACAGCAGCATCTTGATTCCCCCACCGAACTACACGCTCACCCCGACGGCGACGGGCTATACGGTCTTTCCTGACGACATCGCGCCGATGACTCCCGAGCAGGTCGGCGCCTCGCCGGGGCTGATCTCCACCGCGACCATCCGCATGTATCTGCCGACGTCGCTCACGGTGAACGTGCAGGCGTCGAACGGCACCGCATACACGGGCGGCGCAACCGTCTCGGTCGAGTCGTCGCGCTGCGGGGTCGCCACGGTGACCATCCCTGTCAATCAGAGCTCGACGACGGTCTCCAATTGCCAGTGGGCGACGGGGAAGACTGTTCCGCTGGTGCCGAACGTGCTCGGCCAGACGCCGAACTTCGACAAGTACGGCGTGACCGCGTGGTCGACGAGCGGCGGCTTCTGGGGCGCGGCGACGCCGTTCACCGTTCCGAGCGGGTATCCGACGACGCTCACGCAGACGGCGACCGTGAAGTTCAGCGCAACGACGTACGGCACGACTAAGCAAGTGACGGTGACGGTCATGAAGGGAGGCAGCACCGACGCGAACGCCCGGGTCAACGTAACGGGTGGACCGGCGGGTGTGTACCTCTACGGCACGACCGCGGCGAACGGAACGGCGACCTTCACGATCCCGGTCACGTCGACCTCGAGTACGTACACCGTCAGCGCCAACGATCAGGGTGCGACGTCGGGAACGACCACCTTCAGCGCCTCCACCGGCTCTCCGGCCACGATCGCGTCCACGGTGACGATCAGTTGATGCGGATCCGCAGCGAGAAGGGCTTCACGATGGTCGAGCTCCTGGTCGTCATGCCGATGCTCGTCATCATGCTGGGCGGCCTGACGCTGACGCTCGTGAACATGATGCGCACGAACAACCAGACGCAGGAGGAGACGACGCTGCAGGCTCAGGCCCGCGCGACGGTCAACACGCTGGCGACCGACGTCCGAGAGGCCTTCGTCGGCGATGGAACCGACCCGGTGCTCACCGCGACCGCCACGTCGATCACGTTCGAGTCTCCAGACCGGTACCCGACGACGACGAACGGAACGAACGAGTCGTCATTCCACCTGCGCAAGCTCACGTACACGCTGACGAGCGGGGCGCTCCAGGAACAGCTCATGACCAGCACGAACACCTTTCCCACCGCGCCGCCTTGGGCTTGGCCGGGGACGAGCGGCCCGTGGAACACGCTCGTCGGCTCGGTGACGAACACCGACGTCTTCACGTACTACACGGCGGCCGGCGCCCAGACGACTCCCCCGACCGCGCTCGGCTTCCCGATCGCCGACACGACCGGCATCCGCGCCGTCGGGATCAAGCTCACGCTCTCCACGCTCGGCGCGCAGGCGAAGACCTTCACGGTGACCGATCTCGTCGCGCTCAGGGAGACCGACTCGTGATGTTGACCCTACGCAACGACGAGCGCGGCTTCGCCATGGTGATCGCGCTCGCGCTCATGGCGTTGATGACGATCATCTCCGTGACACTGCTGACGGTGACAGGCAGCGAGACCACCCGGAGCAGGCGGGACGCGAAGGTGACAGACGCCTACCAGGCCGCCGAGGCGGGCACGAACGCCTACCTCTCCGATCTCACCGAGAGCACTGTCTTCTTCAATTCGTATCTCGCAAAGGGCGAGGCGACGCGGACGGACAGCGGCAGCGTCACACACGCAAGCAGCAACTCGTCCGACGTCGCCTGGAGCTCGGGCAGCACCTGGACGTACAAGACGCCGCCGGCGAGCGACACGGGCTGGTACGACCTCGGGAACGGCTACGAGTACCTCCTCCAGGTCGTTCCGGCGAATTCCGGCCTTCAGCAGAGCCAGGCGCAGGTGATCACGCGGATCGACGTGATCGGCCGGCCCAAGGGAAGCGCCGACCAATCCACCTGGCGGACGATCGAGACCATGATCCGGCCGTCGAGCCTCACCGACTTCCAGACATTCACCGCGACAAGCGTCACGTACAACTCGGCGGCGACGACGACCGGGCCGATCTTTGTCGGCGAGGACAAGAACGGCACTCCCGGCACTCTGACGCACGACGGGACGGCGAAGGCGAACCTCTACTCGGAAGGCACGGTAGGGGGCTCCACGACGTACACGAACGGCGCGAAGAAGTACGACATGAACTCGAATCCGACGGCGCTCTGCAAGCTCAACAACTGCAACGCGGTTCAGTTCAGCTCGTTCCAGTCGTCGATTACGACCGTCGCGGGCGCGGCCGCAGCAGGGGGCATCACGCTAGGCGCAAAAGACAACTCGAATGCGGCGCTGAGCGGCCAGAGCTACAACGTCGATGCCTGGAAGCTCGCGTTCCAGGCGAACGGGACGATCCTCATCTCGTCGTGCAAGCTCTATTCGCAGAAGGTCAACAACGTCACGACGACGTGGACGGACTACGACGGCAGCAACGCGCCGGTATGCGGGACTGCGACGTCGTACAACGTGCCGAGCAACGGTGCGATCTCCTCCGCCGCCGACGTTCTCGTCTCGGGAGTCGTGAAGGGCAAGGTGACCGTCGCATCGAGCGGCGACATCGTGTTCGGCGGCGACACGACGTACAACGTGAACGGCACCGACGTCCTCGGCCTCGAAGCGCAGGGGACGATCTACGTCGCGCAGTGGGCCGTGACCGGAGCGACGCTCAACCTCTGGGCTGCAGAGCTCGCATTGAACGGCCCGTTCGAGGCCGACCCGAGCTACAACGGATCGGCGACCGCGACGATGAACTTCAACGGCTCGACGGCGGTATACGGCGGTGGGAACGGCGCAATCATCTTCTCGAACCTCTTCGCGCACCGAAACTACATCTACGACAACAACCTCAAGTTCCTTCAGCCGCCGTACTGGCCGACCCTGGGCAACGCCTTCACCGTTCTCGTCCAGCGCGAAGTCGGCTGAGCCGGGAGCGTCACCGGCGAGCGGCCGCCGCAAGCGAACCCCGAGCGCTCAACGGCCGGCGACCGCTCGAAGCTTCGTGACCGCCCGTCGCGAAAGCGGCGGCTTCAGCAACTCCTGTGCGACGAGCGTGCCGGAGCCGGCGCCGAGGCCCGGACCGGGCCACGTGCTCGCACCGATGTGGAAGAGCCGCTCGACCGCCGTCGCGTGGCCGGGAGCGCGCGGGAACGGCCGCCACAGGAAGTTCTGGTCGAGTGAGAGCGCGCCGCCGTACGGGTCGCCGTGGCGGAGGTTGACGTTCAGCCGCTCGAGGTCATGCGGGCCGAGCACCACACGCTGCAGGATCGACGACTCGAGGTTCGGCAGGTGCCGCGCGAGCCGCTCCTGGATGCGGTCGGCGTACCGCTCGCGAAGCTCGTCGTTCCAGGTCCCGTCGCCGACGTCGATCGCTCCCGCCGCATCGCCCTTCGGCACGCGCGGCAGCTCCTGGAGCTGGATCCAGAGGATCCCCTTCCCGTCGGGCGCCCGCGACGGATCGATCGTCAGCGGCTGGCCGACGACGATCGTCGCCTCGGCGGGCAGCAGGCTGCGCTCGGCTTCGTTCACGGCCCGTGAGACGCCGTCGAGCCCGGGCGTGACGTGGACGATCGCCGTCCGGCCGAGCCGCTCGTCGCCCTCCCAGCGCGCAGGCTCGGAGAGGGCGAAATGGATCTGCATCTCGGCGCGGCCGTAGCGGAAGCGGCGCGCACCCTCGGTCACGGTCGCCGGCACCTCGCTCTCGTCGAGCAGCCGCTCGTAGAGCTGCGTCGGCGTCACGCTTGCGATGACGGCGCGCTCCGCGGTGACGAAGTCGCCGCCTGCGAGGCGGACGCCCACGGCTCGACCATGCCTGACGAGCACCCGGTCGACGTCCTGCCCTGTCTCGCAGACGCCGCCGCGGTCGCGGATCAGCCGCACGAGCGCCTCGGCGAGCTTCGCGCCGCCGCCGCGCGGGATCGGCATGCCGCCCTCCTGCACTGCGACCGCGATCACTTGCGTCATGAAGCCCGACGCCGCAGCGTCAGGACCGAGGCCTGTGTGGAGCACCCACGGCGCAAGCACGCCGTGCGCACGTTCTGACGCGAACGTCGACTCGAGCCAGTCGCGGCTCGTCTGCACAAGCTCGCCCGTGAACGCGGCGAGACCGCCGCGCCCCAGACGCCGGAACGCTTTCGAGCCGAAGGCCAGCCCTGCAGCCGACCAGAGCTCGGTGCCGAGCAGGCCGAAAGCGAGGTCTGCGTTCGGAAAGAACCGCTCGAGGACGCCCGGCCACTCGGGCCCGAGCTCGCGCGCGTTGCCCTCTGCGTCGCGCAGCAGGAAGGCCGCCTCGCCGTCGGGATACACCGTTCCCGTGGGCAGATCGGTGTTGAGGTACTCGAGCCCGCGCGCCGCAAGGTCGTCGCCGAGCAGCGCGTGCGCGGCGCCGCCGACCCAGAGCGGATGCCACGCGCTGAAGACGTCGTGCAGGAACCCCGGCTCTGTGAGCTCGGCCGTGTGGATCGCGCCGCCGAGCCAGTCGTTGCGCTCGAGCACGCAGACGCGCCAGCCGTCCCGCGCAAGCAGCGCGCCGCAGGCGAGGGAGTTCACGCCGCTGCCGACGATCACCGCGTCGTATTCAGCCACCGGCCGTGAGCTCTCGGAACTCGTCGTCGGTCACAAGCCCGCGCTTCCGGGTGCCGAGCTCTTTCACTCGTGCAAGCACGTCAGCGCGCTGGTCCTCCGGCACGTCGATGCCGAGCTCGTCGGCCTTGATGCGAATCGAGTCGAGCCCGCTCTTCTTGCCGAGCACGATGCCGCGCTCGGTTGCGACGAGCTTGGACGAATACGGCTCGATCGACGGCGGATCGTGGAACTGGCTCGCGACAGCGCCGGACTCGCGGCGAAAGAGTGTCTCACCGGTGACCGGCTTCCACGGCTCGAGCGCGTAGCCGGAGAGTTCCTGGACGCGGGCCGACACGTCACGCACGCGCTCGAGCCGGAGATTCGACTCGACGCCGTAAAGGGCGCGCAGCGTGAGCGCGAGCTCGCCGAGGTTCGCGTTGCCGGCGCGTTCGCCCATGCCGTTGATCGTGCCCTGGATCCACGTGGCGCCCGCGCGCACCGCGGCGACGGCGGCGGCGGTCGCAAGCCCGAAGTCGTTGTGCCCGTGGAAGTGCACCGGCACTGCGGGCCCGACCCACTCGACCGTCTTGCCTACGAGCTCGGCGACCGCCTCGGGCGACGCGATGCCGAGCGTGTCGACGACGACGACCTCCTTCGCGCCCGCCTCGACGGCTGAGACGTATACCCGCTCGTAGAAGTCGGGCTCTGCTCGCGTCGAGTCGACGCCGAAGAACGCAGCGTGGATGTCGTGCTCCGCCGCGAAGCGCATCGCATCCGTGATCCGGGCGAGCATCTTGTCGCGGTCGACGCCGATCGCGTTGAGCTTCAGGTCGGAGATCGGCGACTCGATCACGGACGCGGACACGCCGAGCTCGACGAGCGCTTCGAGGTCGGCCGGCACCGCACGCGAGAAGCCCCACACCTGCGCGCGGAGGCCCGCTCCGGCGATCAGCTTCACCGCATCCCAGTCGTCCTGCGAGACACGCGGGAAGCCGGCCTCGATCCGGTCGATGCCGAGCTCGTCGAGGAGCCTCGCGATCTCGAGCTTCTGCTCGGGGTCGAGTACGACACCGACGGTCTGCTCGCCGTCGCGCAGTGTCGTGTCGTACAGGCCGACGCGCCCGCCGATGGCGAAACTGTCGTTCAACGCGCCGGTCCAGATCTCACTCACTGTGTCTCCAGGTCAACACTGAACCACCCCGTCGGGGAACGCCGAGAGCTTCTCGAGCCCGTCGCTCGTGACGAGGAAGTTGTCCTCGACGCGCAGGCCGCCGCCGCCCTCCCAGTAGACCCCGGGCTCGACCGCCAGCACCATGCCCTGCTCGAAGGTGCCACCGCCGGCCTGGTGCGGATAGGGCGGCTCGTGCGCGCGCGCGCCGACCCCGTGGCAGATCGGGTGCGACGGCTGGCTCGGATACCCCATCCGGGCGATGTCTTCCCGGACACTCCGGTCGAACTCGGCCATGGGGTGTGTAGGCGTACACCGGTGCAATGCGCGTGTGTACACACCCAGCAGCTGCTCCTCGAGCTCGGCGTACTCGGGCTTCAGATCGCCGACGACGAGATTCTTCGTGTGATCGGCCCAGTAGCCGTCCGCGCAGACCCAGATCTCGAACAGCACGGGCTCGCCCTCGACCACCGGCCGGTCCGACGTGGCCGTGAAGGTCTTGATCCCCTTGCCGGCCCAGATCAGCGTGAAGGGCAGCGCGAGCTCTACGTCGTCGCGGGCCGTGCCCTGCCCGTGCACGTAGCCCTGCCAGAGCGCCGCCACCTCGGATTCCTTCATACCGGGCTGCAACCGCTCGCGGACGTGGTGCATCGCCTGCGTCGCGATCTCGTTCGCGATCCGCATCCGCGCGATCTCTTGCTCCGTCTTCAGCATGCGCGCGCGACTGAGCAGCGGCGTGCCGTCGAGGGCGCCGTCGAACGCATCGTCGAACAGATCGAACCAAGCCTTCGTGAACGTCGTCGGCTCACCCACCATCCGGTCTGCGGCCTGCGTCCCCAGCGAGAGCTCGAGACCGACTCGCCCGTAGCCGCGTGCGACGTCGAGCGCAGCGTCGAGTGTGCGCGCGAGCGGCGGCCGCGGATCGGACTCGTGATAGCCCCGGATGAAGCGGACGTCCTGGGTCCAGGCGGTGCGCTCCGCGTCCTCGGCCGACGCCTCGAGACAGATGAGCACCGGGTCGCCCTCACGCGGGAACACGCACGCGTCGTAGCCCTTCATACCCCAGAAGTTGGTGAGGTAGAGGACGTTGTCAGGCGCGCGGACGACGAGCGCGTCGAGATCCTCGTCCGCCATCAGCGCGCGGACACGCTCGAGCTTCTGCTCGTCGCGCGCCCAGCTCACAGGTAGTGCTCTTCGAGCGTCCCCCGCTCGCGGTCGCCGTCGACCATCATCCGCACGAGCTCTGTGAAGCGCACCGTGGGCTCCCAGCCGAGCTCCGCCTTTGCCTTGGAGTAGTCGCCGATGAGCAGGTCGACCTCAGCGGGCCGGAAGTAGCGCGGATCGATCGTCACGTAATCGCGCCAGTCGAGACCGACGTACGTGAATGCCTCCGTGAGGAACTCCTCGACGGTGTGCGTCTCACCGGTGGCGAGCACATAGTCGTCAGGTTCGTCGGACTACAGCATCCGCCAGGCGCCGTCCATGTAGTCACGGGCGAATCCCCAGTCGCGCTTTGCGTCGAGGTTGCCGAGCTTGAGATCGTCCTGCTCACCGCGCAAGATCGCGCCGACGGCCCGCGTGATCTT
>Ga0265338_10011206_pt1 | contig 10388 bp, 12 predicted proteins | sample 42126metaG_FD_193579 | JGI IMG/M metagenome (GOLD analysis project Ga0265338, IMG submission 193579) | Rhizosphere microbial communities from Carex aquatilis grown in University of Washington, Seatle, WA, United States - 4-21-26 metaG | ecosystem: Host-associated > Plants > Roots > Rhizosphere... | reverse complement strand
GTGGATGGCATGGACCTGCTGCCCAGCAACATCGACCTGTCCGGCGCTGAGGTGCAACTGGTCCATGAGGTGGGCCGGGAGTTCGTGCTCGGCGGGGTGCTTGAGCCGCTGCTGCCCGACTACGACATCGTCCTGATCGACTGCCAGCCGTCGCTCGGCCTGCTCACCGTCAACGCGCTCGCCTGCGCGGCTGGCGTGCTGGTGCCGCTGGAGTGCGAGTACTTCGCGCTGCGCGGGGTCGCCCTGCTGCTGGAAACCATCGACAAGGTGTCGAGCCGGCTCAACCCCCGGCTGGGCATCGACGGGCTGCTCGCCACCATGTACGACTCGCGGACGCTGCATTCCCGGGAAGTTCTCGCCGAGGTGGTGAAGGGATTCGGCGACAAGGTGTTTCACACGGTGATCAACCGCACCGTGCGATTCCCTGACGCCACCGTCGCCGGCGAGCCGATCACCCGGTTTGACTCTGCGTCCACGGGAGCGAGTTCCTACCGGGAACTCGCCAAGGAGGTGCTGGAGCGGTGGCGGCAGACAGGGCGCGCGGGTCCCGTTCGCGGCGGGTGAGCCTGCCGGGAATCGCCGAGCTGCTCCGCCCCGCGGCGCCTGGCCCGTCCACCGATGATGGCCGCCATGCGAGCGGGCGTGAGTCCCATCCGCACAAGATCACCGTCTACCTCTCCGCTGGTGAGCTTCTCGACTTGGAGCGCGCCCGGCTGGCGCTGCTCGCCTACGGGATCCCGGTGGACCGCGGCCGGCTGGTCCGTGAGGCCATCGCGGTGCTTCTCGCGGACCTGGACGCCGATGGCACCGCCAGCCTGGTGGCACGGCGGCTGCGGGACGGGACAGGTCCCAGGTGATCCGTGAGGTGACTGCTGACCCCGGCGACGAGGCGCCGTCCCAGCCGGCCGGCGCGTTCGAAGTACACCTTGATGTGTTCGAGGGCCCGTTCGACCTGCTGCTCGGGCTGATCTCCAAGCACAAACTGGACATCACGGAGGTCTCGCTCTCCCAGGTCACCGATGAGTTCATCGCCTTCATCCGGGCCCGCGCCGACGGATGGGACCTGGATCAGGCGAGTTATTTCCTGGTCGTCGCCGCTACGCTGCTTGACCTGAAGGCGGCCAGGCTGCTGCCTGCGGGTGAGGTGGAGGACGAAGAGGACCTGGCCTTGCTCGAGGCCAGGGACCTGCTTTTCGCCCGTCTCCTGCAGTACCGCGCCTACAAGGAGGTGGCGGCGGTGTTCGCGGGCCGGATGACCGTCCAGGCCCGCAGGTTCGCACGGCGGGTACCGGTCGAGCCGCGGTTCGCCCAGTTGCTCCCGGAAGTGCTGCTCGGCCTGGGCCCGGTGGAGTTCGCCGCGATCGCCGCCCGGACGCTGGCTCCCCGCCCGGTCCCGGTGGTGTCCACCGAGCACATCCACGCGCCGCAGACCACCGTGCGGGAGCAGGCCGTGATACTGGCCGGGCAGCTGGGCCGGATGGGCCGGGCGACCTTCCGCCGGCTCACGTCCGACTGCGCGGGGACCTACGAGGTGGTGGCGAGCTTCCTGGCGCTGCTGGAGCTCTACCGTGAAGGTAGCGTCTCGTTCGAGCAGGTCACCCCGCTCGGTGAGCTGTACGTGACCTGGGTGCCGGCTGGTCCGCGCTCCCCGGCGGAACCGGGCGGGCCGGCGGCGTCGACGCAGGAGGACAGCGAGTGACTACGGAGAACGGCCACCTGGTCTCGGACGGGGGCGGCGCGGCGGATGGTCAGTCGCTGCCGGGTCTGCGGGCCTGCCTGGAGGCCATCCTGCTCGTCGTCGACGAACCGGTGCCGGAGGTCATGATCGCGCAGGTGCTTGAGCGGCCGCGGGAGGAAATCGCCGAGGCCTGCCGGGAGCTGGCCGCCGCGTACACCGCGGAAGAGCGCGGGTTCGACCTGCGTGAGGTGGCCGGCGGATGGCGGTTCTACACCCGCGAGGAATGCGCCCCGGTGGTGGAACGGTTCGTCCGCGACGGGCAGGAGGTCCGGCTTACCCAGGCCGCGCTGGAGACCCTCGCGGTGGTCGCCTACCGCCAGCCAGTGAGCCGGGCCCGGGTGTCCGCGGTCCGGGGAGTCAACTGCGACGGGGTGATGCGCACGCTGGGACTGCGCGGCCTGGTCGAGGAAGCGGGCACCGATCCCGAGACGGGGGCTATTCTCTACCGGACAACCGGCTACTTCCTGGAACGGCTGGGCCTGGCCAGCCTGGCGGAACTGCCCGAGCTCGCGCCCTTCTTGCCCGATCATGTCGATGACCCTGAGGATGCCGGTGATGAGCCCACGAACTCCTGACCGGCGGGGGAGTGAGCTGGGCGACGACGGGGAGCGGGACACGCTCACCGACGTCCCGGGCGGCGTCCGGCTGCAGAAAGTCCTCGCCGCCGCCGGGGTGGGCAGCCGGAGACGCTGTGAGGAACTGATCGGCGAGGGCCGCGTCGAGGTGGACGGGGAGACGGTCCGCAGGTACGGCGCCCGGGTTGACCCGCAGCAGCAGATCATCCGGGTGGACGGCAGGCGCATCCCCGCCCGCCAGGACCTCGTGTACCTCGCGCTGAACAAGCCGCCCGGGGTACTTACCACCATGTCGGACGACCGGGGCCGGCCGACGATCGCCGACTTCCTCGGCAACTACACCGAGCGGCTCTACCACGTGGGCAGGCTCGACTCGGACACTGAAGGCCTCATGCTGCTGATGAATGACGGTGAACTGGCCCACCGCCTGGCCCACCCGCGGTACGGGGTGCTCAAGACCTACCTGGCCGATGTGCCAGGACCGGTGCCCAGGGACCTGGGCCGCCGGCTGATGAGCGGGGTCGACCTGGAGGACGGCGTGGCCAGCGCGGACAAATTCCGGGTGATCGAGCGCGCGGGGACCCGGGCCCTGGTGGAAATTACCTTGCACGAGGGGCGTAAGCACATCGTGCGGCGGATGCTCGCCGAGGCCGGTCACCCGGTGAGCCGCCTGGTCCGGACCCATGTGGGGCCGATCACACTCGGCTCGCTGCGGCCTGGTGCCACCCGTGAGCTCAGCACCAGGGAGATCGGCGATCTGTACGCCGCCGTCGGTCTGTAACCTGGGAGACCCGCAGCACAGCGATCTGTACCCGGGGCGGGAGTGGTCCAGGGAAGCCCTGGGACAGAGCAGCATGAAGGAGCAGGCTGGTGACAGTCAGGGCGATCCGCGGCGCGGTCCAGGTGGACGCGAATGAGCGCAACGCGATCCTGGAGGCCACGACCGAACTCGTCACCGAGGTCATGGTCCGCAACGGCCTGGTTCCCGATGACGTGATCAGCGTCCTGTTCACCGCGACCCCCGATCTCACCGCGGAGTTCCCCGCACTGGCCGCCCGCAAGATCGGCTTCCAGGATGTGCCACTGCTCTGCGCGTCCGAGATCGCGGTGCCCGGTGCGATGCCACGGGTGGTCCGGCTGCTCATGCACGCGGAGACGGCTGGGTCGCGCGCCGCGCTGCAGCATGTGTACCTGCGCGGCGCGACCGCGCTGCGACTGGACATCGCCCAGTGACTGAGCTGCCATCACGCGGGGTACCGCCGGCCCAGGCGGCCGCGGCGCCCGCCCCCCGCCGCGTGGTGGTGATCGGGACCGGCCTGATCGGCACCTCGGTGGCGCTCGCCCTCCGGGAACGGGGAACCGACGTCTGGCTCGCGGACCGGGACATGGCCGCCGCGCGGCTGGCGGCGGACATCGGCGCCGGGACGCTGCTGCCGCAGGACGGCCAGCCGTGGGCGGGGCCTGGGGCCGGTCCCGCCGACCTGGCCCTGCTCGCCGTGCCGCCTGCGGCCGTGGCACCCGTACTGGCCGAGGCGCAGGCCCGGAAGCTGGCCCGCTGCTACACCGACGTGGCGAGCGTGAAGGCTCTCCCGCTGGCCCGCGCCCGCGCCCTGGGCTGCGATCTGGCCAGCTTCGTACCCGGGCACCCGCTGTCCGGGAGGGAGCGTTCTGGCCCCGCCGCCGCCCGGGCCGACCTGTTCCTCGGCCGGCCGTGGGTGATCTGCCCCGCGGCAGAGAACCCCGAGGCGGCCGTGGCCGCGGTGGCGGCCCTGGCCCGAGCCTGCGGCGCCGAGCCGGTCCTGGTCAGTGCCGCCGAGCACGACCGCTGGGTGGCGCTGGTCTCGCATGCGCCGCATGTGGTCTCCGCCGCCATGGCCGCGCGGCTGGCCGACTCCAGCGATGGCGCACTCGCCCTGGCCGGCCAGGGGTTGCGGGATGTGACCAGGATCGCGGCCGGAGACACGGCGCTGTGGACGCAAATCCTCGCCGCAAATGCGGCACCGGTCGCCGAGGTGCTCGCGGCGGTCGCCGCCGATCTGGCCGTCGCCGCTGAGGCACTGGCGGAAGCGGCCTCCCGGGCCGGGCCGGCGGACCCGCACGCTGCGCTGAAGATCCTGGGCGCGCTGCTCGACCAGGGCTGCGCCGGGGTAGCCAGGATTCCCGGCAAGCGGGGCGCGCCCGCCCGGGCGGACGCCGTGGTCCAGGTCGTCATCCCCGACCGGCCGGGTGAACTGGCCAGGCTCTTCGAGGCGGCGGGCAAAGCGGGGGTCAATATCGAGGACATCGGCATCGAGCATTCCCCGGGTTTGCAAGTGGGAGTGGCCGAATTGACGGTCCGCCCGGAGGCCGTCGGCTCGCTCACCGAGGCACTGGCGGCTAATGGATGGCCAGTCCGCCGGTAACATCGCCCTCGTGACCGACTGCCTTATTATCGCCGTGGATGGCCCCGCCGGATCCGGCAAATCCAGTGCCGCACGCGGCGCAGCCCGTGTGCTTGGCCTGCGTTACCTGGACACCGGGGCGATGTACCGGGCCATGACCTGGTGGATGATCCGCCATGGCGTAGTGGTGGCCAGTCCTGCGGAAGTGGCGGCGCACGTGCGGCGCCCCGCCATCGAGGTGGGCACCGACCCTAGCGCCCCGGCGATCACGGTGGACGGGGACGACGTGGCCGGCGCGATCCGCACCCGTGAGGTGTCCAACGCGGTCAGCGCGGTGGCCCGGGTGCCTGAGGTCCGCGCATACCTGGTCGCGATGCAGCAGGGCATTATTGCCACCAGCTGCCGGGCAGGTGAGGGCATCGTCGCCGAGGGAAGGGACATCGGCACGGTCGTCGCCCCCGACGCGGCGATCAAGGTGTTCCTGACCGCCAGCGAGGCGGTCCGGGCCCACCGCCGCAGCGCCGACCTGGCCGCCGACCCCGCCGCCACGGTCGCGGTGACCCAGTCAGAGCAGCAGCGCCGGGACCAGATCGACGCTCCGCAGACCGCGATGGCGGCGGACGCGGTGCACATCGACTCCACCACGCTCAGCCTGGATGAGGTCGTCAGCACCATCGTCGGCCTGGCCAGGCAGCGGGCGAACGCCGCGTGGACGGGATGACGATGCGCGAGGACAGCCAGTCCAGCGACGGGTCCGGGGCCGGTGGCTTCGGCGACAGCGGGTTCGGCGACAGCGGGTTCGGCGACAGCGGGTTCGGCGACAGCGGGTTCGACAGCGACGGGTTCGACAGCGCCGGGGCCGAGCAGGCGGGTCCCGAGATCCCGGCCCCGGTTCTCGTGGTGGTGGGCAGGCCGAATGTCGGCAAGTCGACCCTTGTCAACCGGATCCTCGGCAGCCGTCAGGCGGTCGTGGAGGACGTCCCTGGCGTCACCAGGGACCGGGTGGCCTACGACGCCACCTGGCGGGGCCGGGCCTTCACCCTGGTGGATACCGGCGGCTGGGAGCCCTCCCCAGGATCCGAGGCAGGTCAGTCCAGCCGGGCCCTCGCTGAGCAGGTGACCGCCCAGGCGCGGCTCGCCGTGGGCACGGCCGATGCGGTGCTGTTCGTGGTGGACGCGGTGGTGGGGGTGACCGACGCTGACGAGGCCGTCGCCGCGGTGCTGCGCCGCTCGGGCAAGCCGGTCGTCCTCGCCGCGAACAAGGTGGATGACATGCCCGGCGAGGCCGCCGCCACCGCCCTGTGGTCACTCGGGCTCGGCGAGCCGCAGCCGGTCAGTGCGCTGCACGGGCGGGGCAGCGGCGATCTGCTCGACGTGATCCTCGACGCGCTTCCGGAGACCCCGCAGGAGCCGTTCGGCGCCGAGGGCGGGCCGCGGCGGATCGCTCTGGTTGGCAAGCCCAACGTCGGCAAGTCCAGCCTGCTGAACAAGCTGGCCGGGCAGGACCGGGTGCTGGTGGACGACGTGCCGGGCACCACCCGCGATCCGGTGGACGAGCTCATCGAACTGGGCGGCACCACCTGGCGGTTCGTGGACACCGCGGGAATCCGGCGGCGGGTAAGAGAGAACCAGGGCGCGGACTTCTATGCGGCGCTGCGCACCGCCGGGGCCCTGGAGCGGGCCGAGGTCGCGGTGGTCCTGGTGGACGCCAGCGAGCCGCTCACCGAGCAGGACCTGCGGATCGTGTCCCTGGTGATCGAGGCGGGGCGGGCGCTGGTCATCGCCTACAACAAGTGGGACCTGGTCGATGAGGACCGTCGGCTGCAGCTTGACCGGGAGATCGACCGCCAGCTGCACACCGCGCGCTGGGCGCCCCGGGTGAACATATCCGCGGCCACCGGCCGTCATGTGGACCGGCTCGTGCCCGCGATCGAACTGGCCCTGGAGGGCTGGGAGACCCGGATTCCCACCGGACGGCTCAACGCCTGGCTCACGGAACTTCTCGCGGCGACCCCGCCGCCCGCGCGTGGCGGCCGCCAGCCGAAAATCCTCTTCGCCACGCAGGCAGGCATCCGCCCGCCGCATTTCGTGTTGTTCACGTCCGGTTTTCTGGAGGCCGGGTACCGCCGGTTCATCGAACGGCGGCTCCGCGAGGAGTTTGGCTTCGAGGGCAGCCCGGTGCACGTGTCGATGCGGCTGCGAGAGAAGCGGCGGGGCGGGGCACGCGGCGGCGCGGCGCGGCGTGGCGCAGGGCCGCCCGGGAGCATCGTGCGGCGCGACGCGCCACCGGAACGGGCTCGGCGTGCCTGAGCCGACATGCTGCCCGCCGAACTGACCGCGCTGGACCGCGCCCACGTCTGGCATCCGTACGCGGCCATGCCCGGGGCCACCGCGCCGCTCGTGGTGCAGTCCGCGTCCGGGGTGCGGCTGCGGCTCGCCGAGCCGGCCGGCGGTCATCAGGAGCTGGTGGACGGCATGTCGTCCTGGTGGGCCGCGATCCACGGCTACCGCCACCCGGTGCTCGACGAGGCGGCACGGAGCCAGCTCGGCGCGATGAGCCACGTCATGTTCGGCGGGCTCACCCACGAGCCGGCGGTCCGGCTCTGCGACCGCCTGGCCGCCATCACCCCCCCGGGGCTTGAGCATGTGTTCCTGTGCGACTCCGGGTCGGTGTCGGTGGAGGTCGCGATCAAGATGTGCCTGCAGTACTGGCGGTCGCTGGGCCGCCCGGCCAAGCGGCGGCTGCTCACCTGGCGCGGGGGGTATCACGGGGACACGTTCTGGGCGATGTCGGTGTGTGACCCGGACGGCGGCATGCACCGGATGTGGGACGGGGTGCTGCCGCCGCAGGTGTTCGCGGACCTGCCGCCGGCCGGGTTCCGCGCCGGGGCCGACCCGGGGTACGCGGCGGGCCTGGCGGAGCTGATCGGGAAGCACGCGGGCGAACTCGCCGCGGTGATCGTGGAGCCGGTCGTCCAGGGGGCAGGCGGGATGCGCTTTCACGACCCGGAGTATCTGCGGGTCATCCGGGCGGCCTGCTCGGCGAGTGAGGTTCTGCTGATCTTCGACGAGATCGCCACCGGATTCGGGCGGACCGGCGCCTTGTTCGCCGCTGATCACGCGGGGGTGAGCCCGGACGTGATGTGCCTGGGCAAGGCGCTGACCGGCGGTTATGTATCGCTGGCGGCGACGCTGTGCACGCCGGAGGTGGCGGCGGGGATCGCCCGGGGAGAGCTGCCGGTGCTGGCGCACGGGCCAACCTTCATGGGCAACCCGCTGGCCTGCGCCATTGCGAACGCCTCGGTGGACCTGCTGGTTGGCCGGCAGGAATCCGGCTACCCCTTGGGCTGGCGCGGCGAAGTCGCCAGGATCGAGGCCGGGCTGTCAGCGGGGCTCGCGCCCGCGGCTGACCTGCCCGGCGTGGCCGACGTGCGGGTGCTCGGTGCCATCGGCGTCGTGCAGCTTGACCATGCGGTGGACCTGACCGCGGCGACCCGCGCCGCAGTGGCCGAGGGGGTCTGGCTGCGCCCGTTCCGTGACCTGGTCTACGCCATGCCGCCGTACCCCACCGATGACGCGGACCTGGGCCGGATCGCCGTGGCCATGTGCGCCGCCGCTGCGGCGGGCTGACGCTGGCGCCGGTCAGGGGGTTACCCGGAACCAGACCGTGGTGCCCCCGTCGCCGCTCTCGTAGCCCCACTCCTCCGCAAGGCTCTCGACGAGGAAGAGCCCATGGCCTTCAGCGACATAGACCTCGCCCTTCACCACGGGAATGCTGCTGGCGGAGCCTTCATCGATCACCTTGACCTGCACCGAGGCGGTCAGGTCCGTGACCGCGACCGTGACCTTCCCGCCGGCCTGGCAGGAATCGCTGTGCAGCACCGCGTTGGTGACCAGTTCCGAACAGAGTAAGACCGCCACGTCGCGACACGGATGATCGGCGCCCAGGGTCTCGGCGACGAAGGCCCGGGCTCTCGCCACGTTCTTGGGCAGGCCGTCGATGGTCAGGCTGGCCCGGGTGGCCGGGTCCGCCGGGCTGGCCGGGGCTGCTGGGTCCGCCGCTGGTGCGGGGTCCGCTAAGTCGGCCTGGTCCGTGTCGGCCTGGTCCGTGTCGGCCTGGTCTGTGTCGGCCTGGTCTGTGGAACCGGATGTGCGAGGCCGCATGTCATTTCCGCGGCGATTGTTTCCGCGACAGGTCGTCGTCGCTGCCATGTCTGGTGCGCTCCTTCCCGGGTGGTGAGCCACCCCGGGCTGCTGGAGCAGTGGTTCCCCCCCACTGCCTGCCATGCCTATATAGGACGTGTAGCGGTACAGGCACAGCGTGTCAGGAACCATGATGCTGTGGGTTTGCATCTCACGCAAGTGCGTAGCACAAATATGTGAAACGAAATTTCAGATGCGATCTCACTACCTTCACAACTTCATGTATCGTGACCTATGAGTTCAGGGATCGCGCGGTGGTGCCTGCCTCTGGGTAGATAGAGTTCGGGTCCCGCCGGGCCGGATAGCTGAGGGGGTGGTGCCGTCGTGTCCATCGGTCCCACGGTGCGTCGCCGTCGGCTTGGCTCCGAGTTAAGGCGCCTGCGCGAAGCACATTCCTACAAGCTGGAGGACGCGGCAGACCGCCTCGGGCTGGCCCCGTCGACGCTCTCCCGCATTGAGACGGGCAAGGCGCCCACCAGGACTGCCTACCTGTCCACCATGTTCGAGATGTATGGCGTCACCGATCCCGTGCAGCGCCAGGTGCTGTCAGACATGGCCCGTGACGGCCACCGCAAGGGCTGGTGGGCCAGGTACGACGATGTGCTGCCCACCGGATTCGACATCTACGTTGGCCTTGAGGCCGAGGCGGCCGCGCTCCGCGTCTTCGAAGACCAGGTCGTGCACGGCCTGCTGCAGACCGATGCCTACGCCCGCGTCGTGATGAGCGCCGTGCGCATGAAGCAGACCCCCCACCAGATCGATCGCGCCGTGGAATTGCGGATCCAGCGCCAGGAGGCGCTCACCCGGGATGATCCGCTCAAGCTCTGGCTGATCCTCAACGAGGCAGTGATCCTGCGCGCCGTGGGTGGCGCCGAGGTCATGCACGGCCAGTTGATCCATCTGCTCGAGGCCAGTGAGTGGCCCAGCGTCACGTTGCAGGTGCTGCCGCTGTCCAGCGGCGCCCATCCGGCCCTCAACGGGCCGTTCTGCATCCTGGAATTCCCGGAGCGTACCGACCCTGACGTCGTGTACACGGAAGGCGTCCAGGGACATGCGTACCTGGAGCGCGATTCCGAAGTGCGGGCCTGCGCCGAAACCTTTGATTTGCTGCGGGCTGCGGCTCTGTCGCCTGCGGATTCAGCCGACATGATCAGCAGGCTGGCCAATGGGACCACCCACAAAGGGGGAAACTAGATGAGGAATGAAAGGAAAGACGGATGACACCCGACTTCACCGGAGCGCACTGGTTCAAGAGCAGTGCGTCGAGCGTCACGGGCTGTGTGGAGATCGCACACCTGCCCGATGGCCTTGTCGCGCTCCGGGACTCCAAGGATGTGAGCAAGGCACCGCACGTCTTCAACCGTCGTGAGTGGCACGCGTTTCTGACTGGCGTCAGAAACGGAGAGTTCGACCTCCCGGCCAGCTGACGGCGCCCCTGGGGGGGCAGCTGACCGGTGTCCGGCTGGTCGGCTGAGATCGCGCGGAGTCAGG
>Ga0265338_10011205_pt1 | contig 10388 bp, 10 predicted proteins | sample 42126metaG_FD_193579 | JGI IMG/M metagenome (GOLD analysis project Ga0265338, IMG submission 193579) | Rhizosphere microbial communities from Carex aquatilis grown in University of Washington, Seatle, WA, United States - 4-21-26 metaG | ecosystem: Host-associated > Plants > Roots > Rhizosphere... | reverse complement strand
TCGGGCCGTGCCAGCCGGTCGGTTGCCAGAGCGTGTAGACCGCCGACACGCGACCGCCGGTCAGCTCGACGCCGAGCCCCTGCTGGGCGAACGGGCGGTACGTGAAGTACCACGTCGGCCGTGCGCAGTTGTTGCACAGCCCGTAGGACTCGCCGAGCGCCGCACGTACCTGCGCGGCGGGCTCCCCCAGGCGCACGCCTGCGAGCGAGGTGCCGGCGACGAGCGCGCCCGGGCGCGGAAGCGCCGCGGCGCCCGACGCGGCTACGGCGAGCGCGAGGACCGTCGCGCAGACGAGGGCGCGCCTCATATGCTCGCAGTATGCCGCTCTGGGATGCGCTGGCCGATCTTCGTGTGATGGTCGACGGGTACTCGCTCGAACGGACCGAGCTGGAGACGGCGAGCGGGTGGACGCGCGTGACCACGACGGTCGTCCTCGCGGGAGCCGGCGAGACCGGGCGCGGCGAGGACGTGACCTATGCCGGGCCGGACCACGACGACTTTCCGGCGGCGCTGCAACTCGCGGGCGCGCGCTCGTTCGACGAGCTCTCGCAGCTGCTCGACGCGCAGGAGCTCTGGCAGCGGGACCCGTCACAGCCGGGCACGAAGGGGTACCGTCGTTGGGCGTTCGAGAGCGCTGCGCTCGATCTTGCGCTCCGGCAGGCAGGCCACTCCCTCGGCGAGCAGATCGGCCGCCCGTACCGCCCCGTCCGCTTCGTCGTCTCCACGCGCACCGAGATCGAGCCGTGGCTCGAGCTCTACCCGGAGATGGAGTTCAAGCTCGACGTCGAGGAGGAATGGGACCGCCCGCTGATGGAGCGCCTCGCCTCGCTCGACTGCGTGCGCGTGCTCGACCTGAAGGCGTACTACCGCGGCACGAGCGTCGACCTCGCGCCCGATCCGGCGCAATACCGCGCTGTCGCCGAGATCTTCCCGGACGTCGTGATCGAGGACGCCTGGCTCGAGGACGGCTGCCGCGAGGCGCTGGCCGGAGCCGAGTCGCGGCTGAGCTTCGACGCGCCCGTCCACTCGCTCCGGGATCTCGACGCGCTGCCGGTGCCGCCGCGGTGGCTGAACGTGAAGCCGTCGCGTTTCGGCACGGTGCGCGGGCTGCTCGAATGCATCGACGCGTGTGAGGAGCGCGGCATCCGCATGTACGGCGGCGGCCAGTACGAGCTCGGCGCCGGGCGACCGCAGATCCAGCGGCTGGCGAGTCTTTTCTACGCCGACGGCCCGAACGACGTGGCGCCGTCGGTCTACAACGAGGGCGGCGCGCGGCCCGAGCTGCCGACGAGCCCGCTGCAGGTCTCGGACGGTCCCGGGCTGTGAGCGTCAACGTCTTCGCCGGCTTCGACGGCGACCGTCGGAGGATCGGCGACGAGCTGGGCGCGACGCTCTGGGGCGGCACGCTCTACGAGCTCGGCCGCGGCGAGGAGAGCCCGTATCACTGGCACTTCGGCGAGGAGGAGTGGCTGCTCGCCGTCGCCGGCTCGCCGACGCTGCGCACGCCCGACGGCGAGCGCGTGCTCCGTCCGTGGGACTTCGTTGTGTTCCGGCGCGGGGAGGAGGGCGCGCACCAGGTGCGGAACGACGGTGACGAGCCGGCGCGGGTCGTCTTCTTCTCCACCGTCTCCGACCCGGAGGTCGTCGCCTATCCCGACGCGGGCAAGACCGGCGTCGTGGCCGGGTTCAGCCGTCCTGGAGGGCCGCAGCTGCGCGGCTGGGTCGAGCCGCGATGAGCGAGGTGTTCAACCTCCTCGACGGCGAGCTGCCGGAGGACTTCGACCGTGCCGGCTACGCGCATCGCCGAGCGCGCGTGGCGCGCGACCTCGGCGCGGAGTTGCTCGGCGGCACGCTGTACGAGACGCCGCCGGGCGAGAAGCTCTGGCCGTACCACTGGGAGCTCGGCTGCGAGGAGTTCCTCGTCGTCGTCGCGGGCACGCCGACGCTGCGGTCGCCGGAGGGCGAGCGGGTGATCGAACCGGGCGACTTCGTCCATTTCCCGCAGGGGATGCCGGGCGCGCACCAATTGATCAACCGCTCGGACGCGCCGTTTCGGGTGCTGATCGGGTCGACGAAGCCCGACCTCGCGGTCGCCGGCTATCCGGACAGCGACAAGCTCTACGTCACCGCGCCGGTCTTCGACGTCGACGCCGTCGTACGCCACGAGACCATCGACTACTGGGACGGCGAATAGTCCGTTGCGGCCACGGCCCGGGGTCTGACCCCGGGTCATGTCCGTCAGTGCCGGAACGGAAGCTCGGTGAAGTGCGCCCGCTCGGGCTCGATCCAGTACACGGTGCCGCTCCGCATCGGGAACGGAGCCCCGGTGTAGTGCTGTGAGATCCGGTCGATGATCTCGAGCGCGGCATCGCCCTCGACGGTCTCGACGACGCGGCCACGCAGCTGCGCGTTGCAGTACGGGTTGTCGCCGTCGACGAGCGAGAGAGCGACGCGCGGGTCGCGCGCGAGGTTCCGCGCCTTCCGCGACGTCGACTGCGTGAAGAATGCGATCCGCCCGTCCTCCAGGATCGCCCAGACGGGAATCGAGTGCGGCGATCCGTCCGGGAGCACCGTCGCGAGATGGACGAAGTTCCGCCCCTCGGTGAAGAGCGCCTCGATCCGCGCGTCTAGCGGAATGCGTTCTCCCCGGTCAGCGCCTGGCCGACGACGAGCGTGTGCACCTCGTGCGTCCCCTCGTACGTCAGCACGGACTCGAGGTTGTTCATGTGGCGGATTACCGGGTACTCGAGCGTCACCCCGTTGGCGCCGAGGATCGTCCGCGCCGACCGGCAGACCTCGAGTGCGCCGCGCACGTTGCCCATCTTCCCGAGCGACACGTGCTCCGGCCGCAGCGTCCCGTCGTCCTTCATCCGGCCGATGTGCAGCGCCACGAGCGTCGCGCGGTTGATCTCGAGCGCCATCTCGGCGAGCTTCTGCTGCGTCAGCTGATAGCCGGCGATCGGCTTCTCGAAGACGATCCGCTCCTTCGCGTAGTCGAGCGCGGCCTCGAAGCACGCGCGGCCGGCGCCGACCGCGCCCCAGACGATCCCGTACCGCGCCTCGTTCAGGCACGAAAGCGGCCCGCGCAGGCTCGAGATCTCGGGGAACCGGTTCTCCTCCGGCACGCGAACGTCGCGGAGGACGAGCTCCGACGTGACGGAGGCGCGGAGCGACAACTTGTGATGCATCTCCGGCGCGGTGAAACCGGGCATGTCCTTCTCGACGATGAAGCCGTTGATCGAGCCGTCGTCCGTGCGGGCCCACACGACCGCGACGTCGGCGATCGTGCCGTTCGTGATCCACATCTTCGTGCCGTTCAGGACCCAGTCGGCGCCGTCGCGGCGCGCCTGCGTCCGCATCGACCCGGGGTCGGAGCCGGCGTCCGGCTCGGTCAGGCCGAAGCAGCCGATCGCCTCGCCCGCGTGCATCGGGGGAAGCCACCGCTGCTTCTGCTCCTCCGAGCCCCACCGCCAGATTGCGAACATCGCGAGCGAGCCCTGGACGGAGACGAAGCTGCGGATCCCGGAGTCGCCGGCCTCGAGCTCGAGGCAGGTCAGTCCGTACGAGACGGCGCTCGCGCCGGGGAGGCCGTAGCCGTCGAGGTGCATGCCGAACAGGCCGAGCCGGCCGATCTCCTGCGCCAGCTCCCGCGGCAGGATCCCCTGCTCGAACCACTCGCCGACCTCTGGCACGATCCGCTCGCGGACGAACTGCCGGACGGTGTCGCGGATCGCCTTCTCGTCGTCGTCGAGGAGCGCGTCGATCGCCAGGAAGTCCAGCGGATCGAGGGCCGTCTGCTTCGCCGTCGTGGCCACGCTCCGCATCGTAGAGGAGGTTGACGGGCGCGCGAGACGGTCCCTACACTTCGACCTCAGGCTTTGACTGACTAGTCAATCGAACGCGGAGGACGATCCGATGTCGACCATCGAGCACGGCACAGCGACCGGCGTGTCCTTCGCGCTGACCGACGAGCAGAAGGCCCTCCGCGAGCTCGCACGCGAGTTCGCCGCCAAGGAGATCCGCCCCAAGGAGCGGGAGTACGACGAGCAGATGCACCACCCCACCGACGTCATCGCGAAGGCGCACGACGTCGGTCTGATGAACCTGCACGTCCCGGAGGAGTACGGCGGCCCGGGCCTGTCGACCTTCGAGGGGATGCTCGTCGGCGAGGAGCTGTACTGGGGCTGCTCGGGCATCGGCACGTCGATCACCGCGAACGGACTCGGGTCCGGCCCGGTGATCGCGTTCGGAAGCGACGAGCAGAAGGCGACGTGGCTGCCGCCGCTCATCGAGGCGCCGATCCTCGCGTCGTTCGGGCTGTCCGAGCCGGGCGCGGGCTCCGACGTCGCCTCGCTGTCGACGACCGCCGTCCGCGAGGGCGACGAGTACGTCCTCAACGGCTCGAAGACCTTCATCACGAACGCCGGCTACGCGGCGTGGACGGTCGTCTTCGCGAAGACGGACCCGAAGGCCGGGCACAAGGGCATGTCCGCGTTCATCGTCCCGATGGACACGCCCGGTGTCACGATCGAGTCGCATCTGGACAAGATGGGGCAGCGCTCGACTGACACGTCCGCGTTCGCGCTCCAGGACGTCCGGATCCCGGCGGCCAATCTGCTCGGCCGCGAGGGCGACGGCTTCAGGATCGCCATGTCGACGCTCGACTTCACGCGTCCCGGAACGGCGATCGGCGCGGTCGGCGTCGCGCAGGCGGCGTACGAGCACGCCGTCGCGTACGCGAAGGAGCGCGTCACCTTCGACATGCCCATCGCGATGCACCAGGGCGTCAACTTCATGATCGCCGACATGGCCACCGAGATCGAGGCGGCGCGGCTGCTCACGTGGCAGGCGGCGTGGATGCTCGACAACGGCTACGGCCGCAAGGCGACGCTCTACTCGTCGTTCGCGAAGCGGTTCTCCGCCGACATCGCCATGAAGGTCACCACCGACGCGGTGCAGGTCTTCGGCGGCTACGGCTACATCAAGGAGTACCCGGTCGAGAAGCTCATGCGCGACGCGAAGCTGTTCCAGATCTACGAGGGCACCTCGCAGATCCAGCGGCTTGTGATCGCCAAGGAGATCTTCCTTCCCAAGGACTAGGCTCCGCCGCATGGCAATCGAGATCGACCTCTCCGGCCGTGTCGCGTTCGTCACCGGCGGCTCGCGCGGGCTCGGGCGCGCGGACGCACTGACGCTCGCGCGCGCGGGCGCGGACGTCGTCGTCGCCGACCTCCTCGTCGAGTCGCAGCTGTCGGAGGAGACCGACCGCTACGGCGCGCTTGCGACGGTGGCGCGGCAGCAGGGCCTCGTGCACACGGAGGAGACCGTGCGCGAGATCGAGGCGATGGGCCGGCGTGCGCTCGCCGTGCGCTGCGACGTGACCGATCGCGCCGAGGTCGACGCGGCGGTGGCGCGCACGGTGGCGGAGCTCGGCTCCGTCGACATCCTCGTCAACAACGCGGGAACGCTCGACCACGCGGCCCAGTTCCACGACCAGTCGCCGGAGCTGTGGCAGCGCGACCTCCAGGTCAACCTCACGGGCGCGTTCAACTGCGCGCAGGCGGTGTGGCCGCACCTGAAGGAGCGCGGCTGGGGGCGGATCGTGAACATGGCGTCGGTCGCGGGGACGCTCGGCGGGTTCGGCCAGGCGAGCTACTCGACCACGAAGGCGGGGCTGCTCGGGCTGACGAAGACGCTGGCGATGGAGGGCGGCCGCCACGGGATCACGTGCAACGCGATCGTCCCCGGCGTGATCGGCTCGGAGGCGTTTCACATGGGCAACGCCGCGATGAACGAGCGGATCGTCAACCGGACGGTGCTGAAGCGGCCGGGCGAGCCGCAGGACATCGCCAACGCGATCGCGTTCCTCTGCTCCGACCTCGCCTCGTACATCACGGGGATCGAGCTGAACGTCGCCGGAGGCGTCGAGCTCTTCGTCTTCTGACGGACAGGTCCCGGGGTCAGACCCTCGGACGTGTCCGTGTAAGCCAACGTCAAAGTGGGGCACGCCTCCCTGACGGGGTCTCGACCTCGGGCTACCATCGACATGGTGCGCCGGCAGTCGCAGTCTTCCCTCCTGAACGGCGGCCGCAGCCGTCGGCCGCCGCGTCCGAAGAGATCGTCGCTCGGCCGCCGGGTGCTCCTGCTCCTCGCCGTGATCGTCGGCGCTGGCGTCGTGCTGGGGCTCGTCTTCGCCGGATCGCCGACGAAGATCGCCGAAGGCGTCCGCATCGACGGGATCGACGTCGGGGGGCTCGAGGCGACGGACGCGCGGACGCTGCTCGAGCGCAAGTCCGCCCAGCTCGCAGCCAAGCCGGTCGTCTTCGTCGCCGCAGGCAAGCGGTTCCGGATCAGCCCGACCACCCTCGGCGTGGAGCCGGATTGGAAGGCCGCCATCGACGCCGCCCAGCGCCAGGGCAGCGGCTTCGGGCCCCTTCGCGGCTTCCGGCGCATCGATGTCGACTTCTTCGGCGCCGACGTGACACCGCCGACGCGGGTCCTCGACGGAGCTCTCACCTACGAGCTGAACCAGATCGCCAAGGCGGTCGACCGGCGGAGCCGCAGCGCCGCGCTCACCCTCCGCAAGACGAGCGTCGTCGTCGTTCCCGCCCGGGCCGGACGCGTCCTCGACCGCACTGCCGCCGCCGACACGATCGTGACGGCGCTCGCGTCGCTGGCCCGGCCGGTGGGCCAGATCGAGCTGCCACTGCGCCTCGAGTCGCCGCGGGTCCGCGCTGCCGCCCTCACCGCGGCGGCAAGGCAGGCGCGCGTCGTCCTCTCCGGCCCCGTCGCCCTCCAGCTCGGCGAGAAGCGATGGCTCGTCCAGCCGAAGCGGCTCGCGCAGCTGCTCGCCCTCCCGTCCGGCGGGACGACCGCGCTGCGGATCGGCGGCCCGGCGGCGGACGCCTGGCTCATGCGGCTCGGCAACGGAGCGGAGTCGCCGCCGCGCAACGCCACCTTCGCCGTGAACGGGAATCACATCCGCGTCGTCCCGTCGAAGCCCGGCCTCGAGCTCGACGCCGTCGCCACCGCGCAGGTCGTGCTCGACGCCGCGTCGCACCGGCTCCCGGGCCGTCGCGTCGCCGTCCTCCCGGTCAAGGAGCGGCCGGCGAAGCTCTCGACCGCCAAAGCGAAGGCGCTCGGCATCGACGGCGTCGTCTCGACGTACACGACCGTCTTCGGCGGGATCCCGAACCGGATCCACAACGTCGAGCTCGTCGCCCACCTCGTCGACGACAAGCTGATCGCGCCCGGCGAGGAGTTCTCCTTCAACAAGACGACCGGCGCGCGGACCGCCGCGAAGGGATTCCTCGAGGCGCCGGTGATCATCAACGGGGAGCTGTCGACCGGCCTCGGCGGCGGCGTCTGCCAGGTGTCGACCACCGTCTTCAACGCCGCGTACGAAGCGGGCCTGAAGATCACGGAGCGGGTGAACCACGCGCTGTACATCAGCCACTACCCGCAGGGCCGCGACGCGACCGTCGATTACCCGGACGTCGACCTCCGCTTCGTCAATGACACCGGCCACTGGCTCCTGCTGCGCACGTTCGTCAGCTCCGACTCGCTGACTGTCGGCCTGTACGGGACGCCGACGCACCGGAAGGTCGTCAGCCAGACGGCGCCGCTCGTCGTGCACGGCAAGCCGCCGATCAAGAAGACGATCGACAAGACACTGAAGCCGGGGGAGAAGGTCGTCGACGATCCCGGCGAGCCCGCGATGACGACGAGCGTGACGCGCGACGTGTATGCGCCGGGCGGCAAGGTGCTCTATCACGACACCTTCTACTCGTCGTACGTCGCCTCGCCGGAGCTCGTCCGCGTGGGCCCGAAGCCGAAGAAGCCGAAGACGAAGAAGAAGCCGCCCGCTACGGCGACGTCGCAGACGACGACTCTGCCCGCGCCATAGCGTCGACGAGCCACTGCGGAATCCGCGTCGGACGGAAGGTCGTGCCGTCGACGCACGCATGTGCGGTCCATCCCTCGGCGAGCAGCTCACCGTCGTCACGGACGATCGCGTACTCGTAACGGAACCGCGCGCCGCGGACGTCGCGGCACCGCGTGTGCACGTGCAGCACGTCGTCGAACTTCGCCGGGACGAGATAGCGGAGGTGCGACTCGAGCACGAGCGCCTCGATCCCCTCGTCCCGGAGCGCCTGGTAGCCGCCGGCGAAGGTGCGGAGATACTCGACGCGCGCCACCTCGAACCAGACGACGTACGCGGAGTTGTGCGCAATCCCCTGCGCGTCGGTGTCCGCGAACCGCACGCGGACCGTGGTCTCGAAGGTGAACCCCTCCATCGCGGACAACTCTACGATGGCGCCATGAGCGACGGGACAGGCACCGTCGAGCGTCTCGCCGAACTGGTGCGCGAGCGGCAGCCGTGCGTCGTGCTCACCGGTGCGGGGATCAGCACCGAGTCGGGAATCCCCGACTTCCGCTCGCCGACCGGGATCTGGGCGCAGGTCGACCCGATGGAAGTCGCCTCCATCGAAGCATTCCTCGCCGATCCGGTGAAGGTGTGGGACTTCTACGCGAGGCGGATCGACGTGCTCACGGAGGCGCAGCCGAACGACGGGCATCGCGCGCTCGCCGAGCTCGAGGACAGCGGCCGGGTGAGCGCCGTGGTCACACAGAACATCGACGGGCTGCATCAGCGCGCGGGCTCCCGCGAGGTGGTCGAGGTGCACGGCTCGATCCGGTCGGCGAGCTGCCTCGACTGCGGCAACGTCGTCCCGCTGGAGGAGGTGGCGCCGCTGCTGCCGGTGCCGCCGTGTCCGCGCTGCGGACGGATCCTCAAGCCGGACGTCGTCATGTTCGGCGAGCTCCTCGATCCGGCCGTGATCGCGCGCGCGTTCGCGTTCGCCGTCGGCGCGAGGCTGCTGCTCGTCGTCGGCTCCTCGCTCGAGGTCTATCCCGTCGCCGGTTTGCCGCATGAGACGCTCGCCGCCGGCGGCAGCCTTGCCATCGTCAACCGCGACGAGACGCCGTACGACGCGCGCGCGTCCGTCCGGGTCACGGCCGGCGCGGGCGAGACGCTGCGCGCCCTCGCGGAACGGCTAGCCGGGTAGCGACGCCGCGAAGATCGCTTCGCGGAACCGGCCGTTCAGCGGCGACGTGGCGAGCGTGAACACCGGCACGACGCGGCCGCCGGCGAACGACGTCGAGAAGTAGTCGCCGACCATGCGGCCGCTCGTCGTCTTCGCAAGCCAGCTCATCTGCATCGGCTGCGCGTCGAGCCGCTGCGGCGCCGTCCACGTCTTGCCGCCGTCCGGCGACGAGGTGAAGCCCATCTCGAGCGTGCACGCGTCGCGCGCGCAGGAGCCCGGGGTGAAGAACGCGTAGACGAGTCCGAGATGGCCGGGCCGCGTCGGGTCGGCCGCGAGCCCTGGGATGAACACGTCGAGCGTCGAGGTGAGCGGCGCGATCGGCACGCGCGTCGGCGCGCTCCACGTCACCCCGTCCGTCGACGTGGACACCACCATGTCGTTCTCCTTGCAGCCCGGGCGGAAGCGGCAATCGTGCCACGCGGCGTAGATCGTGCCGGCCGAGTCGACGTCGACGGACGGCAGCGAGGCCGCGCGCATCTGGCCGTTCGCGGCGGCGTGCAGTGTCGCGACGGTCGCGCGCGTGAACGTTGCGCCGCCGTCGGTGGAGCGGAGCGACGCGATCGATCCGGTCAGCGCGTCCTCGTCGGCGTAGTCGCCGGCGACGACGACGAGTGTCCCGTTCGCGAGGATCACCGGCTGCGTGCCGACGAGGATCGTGTACGCCTTCACCGGGGCCGACCAGGTCAGACCGCCGTCGTCGCTCGACTCGCTGACCGTCATGTCCTTCGCGTCGTCGGAGAACTCGGCGTAGCAGCGGCCGCGATACGGGCTCGCGGCGTTGTTGTCACACGCGATCCAGTCCTTGTCGAGCTCCGGGCCGGACGCCGCGTCCACCGGCGCGGACCAGTGCAGCCCGTCCGTGGAATGCGCGACGAAGACATGCGAGCCGTTCTGCTCGATCGTCAGCGTGGCGACGAGCCAGACGCCGTGAACCGCGTCGTACGCGACCGTCGGATCGGACGCCGCCGACTCCGGCCCGGGCGGCTGCGACTCGACCGTCACCGCCGGCAGCAGCGCCCTCTTCCAGGTGCGGCCCGCGTCGGTCGAGACGGAGACGCCGATGTTGGAAGCGCCGCCGTTGGCGAAGCGGCCGACCTGGTACGCGGCCACGACGGTCGAGCCCCACGCGAAGCTGTCCGGTTCGACGGCGGTTTCGTGCTGGCTGGCCGGGTTCGTCGAGAGATCGACGGACAGCCGGCGGGACACGACCTCGCAGTTCGCAGAGACACGATCGGTCGCGTCCGCGCTCACGATGTCGCGTCCGCCGCCGCAATCGACGCG
>Ga0265338_10011204_pt1 | contig 10389 bp, 13 predicted proteins | sample 42126metaG_FD_193579 | JGI IMG/M metagenome (GOLD analysis project Ga0265338, IMG submission 193579) | Rhizosphere microbial communities from Carex aquatilis grown in University of Washington, Seatle, WA, United States - 4-21-26 metaG | ecosystem: Host-associated > Plants > Roots > Rhizosphere... | reverse complement strand
TACGGTAGGTGCGATTCCCAACCCTGGGGCGCAAGGTGACGGCACCAACTACCAACAAAATGAGGGCGGCTATGAGGGCCAGATAACGCCCAACGCAACCGTGCAAACCACGGCGGAGGGGCGCTCCTCACAGAATACCATCCAGTGGTACGGCCCGGACGGAGAGACTGACTATCCCACGGGCAGCATGGAGACGGCTCCGCCACAGACTATCTATCCCACTCCTGATCTATTCCAAGGCACGCAAGGCCAAGAGCCCATGCTCTTGATTCAAGAGAGCGAGGGCATAGAGAATACTCCGGCCTTCCGGGGCATCTGTTACGCGGCTTGGGAAAATTTTCCCTTGGGTAATTTTGGCAATAGGATTCCCAATATCCGGGCGGAGATTGCCTTCTCCAAGGCCAGCATGGTGAATATTCCTCCAACCATTCAGCAGAGGGCCTTTGCGCGGGCAACCTTTGGCTCCGTGACTTTGCACTTGAATAATCCACCCACGGAGGGCAACACGCTGGTTTTTCTTGTGGGCGGCAATGGCGGCGGATACCAAGGCCAGATGATTACCGCGAATTTCGACACTGACAGCGGGCTGAATCATTCGGCGGGCTTTGGCTTTAACGTGGCCTCTTGGTCTTGGTGGCGCACGGTGCGGGCCGGAGACGGACAAGATTGGTCATTTACGGTTGCCAATCTGAGTGCGCCCGTCAATTTCTTTGTTTTCGAGGTGGCGGGCGTCAAGAGTATTCAAGGGTGCCCTGGGACACCCAGCACGATGGGCTATGGCGAGGAGACTCTCTGTACCGTGCCTCCGGTTGAGGGTGGCACGCTAGTGCTGGGTATTCTGGCGTTTTCGTTCCTGATGCAATTCGACGGGGAGTTGACTCCTTCGATTTATCGGGTTTTGGATGTCCTGGGCGATAACCTTAATGATTGTGCTGTGACCTTTTCCGCCAGCGGTTACAACATGGCCGGGCCTATTACCGCAAACCTTCTCCGCAATAATGGCGTTAATGAGTGTTGGGGCGCAAGCGTGCTGGCCTTGCAGGGGAGTGTGCCCACGGCGGCGGATGTGCCCACGGGTGATCTTGGCCAAGCGGTTCTTGATATATGCCTCCGCTCCGGCCTCACGGCCTCGCAGGTTGATGTTTCCCGGCTGGTAGGGCAATCCATTATCGGTTACGTGTGCGGGCGGGTGAGCACGGGCCAGCAATGCTTACAGCCCTTGGCCACGGCCTACTTTTTTGATGGGGTGGAGGTTGACGGCAAGTTGACCTTTATTCCGCGAGGGCAAGAGTCTTGCATGGATATACCGGAGGCTGATCTTGGCCTGCTGGAGGATCACGCGGAATATACGGAGGGCGTGGGGCAAGAGCAAGATCTTCCGCGAGAGGTGCAGGTTACTTACGCAGATCCGGCTATCAGCTATCAGCAAGCCAAGCAAGAGCGGCGGCGCTCCGTCAAGGTAGTGAAAACCCGCAACCATGTGGTGTATGAGTTGCCCATGGCGCTGGAGGCGGATACGGCCCTCCAGATTGCGGAGAAGTCTGTTTACCTTTCCTATCTGGAGCGGAGGCCCATTACCTTTAACCTCTGGAAAGCCCTCTATAACATGCTGGTGCCAACGGACGTGATCCGATTCACGGGGCGCGGCGTGACTCAGCAGGTACGTATTCAGCGGGCCTCACAGGGCGCGGGGCGTACTATGGCAATTACCTCCGTGAGCGAGATGCCCAAGGTTTATCTTTCGCAAGCGCTTGCCGGGCATTCGAGCCCTGGCACGGGAGGCCCGGCTCCGCTCTTGGTGCCGGTGACTCTCTTGCTCTTTGACTTGCCCTTGCTCGCGGATTCGGACTCTAACGCCTCCGGCACGGGCTACTATTTCGGGGTGACGGCTCCAGCCGGATTTACCAAGGCTCAACTCTACGCTTCTTCGGATGGCACGGAGTTTGCCACGGAGGGGCCGGTTATCGGCTCCGCTCTTTCCTATGGCGTGGCGCTCAATACCCTGGGCGCTCCGGCCTCGCCCTGGGCGCTCGATAGCGTCAACACCTTGCAAGTGCGCTTGGTGGCGGGGAGCTTTGCGAGTGCCACTCAATCCCAACTCATTGAGCAGGGGGTTAATTTTCTCTTGGTGGGGAGTGAGGTTATTCAATTCGAGACGGCGGAGCAGCAGACGGACGGATCATGGATATTGAGCGGCCTCTTGCGCGGGCGGCGGGGCACGGATAGTAATTGCGGCTCGCACGTGGCGAGCGAAAACGTGATCCTGCTGGGAGTGCCCGGCTTGATCCGGGTGGCCCGGCCTGACGCCCTCTTGGATACGGAGAGGTATTACCGCTGTGTGCCCAACGGGAACACGATAAGCGCGGCGGTATCGCAAGAGTGGGAATTTACCGGCAAAGACTTGATGCCCTGGAGCCCGGTAGCAATCGGCGGCTCTCAAGACGCCTCCGGAAACTGGACTATCTGTTGGTTGCGGCGCACCCGGTTTGGCGGCGCTTACGGCACGGGCGCGGAGGCCCTGGTTGACGGCCTGGGCGGGCCTCTCAATGAGACGGCGGAGAAGTACGAGGTTGATATTATCGCGGCGGGCGTGGTCAAGCGCACCTTGACCGTATCGAGCCCAACGGCGGTATATCCGGCCTCCATGCAACAAGCGGATTTTGGCGGTCCGCAAAGCGCTTTGACGGTCAAGGTCTATCAGATAAGCGCGGTTGTGGGGCGCGGATTCGCGGGCGCGGCATCCTTACCGGAAACCACGGACGCAACTCCAGACTTGCCGGGTGACGGCCAATTCTATATTAACGGAGAGTAAATGGGCAGCGTACAGAGCGGCGGCAAGCCTACAGAGGTTAATCTCAACTCAACCACTCCGGCCACGCCAGCGGGCAACGCGCCCGTGCTGTGGCAAGCGGGTGATCCCTACCCTGATCCCAACACACCCACGCAAAGCGTGCGTGACGTGTCTGCTTATGTGGCTCCGTTGGCCGGAGACGCGGGCGCGGGCGGCGCTCCGGGCGCTGTACCGGCTCCTCCGGCTGGGGCGGCGGCGGCGGGCAAGTTTCTGCATGCGGCGGGTGATTTTGAGGTGCCTCCGGTTATGGTGGGAGATTCCGGCTCTGGCGGGGTGGCCGGATACGCTCCGGCTCCTCCGGCTGGGAGCGCGGCGGCGGGCAAGTACCTCAAGGCGGATGGCACGTACTGCGTACCACCCACCAACACGGGCACGCGGGGGAGCGTGTGGAATGAGGGCGCGGGCGCTCCGGGCGCGATTGCGGGCCAAGCCAACGGTGATATGTACCTCAATACCACCAATGGAGACGTGTACCAACTCCAGACGGGTGCATGGGTCAAGGTGGGTAACATCCAAGGCGCGGCGGGCACCAACGGCACCAACGGCACCAACGGCACCAACGGCGCACGCGGCTCTTTGTGGAATGAGGGCGCGGGCGCTCCGGGCACAATCTCCGGGCAGGCCAACGGAGATATGTACCTCAACACCTCCAACGGGGATGTGTACCAACTCCAGACGGGCTCATGGGTCAAGGTGGGCAATATTGCTGGCCCGCAAGGGCCTGCGGGGAGTGGATTGCCGGGCGCAACCACGCAAGCGCTCACCTGGGGAGCGGCAATTACCAAGTTTGGAGTGGCGGGAGTTTTTCCGGCCAATCAGACACTTGCGAGCGGCTGGAAAACCTTAGAGATTGAATTGGCGGTTAATATTCCGGCTGCGCACGACGTTGCTATTTTTATCTCCAGTGACGGGTATAACGGGTACTATTTCAATATCGAGCAATCCGACCACCAACTAAACTTCAAGAAGGTGACTTACAGCGGCGGGAATTATACCTATACGATGATTTGGAGTGTGTCACTCGCGGCCTTTTCCGGCTGGGTGGGGGTGGGGTTGCATGTTTGCGTGCTGGGAACAAGCTCCAATATCATCTATGGGCAAGCGGGCCATGTGGCCAACGCTGGCGGAATCGACACCTCTATCAATCTGGCTTCCGGGGCGGCAAGCATTTATATTTACAATAACGCAACCGGCAATGCCAACCCGGCGGGAAACGGGTACATGATTAACCTTTAGCGCGGGCCACGGCCTGAAAATAAATCTATTGTCCGTGTACCTCAAAAGTACCTGTTTTGTATGTTCTTTATTGATGGAAGAAAAAGGCCCACGGGCCGTTTAAACGCTGTAAGGGGTTGGGTATGTCTGGAGAGCAAGAGGGCCGTTGGAGAGATGGCCTATTTTGTGAGTTGGGCGATATTAAGCGCGGGCTTAAAGACCTTGGCCGAAATTTCGATAATTGGTGCAAGGTGCTGGACGGAAACGGCAAGCCGGGCCGGTGTGCCGTGGAGCGCGAGGCCCGCGAGGAGTTAGCCTTGCGGGTGGCGGCGCTGGAGGATGTGCGCAAGCGGGCGGCCTGGGTGGGCGCTCTCCTCTCGATTTTGAAGGGCGCGGGCGTGGTGGTGGCGGCGGCCTTGATCCTTGCCTTTATGAGACACTTCTTCCATTGGCTCTAGTGGCGCGTGGCGAGGTGAAAGAGCCACTCAATACCCAGCGTGGTGGCTGATCCCGCAAGGGCGCTGGCCAGAGCTAGAAAGAGATTGGCGCTTTTCATGTTCTTTGCTCCGGCACTAAAACCCTGTGCCATGAGGTAATACCGGCAATTTTCGCACACCTCGCAATGGGGTGCTGGTTCCTGCATGTTCTTCCTCCATGTATAACCCTGATAGATAGTAGCGTAATGCAGACTGCCTGAAAGTGCAATAGGTGGGGGGATTGTATTGCCGGGTGCTCTGGCGTGCGCCCTGGGGCCATTCTGCGAGAAATTAGGGGTGTCTATGGGCCTTGAGGTGGTTTGCCGGGGGTGCCCGCACCTCGATTGGGGATTCTGTACGGCACGGAGTTGCGAGAGTTACGCGGAGGCTGTGGCCATGAGCGAAAAAAGCCTGATGAGCAAGATTAAGAGCGAGTGGGGCGCGTTTATCGTGCGGGCGGTTGCGGGCACTCCCTTGCCGGAGGCTTTTATCGCGGCGCTTATTGCCGGAGAAAGCGGCGGCTCTAATAATGCCAAGCGTTTCGAGCCGGGCGTGTATAGGCATTTGGTGCGGGTGCAAGCGGGCCTTTCAACTCGCTATGGCGTGCTTGCGGAATCAGACTTGAGCGGCCTCTCCGATGAGGCCCTGCGCGGCCTCGCCACATCCTGGGGCGCAACCCAAGTGATGGGGTATAACGCCCTTTGCCATGGGGTGGACTATCTCACGCTGGAGACTCCTGGGGTGAGTATGGCGCTCACGGTGAGGATGCTCTTGGGGTTTGCGAAAGAGTTTAATCTTGATCCGGCCAAAGACTTTGGGGCGCTTTTCAAGTGCTGGAATACGGGCAGGCCGGATGGCAAGACATCGGAGGCCCTGTACGCCTATAACGGCCTGGGGCGCATGCGGCTATACGCGGAGGTGTGATTTTGGAGACTCTTAAAAAGTATGTGCTCTTTACTCATCCGGTTGTGTCTTTGTGCCTGTGCGTGGGCCTGCTCTTTGCTTTCCGGGCGTATGAATCGGAGCGCGAGGCCCGCATTAAGGTGGAGGCCACGATTGACGCCCAGAAGGGCATGCTGGCCCATCAGGATCAAATCATCAAGGATGCCCAGCAAGCCATCAAAGACCGGGATACGGCCACGGCCAAGACGGTTGACGCCCTGGCGCGGGTGCAGGCCCAGCCTCCGGCCTCGCCCGTGGAGACGGCGGGACAGATTGCCAAGTATCTTGCGCTCGCGGCTCCTCCGGCTGTGGCCCAGCCGGGCGGCCCGGCTCCGGCTCCGGGCTCCGTGGTATTCACTCCGCCAGCGGCGGAGGAGTTGCGCAAGGCATCCGTAGGCTGTGCGGAGGATCAAGTTAAGTTGACGGCCTGCCAAAAAGACGCCATAGACCGTGCCAACCAAACAAGCGCCCTGGAGGATAAGCTCAAGGTGGTGACGGGCGAGCGTGACGCGGCGGTTAAGGCCATCAAGGGCGGCTCATTTTTCACGCGGCTGAAGCATGACGGCAAGACGGCCCTGATTGGCGCGGGCGTGGCCATAGCGCTTAATGAGTTAGTGAGGGCGCATGCGAAACATTAAGCGCCTTGCGCGGTTTTTCTTTGGCGGGCGTATCGAGGATTGGCGGAGCGGCAAGTTGGTGCTGATCCTCTTGGGCGTGTGCCTGTGGCTCACGGTACAGGTTTACATGCAGGGCTTGGTGATTCAAAACCAACGGGCGGCCATTGCCTATTTGATTGGGCATGTGTGCTTTGGTGGGAGATGAGTTATGCGCGAGTGGATCAAGAAAGTCTTATCGAGTGACCCTTTGGCGAGTTATGCGCGGGCGGCCTCCGCTCTTGCGGCTCTGGTTTTCCTGGCTCTTGACGTGTACTCGACACTCAAGGCCGGAGGGGTGGCGGCGGGGCTCTCCCGTGATGCCCTGATAGGGCAAGCGGTATTTATCTCCAGCCTCTACGGGGTGGGCAAGGCGGGCGAGACGCTGGAGAAATTTTCCCAGAGGGCGGATGATGGCGAAAAGCATTGATGAGGTTAAGACCTTGCCGATAGGCGAGGCCCTGGGCGTGTGCCCGGCCACGGAGGTGAGCGAGAGCTTCTTGGTGTGCATGGTGCGGCGCATGCACATGAGCTTCCGCAAGTATGGGCCAATCGCGGAGGCTTTTCCTCATAACGTCAATGCCATCAAGTCTGCGCTCAATTGTGTGGCCAAGTACCTCAAGACGGGCAACCTCGAATACTTGGTGGATGCGGCCAATTACCTGATGATTGAGGCCAAGCGGCCCAAACATGCGCGGGCCTATTGGCAAGCGGTTGACGCGGCAAAGAGCGCGGGCCGGGTGTGGAATGATGGCGAGGTATCGCAACGCTACAATGATTTCACTCCGGCATGATAGGTTTTTGCGCAAGTGGGCTCGCGGCGGATTGCTCGCGGCCCTGCTTTTTGATGAGGAGCGCGAGCGCATGGATAAGGGCGTTAGGACGTTTAAGAGCGGAGCCACGCGGAGCGCGGAGGAGGGCAAGCTCGACTATGAGGGCTTTCTCTCTCCGGCTGTGCTCAAAAGGTACGCGGAGTTTCTGGAGGAGCACAGGGCGCTTGAGGATGGGGTGCTCCGGGCCTCCGACAATTGGCAGCGCGGCATGCCTCGAAAGGTTTGGATCAAGAGCCTGGAGCGGCATTACTTTGACTTGTGGCTTTTGCATCGTGGTTTTCAGGGGCGCTCTGACGCGGAGCGGGCCTGCTGTGGCGTGATCTTTAACGCCATGGGCTATCTCAATGAATTGCTCCGCAAGCGTAAAGCATACAGGCCCACGGCGGGCAGAAAGCGTGGCAAGTGATGGGTAATTCTGTGGCCTCCGGGCCGGATGTCAAGAGCAAGCAGACAAGCGAGGTAGCGGGCGACTGCTGGAAAATCTCCCTGCCCAAGACTCGCATCCACACCCTGGAGCAACTGATTGACTTTTTTGAGATTGATTTGAGCGTGTGGGAGATAGAGCGCTTTGTTGCCAACAAGTGGGAAGTTGGGGCCAAGGATGACGCGGGCGAGCTTAAGGTGTCTCCGCTCTTTCAGGTCAAGGCTTTCTTGCGGCGCAAGCATGTTAAGGGCCTGGGCCACGCCATCAAGGTGAATGCCCGGCTGCGCTCGCAAGTGGAAAAGCTCCGGGTAGAGCTTGGGTATGAGCATCAGATTGCCAAGCGCTTGGCCGTCAACCACGCGGGCTTTGATGACGTCTTGCGCAACGTGCGCATGCTCACGCGGGCCATGGGTGACTTTACTTTCAGCCATCGCAAGCCGAAAGTGGTTAAGCCTCCGGCTGGCGCTCCTCTTTCCTCCGGCCATTCTGAGGATGCCGTACTACTCCTCTCTGACACCCACTTTGGAGACGTGATCCGCCGTGAGGATACCTCCGGCTTTCCTGAGTTTGATTTGGTGATTGGTGCCAACCGGCTGGGCTATGTCATCCGCAAGGCCAAGCAGGTACTCGCTCTGCACAGGGCCGTCTATCCCATCAAGACCTTGCACGTGTGGTTTGGCGGAGATATGGGCAACGGGGCGCTCCACGATGCGCCAGAATCCAACGAGCTTCTGCCTCCGGCGCAGGTGCATTTTGCCTATCACATCCTCCGCCTCGCCCTCGAAAGCCTTTTGACGCTCACGGAGCCCGGCCCGGATCATACGCCCATCGTGGAGCGGATCAAGCTCCTCTTTACCGTGGGCAACCACATGCGCATCAGCGAAAAGATGCCGTATAAGTTGCAGGCCCAACGGACGCTCGATTGGTTGATTTATCAGTTTCTCATTGCTCACTTTGAGGGCAACCCACGGGTGGACATATCGAGCGAGTTTTCTCCCTTCATCTTTTGCCCTATTCGCGGGCATCGTTATATGTTCGCCCATGGCATGCAGGTTGGGTACAAAAACAACCCGGAAAAACAGAGCGCGGCGGTTGGGCGCTTCCTGCATCTGGCGCGGGCGCTTTTCGATTCTCCGCAATTTCGCGCTAAAAACGGCTTGACGGGCGAATCTTTCAGCCGGGTGTGTGTGGGTGACATTCATATCCCGGTGAGCTTTCCTCGCTTTAAGAGCAACGGCTCGCTCAATGGCCAGAATGAGCTAGGCATCAACTGGACGCTTGATCCCATTCCAGCCGGGCAGCAGATTTTCGGGGTGAGCGAGGATCACCAAGAGACGTGGGCCTACTTTCTGGAGTGTACGCACATTCAGAAAACGGCACAACACATGAACGACTACGGAGACTTCGCGGCGGAGTATCTCGCCAGATTGGGGAAAGCGTGAGCTTTAAGGCTTGGATTTTGTGGGCTTTCGTTTTGATCTTGCAAAACTTTGCTTTTACCTTTGTGAGCCGGGCTCGCAACTCCGGCTCACTCAAGCGCCACGTGGTGGCGGCTTTTGCCAGCAATGGCGTGTGGTTTGCGTCTCAACTCATCATCCTGGGCAACATGCTGGACATTATCACGGGCAAGCGTGGGGCGCTATTGGCCGTCTTGACCGGCCTTTACTATACGGCCTTCACGCTCTCCGGCTCGCTCCTCGCTCACTGGTACTCGCTCAAGAGCGAAAAGGGCGCGGGCGCTGTGGGAGCCTCCAAGAAGTACCACCAAGTTACGGCGGAGGAGTGGGCCAAGATTCGGCGGCTTGTGGCCCTGGATGAGTCAAGGGGGTGAGCGTGTGCGGCGGATCAATGGAGACATTGAGAATACGATTGGTGAGCCCGATACTCCGCTTGTGGAGGCGGCCCGCTGGCCCTGGGAGTATAAGGGTGCGCTGGGCGTGGAGGCTTTTCGTTTTCCTCCAGTTTGTGGGGCGCTGGGGAGTGGGCGGGGTGTGCCGGATTGATCCGGGCACGGCCTGGGATATTGCGGGGATTATAACCAAGAGGGGTGAGCAATGAGAATCCTTGTCAAGTGGCCCACGCGGGCGCGGGCGGAAAAGTTTAGCCTTTCTCTGGAGCGCTGGATTGAGTACGCCTCCGATACCAACCCGGTATGCTTTCTTATCAGCCAAGACATTGATGATACGGCCCGGTTTGAGGTGTATGGGCGCTGGCCTCTTAATGTGGCGCTCGATTGCGGGCGGCTGGCGCATCAGCCCTACAACAAGCGCTTGGTGCATGTGCGCTTTATTGAGGGTGCTTGTAAAACCAAAATCGAGGCCATCAACTACGGTGTGGCCGGGCACGGTTTTGACATCTTGGTGAATGGGGCGGATGACGCTTGGCCTCAAGTGCAGGGCTGGGATTCCGTCATAGTTGAGCAGATGGCCAAGTATTTTCCGGCCCTGGATGGGGCGCTCAATTTCTGGGACGGGAGCCCACGGCAAGAGTATCTCTGCACGATGCCCGTGGTGGGGCGTCGGCTCTATGATTTCTTTGGCCATATCTACCACCCGGATTATATCAGCCTGTACGCGGATCAAGAGTTTGTGGACGTGTGCCACAAGATGGGCCGCATGGTGGTGCCGGAGGGCTGGGGCAAGGTGAGTGCCGGGCGCTGGGTGCGCGAGGGCCAGCGCTGCTTGATTGAGCACAGGCACCCGATTTATGAGCCTGCGGGCGTGCGTGGTTATGATGCCTTGATGCGGCGCAATGAGGCTCCGGCCATGTACGCCCAAGACAAGGCAACCTATGAGCGGCGCAAGGCCCGCAATTTTGACCTTCCCGGTACGGGAGCAATCCTTTCCTGATCCAACATGCCACTCCTCAACTCAACTGATCCGGCCTCCGGCAAGATCAAGCAGATCCTTGCCATCAAGTGGGACGCTATCTATGCCCGCAAGTACGCGGGCGGAGACGCGGCGGCCCAGCGCGAGGCCCGGCTCCTCGCGGCCTC
>Ga0265338_10011203_pt1 | contig 10389 bp, 4 predicted proteins | sample 42126metaG_FD_193579 | JGI IMG/M metagenome (GOLD analysis project Ga0265338, IMG submission 193579) | Rhizosphere microbial communities from Carex aquatilis grown in University of Washington, Seatle, WA, United States - 4-21-26 metaG | ecosystem: Host-associated > Plants > Roots > Rhizosphere >... | reverse complement strand
TCGTCAAATTGCAGACCTTAAAATTGACGTTATTCGCTGATGGGTAAGCGAAGATCGTCAAAGCGCCGGTCGTAACCGGGGTGTAGCCGGTGACGCCTGTCGGATCACCGTTGAACCCCCAGGTGATGACGTCCGTCGTGGCCGTATTGGTTGCGGTCGTAGTCACCACAGTAGCGCACGCCGCAGATGAGATCGCGCCGGTTCCCATTGCTGAGGTGCCGCTGGCAATTAGTACCGCGAAAGCCCCCGCTGAGCCCGTATTCACCCCGAGCGCGGTAGCAACGCCAGTGCCCGTCGTGATCCCCTGAACGACCGTTGAGCTTGTCCACTGAGCAAGTTGCCCGTTTGTCGGTGTGCCGGTATTGCTGACGTTGCCCCCACCGGATGGCGTTGCCCATGTCGCATCACCCCGCCAGAACGTAGAGGACGAGGCGCTGGTGCCACTGTTGAGGTTGGCGACGGGCAAGTTACCAGTGACGCCACCATTGCTGCTCGATGCAAGGTTGGCGGCTGGGATATCCGCACCCACCAAAGCCCGCAGCTTCGGTTGTCCGGTCGATCCGTTCGGCGTGGCGAGAACCTTGTTCTGGGTGCCGGATGGTGGAAGCCCAAGCGCCACGTCGTAGTTCGAACCATCCACCGCGAAGCTCGCGAACTGTCCCTGGTCCAGCGCAAGCACGGAGAGGCCGCCGATGGTCGAGGTGGTCGGGGTGAGTGTCGATCCGCCTGATGCCCCGACGAGGCTCGAACCCCAGCCAGCAACAAAGCCCCCGGTCCCTGCCTGGGCAATCGTCGTCGTGGTTGCGCCAGTGATGACCTTGGTGTTGTCCCCAGCCACAACCGCATAAGCGCCGGACTGCGCGCTGGTGGGCACCTGTGTTCCGACGGTGAACGTGTTGGTGCCGGGAGACGGTGTGATCACGACATCCGCGGTGCCGGCGGTGACTGACACAGAGCCGCCGCCCGCGATAGTGTTGCATCCGAAGCCGGTGCTCGTGGTCCATATCAGCGCATTGGAGGCGCCGCTGCATGACGGCATGGCAAGAGCGGTCGGTGCGGCTGAACCCGCTGTCCCGTTACCGACAACGGTGTTGGCGGCTTGGTTGACGTGACCACTCAGAGGCAGGCCGGTCGCGTTGGTCAGGGTCAGTGACGACGGCGTTCCGCCGGCGCCGCCCAGCACGACCGGCGCACCAGCGCTGCCGACCGCGATCGCAAGCGCCGACGCCACGTTGGTGCCGAAACCGGTGACGCTGCCCAGTGGCAGTCCGGTCGCGTTGGTCAGGGTCAGTGACGACGGCGTGCCGCCTGCGCCGTTTAACACCACTGGGCCGCCGGAAGTGCCCACCGCTATCCCGAGCGCCGTGCCAACGCCGGTGCCGAGGCCGGTGATCCCGCCGAGCGGGGCCGCGGAGGCGGTTCCCGTCAGGTTCGCGGTAACTGTACCGGCGGTGAAGTTGCCGCTCGCGTCGCGGGCGACAATCGTGCTCGCGGTGTTGGCGTTCGTGGCGTCGGTGCCGAGCGTGACCGGCGTGGATCCGTTGTAGGACGTGCCGGTCAGATGGGTGCCAAAAGTCAACGTGCTGCTCGCGCCGGCGCTGCCATTGGCCGCAGCTGTAACGCGCCCCTTCGCATCGACAGTGATGTTCGCGTTGGTGAACGAACCGACGTTGCTGTTCACCGTCGCCAACGTCGAGGCGACCGATCCGGACCCCGGTCCCGCAGTCACATCGCCGGTCAACTGGGTAATGCCGGAACCGCCACCACCACAGGCGCCAGCGTCTACCAGGCCGCCTGCCGTGCCGGATGCCTTGACGCAGTTCCCATCGACGAACGGACTGACCTGATAGACCAGCGGCACGGAGGCCCCGGGGAAAATGTAGCCGAAAGTGCCTGCAGGGAAAGCGAACGTCTTCGTACCGGTGCCTGTCGTGCCGAGCGCAGCACTCAACGTCAGCTTCGATCCAGCCGGATTGCTGACTCCCGTGCCGCCGTTCTGCGGTGGGGTAGGCGGAGGCGACGCCGCGGCCAAGCCGAGAACGGATAGGACGAGAAGGAGCTTCCTGATCATCACGCCATTCCCACATTCAGTATGTTGTTGAGGAAACCCTTGATCGACGGATAAATCGCCTGGAGGGCCGTCAGGTTCATCGCATTACCGTTGACCAGCGCCCAGAAATTGGCGCTCGGCTGCAGCCCGGTGACAGGCCGGCCGCCGTTCGGCCCGGCGAATATGTCCACCGCATTGCTGTCATTGGAGACATTTTCCGTCACCGTGACAGAGGTGCCGGAAGCCACATCGAACAGCGTTGCCGTCAATCCTTGGCCAGCGCCGGACATCGCGTACATGCGCGGGGATATCGTGCTCGGCACGGTCAGGGTGGTCGGAAACACGGTGCCGGCACCACCCACAAGCGTCGGCAGATTTGAATTGGCTGGCAAGGCCTGATTGACCTGAATGAACCGCTGCGAACTACCCATCAGGAAATTGGTGGTCGCCGCCCCCGCTCCCCTGCCCACGATGATCATCGTCCAGGGGATGGTCCGATCGGTCTGCTGCGCGATCTGCGTCGAGTAGCCGGATCCGGCCGTGCCAGTCACGCCAATGATCGAGTTGGAGGTGATCGTTGGCGCAGAGCAGCCGGCGGGGACTACCAGCGCAGGGCCGCCCGAGATGAGGTTCTGCCCGAGCCCGGTGCCGAAGAAGCCCCACGACACGGTGCCAGCAGGCAGAGCAGGAAAGGATACGCCGGAACTCGGAAAAAGCGTGCCGGCGAGGATTTTTTGACTTGGCATTTTTCGTTTGTCTCCTACGCCGAGAAGTCTTGTGCTGCGATCACGGGCCTGCCAACCACTTCACCCCAGCGCGAGTTCGGGTGGGCAGGCGAGCCGCCAAACGCCAGATCGGCGTCGGCATCCTGAATGCCGCGCGCTTCCCACACCGTGAGGCTCGGCGCGAACGGCATCGGCACGTCAACCCAGCATCGACTGAGCACCAGCGCCGCGGACACTGCCGGCGTGATCAACGGATAGAACTGTACGCCGTATCGCTCGATGATGCCCGCGTAGGCCAGCGGAACCTCATTCATCGTCACCGAATGCAGGCCCACCGCGTAGCGAATGAGCACCTGATCCGCCTTGAACGAGACACCGATCCACGCGCCGGAATTCGTGTCCCCGGTGACGTGGATGCCCGTGTCGGTCTCGGGAATGCTGATGCGGCCGACGAATACGTCCAGGATCAACCCTGCGCTGAGGTCGCGCGGGAATGGATCCGCCAGCGTGGCGTGCTGCGCATCCGTGACGGCGGCGATCTTCGTCTGGAACGTCGTGCCGTCGCTGAAGAAGAAAACGACGTCACTTTGCGCCGTGGCATCGAACGGCACGAACTGATGCGAGCCTATCGTGATGGTCTCGTTGACGCCGAGCACGTCGATGTCGTTGTTCGGCACGTCGCCCATCCAGCACACCTGATCGCTGGCATGCTCGCGCAGAAAGAACCGCTGGAGTGATTCGTTGTAGCCGCCGTTCGGGATCAGCACCGACTGGAAATCCGTCGACGATGAAAACGGCCCCGACCCGCTGCCAGGCGTCGCCACGACATATCGATAGTTGGTGCGCCCACCGAGCACGATGCTCCCGGTGAAGGTGGTCGTCGGTCCCGCCACCGTCAGTGCAGTGCTCCCGAGACCGATCGTGCAGTTGGTGGACAGCCGCATCCCCCAGCTTTGCGCGTAGACCGTGAGATTGCCGGCGGCATTGCAGCCGATGCGGAAGATGTTCTCCTGATGAAGGCTCACCTGGATATCAAAATGCTGACCGCCAGCCCATGCCGCAGCGCCCGTCGATCCCGGCAGATTGATATTGCAGCCAAAGTCACGCACCCGACACGGCCATGCGATCGGCGCGGTCGGGGAGCCCGTGACTGTGATCGTCGGAAGCCGTCGCTCCCACCGCCGGATGGCGTCAAAGCCCCATGTCGATTGCTGCTGCGTGGAAGCGAACTCGATCACGCCGAAGCCGAGACGTTTCCCGAGCGCGCGGATGATGCCGTTGCCATACTCGTCACCTGCAAACGTTGTCGCCTGACCAGGAACGATCTTCTGACCGAATGCGTGGATGAAGTCCGTCATCAGAACCACGTCGGTCGGCGGTCCGCTGCCATGCGGTATGGCGCGGATCTGGTTGATGACGGACATCACGTCGAGCGGATGGAACTGGAAGTCATCGTTGCCCTGGCTCATCATGATCAGCACGCCGTCGGGCGCCAGCGGCAGAACGTAATCGCGCAGCCAGTTCTTGGTCGTATCGGTCATCCAGTAGTAGGATGACCCCTGATTGACAGCAATGCTGTCGATCGAGCCCGCATAGTTCAGCCGGCTCCACGTCGCGCCGCCCCAGCCCCGCAGGATGAAGTTGATCGTCTTGTCCGGATTCTGCACCCGAATGTATTCCATCAGCAGCGCGACGCGGTTCCACATCGGCGACTGTTTCTGTGGGTCCATCGTGCTCAAGCTGTCGCCGGTGATGACGAACGTGTAGGTCGACTGACTGCTAAGCCGCGGCAGTTGCTTCCACCCGACGATACCGGACAGCGGTGGCAGTGGTGGCGATGAGCCAGCAGGGGAAACATTGCGTGGATACGGCTGACCACCGCCGTCCGTCGTCAGCGTCTCCACGTTGTCGCCCAGCCAGATCGTGTTGTTGAGTGCAATCGTGGGATCGGCTGAGGTCTGTCCGTTGAACGACGGAACCCACGCATCGCCAAGGATCAGCGATTTCAGCAGGAACTTCTTGCCATTGCCGCGGAAGTATAGCCCGCGCGCATTCGCCGCCGCCGCCGCCTGTCCTGCCAGCGCAACAGCCGTAGAGTCATCGGTTCCCCACGCGACCTGATATGGCGTGCCAGCCTGGCTGGCTTGTGGAAACGCCAGACTGACGGTGATCTGATTCGGCGCGTTCACCACGCTGATCAACGCCATGTAGGCGTTCTGCCCGTAGGTCAGCGTCGTATCGACCACGCGGGCCAGCGTGATCGGCGCGCGATAGATGCGCGGGTAGCCGCCATCGATGTAGATCGTCTTTCCGGCGGAGGTGTCGCGCCAGCACGGCCACAGCAGATTTAGGTTCGCGTTGGTCAGCGGAGTGATGCTGGCCGCGGTCACGATCATATTCTGACCGTCAACGTATTGGATCATCTGCGCGACGAGATCGGTAGCACCAGCACCGCCGCCAGGCACGTGGATGTATTCGCCCACCTCGTCGGGCTGGAATGCCACGCCGGAGTCCGCGGTCGCGCCGGTCAGCGTCACGAGTGCGGTACCGCTGGCCGCGCCCGTGGCGAGCGTCACGGTACCCGCGTATCGGTAGGCCGTCACCGTCGTGTCCGAGGCGCTGAACGTCAGGTAGAGATAGCCCTTGCGCATGTCGCCCACGGCTCCGTAAGCCGGCGCGGTCACGTCGATGCTGTTCGATGGCGCTGGCGCCGACGACACCCCTTGTGAGACTGCGCCACTGACGAACAGATCACCGAGGAAATACCAGGTGTTTTTGCCGGAGAACCAGAACATGCCGAGGTTGCCGGCCTCGTCCCCGATGTTCCAGCTAATCGGCAGCGAGGTCAGCAGAGGCGCATCCTCGTCGCCCGATACGATCAGCGACGGCACGTCGAGCGGGTTCACGAACTGAGCGTTCAGGAAATAGCCCTGATTGATCCACGCAACACCTGCGCCCAAGGGGTGCAATTCATTGGTGATGCCGAAAGCCAGGTTCGCCGGGCTCTGGCTGTCGGTGATGGCGTAGGCGTACCCCGGGATCGCCGGCGACAGCGGCTGGTCGTATGTGCCGTCCGACGTGCCGAGCTTCGTCTGCCCCGTCGTGGTGCCGGCCGTTATGGCAACGTTGTTGGCATTCTGCACCGACATGGTGCCGTAGGCCGTGTTGAACGGGCTAAGCCACCACGTGCCGTTGGCGAATACTGCCTGGTCGCCCTGCGCCCAGGAATTGAAGCCGTTCAGGTTGGTAGTCCCTGCCACGCCCACGCGCCACACGTCGCCTTGCGTGCCAACGCTTGACGTCAGGGTCGGCGTGTTGGTAGCCGCGTTCCACACGCCCTTGAGCGTCTGGCCGGATACGATGGACGACACCAGCGTGGCGACCGCGTCGACGGACTGCTTCGTGGCCGCGCCCAGGTTGGCAACCGGGTCCCCCGAGAGTATCAGAAGGCCGCTCATCGATCCGCCGATCAGCGGAACCGACGTGCCCGATATCATCGTGGTGACGGACTGCTTCGTGGCCGCGCCGAGCAGCGCAGTTGGATCTGCCGCGAGGATCAGCGGGCCCGTCATGGTACCGCCGGACCGCGGAAGCGCCGCGTTGGCGGTCGTGGTCGCAGCGTTGGCCGTCCCCTGCGCCGCGCCGGCGTTCGTCAACGCCGTATTGGCCGTCGTCTGAGCGCCGGTCGCGGACGCCTGCGCAGCCGCTGCCGCCGCGGCATTCACCGCGTCCCCGGTATCGGAATAGCGCTTCGTGGCGGGGTTCAGCGCGACCGTCGGATCGCCGGACAGCACGATCGGTCCCGTCATGACGCCGCCGGCCAGTGGCAGGAACTGCGCCGCTGGCGCCGACGACGAAACCAGGTACCAGAGATAGGCCGTTACCGACGCCCCGCCCCATGCGGGAGAGCTGACGAACACCGTCTGATCGGCCGCGAAAACGGATTCCAGGAAATTCGCGCCGTTGAGCGGCACCCCTGGATCCGGCGTACCCAGCACCGCAGTCGCCGGCAGGATGTCGGACGCGCCGGACGTCGTGCCCAATTCGACGATGGCGTTGCCGGCGTTCCCCGGGATCAGCGCGCCGGCGAACACGACCGAGCCGGCCGGCACCGGCGTGTCGATCGAACCGTTCCCCGTGAAGGTGCCGCCGACGGACGACACGTCGCCTGCCGCCGACACCGGCAGCAAGTACCAGAGCGTGACGGCGACGGATCCACCCAGCCATGCCGTGGAGTGGACGAACACCGACTGCGCCGCGGGAAACACGCTGCCGGTGAAGTTGACGCTCGGCAGCGGAACGCCAGGGTCAGGCGCTCCCGCGACCGCCGTCGCCGACAGGATGTCGGACGCGCCGGACGTCGTGCCCAGCGACACCGTGACGCCCGTGCCGGTGTTGGCCTTCAGCCTGCCGGCAAACACCGTCGCTCCGGCCGGAAGGTCCGGAGACATCTGTCCGTCCGCTGTGAACGTGCCGTTGACGACCGACACCGCGCCTGCCGACGTCACCGGCAGCAGATACCAGAGCGACACTGTGATCAAGACGCCCGATTGCGGCAGATCCGGTGAATGCACGAACAGCGCCTGATCGGAGGCGAACAGCGCTTCCGAAAAGTTCGTATCGTTCAGCGGTGTGCCGGGACCGGTCGTCACCGCCGTAAGACCCAGCACGTTGCTGCCGCCGGCGGACGTACCCAGGGAGACCGTGATGTCGGCGTTCGCCGTCAGCATGCCACCGAACAGCACCGCGCCAGCCGGAATGGACGGCGACAACGCACCGTCAGCCGTGAACGTGCCGCTTATCTCGTTGACGGGCGCAAGATTGGAGAGCGCGGAAAGATCCTCCGCCGCGAGCGTGAGCGCGACGATCTGCTTGCCGGAGCAGTCGATCGGCGCGTCGTTGCTGGTCGACTTGCGTACGCTTCGGGTGAGCGTCCAGACGCCGTTCAGGAGATTGGCGGTGCCCTGTCCGGTCTCGCTGGCGTCGATCTGGCCTACCTGCGGCGCCGGCCCGTCGGCTATCGTATACGAGACGAGATCGCCGTCAGCCACGCCCGCCCGCGTGAAATCAAGGAAGCCCTGCACGGCTAGACCCAGGGTCAGCGTGCCGGTACCGCGCGTCGTCGAGGTGCACTTGACCAGGTCGAAGAACTTGGATTCGGCCATTCAGGGCGCTTTCCGAGGGGAAAAGGGCAGCAGCCGTGAACGTAACCTCGAACGGAAACGATACGCCGTGCCGAACAGGCTGGATCGGAGCGAAGGAACCGGCTATTACGTCCCGGTTAGTAAACGACAACGGACGGAGGACGAGGCGATGGGCACGGTATTCACGTTGCCGAAGGGATTGGATATCCAGATGGACAGTAGTGGGTATTGTACCGTCGTCAGGACGGCGACGTCGTCAGCGTCGACTCCCACTGCCCTCACTGTGGAGGATCGCCAGGATCCGGTCTCGGCGCCGCTCGACGTATCCACCGAGGCGGTCAAGGCGCGCATCGAGCGCACGATCGACGACCTCGTGGCGGGACGCACGACGCCGAAGCAACGCCGCGGACTGGGATCGGCCGTGGAGCGCGCCGACAGGGTGAAGCCGTCGTCGGACGCGGGGATCGGCCGGGCGATCGGCGCGGGTCCCAAGGGAGTTGGCTTCTCGTGAACACCGGGCTCCAATGATCACCATCAATCTGTCGCAACTCATGGACACCGTGAGCCTGGAGTTCAGATGCGACAGCGTTGAAGAGGCGGACAACCTGTTCGAGGCGATGCGTCAGGCGAAACTCGACCAGAACGTCGTCGAACTCGGCAGGCCGGACGACCCTGCCTACACGTCGATACGGTTCGGCAGGCACACGACGTCTTGACGGAGACGTGAGCCGGAGCGCATCGTCCGCCTCCCTTAAACGGGTCGCGCCTTCTCCGGGGTGAAGCGGAGAAGGCGCGATGGTCGTACCGGACGTGCATGTGGGCGGGTGCAGCCCCACATCTAGCGTCCGGCCCGGCGCGCGTCAACCCTTCACCGGAGACGCGTCCATGACAAAACTGTCCGACCTCGCCGCGTACCGCCTGTGGTGCAACTGGAGAAACGAGCGGAGGACGGACGCGAAAGGCCGAGAGACGATCGTCAAGGTGCCGTACGGCGCCGGCGGCGCGGCCTTCCAGTCGAACAACCCAAACACGTGGACGACGCTCGCCGAAGCGGAGCGATCGAGGGGCGCGGCCGGATGGAAGCTGGACGGCGTCGAGGGCGACGGCGTCGGCATCGCGCTGGGCCCACTGGATGCGATCGTCGGCGGAGAGGCGGCCGGCTGGACGCTGGCGGGGATCGACCTCGACACGTGCATCGGCGCGGACGGCATGGCGTCGTGGGCCGTGCAGGTAGTGGAGGCGCTCGGCGGCTACTGGGAGATATCCCCCAGCGGAACAGGCGTGAAGTGCGTGGCGCTGATGCGCGACGCGGACAAGGCGCCCGTGATGGCCGCGATGGGACTGCGCGGAGGCAAGAACGGAGGCACGGTCGGCAAGATGCGCGTCGCGCGCGGCAGCGCAGGCGCTTCGCATCCACCAGGCATCGAAGCGTACCTGGGGACGCGGTACTTCGCGGTCACGTGGGACGGATTGGGGGCGGACGGGGCTAAACTGGGAGTGCTGGACGAAGACCGCGCGCGCAGGATCGGGGAGATCGCACGCACGGCCTTCGGCTCGAAGGCCCCGGCCGGTCAGGACGGGGGTATAGCCGCTCCGTTGATTGGAAGCAACGTGATGGGCGCCGGATGGGGAGGCCCAATAGGCGAGGCGTTCGCGGAGGCGTGCCGGTTCAGGCCAAAGCTCGCCCAACTGGCAGCGGACGACCGTAACTTCCTGGGCGTCAAGAACACGGACAGCGACGTCGCCTGGGTAATCAGCGGGCTGCTGAAGGACGCCGGCTGGGACGAGACGTCCCGCGGCGCCGTGCTCGACAGCATACCAGTGCTCGAGGCCTGGCGCGCGAAGAACCCAGGCGACGGCGGCCGACAGAGGACGCGCGCGCTGCGGGGCTACTCCGGCTTCGAGCTCGGCAGCGGGCAGGACGCGCTCGGAGCGATCCCGGCGTCGGTGACCGGGGCCGGTGCTGGGATCGGGGCTGGGGATGATGATGGAGACGACGGCGGAGGAGATGGCGGGGGCACGGTCGGTACCGTAGCGCCGCCGATGCCGCCCGCGCCTCCTGGAATGGCATCGGGCGCCACGCTGGCCGGAGGGCTGCCGCTGTTCTCCGACGAGGTGCTCGCCAGGATCATGGCGGACAGGCACGCCGAGGGTGAGCGAGCGATGCGCCACGTGGCTGGCTGGGGGAAGTGGATGGCGTGGGACGGCGTGCGCTGGCGCGAGGACGAGACGTTGGGCGGCACGCTGGCAGCGCGCGCGGTGTGCGCGGACATGGCGCTGAACGCGGGGAAGGAAGCCAAGTCGGTGGCGTCGGCCCACACGGTCAGGGCGGTCGAGAGCCTGGCCCGGGCGGACGCGCGGCTCGCGGCGCGGACAGGGGACTGGGATGCCGACCCATGGGCGCTCAACACACCGGGCGGCATCGTGGATTTGAAGACGGGGCGGGTGAGGAGCGTGGATCCGTATGGGA
>Ga0265338_10011202_pt1 | contig 10389 bp, 14 predicted proteins | sample 42126metaG_FD_193579 | JGI IMG/M metagenome (GOLD analysis project Ga0265338, IMG submission 193579) | Rhizosphere microbial communities from Carex aquatilis grown in University of Washington, Seatle, WA, United States - 4-21-26 metaG | ecosystem: Host-associated > Plants > Roots > Rhizosphere... | reverse complement strand
GCATATGCGGTTCGACAAAACGGGGAAATCATCATGGGTCAGTCTCGCGCTCTTTCGCCGGCGCAATTCGCGACAATGTCGCCCGAGCGAAAACTCGATTACGTCCGCCGTCATCCGAACCAGAAGGCGGCCGAGCGCCGTCTTGCGCGCTGGAATCGCCAAGCCACGATCCACTTAAACTGGCCCTATTGCGGCGACCGCCACCGAGAACGCATCGCCCGACAAATCCGCGATGGCAAGATCACCGTATCAAACGGCCTTGTGCCGTGAGCGATCATTTTTCGGTGGGTGAGGGCAAATACTCGATTACCCCTCCAGCGCCCCGAACATTTGAGTTCCAAAACCAAGACGGCAAAATGCTGGTCAGCATATCTTGCGTCGATGGCAAGGTGACGCTCGGCGAGGGCGTCACGCCGGATGAGGCGGCAAAGCAATTCTGGGCCGCCGTCGAAATGTTCTTCCCACGCGAAAGGTTAAAGCCATGAACGTCGAACTCGACCGCTCGCCAGAGGCGGGCCAGATTACTTGCGATCGCGGAATGGCCGCGCCACGTTATCCAATCATGCTGCAGGGTGTGCTTCGGGTTCAGGATGGTGACCAAGCCGTTCTGTCATTGACCTGCGATTATCACATCAAGGAAGGCCACGTCGTTTCGCGGCTGGTGCGCGACCGGGAGAAAAACCCGAACTGGCCGAACTCGGAGCCGGGGCAAAATCCAAGCCGCCGGGCCATTCGCCTTAAAGAATGGACTGAGAGAAAACGACGTTAATAAGCGATGACCGCTAAATCTCAGGGGCTTTGCGAGGCGACGCTAACGGAGCGGTTTGAGGTCGATTGTCTCTGTGGAACTTACGCGGGCAATCTTGGCCCGTGCAAAACCTTCCTGCCAAGCATCGACCCGGCCCGCTGCGTGTATTGCGACCACACGGCAGAATGTCACGCGAAAGCCGTCAGTCATGGGCAAAAAGTTGGGGAATGAGTGATGCGTAGACGGCCGGTGAAGGTCTATTTCATGCTTATCCGCTTCCCACACACAAACGCTGAGACCTACTAGATGTTGAGCCAAAGGAGACGACAATGAGCCACCACGGATCAGAGCCATTCGATGGAATGCCGGAAGACCCCGAGCGCAAACGTGCCCGCGACAAGCTGATGCGCGATCTGCTCAGCAGCACAAAGGACTTTCGGGGCGCGCTGGGCGACTTCCCGGAAGGGAAGCTCACAAAGACCGATGAAGGGGCAATCCAGTTCGCCGTTGGCGAGAAGGACGGCAAGGTCGTCTTGGATTTCGGTACGCCGGTCAATTGGGTTGGGATGAACCCACAGCAAGCCGCTGATCTTGCGTCGCTGTTGATGAAGCGCGCCCGCGAGGTTGGCCGAAAAAACGGTGAGACCATCACATTCATGATCGGATGAAAGGCGAAACAATGGGCCAACTCGCGGACTGGAAATGCCACAAGATCGTCAAGGCTGGGAAAATCTTGGCCTTCGGGGACGGTTTCAACACTCCCATAACGGTCGAAGATGCCAACGGCGCGCCGTGCAAGGTTGAAGTGACGCCAAGCCTGTTCGCGCGCGGGCGACCGAATTTGGGCGATTACATCGTAATCTATGACGATGGCTACAAATCGTGGTCGCCAGCCAAGGCGTTCGAGGACGGCTATGCGCGACACAACATCTAGGGCTGTGTGCCCCAACCGGATAAGCATGGTCTATTTCATTCGGGGGATTATCACCCGCGCCCGTCCAAGCCTCCGCCGTCCGAATCTGCCCGCATAATTATCCTGCCCGTGATCCGCATTGAGCGTTACGCTATGGTCGAACCCGAGCAGGAGAACCGCCGTGGCTCAGACCAAAGATGATTTCTACGTCGTCTTGAGTGCCGCGATTGACGATATCATCATGCATGGGTTCGACAGTGCCGAGCGCATTGAACGCTGGACTCGAGAACTCCGCACGGCCGCAGAGCGGTCGATGATAAAGCCGGAATCGCTCGAGCAGATGCTGCGCGACGGCCTGGCGGCCGAGTACCGCAAGATGGTCGAGCAAGGACGCCTCCCGCGCTATCACAAGGGGATCGATCGCTACACGCTCGAGCGCATCAAGCCGTCGCTGCGCAGCGAACTCGACCGTCGCATTCTGGCCTCGGCGAGCCTCATCAAATTGAACCGCACCGAGGCGATCAATAAAACGCTGCAGCGATTCCAAGGCTGGTCGACGTCGATCCCCGCTGGCGGGGTGAGCGAAGACACCAAGGCCGAGGTGCGGGCGAACGTCCGCAAGTCGCTCAAGCAGCTGCCCTTCGAAGAGCGGCGCGTGCTGATCGATCAGGGCCACAAGCTGATTTCATCAATCAATGACGTGGTAGCCTCGGGCGGCGGCGCCATCGCTGGCATGTGGCGGTCGAACTTCCGCCAGCCCGGGTACGACTATCGCGAGGACCACAAGGAGCGGGACAGCAAGATTTTCCTGATCCGGGATTCGTGGGCGCACGTCGCTGGGCTGGTCAAGCCAGCCAAAAGCGTCGGATATGTAGATGATATCACCGCGCCCGCACAGGAACCTTTCTGTCGATGCCTGACGGGCGATACCGAAATATCCTATGCAGTTGGAATTTCGGTTTTAAGCCGCCGTTACTACGACGGACCAATCCTCAAAATCATATCGGCCGCGATGCCCAAAAGCGCGCTTATGATTACACCGAATCATCCAGTTCTTACTCCGCGCGGATGGGTCGCCGCAGAGTCGCTGAATGTTGGCGACGATCTGATCGAGTTTGTTCAGAAAGACGTCACGTCGGCGGTGGGGATAAACGATAAAAATAATCGCCCACCCACCATCGCGGAGATATTTGGTGCGGCGGCAAAAACGTGTGGTATGCGGTCGGTAGGAGACGCTAGTGTACAATTCCACGGCGATGGAATGCCCGATGGCAAAGTCGATATTGTAAGGCCCAACGGCTTTTTGAGCTTCAATATCGAAAGCCCCCATTGCCTCCAGCAGTTCGATCTCACCAAACCCCACGGGCATGCCTTTGGCCTTGGCGCGATTTATCAAATGTTCAGCGGATTGTGGTCGACCTGTAAGGGCCTTCTTGATCGCCTGAGCCAGATGAGCCGTCATTCTTCGTCGCTTGGACTTCCCAATCCTCCGCCAACGGAGTTTGCCGGATTCGCTTTGTTTGAGCATCGTAATTTTTCGCTCTTCCGGGCTGCGTTGGCTGATCTTGAGCGTCGCGGCAGCGGAATGCGATCTGATTTCAAGGCCGGCCTCGCGCAATCGGCGGCGGATAGTGGCGTCGCTGACTTTGAGCTCATCTGCGAGCGCCATCGAATCCCGACCGCTCAAATACGAATTTCGAAGGTGCTCGATATCAAACGGGATGCGTTTTCGGGGCATGTTTTCAATCTTCAAACTGAAGGGGAATGGTATTCGGCAAACCGCATAATATCCCATAATTGTTATTACACCTACTTATACAATTTGCGGGATCTGCCCGAGGCGATGCTGACCGCCAAGGGCAAGGAATCGCTCCAGCAGGTGCGCGGCCGCGAGGAAGTCCGGGCGGCGCGCACGGGACGCGCTGACGATGCTACGCCGCGGCCGACGCCAAAGGTCGGCAACGAGGCGCTCCGCTTGCAATTGGATCGATTGAAGGAGGCGTTATGACCGAGGAACCGAAACGAAGGCCGCTGCCGCCGCGCACCGAACGCCGGTTTGTGTGCACCACCGTTGGCTGTCTCAGCAAGAAGATCATCAAGGTGGTCGATATCGTCAAGGCCAGCCAACTGCTCGGCGGGTTCGGCTGGAAATTCGCGGAACAACCCGAGCCCCGCCCGAGTTATGGGCTGCGCTGTCCGAAATGCCTGAAGGAGGCCGCATGAGTTTTCGGTGGTGGTGGCCTAATTTCTGGCACCGGCGGCATTGCCGTCATGTGCACGTCGTCTTAATGATCGACGGGTACGCCCACGAACTTCATCCGCACAGAAGGACCAAGATCATGTTGCAGGTAAATGCAGGCCATTCCGTCAATATGACGGTTGAGTATCTCGACCAGAACGGCAATCCGATGCTGACCACGCCAACGCCGGACAGCCCGCCCGCCTGGACGAACGCGCCGAGCGCGCCGGGGATCGATACCCTGACCGCTTCGCCGGACGGCTCGAGCGCGGTGCTGGCGACCAATGCGGCCGACGCCAATTCGTCCGACACGGTGAGTCTCTCGGTAGTGGTTGGCGGTCAGACGTTCACTGCCACGCTCGGCGTATCGATCTCGGCCGCGCCGCAGGTGCTGACTTCGGTCGCCATCAACGGCGTCGTGCAGTAAGGATTTTCAAGCGGACGGACAAGGCTTCGGCGCCGTGCAAATCGGCGATGGGTAGCGAGTGGTCCAGTCTTGAAAGAGAAGCCGCCCCGAAACCCCGGGGCGGCTTTTTGATATTTAGACCCGTTTAGCCCGAGGACTAAATTTAGGGTCCGGGCGGCGGATTGTTGGGTGGCCACCATCCCCAGCCCCAGACCGGAGCGAATAGCCTGACAAGCACGAGGATGGCGACCAGCACGAGCATGACCTTGAGGACGTTCAAGACCATGTAGGGCAGCCCGATGCCGAGCATTCCGAGAACCCAGAGGATCAGGTAGAACGCTAGGAAAATTCCGCACAGGTAGAGCAGCGCGTAAATGATGCGGGTGAGCATCGGCGCCTCCCGTTATGAACCGAACGTAAAACTCCCACTGTGCGAAGATTGTTCCGGATGATATAGGACGCAAAGGGCAACGGGGGCTTTTGCGGTATGGACCGTGAAGATTGCGAGCGTCGCTGGGGGCTGGCGATCATGCTCGGCCAGCGCAAGGTCGGAAACAACCTCTCGCCCTTCGATGCGCGCCAGCAGGCCGCCAAGGCGCTCGACCAGCTTCCCGGGCTTTTCCGTACCGACGAGGTGCCGCTATGCCCCTGAAATCGGGATCAGACCGCGAAACGATAAGCGAGAACATTTCCGAAATGGTCCATAGCGGCCATCCGCAAAAGCAGGCTGTCGCTGCGGCGCTCAATAAATCCCGAGGCGACGAGATTTCCGCCAAGATCGACTCCGCGCTCAAGGGCGCGGCGACGCTCGACCGGCGGGCCGATTGCGCAATGCGGGACGATCACCGGGTGCTGGGCGGCGTCGACTTCACCCCGCCGAGCGGCGGCGCGCGGCCGGACGCTGGAGTCAAAATTCCTCCGCCGAAAGACCCGAAAGAGCGGGCCGAATGGGAAGCCGCCGTGAAGCGGCGCGAGCAAGAAGGCCGCGGCAAATACGTTGGTGATCAGTGACCAAAGCCGCCGGCATTCTTTTCCACTCCATGAACGGCAACGGCCTATTTTTGCGCCGCACCGCGACAGCGCACGATTGCCCGTCATGCTGGGACTTGCCCGGCGGCGGCCAGGAGGGCGACGAATCGCCAGAGCAAACCGCCAAGCGCGAGGCGCGCGAGGAAATCGGTTTCCTTCCTGAAGGCGAACGACTTTTCCACACTCGCACGGCTTCCCCGCCGGATGGACGCGGGGTGGGCACTGCGGCGGCGGGGGTTTTAACATTCCCTGTTTTACCTGCGCCGCCGCAGACCGCCATGCCGCCCGATGTGGATTTCACGACCTTCCTCCAAAAGGTCACGAACGAGTTCACGCCTGAGCTCGATTCCGAACACGACGGCTGGGCGTGGGCGCCAATCGAATCGCCGCCGCAGCCTTTGCACCCGGGCGTGAAAATTGCGCTTGATCGGCTGACAATGGACGAACTCGGCGTCGCTCGAGCGATTGCTGACGGCCGTCTGACGTCGCCGCAAAAATACGAAAATATGTGGCTTTTCGCGATCCGGATTACTGGAACGGACACCGCGTTTCGCCCGAAAAATAAAGAATTCGTCTACCGGAATCCCGATCATTATTTGAACGAGGATTTTCTCGCGCGGTGCAACGGACTGCCGGTGATCTTCAAGCATCCGGTGGACGCGCCGCTCCTGAACAAGCACGAATTTGCAAATCGTGTTGTGGGGACGGTTTTTTTGCCGTATATCAGCGGCAGTGAGGTTTGGGCGATCGTCAAAATCTTTATCGACGAAGTCGCCGAGTTGATGGAGGCAGGGGGCCTTTCAACATCGCCGGGCGTTAATTTTCAGGACTTCAGCGTCAATGCGAGGCTGAAACTTGAGGACGGCGCCGAGGTTCTGATCGAGGGCAAACCCAGTCTTCTCGACCACGTTGCGATCTGCAAACTAGGCGTTTGGGACAAAGGCGGGGCACCCGCCGGTATCCGTAGCGAAGCGAGAGAGGATTCAGCGATGACCCCGGAAGAACAAGCCGCTGCTGACAAGGCCAAAAAAGACGCCGACGAAAAGGCGGAAGCGGAAGCCAAGGCAAAGAAAGACGCCGAGGACAAGGCCAAGCAGGACGCGGACGCCGGGTCCAAACTCGACAAAATCCTCTCGCACCTCGACAGCGTGAATTCGAAGGTCGACGCCTTCGGCAAGCGCATGGACGCATTCGAGGAAGACAAGTCCAAAAAGGACGCGGACGAAAAAGCCAAGGCCGACGCGGCGAAAAAAGACGCCGACGAGAAATCGGCCAAGGAGAAGGAAGAGGCCGAAAAGGTCGCCGCCGACAAGGCGAAAAAGGACGCCGAGGAAGAGGAAAAGAAAAAGCGCGAGGATGCCGCCAAGGCCGACTCCGCCGACGTCCGCAAGCGCATCGATGAGGTCGCTGCCATGATCCCGAAATCAATCGGCGACGCCGACTACCATGCGGTGGTCGATTCGCAGTCCCGCGCCGACGAGGTTTATTCCGCGTTCGGTGCACATGCCCCCCGCCCGCTGGCCGGCGAAAGTGCCGCCATCTACGAGCGCCGGGTTGTCCGGGATCTGGCCAAGCATTCCCCGAAGTGGGGCAAGGTCGACGTGTCGACGGCATTCGCCGACGATGCGGCGTTCGATGTCGTGCGCGACGAAGTCTATGGCGATGCGAAGCGGGCCGCGCTCGCGCCCTCGACGGCGCCGGACGGTCAGTTGCGCCAGATCACCAAGCGCACCGACTCGATGCACACCATTCACGAGTTCGTCGGCGATCCCCGGGCCTGGATGTATCCAATGGCCGGCCCGGTTCGCAGCTACGTGACCGGAAGGTTCGACGACTCTAGCGTTCGCGGCGCGCGGTAAGACCCGCTCGGGAAACAGGGAAACGGTTTTTAGCGGCCCAACTTCAGGAGCGTCCAAGCGATGAGCGCCAACGTCACCATCAACCCGTACATCACCTCGCAGGGTAATGCGGGGCTGTTCAACGTCTCGTCGACCGGCGTTCGGCAGGGCACCGCCTATCCCGATCCTTCGACGCGGTTCAGGCTCCGGGGCTGCACGTTGTCATCGACCGAAACGCTGCCGATGTGGGGCGGCGTTGGCGTCTACATGGACGTCCCCGGCGGCACCGGAAACCCCAGCTACACGCTCGGCCCGGTTTGCGGCCGCGCGGTGAGCCTCACCGACGCGAGCAAGCCCCTGCTGGGCTTCTCGGTCTTCGATCAGGACTATTCCATGATCACGTCGCCGCAATCGCCGGTGCCGCTGATCGGCTCCTACGGGATGGTCAACGTCTACCCGCTCGGCTCGCTCGCCCGCATCGCGGTGGCCTGCGACCCGGCGCTGTCGACGCTGCGGCAAGGCCCGATCAATGCGAACGTCTCGTGGGACTTCACCAATCAGATGCTTGTGCCGTACCTCGGCACGCTGACGATCTCTTCGGGCACCTACAACAACACCACCGGTCTTGTGACGCTGACCATGTCGGCACCCGTCACCTTCGACGCCGGCGACTCGATCACCATCGCGAGCCTCACCGGTACCGGCGCTTTCGCCAGCCTCAATGGCACCTTCACGGCGCTCTCGGCGACCGGCACCGCGGTGACCTACAATGCGGGCGCCAGCCTTGGCGCGTCGACCATCACCGGCGGCAATCTCACGGTCGGCGGCGCGGCCAGCCAGGCGCTCGCTGTCAAGATTCTCGACATCATGACCAGCGGCTCGGAGACGGTCGTCTATAGCGCCTCCACCGGCTTCGCGACGTGGAACTACAACGGCGCTTGCGCAATCATCCAGATCTAAGCCGTCATCGGGGGCGGAAGTAAAAAGCCCGAGCAGGTTATCGAGAGGGTTTTAAGGAGCGAACATGACGATTCAGGCCCACGCATACGTTACGGTCAATCCGTCCTTCATGGAGCCGGAATTCCTGATGCAGTACAGTCAGGCGTCGGGCTTCATCGACACGCTGGCCGACCACAATCTGCGGGTCCGGCTCGCCGAAGACGACCTGCTGGTCTACATGAAGGCGATGAACCTGCGCACCAAGGCTGCGGCGGGTCAGTCCTCGGCAAACGAATTGCCGGGCGTCGACATTCAGGCGACCATGTTCTCGACCCCGACTTACCTGCAGCGGGTGCGCGCGGAATGGGATCATCACGACGTCGCGGCCGGCTCGCGCTGGGGCTTCGCGGTCCCGGAGGCGTATCGCCTCGGCTCCCGTCAGGCGCATTTCCAGCTTTGCCGCAACGCCAACCTGTTCGGCTTCAACCCGCAGAACGGCGAAGGCTTGCTGAACGCCACCGGCGCCACCGCGGTGAACCTGCCGCCCGACAGCTTCGGCAATACGACCGCATCGACCTATGACAACGGTCAGATGGCGTTCTTCCTTGCCCAGCAGATCCTCAACATCAAGACCCGCACGAACCAGCTTGGCATCGCGCGCGACTTCACGATCCTCGGCCCGCAGCGGACGCTGGGCCTCTTCGAGTACAACGTGGTCCAGTTGGTGCAATACCAGCGCCAAGGCGCGGGCACCACGTCGACCGCCGGCACCCTCAAGGAGATCTTGATGGCGAACGGCGACTCGATCGTGTGGACCTACGACGACACGCTGATCGGGCAGGGCAACGGCGGCAACGACGCCATCATCATCGCCATGCCGGAAGTCGCCAAGCCGCAGGGCGACAAGATCAACACCAACGTTTTCGCATCCCTTACGCCGTCCTCGCCCGCGTGCATCGTTCAGTACGCGGATATGGCGGCGCCGCGGGAAATCCTCTCGCCGCTTGCTGGCGGCGCGACGGACTTCCTGCAGGAATGGCGCATCACGTCTGGCTGGGTGCCGCGTTCGCAGGCGCTCACCATCGTGAGCATGCAGTACTCGTAAACCCTGATCGGGGGCCGTCGTCGTGGAAAAGGGCCGGGAGTTCCCCCGGCCCTTTTTTATTCGTCCTTGTGCCGGGCGGTCGCGGCGGGTTAATTTGCCGTCCTCAAAAACAGGGGAGAAGCCACATGGCTGACGGCGATATGTACGTTGCGAACTGCACGCGACAGAACCAAATCGTTTATTTCCGCATCGATTTCGACACCAAGGGATCGCGCCAGGCGATCAGCCCGCCCAAGCAAATGCCGATCCCGGCCGGCCAGCAGGTCATGCTGACCCGTGATCAGCACCCCGACGCGGTCAAAAGCATCGTCGATCAGCTTTCGATTTACGGCATGAAGGGCATGCTCGACCTGCAGCGCGGCGACCTTGGCGAGAAGGTCGTTCCGTTCATTTTCGATCTCGGCCGGCCGCTCAAGCTGTCGGCGATCAAGGACGTGATGGACCACAATCACCGGGTCAAGATTTTCGACGGCAAGAAGCGTCGCGAGGACGCGGCAATCGCCAGCAATAATATGCTGGAAAGGACCGTCGAGGCGCAGTTGGCGGCGATGGACCCGACCGGCGAGCAGCCGTTGCCGGATCTGAAAAAGTCGACGGTCGATTTCGAGACGGCGGGCGACCCAAACCCCGAGGAAGGCCGTGACAAACTGGCCGAGGGATTTGTCATCGACAAGAGCGCGCCGGCGAAAACCCCGCCTGCGGCGACGACCAAGCGCGGTCCAGGCCGACCGAGAAAACGGGCGGCCTAGAAAATGGCACCGCCTCCCTCACCGACTCTGGCTGGATTCCTGAATTTCATCAGGAAGGTGATGGGAATCACGACCAACAACCTGCCGGATAATTCTCCGGTGATTCCGATGGCCTTCGCTGTGGCGTTGGCCATCGTCAATCCGGCGCTTCAGGCGGTGTGCATTCCGGACGTCGATGCCGCCGGGGTTTCGCTTAATTCCGGTGGCCTGACGATTTACACGCTGGCCGTCTATAATTTGGCCGGGGACAATTTAATTAATTACGCCCCGGATCAGGCTGGCTCGACCTATTTCTGCGACGCGCGCGAGAAATTTAATACGATGGGGTTCTCGCCCGGGGTGATTTCGGCATCGGGCGACGAGGGCACCAGCCAATCGCTCGTGGTCCAGGAGGCCGCGAAGAACTTCACGCTGGCCAATCTC
>Ga0265338_10011199_pt1 | contig 10390 bp, 9 predicted proteins | sample 42126metaG_FD_193579 | JGI IMG/M metagenome (GOLD analysis project Ga0265338, IMG submission 193579) | Rhizosphere microbial communities from Carex aquatilis grown in University of Washington, Seatle, WA, United States - 4-21-26 metaG | ecosystem: Host-associated > Plants > Roots > Rhizosphere >... | reverse complement strand
GGCATGTCGACCTTGCCGCCCAGGTCCAGCGTCACCTCGGCGCCGACGCCGGCGGCGATCATCTGGGCCACCGAGGCCGGATCGCAGATCGGGCCGGCGCAGGCGTCGTCCAGCTCCTGGCGGATCGCCTCTTCGATGACGCTCATCACGTCCTGGGTGCCGCCCGAGGCGGTGTTGTCGCCGTGGTCGGCGAGGATGATCGGGCCGCCGTCCAGGCTCCTGGCCCGCGCCACCTGGGCCGAGAGCGGCTCGGCGTGGAACAGGAACCCCTCGCGCTGTTCCCAGGCCTCGTCGAGGATCTTCGCCAGCAGCAGCTCGCCCTCGGCGGTCTTGCCGTCGCAGACCACCACCGACGACAGCGACAGATGCGGGATGTCGGCCTGCGGGAAGCCGCCGAACACCGAGGCGTTCAGCACCGCGCCGGTGTCCTCCGCCTCGCTGGCCAGGCGCATCAGGCTCCGCATCGGCTCGCGCGCCGGGGTGTGCACCAGGGTGCTGCTCATGATCGGCCGCGAGCCCCAGACGATGCGCGGGTCCACCTCGCCCGCCAGGGCGCGCAGCAGGGTGCGGCCGGCGCGGCGCGAAGTCTCGGCCATGTCGATGTGCGGATAGGTGCGGTAGCCGGTGATCACGGTGGCGCCACGCACCATCGCCTCGGTCATCTGGGTATGGAAATCCAGCGCCACGGCGATCGGCACGTCGGGGGCAATGCGGCGGATGCGGGTGAGGAGCTCGCCCTCGCCGTCGTCGCTGCGCTCGGTGACCATGGCGCCGTGCAGCGCCAGCATCACCCCGTCACAGCCGCCCGCAACGGCGTCCACGATAGCGCCCGCCATCTGCTCGAACGCCGCCTCGGTCACCAGCCCGGAGGGGTAGGCGTTGGCGGCCATGGGGACGACGAACTCGGCGCCGACCTCGCGCGCCAGGTCGACGAAGCCGCCCAGCGGCGTGTTGGTGCCTTCGGCTTCAGCGATGGCCGCCGCGCCGCTCAGCGCCTCAGGCCGGCCGAACGAGCCGATCGGCGTCGGCAGCGGCGAGAAGGTGTTGGTCTCGTGCATCATCATGGCGATGACGAACTTGGGCATCGGCGTTGACCTCCGCGGCGGCGAGCAAACCTAGCGGCTGAGGGCGTGGAACCCCGCGGCCATGAACCTGGCGATGCGCTGCTTCACCGCCCCGAAGTCGTCGGAATGACAGACGCCGCCGCTGAGCCGGTCGATGCGGCCCGTCCGCGCCAGGGTGTTCATCAGCGCGCCGGTGACGAAGTGATAGCTCCAGAAGATGTCCTCTTCCGGTGTGTTGGGCAGGGCGCGCTTCAGGATCTGCACCAGCCGCAGCACCACCGGGTCAAAGTGGGTGTCCATCAGCTGCGCGCCTTCCGGGGTGTTGCTGACCCGGGCGCAGAGCGAGGCGTAGTTCATCCAGGGCTCGCCGCCCTCGATGTAGAGGTCGAGGTCGGTGTCGAGGAAGACGTGCAGCGCGCCTTCGACCGTGGGGTGGTCGCCGGCCTCCTCGGCGTAGCGATCCAGCGCCGCCATCCGACGCCCGCTGGTCACGCCGGCGCGGCGGCCGAACACCGCTTCGAACAGGGCGCGCTTGTCATCGAAATAGTAGTGCAGCAGCGTGGTGTGCACGCCCACCCGCTCGGCGACGTCGCGCAGCGTTACTCCGTGCAGGCCGTGCAGAGAGAACAGGTATTCGGCCGCGTCGAGGATCTGCTCGAGCGACTCCGCGCGCTGTTCCGCCTTGGTGCGGCGGACCCGCTTGGCCGTTGACCCCTCGGACATCACGCCAACCCTTACGCCCTAATGGTCACGTAGTCGGCACGCGGCCGGTTCTTGTCAATCGTCCCGACCCGCGCCGGCGGCATGACCCAAATCTGCGCGATCAGATCCGGCGGCCAGCCGTCGGCGCCCTGGCCGCGCAAGGTCTCGACGGTGAGGGCGTACGACGGCATGAAAAGGTCTGGGGCGAATGGCGCGGCGTGAAAAGGAAGCCCGGCCGCCGCCGACAAGGGCGGCGGCCGGCAGTCGAGGAAACCTCCCCGGAAAAGGCCGGGGGGCTAGAAGGTCTTCATCACACTGACGCCGAACTGCAGCGGCGCGCCCGCCAGGCGGATCGGCGACAACAGAGCCGAAATATACTTCTGGTTCAGCAGGTTGGACCCGTAGAGGGTGGTCACGTAGCTGCCGTGTGTCCAGGCGATCGAGGCGCCCAGGATGTTTCGCGATCCGAGGTAGTCGCCGGCGGCGACATTGTCGAACAGCGTGCCCCACTGGCCGGAGATGTAGCTGAAGTTCACCGACGGGGTGACGGTGTCGGCGTCGGTGACCTTGAAGTTGTAGGAGCCGCCGATGTTGAAGGTGACGTCCGGCGCGTAGGTCTGCGGATGGCCGCCCAGGTTGATGCAGACCGCCGTGGCCGGCCCGGTGGCCGGATCGCAGGGCGCAGTGGTCGTCGGCAGGCGCGGGTCCTCGGTGAAGAAGGTGCCGAGCGAGCTCTTCTCCAAGCCGAGACCGGCATCGAGGGAGAGCTGGCCGAACACCGCCTGCGCCGAGGCCTCGAACCCATAGAGCTTGGTGGGGTTGGGGTCGTTCAACTCGGTGGTCAGCACCGGGTCGTTGGGCAGGGGAACGATGACCTGGAAGTGGTCGAAGTCGTTGTAATAGAAGCCAATCTGCGTGCGCACGTGCTTGTCGAACAGGGTCGACTTCAGACCGAACTCATAGTCGGTGACGTATTCCTGGGTGAACGGCGGTGGCACGAACCCGCCGTCGAAGTACCCGGCGCCGTTCAGGCCGCCCGGCTTCGCCCCGGTGGCGACGAAGGCATAGGCGAAGTTATTGGCGTCGATGTTCCAGTTCAGCGCCACCTTGCCGGTGAAGTTCGAGGCGGCATAGGTCTGGTCCTGGAAGAAGTGGATGCCGAAATTCGGCACCAGCCAGTTCACCAAATTGGTGGTGCTCCAGCTTGAGTAGCGCCCACCCACCTGCACCTGGAAGCCAGCCGGCAGGTTGAAGCTGACCTGGCCGAACCCGGCGACGGTATTGGTGTGGTTGGTGCCGTTCAGCTCTTCGTCGACCACGCCCAGCGGCACGGCGATGTCGAAGCGATTCACCGGGAAGGCGTAGTCGTTCTGGTCGTAGTAGGCGCCCAGCACCCAGGTGATCGGCTTGTTAGCCGGCGAGATGATGTTGAATTCTTCCGACCACAAACCTTCATCCACCGACTCGTTGATCGAGTAGTTCGGCGCTGGCAGATCGGTGCCGTCGATGTCGCCCAGCCAGGTGCTCTTGCCCTGCTGGTAGCCGGACACAGAGCGGAAATCGATGCCCGAGTCGGTGGTGTAGTCCACCTGCAGAACCGAGCGGTAGAACACGTCGCCGGCGGCCTGGTGGCCGTTGTTGGCGAAGCTGAACAGGTCGCTGGTCGGGTTCACCTTGCCGGTGAGCGGATTGATGATCGCGTCGCCGAAGTAGTTGCCGTTGAACAGGTAGTCGTAGTCGGTCTTCCACAGCACCTTCAGCGACGAGGTCGGCGTCCACAGCAGCGAGAAGCGCGCGCTGCCCCACTTCGGGTCCGGATCGCCGGTCCAAGGCCCGGTCACGTGGTAGAAGCTATTGCGGTAGTCGCCGTTGAACGAGACCCGCGCCGCTAGCGTGTCGTTGATGGGCAGGTTGATCGCGCCCTGCGCGCCGACGTCGTCATAGTTGCCGTAGTGGGCCATGACGTAGCCGTTGTAGCCGCCGTCGATCACCGGGTTGTTGGTGGTGACGATCACCGCCCCGCCGGTGGCGTTCTGGCCGCTGAAGGTGCCCTGCGGCCCGCGCAGAATCTCGACGTTGGCGATGTCGTAGTAGGGCTCTTCCTGGAAGTAGCCCGGGAAGGTCGCCACGCCGTCGCGGTAGGTGATCACGCCCGTGGAGGTCTGGGTGTTGTGCTCGCCCTTGCCGATACCGCGGATGTCGAAGTCATTGCCCTGACCGAAGTTGTCCACGGTGAGCGACGGGCTGACGAACTGCAGCTGGTCGACGGTGAACACGCCCTTCTTGACCAGGTCGCCGGCGGTCAACACCGTGGCGGCGATCGCGGTCTTCTGCAGGTTGGTGGTGCGCCGGTCGGCGGTGATCACCAGCTCGGAGACGACATCGGCGTTGGCGTCGGACTTCGCGGCGGGGGCTGGCTTCGAGGCGGGCGGCGCCGCGCTTTGAGCCTCGGCAATGCCGGACCATCCCAACGCCAGCACAGACGCGCTCAGCCACAATGCGTGGATTTTCATAGTCCCTCCCCGTGCCCAAAATCGGCGCAGCGCTCGTTGGCGCTTGCCCGCAGAACTGGCATGCGTTCACTAAAGCGTCAATCCTGACTATGGTGAGAGTGAATATCTTGCGGAATGTGTGGCAGCGCGAACTCAGCGTCGGCGCCGACGCGCCCGCCCTTCAAATCCACGCCGAACCGGGCTAGACACCCCTCGCCTCAGGCAAAGGCCGCCTTAGCTCAGCCGGTAGAGCGGCGCATTCGTAATGCGTAGGTCGGGTGTTCGAGTCACCCAGGCGGCACCAGGCCCAGCCAGCTGGCGAACTCGTCCGGTCGGGGTGGCGAGGGGGAGCCAGATCACATGACGCGCATCCTGATGGTCCGGCACGGGCACGTGGAAGGGATCGAGCCGCCGCGGTTCCGCGGCCGCTACGAGCTGCCGCTCACCGAGCTCGGCCAGCGCCAAGCGGCGGCGACGGCGGCGCGGATCGCCGCCAACGCCACGGTGGCGGCGGTGTGGACCAGTCCGGCGCAGCGCTGCGTCGCCACCGGCCGGGCCATCGCCGAGGCGACAGGCGCGCCGGCCGAGGTGGTGGAGGCGCTCAACGACCTCGACTACGGCGACTGGACCTGGCTGACCCACGATGCGGCGCGGCAGGCCGACCCTGACCTCTACGAGCGCTGGTACTCGGCGCCGCCCAGCGTGCGCTTCCCGGGCGGCGAGTCGCTGCAAGACCTGGTCCTGCGCGCCGGCGACGCCCTGCGGCTGGCGGCGGCGGAGGGCGTGCCCGACGGTTCCACGCTGGTGCTGGTCACCCACGACAGCGTCGGCCGCGCCGTGCTGCTGCAGGCGCTCGAGCAGCCGCTCTCGGCCTACCGGCGCCTGGTGATGTCGCCCTGCAGCATCACCGAGATCGACCTCGCCGGCGCCGCGACCCAGGTGCTGGGCGTCAACGCCACCGAGCACTTGGCGGGCTGTGGAGAGCCGGCCACCTAGCTCGCCGCCTGAGGGCCCTAGCCCGTCAGCACGGCCGCGAACTCAGCGGGCGGCGCGCCTTCTTCCCAGCTCGGTGTCCCCGCTGGGATCTCGATGCCGGCGAGCTTCCGCTTGGTCCAGATGTGGGCGACGAGGGTCAGTTCGTCGCTGCGGTCCAGGGTGCCGGCGCGCGCCACGGCCAGGCCCGGGCGGCGGGTGTTGGTGTTGAAGACGCGGGTGAAGCAGACCGGGCAGCCGCGCTGGCGCGAGGTGCGGCTGCCGTCTGGCGAGGTCAGCTCGAACAGCGCCGGCTCGCCGGTCACCTGCAGCTGGTCCTCGGGCAGGATGAACTGGGTGCTGAAGGCGCTGCCGCTCCAGGTCTGGCAGTCGCGGCAATGGCAGGCGTAGGCGCGCGGCAGTCCCGTGGCGCCGGCGACGCGGTAGCGGACCCGGCCGCAACGGCAGCCGCCTTCGATCTCATCGGTCATGGCTTAGCTCCGCTGACGTGACGCGCCGATATTAGACGAGATTGGCGCCGAGCGGAGGGCACGATCCGGCTGGATTGCGCTCGCTTGCGCCCCATATCCGATCCGCCATGCCGACCGCATCCTCCACAACCGCGAAGCCGCTGCAAACCGAGCTCTTCGCCAACGCAGGCGCCGAGCCGCGGGGCTTTCGCTACCAGCCGGATCTAATCGGGCCGCGCGAAGAGGCGGCGTTGGCGGCGCGTCTTGGCGACCTCGACTTCAAGCCCTTCGACTTCCACGGCTATCTGGCCAACCGCCAGGTGGTCGGCTTTGGCCTGCGCTACGATTACGGCAGCCGCCAGGTGTTGCCGGCGCCACCGATGCCGGACTGGCTGCTCGACCTGCGCCATGCCGCCGCCGACTTCGCCGCGCGGCCCGCCGAGAGCTTCGTGCAGGTGCTGATCAACGAATACGCCCCCGGCGCCGGCATCGGCTGGCACCGCGACAAGCCGCAGTTCGACGAGGTGATCGCCGTCTCGCTGCTGGCCCCCTGCCGCCTGCGCTTTCGCCGCAAGCAGGGCGCGGGCTGGGACCGCCAGTCGGCGCTGATCGAACCGCGCTCGGCCTATCTGCTCTCCGGCCCGGCCCGCGGCGTCTGGGAACACAGCATCCCGCCGCTGGAAGCGCACCGTTACTCGATCACCTTCCGGTCGTTGGTGAAGGCTTAGGCGCGCACGCCCAACGTCTCGTCCAGCCAGTCGTAGATACGGCCGAAGGCCAGCCGCGCCGCCCCGACCTCGCAGTGGGCGCCCGCGCCGTCGGCGCCGGAAAAGCTCATCAGCGTCTTCGGGGAGGTGAGATGGTCGTAGAGCTGCTGCGGCTGGCCCTTGAAGAAGAGGTCGTCCTCGGCGTCGCAGACCAGCGTGGGGCAGCGGATTTTCTCGGCGACGCCGTCCCGCAGATTGTAGGCCAGCGCGGCCTTCAGATAGGCGCGGGGGCTCGCCGCGCCGAACGAGTACATGCCCTGAATGAACGACCATTTGGCCACCGGCGAGGAGGTCATCATGCTGGCCAGGATGTGGTCCAACATCGGCGCCTCGGGCGCCTGGATCATGGCCAGGAACGCGGCTCGCTGCGCCTCGGGCACGGCCATCAAGTAGGGCGCGCTGTAGTCGTAGAGCCCGTCGTTGGCGATCAGCGCCGCCAGGCGCGGCTCGAAGGCGGCGGCGCGCGGCGCGAGCTCGCCGCCCATGCTGGCGCCCATCAGGGCGATGCGCCTGGCGTCGACGCCGCGCTGGCGAAGGGCGAAGTCCACCACCGGTGTCACCACATTCTCCCAGTCCGGCCGGAAGGTCAGGCCCTGGCGGTGGATCGGGCCGTATTGGCCGGGGCCGTCGAACACCAGCACGTGGTAGCCGCGCTCCACCGCCGCCCGCGCCCCGCTCCAATGCATCTCTTCGGCCGAGCCGTCGAAGCCGGTGTGCAGGATCAGTAACGGCCGCGGCCGATCGGAGTGGTCGACGCGGTGCAGGTAGCCGGGCAGTGTCGTCCCCTCGTAGGGGATCTCCACCGCCTCGATAGGCGGATCGAACAGTCTGGCCGAGGCCTTGTAGCATTCCACCGAGCGGGCGTAGGCGCGCGTCACCCGCGGGTCCTTCGGCGTGGCGTGCAGGAAAAACTCCGAGGAGCGGTAGTAGTTGGAGGCGCGCAGGAAACTGTCGCGGGCGCTGACCGCATGGCCCTTCGCCAACTGCGCTGCGCCTTCGGCTGAGACGCGGTCGGCGATGCCGTTCCACGCGTCGTACCAGCTGTCGTAGTCGCCGGCCTTGATCCGCGCCGAGGTGGCCAGCACCTCGCCGAACGAGGCGCCGCCGTATTCGTCCGCGCCGAACATCCGCACGGTCTCGAACCAGAACTCGGCGTCGTCGGGGAACAGCGGCGTCGGTGGGGCGGCCGGCGCGGCGGCGGCCGGCGGCGCGTCAGCGGCGAGGGCGGAGGTCGCGGTGGCGGCGGCGAGCGCCGAGGTCAGGCCGGTGGCGAACAACTGGCGGCGGTTCATGGCTCTCTCCCAGAAAGCGGCGAGCGCCTCCTTGCGCCGACCTTCGAACTAATGCAAATTAATTTGCGTTAGTGGAGCAACTGATGGCGCAAACCTCACGTCCTGGCGGACGCACGGCGCAGACCCGAGCGGCGGTGTTCGCGGCCACCGAAGCGCTGCTGGAGACCACCGGCCCCTCCGAGATCTCGATGACCGACATCGCGGCCCGCGCCGGCGTCGCCGCCACCAGCCTCTACCGGCGCTGGGGCGACCTCAGCACCCTGCTGATGGAGGTCGCGGTCGAGCGCCTGACCCGCGAGTCGCCGCTGCCGGACACCGGCAGCCTCGCCGGCGACCTCGGCCTCTGGGCGACGCGGGTGGCGCGCAGCCTGTCCAGCCCCACCGACTCGATCTTCTTCCGCGTCTATGTGGCCACAGCGCCCGTGGGCGCTGGCGTCACGCCGGGGCGGGGCCCCGCGATCACCCGCCGCCTCGGCCAGATCGCCGCCATGCTGGATAGGGCCACGGCGCGCGGCGAGCCGACCCCGCCGTTGATGGAGGTCGTCGACCACCTGCTGGCGCCGCTCTACATGCGCGCCCTCTTCGGCCTGCCCGGCGACGAGAGCGTGGCGGCGGGGCTGGTCGAGCGCCTGCTCGCCTGACTCAGCCGCCGGTCATCGTGCGCAGCAGCCAGTAGAGCCCGCCGGCCAGGCAGATGGCCGCCGGCAGGGTCAGCACCCAGGCCAGCACGATGCTCAGCAGCGTCCGCCCCTGCAGGCCCGAACCGTTGGCGGCCATGGTGCCGGCGACGCCGCTGGAAAGGATGTGGGTGGTGGAAACCGGCAGCTTCAGTTGGTCGGCGGTCATGATCGTCACCGCCGCCACCAGCTCGGCCGCCGCGCCCTGGGCATAGGTCAGGTGGGTCTTGCCGATCTTCTCGCCAACAGTGACCACGATCCGCTTCCAGCCGACCATGGTGCCGAGGCCGAGCGCGATGGCGACCCCCACCTTCACCCAGATCGGGATGAAGCGGGTGCCGGCCTCCATGTCGCCCTGGAACTTCTTCAGCGTCGCCAGGGTCGGCTTGTCGAGGCTGGACTTGCCCTTGCCGAGGATGCGCAGCGAGTCGCCCACCAGATACATCTCGTTGCGCAGGTTGGGCGTGTCGGCGGCCGGCACCAGCTTCAGAAGCTTGTACTGTTGCACCTGGCTCGAGATGTCGCCGGAGATGACGCTGAGCGCCGCGAAGTCCTGCGGCGTCGCGATCTTGCGAGTGCGCAGCGCGTCGCCGGCGGTGTCGCGGGCCTGGGCGAGGGTGGGCAGGGCGACGCCCGGCGCGGCCTTGGCCAGCGCGGTCTGCGCGGCCTGAGCGCTGGAGACGAACGCCGGCATCTGGGCGTCCGGCATGGTGCGGTTCAGCGCATAGGCGGTGGGCGCGGCGCCGATCAGGATCAGCATGATCAGGCCCATGCCCTTCTGACCGTCGTTGCTGCCGTGGGCGAAAGAGACGCCGGTGCAGGTGAGGATCAGCAGGCCGCGAATCCACCAGGGCGGCGGCGCGTCGCTGGTAGGCTCCTTGTAGAGCGCCGGGATGCGGATGAAGAGCTTCATGAGCAGCAGCAGCGCGCCGGCCAGGAAGAAGCCCATCACCGGGCTCCACAGCAGGGCGTTGAACACGTTCTGCGCCTGCGACCAGTCCACCCCCGAGGTGGCCTGGCCTGAGGGCGCCATCAGCTGGTTGGCCAGGCCCACGCCCATGATCGAGCCGATCAGCGCGTGCGAGGAAGAGTTGGGGATGCCGAAGTACCAGGTGCCCAGGTTCCAGATGATCGCCGCGATCAAGAGCGCGAAGATCATCGCGTAGCCGGCCTGGTTGCCCACCTGCAGGATCAGCTCCACCGGCAGCAGGGTGACGATGGCGAAGGCCACCGCGCCCGTGGAGGTGATCACCCCCAGGAAGTTCCAGAACCCCGACCACACCACCGCGATCACCGGGTGCATGCTGTGGGTGTAGATCACCGTGGCGACGGCGTTGGCGGTGTCGTGGAAGCCGTTCACGAACTCGAAGCCCAGCGCGATCAGGAGCGCGATGCCCAGGAGGGCAAAGACACCGAGGTGGATCACCTCGCCGACGTCCGCAATATCGGCGCGCAGGCTGTAGCCGCAGTACGCCAGCCCCGCGATCAGCAGGGTGACGAATACGATGCGTGTCGCGACCGGTGGCCGCTCGTTCAGGTCCGGCTCGGCCGGATCTTCGACGATCGTTGCCTGGCTCATGGTTTCGCTCCCCTCCCCCACTCGGGGGAAACGGTTAGCGGCCCAGGATCACAGCAACATGACACTCGCCGGTCGCGCCGCCGGCCCGGCGCGCCTCACCAGCAGGTGTAGCCCCCGTCGGCCAGCACGATGCTTCCGGTCATCAGGCTGGAGGCGTCCGAGGCCAGGAACAGGATCACCGAGGCCACCTCCTCCGGCTCGCCCAGCCGTCCCATCGGGGTGGAGTCGATCCAACGCCGGTACATCGGACTCTCCGGATCGGCGAAGGCGTTGATCGGGGTGGCGATGTAGGTGGGCGCCACCGCGTTGACCCGCACCCCGCGCGGCGCCCACTCGGCGGCCAGAGAGCGGGTCAGCTGGTGCACGGCGGCCTTG
>Ga0265338_10011198_pt1 | contig 10393 bp, 9 predicted proteins | sample 42126metaG_FD_193579 | JGI IMG/M metagenome (GOLD analysis project Ga0265338, IMG submission 193579) | Rhizosphere microbial communities from Carex aquatilis grown in University of Washington, Seatle, WA, United States - 4-21-26 metaG | ecosystem: Host-associated > Plants > Roots > Rhizosphere >... | reverse complement strand
GCCAGGACCCCAGCATCACCGTAGAAGAAGCCTCCGAACTAGCCGCCGGAGCCAAACGCGCCGCCCTCGCCATGTTCCCCGACAAAGAGTTAGCCTACGACCTGCTCTACAAGCCCCGCCTGCAAAGGCTGATGAAGGAACGCTTCCGGCTGCAGTAGCGTGGTCCTCATCGTCACTGTTGCAACGCTGTTCGACGCCATCAGCAGTGAACGCCCTCCTCCGCTGAGCCGATTCCGCGGGACGGAACGCACCAGACCTACCCCGTGCTGCCAGTCCGATTGTGCTATAGTTCTCCCCCGAGGCCGCCGTCCCCGCTTGCCGACTCTCCCTCTTTCGGCCTCGATAAGCCAGACCTGTACCCAGCAGCGCACGTGCTGACGATAGCGGACTGCCAAGGAGATCCGACAATCATGAAGAACTCAGGGCGATATCTGGACCGGATGTCGAAAGCACGCTCGCGATCCGTAACCGCAGTGTTGACATTTGCCGTCACGCTCGTGGCCGTCGCGCTTGCGACTCCATCCGCGCAAGCCCAGACCTTCACCCTGCTCTACTCCTTCCAAGGCCCGCCGTTGGACGGATTGAATCCGAGCGCAGAATTGGTTTTCGACCAGGCGGGCAACCTCTATGGCACCACGGGGCATGGTGGTAGCACGGGGTATGCGGGAACGGTATTCAAACTAGATGCCTCTGGCATCGAGACCATGCTGCACAGCTTCGCTGGGACGCCAGGGGACGGCTCAAGTCCCGCTGGTCAGCTCGTGCGCCGCGCGGGCAACATATTCGGCGTGACTGCGGGAGGCGGCGTAAACACCTGCCGCGCTTGCGCCGGCTACGGAACGATATTCGAGATCAGCCACAGTACAGAGACCATCCTCTATAGCTTCACAACATCCGAAGGTAACCTCCCACAAGGTCTGGTCAGCGACAGCTCTGGCACCCTCTATGGCGCCACAGCATACGGCGGTATCGGGACATCTCCGCCGGCTTGCGATACGCGGGGCTGTGGAGCTGTATTTCAGTTCAGCGAGGGAAAGGAAACTGTCCTATACAGTTTCGCTGGATACCCCGATGGTCAAACTCCAAACGGCAAATTACTCGTGGACGCGTCGGGTAACCTCTACGGTACTACTCAGGCAGGGGGCGCATTCAACATGGGGACAGTGTTCATTCTTTCACCCAATTCCGACGGTAGCTGGACCGAGAAGCTGCTGTACAGTTTCCGCGGAAGAAGTGATGGCCGGCTGCCTCTGGGCGGCCTGATCATGGATTCGAAGGGTAGCCTCTACGGCACGACCTCGATTGGGGGCTTGTCTGTCAAGCTGACGAATTGCGCGAACGGTTGCGGCGTGGTTTTCAAGCTCGTGCAAAATCCCGATGGTACCTGGTCGGAGCGAGCGTTGTATAAGTTCCGCACTAATCCCGACGATGGTACATTCCCAACTGGGATTCTGGTGCGGGACAGGCACGGTAACCTCTTCGGAACGACGAGCTTCGGCGGTGGTCCGACAAGTGCAGGAACAGTGTTTGAAGTGGATTCTGCTGGCACCGAGAAGGTGCTGCACAACTTTGTTGGCGGAACGGCGGATGGGACCGAACCGGCGGCAGGCCTGGTCACGGACGCAGATGGGAACCTTTATGGCACAACACAATGGGGAGGTTCCGGCACCGGATGTGCCGGGGGTTGCGGAACCGTGTTCAAGATCACACCGTAGAAGTGTCGCGTGTCGGCTGAGTGAATCGTGCCACCCTACTCATCCACCACCGTATTCTTAAGCGTCCCCACTCCCTCCACGCTAACCTCCACCACATCCCCCGCCACCACCGGCCCCACGCCCGCCGGCGTCCCGCTCGGAATCAAGTCCCCAGGAAATAAAGTCATCGCCTGCGCAATATGCCGGATCACCACATCCAGCTTGAACAGAAAATCCCGCGTGTTGCCGTCCTGCTTCACCTGGCCATTCACGCGCGTCTGAACGCCTACGCCCGCCCCCACCCCGAAACATGGATCGATTTCATCCGTCACTAGCGGCCCCACCGGACAGAACGTGTCAAATCCTTTGGATCGCGACCACTGCCCGTCTTTATTCTGTAAATCGCGCGCCGTCACATCGTTCACGCACGTATAGCCGAGGATGTACTGCCGAATATCCGCGTCCGCCGCCGGCTGGTAGCACGTCTTGCCAATCACCACGCCCAGCTCGCCTTCATAATCCACGCGCTGCGAAATCCTCGGACGGCGAACCACGCCCCCGGGCGGCAGCAGTGCCGACGTCGCCTTCAAAAAGAGCAGCGGTTCCGTGGGTATGTCGTGCCCCAGTTCGGTAGCGTGCTCGCGATAGTTGCGCCCGATGCATACAATCTTCGACGGCCGCACCGGAGGCAGCAGGGAAGCCTCCTCCAGAGGAATCGCCTCGATCCGCCGCGTGCGCAGGCTCTCCATGTCGCCATCGGCTTCTTCGGGGGGCGTCAGCAGAACCCGTACAATCGCCTCGTGCCCGGCAACGGACTCGACCAGCCCGTACTCGGCCCGGCCATTGAATTGGAATCGGCAATATTTCATCGCAATCTATCTAAACATATCTGTGCGAAATTGAGGTCAGAGGCCAGGAAATATTTCTGTCGATGCATGTCGATTTCAGCCATCCCAGTCGACTATCCAGTGCAAGGCCAAAACAAGACAGGTAAAGGAGACCACGACCATGCAGTATCTTTTGCTCATCTATGGAAATGAAGCCCAGTGGGACACAAAGGCTGAGGCAGACCGCAGCGCCATTCTCAAAGAGTATGGGGACTTCACGAAAAGCATCGCCCAGAGCGGTCACTACCGCGGCGGCAATGAACTGAATGTAACCTCGACCGCAACCACCGTGCGCGTCCGGGACAAGAAACGACTGGTCACGGATGGCCCCTTTGCGGAAACGAAGGAACAGCTCGGCGGCTACTACCTGGTCGAAGCCAAGAACCTCGACGAGGCCATCGACCTCGCCGCGCGAATTCCGTCGGCACGATGGGGTTCGATCGAGGTAAGGCCCATCATTCCGCATGACATGCCCTAGCCCGGTGTTTGCCCGTCCGGCTATCCTTACCAGGGGAGCCAGATGGACGGAATCAGATTGGACCGAATCAGTTTGGACCGAGTCAATTTGGACATGGAGCGCATCTTTCGCGAGGAATCAGGCCGCATTCTCGCCACCCTGATTCGCCTGCTCGGCAGCTTCGACCTTGCGGAAGAAACCATGCAGGAGGCATTTACCGCCGCTCTCGAGCATTGGCCGGAGCAGGGAGTGCCCGCAAACCCGCGCGCCTGGCTGATCTCGACGGCGCAGCATAAGGGAGTCGATCTGCTGCGCCGTCGCGCTCGCTTCGATTCCAAGCGCGAGGAACTGCAGAAGATTGCCGCACTCGAACAGCAACTGGCCGATGCGGATGAGGCTATGCGTCGACACGATCTGACCAGCACGGGTCGAAACAACGACGGTCGAAGCAACGACGACCGAATGAGCGACGATCCGTTTGGCGACGATCGCCTGCGCCTGATCTTCACCTGCTGTCACCCCGCGCTGGCGCCTGAGGCCCAGGTGGCGCTTACTCTTCGAACTCTGTGCGGTTTGACGACCGACGAAATCGCACGCAGCTTTCTGGTCCCGTTACCCACCATGGCCCAGCGCCTGGTTCGCGCAAAAGGGAAGATCAGGGCTGCCAATATTCCTTATCAGGTGCCTCCGGAACGGGATCTAAGTGCGCGGCTCGACTCCGTGCTGCTCGTGATCTATCTCGTCTTCAACGAAGGTTACAGTGCAACCTCCGGCGACAATCCGATTCGCCACGAACTGTGCGCCGAGGCCATTCGCCTCGGTCGTATTCTTTGCCTCTTACTTCCACGTCAAACCGAAGCGCGCGCCCTGCTTGCCCTGATGTTGCTGCATGATTCCCGTCGCAACGCGCGCACCCGGGACAACGGCGAACCGCTCTTGCTTGAAGAACAGAGTCGCGATTTGTGGAACCAGGAGCAGATTCGCGAGGGTCTGACGCTGGTCGAGTCAGTTTTGCAGGATGGGCCGCCGGGCCCCTATGCGCTGCAGGCCGCGATTGCCGCGATCCACGCGCGCGCCCGCCAGGCGGAGGAAACAGATTGGCGACAGATTGTCGCCCTCTACGAATTGCTGATCGCCATGGAGCCGTCGCCGGTCGTCCAGTTGAATCATGCCGCCGCAGTAGCGATGGCCGAAGGCCCGGCCGCCGGATTGCGCCTGATCGACGATCTGGAAACCAACACCGACCTTCGCGACTACTACCTTCTGCCCGCCGCGCGCGCTGATCTTCTACGGCGCCTCGAACGCTGGCCCCAAGCGGCAGAAGCCTACCGCCGTGCGCTCGCTCTCGCAAGCAACGACTCCGCCCGCAAATTTCTCTCTCGCCGTCTCAGCGAGATGGAGGCACAAACTCACGGTACGCTCTCCCCGGCTTCCTCCGACCGCGAACTCTCGTTACCGCGCACATCGACCGCGGAGACTGAATACAAATAATTCTTTCCGGCGGCGACGGATACGTCCCGGTAAGCCGGCGTCTTTACGGGCGCCGCATTTACCTTTACCGGCGCAGCTCCCTCTTCGTGCCGGTAGACGTTGTACCCATCGAGATCGACGTCTGTAACCGGAGACCAGATCAGGTCAATGAACGGCTGTTGCCCCGGGCCGGAAAACACCGCTTGCAGTCCCGAAGGAACAGCGGGCGGAAAAATGTCGTCGGCGAAGACCTTAACCTCAGACGAGTCGTCGCCTTCAATCTGCTCCTGCGCCTGGTTGTCCTGTGTGATCACCGTAACTGTTTCTGCGCTGTACTCGTAGGTCTTTTCCCATTCGATATTCGAATCCGTGAGGGAGAGATCGCGACCATTTCCCGCCGCCACTTCGCCCGCGAGCATCCGCTGCTGGCTTCCTTCCGGCCGCCGGTAGACACGATAAACATAGTGCACAGGATCGTGCACAGGATCCGCCGAGCTCGTCCGCGCAAGGTCGTTGGTCCAACTCAGCACGACTCCCTGATTTGTAACGTGGGCGCTGAAAGACTGAGGTGGCGGAAGGGTGCGCCCCAGCGGAACCCGCACCTGGTTGGAAAGGCCCGCCCCGCGGCCCTCCGCATTGAGCGCCTCGACGGCATAAGTAACGAACGTGGAGGAGTCATTCGCCTCCAACTGGCTGGGTATTGAGTCAGTGTACGAGTTCGCAACTTTCTTTCCGGAAGATTTCGTTGCAGCAGCGCTCGGCCGCCCAGGCGCCTCGCCCACTGGCGTCCCGCACTGCGTCAGCGACGGTTCCAGCCCCCGGCAGATGCGGGTTGACCCCAGGCTTGTGACGGTCTGTCGATCTGTCGTAAGGCTCGGAATCGTCCAGATAAGTGTGACGTGATCCCCTTTGCGCGTGGCTCGCAGATCCGAAGGTGGCTTCGGTAACTCAAGCGACGGAGGCAGCGGTGGCCCCACCGTGGCGCACGCCGTGAACACCAGCGGCATTCCCAGTGCCAGCAGCTTTCGCGTCAGCGGTTTCATGCGGAAGAAACCAGACTACCAGAACATCGCGTGCGCCCCGTCCTTCAAACTGGCGACTGGGTACTGGCAACTGCTTTACGCCGCCAGTTCCTTCACCGCCTCGCGGAACACTTTCGTATGCCGGTCCACGTCGTCGTTCTCCGTCTGCGGCGACATCAGCGCCATGTTGTGGAAGGGCGTCAACAGGATCCCTCGATTCATCGCATAAAGGTGCATGAACCGTTCCAGTTCGAAATCCATCGCGTCGTGGGCCTCGGTGCCGTTCTTCGGTTCGTTGGCGCTGAACAAATATTCTGCGCGGCATCCCAGCCGTGTGACGTGCCACGGCAATCCGGCGTCTGCAATCGCCTTGGCGACGCCAGTTGTCCAGCGCTCGGCGAGCGGAATCATGCGGTCGAAAGCCTCTTGGGTAAGAACCTTCGCCAGCGTGGCGCGCATTGCTGCCAGGGACAAGGCATTCCCCGCCAGCGTCCCCCCAATGCCACCGACATCGCATACCTCAAGCTCCTGCTTGGCGACAATGCGCTCCGCAACTTCCTGCGAGAATCCGTACGCCGCGCCCGGAATGCCTGCCCCAATCGCCTTGCCGAAGACCAGCACATCCGGCTCAAGATTCTCCGCGCGAGTAAACCCGCCGGGCCCGGCGCAGATCGTATGCGTCTCATCGATGATGAGCAGCGTCCCGTGTTTGCGTGTGAGTTCGCGCAGTGCCGCGTGATATCCCGCCTGCGGGTGCACGATGCCCACATTCGTCATCGCCGGCTCAGCCAGAACGCAAGCCACATCCCCGCTAGCCAGCGCCCGGTCCAACGCGTCCACATCGTTGAACTCAACAACCTTGGTCGTGACCGCCGGATCTACAGGCGGCCCAATGTTTCCCGGCCTTGGCCCCGCCGTGCCATCTGCGTGCAGCGTGATGAAACTCTCATCCACCGTCCCGTGATAGCACCAGTTGAAAACCAGAATCTTCGGCCGCCCCGTGATCTGCCGCGCCAGCCGGATCGAGAATCGGTTCGCATCCGTCGCCGTCAGCGCAAACTGCCAGTAGGGAAGATTGAATCGCTTTTGCAATTCCTCGGCGACAAAAATGGAATCTTCCCCCGGCAGCATCAGTGTGATCCCGCGCCGCGCCTGCTCCTCGACGGCCTTGACCGTCGCAAACGGCGAGTGTCCGGTCATCGCCCCCGTATCGCCCAGGCAGAAGTCGGTGTAGCGATGTCCGTCCACGTCGAAGAAATGCGCTCCCTGCGCCTCGCGCACGAACGGCGGAAACGCCCCCGCCCACTTCACCATCCAGTTCATGGGGACGCCCGCGAGCAGCGATTTACGCCCACGCTCAAACAGTGCCTTCGACTTCGGGCGCTCCTCCACGAACTTCTTCTGTTCGCGTTGCATCAAGGACTGCAGGCGGCTGCGATCAAGGGTTTTCATGGGTGTGATCGACGCAGGATACCAGACAGTGAAGGACTGATGTGGCAGAGAAGCTCGTGTGGGAGCGGGCGACTCGCCCGCTCGGTTCTTGTCGGTGCCAAGTCGCCGCTATCTACAGAATGTACCGGCTCAGATCCTGATCCTTCACGATGTCCGTGAGCATCTTGCGCACGTACTCGGCATCGATGGTAACTGCCTGCCCCTTTTTCTCAGGCGCCTCGAAGCTTAACTCGTCCAGCACGCGCTCCATGATCGTGTGCAGCCGCCGCGCCCCAATGTTTTCCGTACTCTCGTTCACCCGGAACGCAAAGTGCGCAATCTCATCCAGTGCCTCAGGAGTGAATTCCAGCTTCACGCCCTCGGTCTCCAGCAGGGCAGTGTACTGCTTGACCAGCGACGACTTCGGCTCGGTCAGAATCCGTACGAAATCTTCCATCGTCAGCGACTGCAATTCCACGCGAATCGGAAACCGCCCCTGCAACTCCGGAATCAGGTCACTCGGCTTCGAAACGTGAAACGCGCCTGCCGCGATGAACAGGATGTGATCCGTCCGCACCATCCCGTAGCGCGTGTTGACGGTCGTGCCTTCGACGATTGGCAGAATGTCACGCTGCACGCCTTCCCGTGAAACGTCCGGCCCATGCCCGCCTTCCCGCCCTGCAATCTTGTCGATCTCATCCAGGAACACGATACCCGAGTTCTCCACGCGATCAATCGCCATGCGCGTGACCTGGTCCATATCGATCAGCCGCTGCTCTTCTTCCTGGATCAGGTATTCGAAGGCCTCATTGACCTTCATCTTCCGTTTCTTCGTGCGTTGCCCGAAGATGTTCGGCAACATGTCTTTGATGTTGACGTCCATCTCCTCGACACCCTGGTTCGTCAGAATTTCAAACGACGGGAAGTTGCGTTCACGCACATCAATTTCCACCGTTCGGTCATCCAGTTTGCCCTCGCGCAGCTGCTGACGCAGTTTCTCCCGGGTTCGATTCGACGATTCAACCAAGGCAGTGCCTCCGTCGACGACCACGCCCCCGGTTGTCGAAACGGGCTCAGGACGCGGCGGCGGCGGAGGTGGCAACAGAATATCCAGCAGCCGCTCTTCCGCATTTAACTCGGCCTTGTCGGCGACATCCTCCAGCTTTTCTTCGCGAACATTGTCGATGGCGATCTCGACCAGATCGCGCACCATCGATTCCACATCGCGCCCCACGTACCCAACCTCGGTAAACTTCGAGGCCTCCACCTTGAGAAAAGGCGAATTCGCCAGCTTCGCCAGCCGTCGCGCAATCTCCGTCTTCCCGACGCCCGTCGGTCCGATCATGATGATGTTCTTGGGGATGATTTCTTCGGCGAGCTCCGGAGTCAGCTTCTGCCGCCGCATGCGGTTCCGCAGCGCAATGGCCACGGCTCGCTTCGCGTCTTTCTGGCCAATCACATGTTTGTCGAGTTCAACCACGATCTCGCGCGGAGTCAGGTCGTCCAGCGCAAGCTGTTCTTCTTCAGCGGAGGAAGGCAAATAAATAGCCATAGAAAATTGGACCTTAGACCTCGGACCTCAGCCCTCGCAGATTAACCTGAAGTCCGAGGGCTGAGGTCCGGGGTCAGTTCTTACAGTTCTTCAATCGTTACCCTGTCATTGGTATAGATGCACATCTTGCCCGCAATCTTCATTGCTTCTTCGGCAATCTGCCGGGCCGTGAGCTGCGTATGCTCCGAGAGCGCCTGCGCAGCGGCCTGCGCGTAGGGCCCACCACTGCCAATGGCGGCCACAGGGCCGTCGGGCTCAATCACATCCCCTTGCCCGCTCAGCAGAAAAGTCTGCTCCTTGTCGCTCACCAGCAAAAGGGCTTCAAGATGCCGCAGGAACTTGTCCGTTCGCCAGTCCCGCGCCAACTCGACGGCTGCGCGGCCCAGGTTCCCGTGATATTGCTCGAGCTTGGCCTCGAACCGGCTGAACAATGTAAACGCGTCGGCGGTCGATCCCGCAAAACCGGCCACAATTTTGTCGTTGTAGAGCCGCCGGATCTTCTTGGCCGAATGTTTGATCACCGACTCGCCCAGCGTAACCTGCCCGTCGCCGGCGAGAACCACACTTCCGCCGCGGCGGATCGATAAGACTGTCGTCGATCGAATCAGTCGTTTCGTAGTCATGAGCGCAATTCTTGATTATAGCAGCGCCTCCATCGCGCCCTCGGAGCGCCAGCATAACACCTGCATTTTCCGTGATTTATAGAGTGCTTCGGTAACCAGTTCACTGATTACTGCTGTGACATTTACCCGCTTCACTCCGGAACGTACTTTGTAGCCATGCACCACTCTGCTGCAGTCCTGTGTCATGACAAAGTGTCCCGGCAAGCCTTGAAGACGACCTTCGAGGGTCTCGGGATTAGCCTCGTTGCCTGCCACTCGCGCCAGGAGGCGCTGGATCTGGTCATGACCGGTCGCTGCTCCACGCTGATTGTGGATTTTGACGTTCCGGGCGCCGAAGAAGTAATAAGCATGGCGGCCTTGCTGCCTCCGGCGCAAAAGCCCGCGTTGCTTGCCGTCGCCAGCCGCGCGTGGCCCGGCACAGGACAAGCATTCCAGTCTGGCGCCAGCCGTATCCTCTACCGGCCGCTCGACAAGGAGCAGATTGAAGACGCGGTGAAGACGAGCCGCAAGCAGGCGAGCACGACCCGCCGCAAGACCCCGCGCTACGAGATGAAGACGGTGGTGTATCTCGACATCGAGGGCGGGACCCTTTCCGGGATCAGTATCGACATCGGCGAGCATGGCCTTGCGATGCAGGCTACCGAACCGGTGCCGATGACCTCAAACCTGGCTTTCCATTGCGTGCTGCCCGGAACTGACATCACGCTCGACGGCCATGCCGACGTCATCTGGGCCAGCGATCACGGCCGTGCCGGGCTGTTCTTCACCAAGCTCACACCCGCCGCGCGCAAGCACCTCAAGCAATGGCTCAGCCGCCGCAAGGCTCACAGCAAAGACAAGCACGATGTGCACGACCTGCTCCCACCGGTCGACGCCCACGTCGAATTCGCTGCGACCGAGTAGCGAGTCGACTCAACGCTCCAGCTCTCGGCTTCTCCCCGGCGCTCGCTTGCCTTAGAATCATCTCCGCTATCCAAAGATTTCTCCGAAATGCTGGAGGTACCTCCTGTCCACGGTCTCCCGATCTGTCGCATTTAACGGACACTCGATGGTCGGTCCGCTCCAGCGCGTATTGGTGTGCTCACCCCAAACCGCGGGATGGAACAACACGCAGCGCGTCTCCGCATGGCGCGACCTCGGATTCCACCGCACTCCCAACTTCGAAACATCGCAAGCACAGCATGCCTCGTTGGTCCGCGAGTTGAAAGCCGTCGGAGCCGACGTCGTCGACCTTCCGTCCGACAGCGACCTTTCTCT
>Ga0265338_10011197_pt1 | contig 10396 bp, 11 predicted proteins | sample 42126metaG_FD_193579 | JGI IMG/M metagenome (GOLD analysis project Ga0265338, IMG submission 193579) | Rhizosphere microbial communities from Carex aquatilis grown in University of Washington, Seatle, WA, United States - 4-21-26 metaG | ecosystem: Host-associated > Plants > Roots > Rhizosphere... | reverse complement strand
TTAAGCAAGTTGAACCGCGAGAATTTGTATCGCGTTGTCTCGCGCAAGGGCAATCCGCGTTTGACGAGTTTGAATTCTGTTTTATCCGCGCTCGGGCTTAAAGTTGTTTTTGAAGCTGCATGAGCAAGTATTTTGTGTTGTCCGCAAAAAAATCAAATTTATGCCAAAAAAAGTCCGCATCCCAACGCCGCTCCGCAAATTGACCAACAACGAGGAGCTGGTCGAAATCAACGCCGCCACCATCGGCGAGGCCATCGCCGAATTGCAGACGCGCTTCCCCGGCATCCAGGAACGCCTCGTGGATGAAAAGGGCGAGGTGCGCCGCTTTGTAAACGTGTATGTGAACGAGGAAGATATCCGCTTCCTCAAAAACCGCGAAACGCCGCTGAAAGATGGTGACGAAATCAGCATCATCCCTGCGATTGCCGGTGGTTAGCGTGAACTCCGCAATTCGCAATCCGAACTCCGCATTTGCTTATGGCCAAATCCATTAAAAAAGTCCCGGGGACAAAGTCCGACACACCGACACAGAGCCGTTTGTGGCTGATGTTCCCGCCCAAGCTCATCAAGAAGCCGCTCATCTGGGAGGTCGGCCACAAATTCAAGGTCATCACCAACGTCCGCCAGGCCAGCATCGCCGACGAGATCGGCATCGTGTGCCTGGAACTGGACGGCAAACGCGAAGAGGTGAAGGCCGCCATCCAATGGCTGGAGAAGCAGGGCGTAAACGTGGAGCCGGTGGAAATCAGCGTGATCGAAAGCTAGACCGCTGTGGTAGCGCCCGCGTCCCGCGGGCTGTTTCGGGCGTCCCGCTCGAAACCTTTTGAAGTCGTTGACACCGTTAATCGTCGAATCAACCATCCGCCGCACATCCACCAACAATTCGGCGGGACGCCGAATTGAACCCGCCAGAGGCGGGTGCTGCCTCAAATATTGAACCTCATCTGGTCTTGGCAGCGTAACCGATCGGGCAGGATGACCTGTTTTTACTTCCGTCGCAGGCGTTTGACCTTGAGCTGGGCGGTCGCGTGCGCGATTGCGGCCTGGACCAATGCCGCTTCTTCGTCGCCGATTTTCTCCACCATCCGGGCTTCGGCGCGGCGCAGCGCCTCCTGGACCTGCGCTTCGTCAATGTCATCGGCATTGATGGCCATGTCGGTGAGCACCGCCACGCGTTCGCCGGTGATCTGCACAAAGCCGTCACCGGTGGCGAGATAAATCGTGTCCTGCCCCTTGCGGGCAATGATTTCGCCCGCGCAGAGCTGTGTCATCAGCGGCATGTGATCCGGCAAAATGCCCATCTCACCTTCGATGCCGGTGAGCGTGACCATGTCCACGTCATCGGAGAAAACTTTCGCCTCCGGCGTGACAATTTCCAGTTTGAGCGTGTAAGCCATTTTACCTTTCGCGGGCAGTGCGCTTTGAAAGGCGCATCCTGCCGCTATTAACTCTTTTCGACCTCGTCAATGCCGCCCTTCATGTAGAAATTTTGTTCGGACACATCGTCATGCTTGCCGTCCAGGATTTCCTTGAAGCCACGGACGGTTTCGGCCACGGGCACCTGTTTGCCTTCGCGCCCGGTAAACACCTGGGCGACGGTGAACGGCTGGCTCAGGAAGCGCTGGATTTTGCGCGCGCGGAACACGGCCAGCTTGTCATCGGGTGAAAGCTCGTCCATGCCCAGAATCGAGATGATGTCCTGCAAATCCTTGTAGCGCTGCAACACCTTCTGCACACCGCGGGCGACCTCGTAGTGTTCCTTGCCGACAATTTCCGGCGCAAGCGCGCGGGAACTCGAGGCAAGCGGATCCACCGCCGGAAAAATGCCCAGTTCCGCAATGGAACGTTCCAGCACGATGGTGGCGTCCAGGTGCGCAAACGTGGTCGCGGGCGCCGGGTCGGTCAAATCGTCTGCCGGCACATACACGGCCTGGAATGAGGTAATGGAACCTTTTTTGGTCGAGGTGATGCGTTCCTGCAAGTCGCCCATTTCGGCGGCCAACGTCGGTTGGTAACCGACCGCGCTCGGCGTGCGGCCCAGCAGCGCGGACACTTCGGAACCGGCCTGAGAGAAACGGAAAATGTTGTCCACAAACAGGAGCACGTCCTGGTTCTTTTCGTCGCGAAAATATTCCGTGACCGCGAGGGCGGACAGCGCCACGCGCAGGCGCGCGCCCGGCGGCTCGTTCATCTGGCCATAGACCAGGCCGATTTTCGATCCGGGCTTGATGATGGGCTGGCCGTTCCCGCCAATCTTCGGATGCCCTTTTTCGTCCTTTTCAACCTTGATGACACCGGCCTCGATCATTTCGTTGTAAAGATCATTGCCTTCGCGCGTGCGCTCGCCGACGCCCGCGAACATCGAGATGCCACCGTGCAGCTTGGCGATGTTATTGATGAGTTCCATGATGACGACGGTCTTGCCGACACCCGCGCCACCAAACGCACCGACCTTGCCGCCCTTCAAAAACGGGCAGATGAGGTCAATGACCTTGATTCCGGTCGTCAAAATTTGCGGGCTGGTGGACTGGTCTATCAGGGCGGGCGCAGCGCGGTGAATCGGCAGATATTTGTCAGCCTTCACGGGGCCCTGCTCGTCCACGGGATCACCGGTCACGTTGAAAACGCGGCCCATCACGGCCTCGCCGACGGGCATGGAAATCGCCGCGCCGGTGTCCGTGACGGCGTATCCGCGCTTGAGCCCCTCGGTGGTGGACATGGCCACGGCGCGCACCCAGTTGTCGCCGAGATGCTGCTGCACCTCGAGCGTCAGTTTGGTTTTGCTGCCACCGGGCATGTCGTATTCGACCGTCAGCGCATTGTAAATGCCGGGCAGCGGGCCGGAAAATTCCACGTCCACGACCGGGCCGATGATTTGAACGATTTTACCTTGGTTCATAAACAAAATTGATTTTGCATTCTAGCCCAACGCCATCTGGGCGCTGGCGATTTCCAACAGTTCCTTCGTGATGTTTGACTGGCGCAATTTGTTGTATTCGAGCGTCAGGTCCTTGATCAACTGCTTCGCATTGTCCGTCGCATTCTTCATCGCGACCATGCGGGCGCTGTGTTCACTGGCCTTGGCTTCCAGCAGAATCTGGTAAATCCGGAAATTCAAGCTGTGCGGCAGCAATTCCCCCAGCACGATTTCCTCGTCCGGCTCAAAAAAGAACGGCACCTCCGCCCCGCCGGGCAGGTCCTTCGCGTCCGAATGGCCGTGGATGCCGGCCGTGACCGTCCGGATCTTTTCCACCGGCAGAAACGGCACAACCTGCGGCCGCTGCTCCAGCGTGTTGACGAAACTCGTGAACACAATGTCCACCGCATCCACCTCCCGCTTGAGGAACAAATCCTGCGCGAATTTTGAAATCGCCCGGGCCTCGGCAAACAGCGGCGTGTCCTTGTAGGTGAACTCGGCGGCGAGCGGACGTTTGGTGCGCACGATAAACTGCGACGCCTTGCGGCCGGCGGTGACGTAGGTGGTCGTCGCCTGGTCGTATTTCGCCGTTTCGCGCAATAAATTGCTGTTGAGCGCGCCGCACAATCCGCGATCGGTGCTCACCAGAATAACGGCCCGCTTTCTCACCGGGCGGGCCTGCAAAAATGGATGAGTGAAGCCCGTCATGCGCGACGCGGCCTCCGCCAGCACCTCGTTCATCAAGGCCGCGTAAGGCCGGCCCGCCAGCGCGGCCTGCTGCGCCTTGCGCATCTTGGCCGCCGCCACCATCTGCATCGCCTTGGTAATCTGGGCGGTGTTCCGGACCGACTTGATGCGTCGGCGTATGTCGCGCGTGCTGGGCATGAACTAGCGATAGGTTTGTTTGAATTCAGTCACGGCCGCCTTCATGTCGCCCGCAATGCCGTCGCTGAAGGCCTTTTCCTTCAGGATCCGGGCCAGTAATTCCGGTTTCCGTGTATGCAGGAACTGCGAGAGCTTCTGCTGAAAATCCTTCACCTTCTCCACCGGAACATCGTCGAAATAATTATTTTGCGCCGTCCAGAGAATGGCCGCCTGCACCTCGACGGAAATCGGATCATATTGCTGCTGTTTGAAAATTTCGATGATGCGTTTGCCGCGTTCGAGGATGCCCTGGGTCTTGACGTCCAGATCGGAACCGAACTGCGCGAAGGCCGCCAGTTCCCGGAACTGGGCCAGATCGCCCTTGATCCGGCCGGCCACCTGCTTCATCGCCTTGATCTGCGCCGCCGAGCCGACGCGGCTCACCGACAAGCCGACGGAAATCGCCGGGCGCACGCCCTGATAAAACAAATCCGTTTCCAGGTAAATCTGGCCATCGGTGATCGAAATTACATTGGTCGGAATGTAGGCCGAAACATCGCCCGCCTGCGTTTCGATGATGGGCAGCGCCGTGAGCGAACCGTTGCCGTATTTTTCGGAAACGCGTGCGCTGCGTTCGAGCAGGCGGCTGTGCAGATAAAACACGTCACCGGGATACGCTTCGCGGCCGGACGGACGCTTGAGCACGAGCGAAACCTGGCGGTACGCGACGGCGTGCTTGGACAAATCATCGAAAATGATCAGCGCGTCCATGCCGTTGTCCATGAACCATTCACCGATCGCCGCGCCGGCAAAAGGCGCGAGATACTGGTTGGTTGCCGAATCCGACGCCGCCGCCACGACCACGATCGTGTAAGGCAGCGCACCGGCTTCTTCCAAAACCCCGATGACGCGCGCGATGTTCGATTGCTTTTGTCCAATCGCGACATAAATGTTGTAAATCGGACGGCATTCCTTGTCGCCGGCGGCTTCGGCGGCCTTGTTGATGCGTGACTGATTGATCATCGTGTCCACGCCGATCGTGGTCTTGCCCGTCGAACGGTCACCAATGATCAATTCGCGCTGGCCGCGGCCGATGGGGATCATCGCGTCAATCGCCATGATGCCAGTCTGCACCGGCTGGCTGACCGGCCGGCGCTTGACGATGCCCGGCGCGATTTTTTCGACAGGATAAAATGCGCTTTCCTTGATCGGCCCCTTGCCGTCCAGCGGCTGGCCAAGCACGTTGACCACGCGGCCGAGCAATCCTTTGCCGACCGGCACCTGCAGCAACTTGCCGGTCGTATGGACTTCGCGGCCTTCCTTGATCTCCGTGTAATCGCCGAGAATGATGGCGCCGACCTCGGTTTCCTCAAGGTTGAGCGCAATGCCGGTGATGCCATTGCCGAAATCGAGCATCTCGTTGAGCATGGCGTCGGTCAGGCCTTCAATCTTGGCCACGCCGTCGCCGATTTCGCGGACGACGCCGACGTTCTGTTTGGCCGTCGCGGCCTTGGCCCCCGCGATCTGGGCTTCAATTTCCTGCAACAAATTCTTCATAGATTCTGATTAAAGCTCTGTTCCAAATGTTCCAACCGGGTGCGGATGCTGCCATCGTACAGGTCGCTGCCTATCTTGACACGGAGACCGCCCAGCAACGCCGGATTCTGACTGAATACAATATCCACGCTCGGGCCGTAATTCTTTTTGATCCGGCCCGCCAGCTCCGACTGCAAATCGGCGGGCAGCGGCACCGCGCTTTCGACGCTGGCAGCGCGGCGCTCCACGTCCAGCCTCACCAGCCGCTGCAAACGCGACAAAATTTCGATGTAGCGGCGCGGCTTTTGCGCGAGCACCAGCGCAAATGCCTGGCGGACCCGGCCCTCGTCCAGCAAGCCGTCCACCTGACAGCTGTGGAACAATTGCCGGGCCGTGCGTTGCGCCTGTTTGGAAATTTTCATTCCTGATTTCTGGTAGGGCGGTGTGTTTCCACACCGCCGCGGCGCGCTGCGGAGAGCGCGCCCTACCTTTTATGCTGCCAGTTGTTTTTCCGTTTCCTCGGCGAGCCGGCGCTGGTCTTCCGGCGTCAGGATCTTGCCGGTGACGGTCGTCGTGGTCTGCACCACCAGGCGGCCGACCTCGCGTTTCAATTCCCGCAGCATCCGGTCACGGTCCTGGGCGGCGGCTTCGCGCGCCTTGATCATGATTTGTTCGGCGGCCAGAATGGCTTTTTGGGTCTCCACCTCGCGCACCCGCAGGGCGGCGACGCGTGCCTCCTCAATCATCCGGTTCGCCTGGTCGCCGGCCTGGGTCAAAATCGCCTTGCGATCCACCTCGGTTTTGGCGAGTTGCGCCGAGATTTTTTCGGCGTTGGTGATGCCTTCGGCGATTTTTTCGCGGCGTGACGCCAGGACGTTGAAAACGGGTTTGTAAGCCCATTTCCAGAGCACCAGCATGACAATGCTGAAGTTGATCAACTGTGCGATCAACTCCTGCCAATTGATGCCGAGATCGTGGAGTGTCTGGGTCATAGGCCGCTGTGGGGAATGAGGAAGTAGGCGAGAATCGCCAGTCCTTCCGCCAGCGCCATGCCGATGAGCATCGTGGTGAAAACCTTGCCGAAGGTGCCGGGGTTGCGTCCGATGGCCACTTCCGCGCCCGCCGCCGCGATGCCAATGCCAATGGCGGCGCCTGCGCTGGCGAGACCGATGTGAATGTTACCTACAGCTTCTGCGATCATCATATGTTTTGTCTTTCAGTTTGGTTCATTACGACCGTCCGCGTCCGCGCGTTCCGGCCGCAAATCTAAAAAATTCAATGGCCATGCTCCTCATCCGCATGGGTGCACATCGTGCCAACAAACGCGATGGTCAGCAGCGCGAACACCAGCGCCTGCACCACCGCCACGAACAATTCCATGAAATAAAACGGCAGCGCGCCGATGCCCAGCGGCGTATGCGTCAGCATCAGCGCCATCACGCTTTCCCCGCCAAGAATGTTGCCGTAAAGCCGCATGGCCAGCGCCACCGGTCGGACGAGCAGGATCGAAATCAATTCCATCACCCCGATGAACAGAAACAGCACCAGCATGGGCGGGAACGACCATTTGTTCGTTTCCACTTTCACCCCGAAAATGTGTTTGAAGAAACCGAAAAAACCGTTGTAACGGAAGGACCAGAACAGGCACATGAACAGGAACAGGGACGCCATGACCACGGTCATGTTGGCATCGGAGGTCGGCGGACGAAACAACGGCGATTCCGCATGCACGATTGCAAACGGCAGGGCGCTTGTCTTGTCCGGTTCACCGTAGCCTATGCTCCCGACGCCCGGCAGCAAACCCATCAGGTTGGAGGTGACGATAAAAATAAAAAATGTCGCCGCCAGGGGAAAAACCCAGCGCGCCACCTTGGGTTCGAGCACGCCAGCCGCCAGATCCTCCAAACCTTCCACCGTCGCCTCCACCAGATTTTGCACGCCGGACGGCACTTCCTTCATCTGGCGCGTGCCAAAGCGCACCACCCCAAAAATCACCGCGCCCACCACCCAGGTGTAAATCATCGAATTGGTCACCGGCAGTGCGCCGATATGGAACAGGATCGGAGGCGCCTCCGACACCAGCGGCTTGCTCGCCTCGGGCTTGGCGGCAGCCGGCGCGGACGCCGCCACATCGGAACTTTTTTCCGGTGTGGCCAACGACTCGGCGTTCACTCTTGTCGCAAAAATGGCGACAACAAGTGCGCAGATGGAAATGATTTTGTTTAATCGCGTCACATCAAAAACCGCGTAAGGCGAAACAAGCCATGCGCTTCACAAAACGATGATGTGAAAGGCTGCCTCATCGTGAAATAATTCACAAGCATTTTCTTGGCAAAACATGGCCAAGAATTAACTGCTGGCAGCCTGTGTGAAACTGGACGACCGGCGATGCAAGGACTCCTGAACATCATCCGTCGCCCGGCAGCGAACTCCCTTGCGTCGAGACTTGGCTGGTGCGGGCTTACGGTGCTCGTTGCGTATCGTGGAATGGCATGCCTGCCTGATAGAGCTTTAACTGTGATTGAAGCGCCCCGACCAGTGCCGTGTTGGCTTGCATCTCTGCCAGTTGACTGGCGCGTTGCGCCGTCTCAATCGCTTCGGGAAATTTTCCGGCCTCTGCATACGCCGCTGCCAGGGTCGTCAGAATCACCGGTTTTTTTCCACTGGCAAGTTGATTTGCCCGTTCCGCCAACGCCACCGCCTTGACCCCGTTTCGCAACGGGGCTTCCGGGCCGGTGGCCAGCACCCAAGCCAGGTTATTCAGGGCTTCAACGTAATCGGGTTTGATTTCCAGCGTCTGTTGGAAATGCGCAATGGCTTCATCCACACGTCCCTGTCGAAGAAAGGCATTGCCAAGATTGTAGTGGGCATCGGCAAATTGCGGCTTGATCGCCAGCGCCTTTTGGAATTCGCCAATGGCTCCATTCACATCTCCCCGCCGGCGAAAAGCATTGCCCAGATTGTAGTGAGCCTCGGCATAGTTGGGGTTGATTGCCAGCGCCCTTTGGTATTGCGCAATGGCTTCATCCACCCGTCCTTGTTGGAGAAAAACATCCCCGAGGTTGTTGTGCGCTTCGGCATAGCCGGGAGCGATCGCCAGCGCCTCCTGCAATTGCTGGACGGCTTCGTCCATGCGCCCCATTTGAAAAAAGGCGTTGCCAAGGTTGTTATGAATCTCTTCGTCGCCGGGCGTGATTTCAAATGCCATTTGCAATTGCTCGATGGCTTCATCCATCCGTCCCTCATCGTGAAAGGCATTGCCCAGCTTGGTGTGGGCGATGCTGTTGTCTGAAGTGCAGGCGAGCGCATGCGTCCACAATGATTCGCTATCGCGCCAGTATGCGGTTTGGGCCCTGGCACAGATGATCAAGACGGCCAGAACAACCATCGCCCCGCCGCCCAGCACCCAACGGCGGCTTCGCCAGCCGGCCGTCAGCTCAACCACCATCCAGGTCAGCAGAATACACAGGCCAATTTGTGGCAGGTAGGTGTAGCGGTCCGCCCGCGCCTGACTTCCAACCTGAACCAGCCCGATTACCGGCACCAACATTCCCAGATACCATAACCAGCCCACCAAGAAATACGGATGCTTTTGCCTCCAGCAAAATGCCCCCACCGAGACGGTGACCAACAACAGCAGTGCCGGGATGACTTTCCCAACCGGCAAGGCATGAGTTGGATAAGGATACAAGAGCGCCAATCCCACCGGGTAAAACATCTGCCCCAAATAAGCAACATAGGAAACAATCGCATTGCCGATTCGCACAGAAAGGGGGGCTGATCCGATTGCCTCATTCTGCGCAAAAAGCGTGGCCACACAGGCGGCACCCGAAAGAACGAGCAATGGAATCTTTTCGACCATCAGGCGCCAAGGAGTCGAATGCCCGTCCGGTTGGCTGAATCGCTTCAACGGCCAGTAGTCCAGCAGGAGCAGCACGAATGGTAGCGTGACCACCATCGGTTTGGACATCAGCGCCAGTGCCAGCATCAACACTACTGTCAGATAGCTGCCCAGTGACGGCGGCTTGCGCACATACCGGGCATAGGCCCCAAGTGTCAGCATGAAGAACAGCCCGCTCAACACATCCTTGCGTTCCGCCACCCACGCCACCGATTCCACCCGCAGCGGATGGACCGCAAACACCGCTGCCACAAACGCGCTGCGCCACAATGCACCCGTCATCTGGCGCAATACCAGAAACAGGAGGATTGCCGCAACCGCATGAAGCAGGAGATTGGTCAAATGATGGCCACCGGCACGTAACCCGTAAAACTGGCAGTCCAGCATGTGCGACATCATCGTCAGCGGATGCCAGTTGGCCATCACGCTGTGGGTAAATGCCCACTCAATACCTTTCAAGCTGAGGCCGTGAACGACCTGCGGGTTCTCATACACATATTGGTTGTCATCATAGTTGATGAATCCGTGCCCGAGCGTCTGGCCGAACACCACCCAAACGGCCCCCACGAGAAATATGCACACGCCCAAAACCGCCCAGCAATTGCCTGACCCAACCTGACGAATTGGCTGAGCCCCATCGGACGGAACAGGCTGAAGAGGTTCTTGTTCAGGGCTCATGCCTTCGGAGGAGGTTGCAGGCTCATTCATTTGGTGAAACGAATCATGAATAAATAAGAGATGCCAATTTGGATAACGAGCAATTATTCTCGCATTCACGACCGGACCACCTCATTCCGAAACCAAAATGGCCGAATGAGTTTTTTTCAACCGGGCAAAAGGCTCGTCATGACCGGTAAATTGCACAATGGCTTGGCAACTTCTTTTGCCAGCATTTAAAAGTCGGTTCACCAATTGCACCGCAATTCGTCCGGCGTCTTCCCCTGCCCTCGCAGGGTTCGCAAGCTCAAAGAGTCATGCCGCTTGGCCAGCCGACGGCCCTGCTCGTCCAGCATCAATGCGCAATGGAAAAAAACCGGCGGTGTCCATCCGAGGGCGCAATAGAGCAGAATCTGCCGCGCCGTGCTCAACATCAGGTCCGACCCACGCACGACTTCGGTGATTCGCATCGCCGCGTCATCCACGACACAGGCCAGTTGATAGGCGGGAACATCGTCGTG
>Ga0265338_10011196_pt1 | contig 10397 bp, 8 predicted proteins | sample 42126metaG_FD_193579 | JGI IMG/M metagenome (GOLD analysis project Ga0265338, IMG submission 193579) | Rhizosphere microbial communities from Carex aquatilis grown in University of Washington, Seatle, WA, United States - 4-21-26 metaG | ecosystem: Host-associated > Plants > Roots > Rhizosphere >... | reverse complement strand
ACATATTCTTCCAATGGTACGCCGTACTGCAGGCCAACCGAAACAGCTATGGCAAAGCAGTTCATCAGCGAGCGGAAGGTAGCGCCCTCTTTATGCATATCCACAAAGATCTCACCCAAAGTACCGTCTTCATATTCCCCGGTGCGTACATAAACGGTTTGCCCGTCGATAATAGCCTTTTGGGTATACCCCCGGCGTTTAAACGGCAATACTTTCTTTTGCACCACTCGGCTCAGCTGGCGCATAAAGGCAGTATCCTTTGATTTTTCCATAATGGCCATGGCCGCTTCGAGTACCTGGTCGGGCGTAAGGTCGCTTAGCTTTACATTTGCCGCTTTGCCCAATACTTCTTCCACCGTTTCCAATTTATCTTCAGAAACTTCTTCTTTATCCTCTTTTACATCCGATTTGGTCGACAATGGCTGCGACAGTTTACAACCATCGCGGTAAAGCGCATTGGCTTTGAGGCCTAAACGCCATGATAGTTCGTAACAATCTTTTATCTCATCTACCTTAGCCTCATTAGGCAGGTTAATGGTTTTGGAGATGGCCCCCGACAGGAACGGCTGTGCCGCCGCCATCATTTTAATGTGGCCATGCGAATGGATATACCTTTCGCCTTTGGCGCCGCATTTATTGGCGCAATCAAATATGGGGTAATGTTCTCTTTTCAGATAAGGTGCACCTTCAATGGTCATGGTGCCGCAGATGAACTCATTTGCTTCCGCGATCTGTTTGTTGCTGAAGCCAAGGCCACGCAGCACATTAAAATCAGGCGCGTTGTATTGCTCGGCGGTAAAGCCAAGGCGTTTCAAACATTCTTCGCCCATCGACCAGATATTAAATGCAAAACTGATCTCAAAAGCGGATACGATGCCTTTGTCCAGTTTTTCCAGTTCATCATCACTTAAGCCTTTTGATTTCAGGCTATCAAAATTAATATGCGGTGCCCCTTTTAAAGTAGCGGCGCCTTTGGCGTAGTTAATAATGGTGGTTACTTCATGGTCCGCATAGCCCAGGTTGCTTAATGCTTCGGGTACGGCCTGGTTAATGATCTTGAAATAGCCGCCGCCTGAAAGCTTTTTAAATTTAACCAGCGCAAAATCAGGCTCGATGCCGGTAGTATCGCAATCCATTACCAAACCTATGGTGCCTGTTGGGGCAATAACGGTGGTTTGCGCGTTGCGATAGCCATACTTTTCGCCCATTTCAACTGCTTTATCCCACGAGTTGCAGGCTGCTGAAAGTAAATAATCAGGGCACTGGATCTGGTCGATACCCGGAGGGTGGATCTCCAGTCCATCAAAATTATCAGTCGAGTTATAAGCCGCGTAGCGGTGGTTGCGCATTACGCGCAGCATGTGTTGCTTGTTATCTTCGTAACGGCTGAACGGCCCAAGCTCCCTTGCCATTTCGGCTGAGGTGGCATATGCAGTACCAGTCATGATAGCGGTAATAGCTGCGGCAATAGCACGTGCCTTTTTGCTGTCGTAGGGAATCCCGTTTACCATCAAGGCAGAACCCAGGTTGGCATAGCCCAAGCCAAGGGTACGGTAATCGTATGATAGCTGCGCCACTTCTTTTGAAGGGAACTGCGCCATAAGAACGGAGATCTCCAAAACGATGGTCCAGATGCGGCAGGTATGTTCAAAGCTCTTTACATCAAACACGCGGGTTTCTTTATCAAAGAAATGCGCCAGGTTGATGGAAGCCAGGTTACAGGCGGTATTATCCAAAAACATGTACTCCGAGCATGGGTTTGACGCATTGATGCGCCCGCCTTCAGGGCAGGTATGCCACTCGTTAATGGTGCTGTCAAACTGTACACCGGGATCGGCGCAGGCCCAGGCAGCAAAGGCGATATCATCCCAAAGCTTTTGGGCGGGGATCGATTTTACAGGTTTGCCCGTCATGCGGCTGGTTAAATCCCAGTTGGTGCCCGTTTTTAATGATTTAAAAAAGTTATTGGGGATCCGTACGGAGTTGTTTGAGTTTTGACCCGATACCGTGCGATAGGCCTCGCCTTCATAGTCAGAGGAATAACCGGCTGCTATTAAAGCCGCCACTTTTTTTTCTTCTTCAACTTTCCAGTTTACAAAGCTTTCAATTTCGGGGTGATCCAGGTCAAGGCAAACCATTTTAGCCGCCCTGCGGGTTGTACCGCCTGATTTGATGGCACCGGCAGCCCTGTCGCCTATTTTTAGGAACGACATTAAGCCGGAGGAATAACCACCGCCGGATAATTTTTCACTTTCGCCGCGGATCTTGGAGAAATTGGTACCCACCCCCGAACCATATTTAAAGATCCGCGCTTCGCGAACCCAAAGGTCCATCACGCCGCCTTCGTTTACCAGGTCATCCTCCACAGAAAGAATGAAACAGGCATGCGGCTGCGGGCGCTCATAAGCTGATGTGGATTTACTTAATTTTTTGGTGGTCGGGTCAACAAAATAGTGGCCCTGCGGTTTCCCGCTGATATTGTACGAGCTGTAAAGCCCGGTATTGAACCATTGCGGCGAGTTTGGCGCGGCCAGCTGCCCGGTAATGGTGTAAACTATTTCGTCGTAAAATATATCAGCATCTTTTTCCGAGGCGAAATAACCGTAGCGCATCCCCCAGTCTTTCCAGCAATGGGCCATGCGGTGGGCAACCTGTTTAATGCTTTTTTCGGAGCCGGTTGAGCCGTCAGCCAGCGGAACACCGGCTTTTCTGAAATATTTTTGAGCCAGGATATCTGTCGCCACCTGCGACCACGAAGCCGGAACTTCCACATCATTCATTTCAAATACGGCATCACCCGAAGGGTTCCGGATCACGGAGGCACGCATTTCATATTTAAATTGATCAAAAACGTTGATACTATCACTGGTAAAATGCCTGTTTACCTTCAATCCGCCTGTGTTCTCAGCATGTGTATTTTTGTAGAGGTCGCCTCCCATATCCGTAGAAATTAAATGATCAGAAAATAATTTAAAAAACCTAAGGGGTGTTTTACTCAAATCTATCAGTCATAAAAGTCCCCTGCAATTCGTAGTTTTCCACACCCTGTGGGGAAGTGCCCTCTCCGTAGGGCCGGAAAGGCAAAACATGTAGTTTACAATGAATTAACGTTGTGGAAAGATAGCGTTTGGGGTTGTTTTATGGCTTAACCTGGCTAAATTGAAATATTTGCGTTTGGGGGTATTTATTTCTAAAAAAATGTCTTGACCCCATTTACGGCAGGGTGATTGTTGCACAACCAAACTTGGATTAAGTTAAAAAAACTCGTCCACGTTGTAGGACTATAGTCGTGAGACTATAAGCTGTTCTTTGAAATATTGATTAAAACCAAGACAACGAGTTTATAGCATATGGTTGTTTAAAGCTGCTTAATAGCGTGTCAAATAGGTTGTTCAAGCAATTGCTGATCTGTTTTTGTGTTTCTTGTATAGGCTTGAACTTGTACTTAAGGAGCTTTTTAAGGTTATAAGCTGCAGCAGCCATAAACATACATTTGTTGGCTTTTTTAAGTCTTTTGGTGTTTATCCATAGAGGTTATCCGCCGGAACATAACCTGAAAGCTGAAATTAAATGAACAGCTTTTCCTGATGATCTTTTTTGCCTTGCATAGGCTAATATGCTAAAAGTTAAAGTTTTAATCAATATTTCAAATAACTTTATTGTAAGTCTTCGTCGACTTATTTTGGTTGTGCAACGACCGCCAGGCCGTAAAGAGGGTGAAAAAAATATACTTCGAACGTTCGATGTTTCAAAGCCGTGGCTAAGGAAAAACAAGTTGATTTTGAAAGAAGCCGCGGTTAATTTTAAAAGCGATTTCCCTCAACTAAAACCGCGCGGTGCCTAAAACCCGTTAATTTTAAGTACCTTTACTGAAATCCCTGTGGTTATGATCCTGTTCTCACGAAAAAATCTGCATTATTCCGATTATAAATGGACTACCTATGTACAGCATGATCCGCGCGTGACAGGCAAGCCTGATGATACCCTTTTTAACAAAGAAGAAGGCAATGAAATGGTGTACCTCATCAACCGGCTGATGGCCCTTTGGGATTACCGCTTCTCCAACACGGGCAATAAAATGGAAAAACTCATCCACGATAAACTCCCCGAAACCATAACCAAACAAGAAGAAGTTCAGGCCTGGCTGAAGGAAAATCTGAAGTTTTAGTTAGGTTGCTGTAAGTTGTAAGGGTTGTATAGGTTGAAAAACTCCTGTAAATGAAAAACCAATCCATAGACAACGCATTTAATCATTTGCATATCCGCAAATCTGCACATCATTAAACATCGCGTTTCAAAGCTTCCCTGATTTTTTCAGCTGTTGCTTCCAGCTCCTCCGCTGTAGGGTCTAATTTTGGCCTTTCAAAGTTAATATCGCTCATCCGGTTTAAGGGGACCAGGTGGATATGGGCGTGGGGGACCTCCAGGCCGATCACCGCGACACCTACCCGTTTACAAGGAATAGCTTTTTTAATGGCGCCGGCTATAATTTTAGCAAATATTTGCAAACCTGTGTAAAGTTCATCATCCATATCGAACAGGTAATCAATCTCCTGCTTCGGGATAACCAGCACATGCCCCTCCACTAATGGGTTAATATCCAGGAAAGCTAAATAATCATTGGTTTCAGCTACCTTATACGCCGGGATCTCGCCGGCCACTATTTTTGAAAAGATGGTCATGGGTTAGTTGATTAAGTGAATGGTTGATTGAGTTGATTGGGTTAGTTTTTCAGGTTGATTAAATCGCTTTGTCTTTTTTAACTCATTCAATTTAATCAACCTAATAAACTTAATCAACTACCTGCTAATTTCCAGTATCTCAAACTCAATTTTCCCAGCGGGAACAGTGATCTCTGTTGTTTCGCCTACTTTTTTGCCCAATAAACCTTTGGCGATAGGGGAAGAAACGGATATTTTACCTGATTTCAGGTCGGCTTCGCTTTCAGATACCAGCTGGTAGCTCATCACTACGCCGTTTTTTATATTCTTTATCTTCACTTTTGATAAAGCCAGCACTTTTGTAATATCCAGTTTTGACTCATCAAGCAAACGGGCATTGGCTACCACTTCCTGTAAATGGGCCACCTTAGCCTCATGTAAACCCTGGGCTTCTTTAGCGGCATCATATTCTGCATTTTCCGAAAGATCACCTTTATCGCGTGCTTCCGCAATCGCTTTTGATATATTGGAACGGCCTGTCGTTTTTAAATACTGTAATTCCTCTTTTAATCTTTCTAAACCTTCCTTGGTATAATAAGCTACATCTGCCATAACGCACAATTTAAATAATTAACAATTTAGTTCTATTGGTTGCCAAAAAAAACCGCCCTCCCTGTTGAAGAAGGACGCATCCACATAAAAAACAAACAAGACTATATCGGGCTTGCCTACATAGTCTTGCGTTGTTGTGTAGAACGAAGATAAGAGATTTATGTTTTAAAATGCAAATTTTTTTAAGGTGAATGGTGAGTAGTGAATGGTGAGGAGTTATCCGGGGTTGTTTGGTGATAGTAAAAAACGACTCACTATTCTCTACTCACCTCTCACTAAAATAATTTCTACCTTTGTCCCATGATCATTGAAGTATTAAAATCAAAAATTCACCGCGTAAAAATAACCCAGGCTGAATTGAATTATGTGGGCAGTATAACGATTGACGAGGACCTGATAGACGCTGCCAACATGATCGTGAACGAAAAGGTACAGATCGTAAACAATAACAACGGCGCCCGCTTTGAAACCTACATTATAAGAGGCGAGCGTGGTACCGGAACCATTTGTTTAAATGGCGCGGCGGCACGGATGGCCCAGGTAGGCGATATCGTGATCATTATGTCTTATGCCTATATGGAAATGGACGAGGCCCGTAAATATGAGCCGATATTGGTGTTCCCGGATGCGGATAATAAATTAATTAAGTAAATTAGTGGCATCCTGAAACTAATTTATCTTAAATGAAACTATTCTTTTTAACCATCCTGGTTTTTACGGCTTCCCTGACATCTGCCCAACAAAACATCCTTAGCGTTACCTTCCTGAAAAACGACGGAAGACAGGTGGATAACAGGGATAGCGCCGACTATATCAGGCAGGTGAGCGCCCCTGATTCAGGCACGGTGCTGTTTAATGTGGTCTATTATTATAAGGATGGAAAAAGACAGATGGTCGGCAAAACTTCGAAGGCGGACCATATGAACCTTGAAGGGATATGCACTACGTATTTTAAAAACGGGGTGCGAAAAAGCACCTGTACTTATGTAAAAGGCATTAAAAAAGGGTCGGAATATGATTCTTTCCCTAATGGCAAGCCATATTTGCAATTGTTGTATCCCGAAAATGGTGACATATATGAGGGCGTGACGGGTAATTACCTGATAGCGATGAATTATGATTCGCTTGGCAATAAACTTGTTGAAAACGGGAATGGCTATTTCAAATTTTTTGACGATAGTTTTAAAACTGTGGTTGAAGAGGGCGGAGTTAAAAACGGCAAAAGAGACGGTGTTTGCAAAGGCTCATTCAAAAAAAACAAAGCGCATTTTACCGAAAATTATGCCAGTGGGTTACTTGTTGACGGTACAGCAGTTTATGAAGATGGCAGCACCTCTGTGTATAAGGGGGCGAGGAGCGTACCCCCGCAATTTAAGGGCGGACTGAAAGCATTTTATAAATATTTGTCCCGGCACATCGAATACCCTGACGATGCAAGGGCAATTACTATACAGGGCACGGTTATTTTATCGTTTATAGTTGAAAGGGACGGAAAGACATCCAATGTAAAGATTGTGAAAGGAGTTTACCCTTCAATCGATAATGAGGCACTGCGTGTAATGAAAGAATGCCCTTTTTGGTTGCCGGGAACCCAGTATGGCCAACCGGTGAGAGTACAATACGGGGTTCCGATCAATTTTACCCTGGGTTACTAATGGTTTATTTTAATTCGGCACCGCCGCAAGGCCCAGCACAATGTGCAGGTGGGCATCTACGTCAATATGGTTGCGCAGTTTATAAACTATGCGGATGCGCACTTTTTCCTGGCGCACGTGCTTTTCTAAAGGATGCGTGTTGTCAATATCAAGTACCATTACATTGCCTACGCCTGCAGTGATATCGGTGCGCGATGCAACCAGCACCTCATCCGTGCTGTCGGCTTTTGACATGTATACTTTCAGCATACTTAAGTTCCCTATATTAAAATCATGCGGGTCCCTTGATTCCACCCGGGCCGATTCCATCCTTACCTCGTTTACCTTATCTGCATTATTGCCGTCTTTTTTAAAATCCTGGTCGAAACTGTTGGCCATACCGGCTACAGATAATTCGGCACCTATAGGGGACGACCGTGGAATTTCTAAGGTAGTGGTATAAGGGAATGTTGATTTAATAACAGATTGCAACATGGCGCAGCTGCCCAAAACGAGTGCAATTGCGGGTAAAATTAACCATACTGTCCTTTTCATAAAATTCGCTCCCCTGGTTGATTGTCAAACAATAAATATCGCAATAGCTGCATATAAAGCTAATGTTAAATTTTGAGTAAAATATGGTTGGTAAAAAATTGTATTCAAAAAAATGGAAAATAAAACAGCGTTGTTTTATATAGCAATTGAATTAAATTCAGGCTAATTTCAACCCAATCAACCACACTACCACAAATTCAAAAAAAAATCACCGAATACCCTTACAAAGCGTATCTTTGCACCCCGACAAGAAGATACCGGATTGCGGAAACAATTTCGGAGAATTTAAGCCGGCAATTCCGCACGAAGGCAGCTTTCCTCAATAAAAAAAGCACATGCCCAAAAACACCTCCATTAAATCCATTTTAATTATCGGTTCAGGCCCTATTATTATAGGCCAGGCCTGCGAGTTTGACTATGCCGGTTCACAAGCGGCCCTTTCCCTGAAAGAGGAAGGGATCTCGGTATCCATCATCAACAGCAACCCTGCTACTATCATGACGGATAAGGTAATTGCCGACCACGTGTACCTGCTGCCCCTGACCGTTGAGAGCATTGAAAAGATCTTAAAGGAACAAAAAATTGACGCTGTACTGCCAACCATGGGTGGCCAAACAGCGCTTAACCTTTGTATCGAAGCTTCAGAAGCCGGCTTATGGGAAAAGTATGATGTAAAGATCGTTGGGGTTGATATCGCGGCGATCGAAAAAACCGAAAACCGCGAGGCTTTCCGCCAGTTGATGGTTGATATAGGTGTAGGGGTTGCCAAATCAAAGATCGCCAACTCATTTTTAGAAGGAAAAGAAGCAGCCCAGGAGATCGGCTTCCCGCTGGTGATCCGCCCGAGCTACACTTTAGGTGGTAAGGGTGCAGGTTTCGTACATAAAAAAGAAGACTTTGACGCCGCATTAAGCCGCGGTTTGCAGGCTTCGCCAACCCACGAGGTTTTGGTTGAGCAAGCGGTGTTAGGCTGGAAAGAATATGAGCTGGAGTTGCTGCGCGACAATAATGATAATGTGATCATCATCTGCTCTATCGAGAATTTCGACCCGATGGGGATCCATACCGGCGACTCGATCACCGTTGCCCCTGCAATGACATTGAGCGACCGTTGTTACCAGTCGATGCGCAACCAGGCCATCAAAATGATGCGCGCCATCGGTAATTTCGCGGGCGGATGTAACGTGCAATTCTCGGTAAACCCTGCCGACGAAGCCATCATCGCTATCGAAATTAACCCCCGTGTGTCGCGTTCATCGGCACTGGCATCGAAAGCCACCGGTTACCCCATTGCAAAAATCGCCGCCAAACTGGCTATAGGTTACAACCTTGATGAAATAGAAAACCAGATCACCAAAACAACTTCGGCTTATTTTGAGCCAACGCTGGATTATGTGATCGTGAAGATCCCGCGCTGGAACTTTGATAAGTTTAAAGGCGCTAACCGCGAACTCGGCCTGCAAATGAAATCGGTAGGTGAGGTAATGGGCATAGGCCGCAGCTTTATTGAAGCGCTGCAAAAAGCATGTCAGAGTTTGGAGATCGGCCGCGCCGGCCTTGGCGCCGATGGCCGCCAGAGCCGCAATTTGGAAGAAATTATGCACAGCCTGGAGCACCCGAGCTGGGACAGGCTTTTCCATATTTACGACGCGCTGAGTTTAGGTGTGCCCATTGAATCGGTACGTAAAGCCACCAAAATTGACCGCTGGTTTTTAAACCAGATAATGGAAGTGGTGAACCTGGAGAACGAACTGCGCCGCTACTCCTTAAATAACATCCCCGAAGAGTTTTTATTCAACCTTAAACAAAAAGGATTTTCGGATACGCAGATCGCCCATATCTTAGGCAATGTAACCGAAGAGGATGTTTACCAGCGCCGCAAGGCCTTAAATATGCACCGGGTTTATAAAATGGTGGATACCTGCGCAGCGGAGTTCCCGGCCAAAACGCCCTATTATTACTCCACCTACGAAGGGGAGAACGAATCCATCGTATCTGATAAGAAAAAGATCATCGTATTAGGATAGGGCCCTAACCGTATCGGCCAGGGTATCGAGTTTGATTATAGCTGCGTACACGGCTTACTGGCCGCAAAAGAATCGGGCTTTGAAGCCATCATGATCAATTGCAACCCCGAAACGGTATCGACCGATTTTAACATGGCCGATAAACTGTACTTCGAACCGGTTTACTGGGAGCATGTACGCGAGATCATCGAACTGGAAAAACCTTATGGTGTAATTGTTCAGCTGGGTGGGCAAACCGCTTTGAAAATGGCGGAGAAGATGCACGAGCATGGCATCAGGATCATCGGTACTTCTTTTGATAACATGGATATCGCTGAAGACCGCGGCCGTTTCTCGGACCTGTTAAAAGAATTGGAGATCCCTTATCCGAAATATGGTGTAGCTGAAAGCGCAGAAGAAGCGCTGGAAGTGGCCCACCAGGTAGGTTACCCGGTACTGGTACGCCCAAGTTATGTGCTGGGCGGGCAGGGCATGAGCATCGTGATCAATGATGAGGACCTTGAAAAAGCGGTAGTAAGCTTATTGAGAAACCTTCCCGGAAACCGTGTGTTGATAGATCATTTCCTTGATCGTGCGTCTGAAGCCGAATCGGATTCGATCAGCGACGGGGACGACGTACATATCATCGGGATGATGGAGCACATCGAGCCGGCAGGTATCCATTCCGGCGATTCATTCGCTGTTTTGCCGCCGTTTGACTTGTCCGACAATGCGATAGCCCAGATGGAGGAATATACGCACAAAATTGCCAGGGCATTAAATGTACTCGGGTTGCTGAACATACAGTTCGCCATAAAAAATGACAAAGTGTATGTGATCGAGGCTAACCCGCGCGCATCGCGCACCGTGCCTTTCATCGCAAAAGCTTATGATGTGCCTTACATCAACATCGCTGCTAAGTGCATGCT
>Ga0265338_10011193_pt1 | contig 10397 bp, 9 predicted proteins | sample 42126metaG_FD_193579 | JGI IMG/M metagenome (GOLD analysis project Ga0265338, IMG submission 193579) | Rhizosphere microbial communities from Carex aquatilis grown in University of Washington, Seatle, WA, United States - 4-21-26 metaG | ecosystem: Host-associated > Plants > Roots > Rhizosphere >... | reverse complement strand
TCCCGCAGGCCCGGGACCCGGTTTCGGCCGTCCCGGCATGGGCCCCGGTGACGATTTCGCCGCTGCGGCGACCTATCTCGGGATCACGACGTCGGCGCTGCAGTCCGACCTCCAGTCCGGAAAAACCCTGGCCCAGGTGGCGGACGCCACGGCCGGCAAGTCCTCGGCGGGGCTGGTCGCGGCGCTCGTCGCGCACGAGAAGACGGAGATCGCGGCCGCGGTGACGGCCGGGAAGCTGACCCAGACGCAGGCCGACCAGATCACGGCGAATCTGGAGCAGCGCGAGACCGACATGGTCAACGGGACGCTGCCGAAGCGGGGAGACGGCCCCCACGGCGGCTGGCAGGGAGGCACGCCGCCCAGCGGTGGAGCCACCTTCTGGGGCGGCACGAACGCCTAGCGTCCCACACATCGCCGCGCGCGCCGGGCTCGAAGCAACGGCCGCACAGACCGGTGCGCGCGGCGGTCCATCCGCTCCGAATGGCCTTATTCCGTCTGCTTTGGTCGCATCCGCAGCCCGGGAGGGAGCCGGTATGGTGAATCCGGGCTTGATCGTCGGGCCCTTCCAGCCGATAAACAGTTGCTGTAACAAACTTCGGGGAAACCCGGACGTCTAGTGAATACAGAAGGACACATGCTGACCCCTGTGCCGCCAACCGACTGCATGCTGGCGCGCGAGTCGGCTTCGGCACGGCTCGACAACGAGCTGTCCGAGCTGGAGAACGCGCGCCTCGACTCGCACCTGCGTGGGTGCGCGGAATGCCTCGCCTACGCCGAGGAGATCGGCGCGATCGCCGTGCGGCTCCGCGTCGCCGCGCTCGAGCGCCCGGCCGAGCGTTTCGTCCTGCCCCGCCGCCGCGTCTTCTCGGGGGTCAGGATCCAGGCGGCTGTCGCGGCTGCGGCCGTCGCGGTCGTAGCGGCCGTCGCCGGCTCATCCTTCACGCTGGGCCACTTCCTCGGCGTCCGGAACTCCCCGGTCGAGACCAGCACCTCGGCGGCCGACCTCCTGAGCCTGCGCGCAGACTCGACCCAGCAGCACCTGCTGGCCATGCTTCCGCAGCTGGAGCCGGTTCCGAGAGCCCATCCGGGCCAGCTCGAGCCCGTCTGAGCCTGGCGGCTGGGCCCCGCGGCCGATCCCTCCGGCCGGCTGGAGTAGCATCTTGCGCCGTACCTAACTAAGCTACCGCGCCGTCGTCTTACGAACGTGACAGGCGCGCCCTTTCGGGGGCGTGGGAGCGAGCAGGCGCCGCCGAAGGACGAGCTCCCGGCGCAAACCAAACGGAGGGATTCGATGCACAGACGCCTCTGGCTCCTCGCGGGAGCAGCGGCCGCGGTTCTGCTGCTCGCGGCGTCGGCCACCGCGACGACCAAGGTCGCAAGCAGCGCAAGCAGTTCTGCGCTTGCAGCCGCCCCGTTCGCCCAGAGCTGGGCGAACGTTCCGAGAACGCCTGCGGCCCGTAAGGCCAAGAGTGTGCTCGTCTTCGGGGCGGAGCAGGACATCGTCGGCTTCAACTCCGCGATCTCGTCCGAGAACGCTTTCTGGGCCGTGGTCATGGGGAACACGCCGATCCTGCGTGGCGACTACATCATCGACAACAACGCCAACTACCACCTTGATCTGGCGTCGAGCGTGGTGGCGACGAAGAAGACGTTGACCATCAAGATTCGCCCCGATGCGAACTGGTGGTGGGGCGGCAAGAAGATGCCCGTGACGAACAAGGACTACGTCTACACGTGGCAGCAGATCATGAACCCGAACAACGACGTCGCGTCGCGGACCGGGTACGACCAGATCACCGGCTACAAGCTGACCGGGTCGAAGCAGATCACCTTCACCTGGAAGAAGCCGTTCGCCGACTATCAGGATCTGTTCGGCCTGATCTATCCGTCGGCCGCTCTCGTCGGCCAGGACTTCAACAAGTTCTGGTCCAACTGCGTCTGCGGTAGCGACGGCAAGCCGGTCTCCGACGGCCCCTTCTACATGTCGAACTACACGAAGGGCCAGGGCGTCACGCTGAAGGCGAACCCGACGTGGTACGGGGCGAAGCCGAAGCTGGCCGAGGTCGACTTCAAGATCATCACGGACACGAACTCCGAGATCCAGGCCATGCGCGGCGGCGAGGTCGACGCGATCGCTCCGTCGCCTCAGACGGCGCTCTCGCAGCTTCGCAACCAGCCGAACCTGGTGTACAGCGCGATCAACGCGTACTACCAGGAGCACGTTGACGTCCAGTACGGGCCGAAGGGCAACCCGCTCCTCAAGGCCCCGTGGTTCCGCCACGCGGTCATGATGGGGATGGACCGGAACTCGCTGATCACGGCGCTCTACAGCGACATCGCTCCGGGCCAGAAGCCTCTGAACAACCTGGAGTACGTCACCGGCGCGACGGCGATCCCGCACTTCGCCATCTGGAACTTCAGCCAGAAGAAGGCGAACGCGCTGCTCGCGGCGCACTGCACGGGAGGCCCGTCCAAGCCGACGGCGAACAACTCCGCCATCTGGACCTGCAACGGTGTCAAGGCCGAGCTGAAGTACGAGACGACGGCGGGCAACCAGCGCCGCGCCACGAGCACGGCCATCTTCACCCAGCAGCTGAAGTCGATCGGCATCCAGCTCGACGCGAACATCAAGCCGTCGACGACGGTGTTCGGGACGGACCTGCCGAATCACGACTACGACCTCGCCGAGTACGCGTGGGTCGGGTCGCCGGATCCGTCGGGCTTCGACGCGATCTGGGGTTGCGGCGGTGACTCGAACTACACGAGCTACTGCAACCGCAAGGTCACGGCGCTGTTCAACGCCGGCGACCAGGAGCTCGATCCCACGAAGCGGCTTGCCGACTACGAGGGTGCGGACAAGCTGATGGCCAACGACATCCCGGCCATCCCGCTCTACTCGCAGCCGAGCATCTTCGTGTACAAGAAGGGCATCACCGGCATGACGGCCGCCAACAACCCGACGAACGTCGGTCCCACCTGGAACATCGAGAAGTGGGCCTGGAGCTCGTAGGGAGTTGAGTCTGACGGCCATCTAGCCGACAGTTCTCGAAACGGACGGATCCGCGCCCGCCGCCAAAGGTGGGCGCGGATCCGCTTCCGCGTAAAGCCCGTACCATTAAGGACAGCCGTGCTCACCTACATCACGAGACGCATCCTCTACAGCATCCCGGTACTGATCCTCTCGACGTTCTTCTGCTTCCTGTTCGTCTCGTACGCCGGGAACCCCACGGGTCTGCTGCGCGCGAATCCGCGCTTCTCCCCGATCACCCTGCAGCACATCATCCACGAGCAGCACCTCGATCGACCGATCCTGGAGCGCTACTGGTTCTGGGTACAGGACGTCTTCACGCACAAGCTCGGCATCTCGCTGCAGACGTTCCAGCCGATCTGGCCCGACCTCGTGCGCACCGGCGGGCACACATTGCAGGTGATCGTCATCTCCGAGATCCTGGCGCTCATCCTCGGCGTCGCGGTCGGGATCTTCTCCGCCATCCGCCAGTACTCGTTCTTCGACTACACGTTCACGACGATCAGCTTCCTCGGCTTCGCGATGCCGACCTTCTGGCTGGCGCTGCTGCTCCAGATCGTCTTCGTCGACATCTACCTCAAGTGGAACGTCCGGATCTTCTACACGTCTGGTCTGAACAGCCCCGGGAAGGGGGCGTGGTCGGTCGACCGGCTGCAGCACATCGCGCTGCCGGTGATGACGCTCTGCATCATCAGCTTCGCGCTCTACAGCCGCTACATGCGCGCCTCGATGCTGGACGTGATCAACACGGATTACGTGCGCACGGCCCGCGCGAAGGGCATGTCGGAGTGGCACGTGATCATGCGGCACGTCTTCCGGAACGCGCTGATCCCGGTCGTCACGGTGGCAGCGCTCAACTTCGGCGCGCTCCTCGGCGGCGCCATCATCACCGAGACCGTCTTCAGCCTCGACGGGATCGGCTACTACTTCATCCAGAAGCTCACGAACCTCGACCTGTACGCGGTGATGGCGTACCTCCTCATCACGGCGGTCGCGATCATCCTCTTCAACCTGATCGCCGACATCCTGTACGGCTATCTCGACCCGCGCATCCGCTATGACTGAGCCGACGCCCGTCACCATCGGCGGCCGGCCCGTCGGCTCGGTCGAGCCCGGTCCGAGCGCGCCGGCGACGCCTCCCGGACTGTCGGATGCGACGGTCGAGGCCGGCCTCGAGATCCAGGTCCGGAGCCAGTGGGACTACGCGCGGAGCCGCTTCCTCCGCCACCGGCTCGCCATGGCCGGACTCATCGGACTGATCATCCTGTTCGGCGCGGGCATCTTCGCCAACTTCATCGCGCCCTACTCGTACGAGCAGCTCGACCTGAACAACATCCTCGCCGCGCCGACGCTCGCGGGGCACCACTTCTTCGGCACGGACGAGATCGGCCGTGACTACTTCAGCCGCGTCATCTGGGGCATCCGCACCTCCGAGGAGGTCGGCGTCTTCGTCGCCGTCCTGTCGACGTTCATCGGCCTGATCATCGGCGCGATCGCCGGCTTCTACGGCGGCTGGGGCGACAACCTCCTCATGCGCTTCACCGACCTCGTGCTCACGCTGCCGTTCCTCGCGATCCTGCTCACGGCGGCGGCGCTGCTCGGCCAGGGCAGCCAGTGGCGCGTGTCGATCATCCTCGCGCTCCTCTTCTGGACGGGAACCGCACGCGTGGTGCGCGGCATCTTCCTGTCGTTGCGCGAGAAGGAGTACGTCGAGGCCGCCAAGGCGGCGGGCGCAGGCGACGCGCGGATCATGTTCCGACACATCCTCCCGAACACGCTGGGGCCGGTCGTCGTGAGCATGACGCTCGCCGTGGCGACCGCGATCCTGATCGAGGCGGCGCTCTCGTTCCTCGGGTTCGGCATCAAGCCGCCCACGCCGTCGCTCGGCGTGCTCGTGGCCAGCGGGCAGACGAACCCGCAGCAGTGGTGGCTCACCATCTTCCCGGGCTTGACGATCGTCCTGATCGTGCTCTGCGTGAACTTCGTCGGTGACGGCCTGCGCGACGCGCTCGACCCGACCCAGCGGAGAGTCCGTGCCTGAGCCTGTCCTGTCGATCAAGAACCTGGCGGTCGAGTTCGGCACGGACGACGGAATCGTCCACGCCGTGGACGACATCACGTACGACGTCCTCCCCGGCGAGACGCTGGGCATCGTCGGCGAGTCCGGATCGGGCAAGAGCGTCAGCACGATGTCGATCCTCGGGCTGATCCCGGTGCCGCCGGGACGCATCGCAAGCGGCACCGCGATGTTCAAGGGGCGCGACCTGCTGACGCTGAACAAGAAGGAGCTGCAGCAGGTCCGCGGCGACGAGGTCGCCATGATCTTCCAGGACCCGATGACCTCGCTCAACCCGGTCCTGACGGTCGGGTTCCAGCTCGGCGAGGCGATCAAGACGCACTACCCGAAGGAGACGGACAACGCAGTCAAGGCGCGGGTGATCGAGCTGCTCGGGCTCGTCGGCGTCCCGAACCCGGAGGCGCGGTACGACCAGTACCCGCACGAGTTCTCCGGCGGCATGCGGCAGCGGGCGATGATCGCAATGTCGATTGCGAACTCGCCCTCGCTCCTGATCGCCGACGAGCCGACGACCGCGCTCGACGTGACCATCCAGGCGCAGGTGCTCGAGGTGATGAAGACCGTGCAGGCCGCGACGCACGCGGCCACGATCCTGATCACGCACGACCTCGGCATCGTCGCCGAGCTGTGCGACCGGGTGCTCGTCATGTACGGCGGACGGATCGTCGAAGAGGGCGACGTCCACACGATCTTCGCCTCGCCGCGCCACCCGTACACGATCGGACTGATGAACAGCCTGCCGAAGCTGACCGAGGACGAGGAGTGGCTGCAGCCGATCCCGGGTCAGCCGCCGAGCCTCATCAACCGGCCTTCCGGCTGCGCCTTCCATCCGCGCTGCTTCCTCTCGCAGGGCCGTGCGCCCTGCCGTGAGGAGGTGCCGGCGCTCGTGGCGATGGACGACGACGGTCACCAGGCGGCCTGCCACTTCGCCGACGAGCTGGTCAACGTGAAGTCGAAGTTCTCCCAGCCTGTCCCCGCGGGAGGCGCCGGATGAGCGCCGCCGAGGCGACGCCCTTCGAGGCGATCCACGAGCGCGCCGGTACGGGTTCCGAGATCTTGCGGCTCGAGGGTCTCGTCAAGCACTTCCCGATCCGCGCCGGTGTGATGAAGCGCACCGTCGGCGCCATCCATGCCGTCGACGGCGTCGACCTCTCGATCCAGGCCGGGCACACGATGGGCCTCGTCGGCGAGTCCGGCTGCGGCAAGACGACGCTCGCGCGGACGATCATCCGGCTGACGGATCCGACGGACGGGAAGATCATCTTCAACGGCCGCGACATCACGTGGCTCAAGCGGCGCCAGCTGCGGGACGTGCGTCGCGAGATGCAGATCGTCTTCCAGGATCCGTACGCGTCGCTGAACCCGCGCATGACCGTGCGCGACATCGTCGGCGAGCCGTTGCACATCCACGGCCAGCACAGGGGCCAGCAGGGACGGCAGCGCGTGGACGAGCTCCTGCGCACGGTGGGACTCTCGCCCGAGCACGCGAACCGGTTCCCGCACGAGTTCTCCGGGGGCCAGCGCCAGCGCATCGGCGTCGCCCGCGCGCTCGCGCTCAACCCGCAGCTGATCATCCTCGACGAGCCCGTGTCGGCGCTCGACGTGTCGATTCGCGCGCAGGTCGTCAACCTGCTCGAGTCGCTGCAGCGCGACTTCGGGCTGACGTACATCTTCGTCGCACACGACCTGTCCGTCGTCCGCCACGTCTCGGACCACGTCGCCGTCATGTACCTCGGCAAGGTGGTCGAGACCGGGACGAAGCATCAGATCTACGACTCGCCCGCGCACCCGTACACGCAGGCGCTCCTCTCGGCGGTGCCGATCGAGGAGCCGACGCAGCGCGGCAAGCGGAAGCGGATCGTGCTCGAGGGCGATGTGCCCAGCCCGGCCAATCCGCCGTCCGGCTGCCGGTTCCGCACCCGCTGCTGGAAGGCGCAGGAGATCTGCGCGACGGAGGAGCCGGCGCTGATCGACCGCGGCCAGGGGCATCCTTCCGCCTGCCACTTCGCCGAGGTGGTCAAGCCGCTCGATATCTCGGGTTAGGCCGGGGGCCTAACCCGACGGAACGGAACTCCGGACGGCCGAGAGCGCCGTCTCGGCCGTCCTCCGTGCTGTTCTTGTTTCGTACTCGGCGGATCGTGGTGCCGTTCGGCCGGTGGTGGCTGCGCCATCCCCGGCCGAATGAGGTCGGCCTCCGGCTAGAGCGGCTGCGCCTGCTCTAGCCTCCGTCCCTTGGTCGCTGTTGCTGGGCGAGGGTGGAGCGGATGATCAGGTCGCTCATCGGATTCTCGCCCGGGCTTTGCCGTGCTTTGCGATCAGCTTCCACTTGCGGGCCTCCTCCTTGCGGAGCAGGTGGTCGTGGCGGATCGCAATCGCGCGGAGCTCCTTCTGGAGCTTGCGCCAGCTGTTGAAGCGCTCTTCCGGAAGCGTGCCGTCGTCGACTGCCGCGAGCACGGCGCAGTCCGGCTCGCGGGTGTGGCTGCAGTCGCTGAAGCGGCAGTCGCCGGCGAGCTCCTCGACGTCGGCGAACGTCTCGTCGAGGCCGCCGCCGTCCCACAGCTGCAGCTCGCGCAGCCCGGGGGTGTCGATGACGACGCCGCCGCCCGGAAGCGCGATCAGCTCGCGGTGCGACGTCGTGTGCATGCCCTCGTCGTCGTCGGCGCGGGTCTCCTTCACGGCCATCTGCTCGTGGCCGACGAACCGGTTCACGAGCGTCGACTTCCCGACGCCCGACGAGCCGAGCAGCACCGCTGTCGTTCCCGGCTGGATGCGGACGCGCAGCGCGTCGCATCCCTGGCCGGTGATCGCGCTGACGACGTGGACGGGGACGCCGATCGCGACCGCCTCGACCTCGGCGACCATCTCCCACGGGTCCTCGAAGCGGTCGGCCTTCGTCAGGACGATCTCGGGCGCGGCGCCGCTCTCCCAGATCGTGACGAGGTAGCGCTCGATCCGGCGCGGCTCGAGATCCGGGCCGAGCGAGCTGACGATGAACGCGACGTCGACGTTGGCGGCGAGCGTCTGGAGGGCAACCGCGCGGCCGGCGGCGTTGCGGACGATCGCGGAGCGGCGCGGCAGCACGCTCCGGATCAGCCCGTCGCCGAGGCCGACCCAGTCGCCGACGGCGACGTCGAGGCTCTCGTGGACGAGGCGTCCAGGCAGGCGGGTGCGGACGACCTCGTCCGCCGTCTGCACGTCGTAGGCGGCGCGGTGCGCCGCGGTGACGCGTCCCGGCACGAGGCCGGGCTCCAGGTTGTCGGCGAGCTCGGCGTTCCAGCCGAGGTCGCCCAAGTCGTACTGAGGCAACGCAGGTTCTCCTTCGAGAAGTGAATACGGCAACACGGCGGCGCAACGGCCGCGTTCCCGAAGGAAGGTGCGCCGTCGCGCGGCTAGGTCGAAAAGACCGAGGAGGCGGCACGCACAGGCTTCATTTGTCCAACCTCCTCTCGCCGGGGACGGAATCTCTCCAAACAGGCTAGGGCCCCGGGATCCAACCGTCAAGCGGCGTGGCGCGGAGGGGGTACGCTTCCGGCGGGGTGTTGCGCCGGATCGTCCTGCTGTTCGTTGCCGTTCTCGCCGCGTGCTGGAGCGGCGGAGCGGCGGCTGCCGGGACGCAGCCCGTCCTCCCGGCGAACGCAATCCGCGCGCCGGACGTGAAGACGGACATGGACGAGAATCCGGCCAATCTCGGCAGCGCCGTGATCACCCATGCGTTCGGGCAGCTGCCCGTCTACATCGACGCCGCGAAGGAGCGGCTCCTCCCGTTCGACGTCTTCCGCACGTCGCAGCCGGGCATGAAGTCGGTGAGGCGGTACAGGATCACCACGCCGCGCACGGCGCTCATCCTCGACACGGCGATGGCGTCGTCGCTGACCGAGGCGCAGGCCCGCGAGGATGCGGGCCAGTTCCGGATCGCGGTCTCGATCGACGGCGCGGCCGTCGCGAACCCGTCCCGCTACTGGGTCTTCTACCGCAACAACGGGCCGTTGATCTGCCGCATCTACTTTCCCGGCGACCTCGGGACGCTGAACATGGGCGTGAACACGCTCTTCATCCGTCCGCTCGAGGCTGGGTCGCACACCATCCAGGTGGTCGTGCAGCGGCGCCTGACGGGCGCCGCGCCGGCGACACTCGTCACCGTCTACAAGCTGAACGTGCTCGCCCGTCGCCCGAACGCGCGCGAGCGCGCAACCGCCCCCGAGGAGGACGCGAACCCGGCCTCGCTCGGCAACAAGCCGCTCACGTTCCGGACGCCGAACCACTAGCCGTGCAGGCCCCTGCGCCTCCGAAAAAGGGGGGAGGGGGGCGCACCCTTCGCTAGGGGTAGGGATCGGGCGCGCCCCCTCCTGGTACGGCTGCCGGAATGGATATGTCCGCTGACCACTGCGGCGCAGTCAGCGGGTCCCGACAACCAATTGTCAACACTAACCACACGATCGGCCGTCCTACTATCCCCCGAACGGCTGACAGGGATCACCCAAAAGGGTGTCTTCACCGGAACAGAAATGGAGGATCGAACTCGTGTCCACGCTCACCGAGAAGCAGCTGGAGTTCCTGCAGAACCCTTTCGCCGGCGTCGTGACGACGCTGCGTCCCGACGGATCTCCCCACTCGACGATCGTGTGGGTCGACGCCGCGGACGGCGAGGTGTCGTTCAACACGGCGCTCGGGCGGGTGAAGCCGACGAACCTCGAGCACGATCCGCGCGTCGCGCTGCTCGTCCTCGATCCCGAGGATCAGTACCGGTGGCTGGGGGTCGACGGCCGCGCGACGCTGACCACCGACGGCGCCGACGACCAGATCGACCGCCTCGCGAAGAAGTACCTCGACAAGGACGAGTACCCGTTCCGGCAGCCCGACCAGACGCGCGTGACCGTGAAGATCGACCCGGTCCACGTCCAGTCGTACGGGTTGGATTAGCGCCGCGGGTCGCCCTCGACCAGCCCGTGCGGCTCGCCGTAGTCCGCCAGCAGGTCGAGGAACGGCACCGCGTCGAACGACTCCGGCCCGAGCACGCCGGCACCCTTCCAGGCACCGGCGTCGAGGAGCTCGAGCGCGACCACGGGGTTCAGCGCGGTCTGGAGCACGACCGCCTGATGGCCGTACTCGCGCATCGTCCGCTCGTTGTCGGCGGCGTGGTAGAGGTAGACCGCCTTCGCGCCGCCGTCGGCGCCGGTACCGGTCACGAGCGTGCCGGCGCACGTCGTCCCGTGCATCCGGTCGCCGAGCGTGGCGGGATCGGGGAGCGCGGCCGCCACGACGTCGCGCGGCGCGACTTCGGCGTCGCCCACG
>Ga0265338_10011190_pt1 | contig 10399 bp, 9 predicted proteins | sample 42126metaG_FD_193579 | JGI IMG/M metagenome (GOLD analysis project Ga0265338, IMG submission 193579) | Rhizosphere microbial communities from Carex aquatilis grown in University of Washington, Seatle, WA, United States - 4-21-26 metaG | ecosystem: Host-associated > Plants > Roots > Rhizosphere >... | reverse complement strand
TTCCACGAGCTGGATGATCTTTGCCGCGCTGGACTCCCCCGCGCTGCGGGTGACGCGCATTTCGACCAGGCCGTCCATGCAGATGAAACCGGCCAGCACCTCCTGGCCGGGTCCCACGCTTCGCGGCATCGGTTCTCCCGTCAGCGCGGAGGTGTCCATGAAGCTGCTGCCCGAGATGACGCGGCCGTCCAGCGGCACACGTTCACCGGGCCGCACGACGATCTCGGAGTCCACCTGAACTTCCTCCGGCCGGACGTCGAAGAGCTCCCCGTTCCTCCGCACGCGCGCTGAATCCGGCCGCAGGCCAAGGAGCTTCCTGATGGATCTCCGGCTGCGGTCCACGGACAGGTGCTCCAGAATCTCTCCCACCTTGAAGAAGATCATCACCGCAACAGCTTCGGACGGCAGGCGGATTGCAAAGGCGCCGCCCGTCGCCACGGTCATGAGGAAGTTCTCGTCGAATACCCGTCCCCTGAAAATCCCGCGCGCGGCGGCGGCCAGCACGTTCCACCCGGCCAGCAGATACGCCGCGCCGAAGACCACGTACTCCAGCCAGGGCCACGCAGAGGCGTGGATCCTGCCGCCGGTAATGATTCCGAAAACGAGCAGGGCGGTGCCGACTCCCAGCACCACGAGATCCGCGCGCACGCTTGATTTGCTCATGTCATTCCGCCAGGTGGGTCCGTATGGATTGAAGGACCGCGCTCACATGGTGATCGCTCAGGGAGTAATAGACGACCTTGCCTTCCCGGCGATGGCTGACCAGCCGCGCGCTTTTCAGCACGGCAAGCTGGTGGCTCACCGCGGAGAGGCTCATGCCGAAGGCTTCGCTGAGGTCCCCGACGCACAGCTCACCTGCCAGAAGCGCGTGCAGTATCCGGAGCCTTGTCGAGTCTCCGAGGATCTTGAAAAAGACCTCCATGTCCTCCAGCTCGTCAGGACCGGGGATCCTTGCCCTGCCCGCGATCACTGCCTCGGGATGGATGGCGCGCGTTCCCGTGCCTGTAACCATAAAATCCCCATCACTTGAACGGTTGTTCAAATGAGAAAGTAGCGCGGGGACGGAAAAGTGTCAAGCGGATGGGAGACCGAGCTCGCGGCTTTCGGAAGCGTTCAGCCAGGTCGCTGCAGAAGAAGGACGACGAAGCACATGATCATCATTGCCATGCCAATCGGCAGCCCGACCTTTGCCCACTCCCTGCTGTCGATCTTGAGCTTTCCGGCCGCTATGATGTTGGGAATGTTGCCGGGCACGAGCATTCCTCCGGCAATGAGCAGGCCAAGCAAAGCAGCCACGATCTGTCGCATCTGCATCGAGGCGACGATTTCCGCGGCGGTCAGCGTGGCGTTGTCCAGCACGGCGGAGGTGATGTTCACCCAGAACAAGGCAAGATAGGATACAGAACCGACAACGCGGTCGATGAAGGGCGTGAATCCGGTTCCAAGAAAAATGAGGCCCACCACGAAGATATAGACCTTGATGGTCCGCACGATTGCAGATCGGAAGGTCTCACGCTCCTCCCGTGGCACCGGGCTTTCGAGGGTCCCGGGCTTCCCGACCACGATGATGCCGGCCAGGCTGAGCAAGGCAATAGCCGGTATCACGTACATCCAGAGGATTCTCAGCAGGAACCATGTATCCGCGTGGTAAGGCTCACCCGCGAGCTTGGTCACTGCGACGGCTGCGAGCGGCTCTCCAAACGGCGTCAGCGCGGCGCCGAGACCGATGGAAAAACAGGCAAGCACCACAACGCGCGTCTCGGTCTTCTGATCAAGCTTCAGACGGCTGACCGCCTCGACCATGATCAGGGAGGCGATAATCGCGGTGATGAAACTTGAAAGAAGGCCGACCAGGGCAATGAGCACACAGACAAGGGCCCTTGGACCTGCCCGCGTGCGAAGCCTCAACATCCCCTGCTCAAAGGGCACCTGAAAGAAGTGAAACAGCAGGCTTGCTCCGAGAACGGCGGCCGTGATCTTGATCGGTCCCCGAAGAGCTTCCACTAAAAGCGGGAAGCTCCATTGAAAGGTCACCGTCACTGCGGCTACGCCCATGACGAAGAGAAATACCTCGAGGTTGTCTCCCACTTTCTTCACGAACAGGGGCAGAAGTATGACGATGACCGCAATGATCACCAGTGCAATCGCTGTCATGAGGCGGGAACCTGCGGAAACGGTGGTGCCGTGCCTCTCTGCTCGGCGACCACCAGGTAACAGCAGAGCATTCTTGTCAGCATCGTCTCCTCCCTGAATATGATCCTGCACCAAAACGCTGACGCGGCGGCAGAGCCCGGCCAGCGTGCCAATTCTGATAGCAGTACATATTGCAATTGGTATGCCAACCAGGGGTCAAGGGGAAAATGCCAGGATCCCATGGGAAAAACGGAAGAACTGGAGCAGCGCGATCTGCTATTCCTACATATATGTAGGAAACATGATATTTGCCTACATTGATGTATGAACAATCCTTTTGTCCTGATTGACCGCTTCCCCTGAAAGGATTGCCTGTTTGTACTCGGTTACAGCCTGCTTGCAGCTCGCTGATATACCCATCGCATCTGCGCCGCGCAATTGGTCCAGTTCTTGCTTGCAATGGGGGGAGCTGCCGGGGCAGGCGGCCCCTGGCGACGACGCATCCGCCACGGTCGAGCACGCGCAGGCGCGAGGAGATGATACGATGCACTTCGAGTCCGACGAACAAACCGGGCCTGACACTCATCTCGCCTTGCGATTCCGCCCGGTGACGTCGGAAACAATGAATGACTTCACCCTCTTCAGGAGCCAGCATCCGCCGTTCGCGAACTGCTCCTGCATGCGGTGGAGAATGCGGAACGCAGAGTTCACGCGCAGCACGAAAAAAGCCCGCGCACGTGCTTTCGACGCACTCGTGGAAAAGGACATACCCGTGGGAATTCTCGCCTATCTCGATGATTTGCCTGTCGGCTGGTGCTCCATTGCGCCGCACGAGACGTTCCATGGGCTCAAAGGCAGCAGGACAATTGAAGCGCGGACGTGGTCGGTAACGTGCTTCTGGGTCGATCCACGTTATCGAAGGAAGGGCATCCCGGCGCGTCTCCTGATGGCGGCAGTGGAATACGCGAGATCTGGCGGCGCAAAAATCATTGAAGGATACCCTGTCGAGCCAGGGAAGAACTCGCACTGCTCCATGGGCTTCCTTTCGACATTTCGGAGGGCAGGTTTTCGCGATTTTGCCTCATCGGGCAGAAAGCGGCATGTCATGCGCAACGTCGTGGGATAGGATCAGGCATCCACACATTTATGTAGTTATCAGTAGATCAGGCTACATAATTGTATCTTTTTCCAGTCTTGGTATTAGACGAATCAGCGAAAAGACCCAGAAAAGCCGCCCATAACTCATGTTCATACGACTGGCACAATTCTTGCTTGGTATCCGCCATTCACCGCTGAGGCGGAACGAAAACGCAGGGAGGTCATGTGTTGCGAAAGAGAAAGCTGCGGTGGCTGGTGACGCCCGTCATCGCGATGGTCCTCATGTTCACCGTGAACGGCATTGTCGCGGCCCAGACGGCCGGGCCGACGACGGACGACCTGGCGACATCCACGAACATCATGTGGACCCTCATCACGGGTTTCCTGGTCTTTTTCATGCAGGCAGGATTCGCCCTCGTGGAAACAGGTTTCACCAGGTCCAAGAACGCTGCCCATACGATGATGATGAACATGATGGTGTTCTGCATCGGGGCCCTCGGATACTGGCTGGTGGGCTTTGCTTTCCAGTTCGGCGGCGTGAACTTTACATTTCCCGCATTAGGAAAGCTTGCGGCGAACTCCTTTGCACCAGGTACGCTGGGTGACTTGACGGGGCACCTGGACAAGTGGCTGATCCGCTTCGGTCAGACCGGCATCCTTGGCGGTGACGGGTTCATGCTCACGCGCGGGGTCAGGGACATCAGCGGAATACTGGCCTTCTTCCTGTTCCAGATGGTGTTCATGGACACCGCGGCAACCATCCCTACGGGGGCAATGGCGGAGCGGCTGAAGTTCACCGGCTTCGTCCTGATGGGCTTCTGGGTGAGCATGGTTGTATACCCGCTGGTCGGCGGCTGGGTCTGGGGCGGCGGCTGGCTGGCCAACCTCGGCAGAACGGCCGGGCTGGGAAACGGGGCGGTGGACTTTGCCGGATCAGGAGTCGTCCATATGATCGGAGGAGCCGTGGCCCTTGCCGGGGCGCTCGTAATCGGTCCCCGCATAGGCCGGTTCAACGCGGATGGAAGCCCGAACGCGATGCCTGGCCACAATATTCCCATGGGAGTGCTCGGGGCAATCATCCTGTTCTTCGGATGGTTCGGCTTCAATCCGGGCTCCTCACTCGCGTTTGTCGGCACGGGGCGCAATCTGGCAGCGAACGCGGCAGTCAACACCTTGCTCGCGGGCGGAGCGGGCGGAGTGGCGGCCATGCTGTACATGTGGTGGTTCGGACCCACGAAGAAGCCTGACCCAGGTCTTTCAGTGAACGGTATACTCGCGGGGCTTGTGGCTATTACCTCCCCGTGCGCGTTCGTGAACAGCGTGGGGGCGGTTGCAATCGGGCTGATTGCCGGCGTCATCGTCTGCTTCGCAGTGTTCCTCCTCGAGAAGCTGCATATTGATGACCCTGTGGGGGCCGTTCCTGTGCACTTCTTCAACGGGATCTGGGGACTGATCTCCGTGGGCATATTCGCCGACGGCGCGGCAAGCTCGGCAGGGTGGAACGGCGTGGACGGCCCCGTAACGGGCCTGCTCTTCGGGGGCAAGACGCAGATTGTTGCGCAGCTCGCGGAGGTCGCCTCGATCTTCGTCGTTGTGGGGGGACTTTCGTTCCTCTTCTTCAAGCTCCTGGCTGCCCTGAAGCTCTTGCGCAGCGAGCCAGAGCATGAGCTAATGGGCCTGGACATGCCGGAAATGGGAGCACAGGGCTACTCAACGGTGGACGTGCATATGCATGGCAGCGCTCTCCCCAGGCAGTCTCCCAGAATCGGCCCTGCGAGCGGTCGGTGAGCGGGAAGGCAAGGAAAGGAGACGAGCGATGACCAAGAAAATAGAAGCGATTATACGCGAAGAAGCGTTGGATCCGGTAAAGGATGCCTTGCATGCGATCGGCATTGTAGGCATGAACATATTCGAGATCCGCGGGCACGGACGCCAGGGGGGCATCCCGCTCTCGTGGCGCGGCACGTCCTACAGCATGGATCTCATCCCCAAGATTCAGCTCAACATCATCCTGAGCGACAACAACGTGGACAAAGCCATAGAGGCGATCACGAAGGCAGCTCACACGGGCAAGGAAGGTGACGGGATCATCTTCGTCTACCCCGTGGAAGATGTAGTGCGAATCCGAACGGAAGAGCGGGGGCATGCCGCGATCATGTACCCCGACGACATCGATACGAGGTCAGGAAAGAAAAAATAGCAGGAATTTCCCTCAGCCGAAAAGTGATTGTGCGGCGGATGGGCCTTCCCGGCCGACCATCCGCCGCTTTTTTTGTCGGGGCCTCAGCGCGCCCGGCCGCCGACGGCGCGCGCCGCGTGGTCAGCGATGCATCCGGCCGCGAAACAGGGAAGCAAGAATGCCGACGCCGCATAGCCCTGCGAAGATGAAGAATCCCGCGCGAAAAGCGCCGAGAAACGCGGCGTAGCGCTCAGGGGTTATTTCCACCTGGCCCACGTACAGCGCAATGACCAGGGCCGCGATGCCCATGCTCAGCATCTGCCCGATAAGGCGCATGGCGCCCGTTGTGGCCGAGGCCACCGCATAGTGCTTCCTTTCCACGGAGCCCATGATGGCGCTGGTGTTGGGGGAAGAGAAAAGACCGAAGCCCAGGCCGCACAGCAGGAGGATTGCGATGATGTGGGCAAGGCTCGACTCGCTGCGCAGGAACGCGGTGAGCAGAAGGCCCGCCGCGCTCATGGCCATTCCCACGGAGGCCACGATTCGCGGCTCCACCCGGTCGGAGAGACGCCCGGCCAGAGGGGAAAACACGGCCATCATCACCGGCTGGGAGAGCATGATAAGCCCCGCGGAGCGCGGAGAGTACCCCTTGATGTACTGGAGGAACAGGCTCAGCAGGAATGAAAGGGCAAATGTCGCCGCGTAGTTGATGAGGGCGGAGAGGTTGGAAAGGGCGAAGACCGAGCTGCGCCGAAACAGGCTGACGTCCAGCACAGGAGAGGCGACCCGGCTTTCCCGCAAGATGAAGGCGGCAAGGAACACCGCGCCGCAGATGATCAGCCACAATCCGGTCACCGCCGGCAGCAGCCGGAAGCCGTACATCACGGCGAACAGCGTGCACGCGTAGAAAAGGGAGCCCACCACGTCCATTTTCTGGCCGCGCGCCTCCGCCCACTCGCCTCTCACCTTCCAGAGGGCAAGGGCTGTCGCGAAAAGGCCGAAAATCATCGTCAGCAGGAAAATGCTCCGCCAGCCAAGGAGCTGGGTGAGCACGCCGCCAATGAACGGGCCGAGTGCGCCGCCCGCGTACACGGAAGCCACGGTGATGCCCAGGGCGCGCCCTCTCTGCTCAGGCGGATAGACCGAGGTGACGATGGCCAGCGAGGTGCCGAACATCATGGCATCGGTAAATCCCTGCAGGGCGCGAAGGGCAATCAGCATGGCCCCCGAGGATGCAAGCGCGCAGAGGAGGGACACCACCGCGTAGCTGGCCATGCCTGCAAGAAAGACCCTTTTCCGGCCGTGGATGTCCGCCACTCTCCCTATGGGAACGAGGAACATGGCCGCTGCCAGAAGGTAGGCAGTGCTGATCCAGCTCAGGGTGACGGCGTCTGCCGAGAACTCTTTGCCGATCGAGGGAATTGCGATATTGATCGAAGAGGCCATGAACGGCGTGAGAAAGGAGGCCGTGGAAGCCACGAAAAGAACCACCCGCTTGTCGACCGAACCGTCCTGCTGATGCATGCAATTTTTCCGGGCCCTCACTATATGCGGAATCCGCCGCTGTGCCTATAATCGACGGCAAGGCCGGCCACGGTATCCCGTGGCGTTTGGGGACATCCATGCAGAATGAAGAACTGAAAGCGCTGTGGGAAAGGTACTGCTGCAGGCTCCTTGCGTTCATCCGCGGGCGGATCCCGGATGAGTCGGAGGCGGAAGATATCCTTCAGGAGGTCTTCCTCCGGATCCACCGCAGCCTGTGCTGCCAGGAATGGAACAAGCCGGAAGGGTGGATCTACCAGATCACGCGCAACCTGATCATCGACCATTACCGCGGCCGAAGAGACACGGTGGAAGCGGATGAAACCCTGCCGGCGCGTGAAGAGGGCGGCCCGGAGGATGACCCTGTGACCCGCCTGGCATTCTCTCTCCGGGAAACGATAGAGGCGCTGCCCGAGCTGTACCGCCAGGCCCTGGTGCTGACCGAGTACGAGGGGCTCAGCCAGAAGGAGCTCGCCTCCCGGGCGGGAATATCGCTCTCCGGGGCCAAGTCCCGCGTGCAGCGCGCCCGGGAGAAGCTGCGCGATCTTCTCCTGACCTGCTGCCATTTCGAGCTGGACCGGAAAGGAAAGATCATCGACTACTACGCACGCTGCTGCTGCTGTGCCGCGGCTGCCCAACCGCACCCGCAATAAACTCCCGGAAAAAACTTCCCGCCCTTTTGCGTCTTTTTCTCCTGCCCCCCGTCTACAAGAGTGAAGCGACACCCGGGTCGCAAGGAGGAAAAGATGCGTCAGGATTTCATGATGCAGATGTTTACACCCATTCTCTGGCGGGAGGAGCGGGATGAACGATTCCAGGGGGAACTCCGTCCCCTGAGCTTCGCGAAACTGCGAAGGCTCATCTCCGCCGGGCCCTGTGAGAGACCTTGCTGCGGGCTGGCGGAATGACCATGGACTTCATCTTCAACCTGGTCCAGGTGTCGGTGAAGCAGGTGCTGCTCTCTCTCCTGCACAACTGGCCCTATCTTGCAGCCAGCATCCTGATCGCGGCGCTGATGCAGGTCTTCGTCGACGTAAAAAAGGTGTCTGCCTTCCTGGGCCGGCACCGGCAGGCAGGGGTGATTGCAGCCACGACCGCCGCGGTTGCCACCCCGCTTTGCTCGTGCGGCACCACCGCGGTCGTGCTGGGCATGATGGCCAGCACGATGCCGTGGGCGCCGATCATTGCCTTCATGGTGGCCTCTCCGCTGAGCTCGCCAGAAGGCATGGTCTACACAGCCGGTCTCTTCGGCTGGCCCTTCGCGTTGGCCTCCTTCATCTCTTCGATTCTTCTGGGGCTCTCGGGAGGCTGGCTTGCTGCGTCATTCGAACGGCGCGGCTGGCTTGCCCACCAGGCGCGCTTCCAGGCCGGGCCTGCGACGGTGAGCGCGTGCGCGTGCGGAAGCCTGCCTGCCGCCCCGCCGGTCCCGGCACCCGCCTGTGCGTGCAGCCAACGGTCCTTCCCTGTCAGGGAGATCCCGGTTCGCGGAGCTGCCGTGCTCCAGCTTTCAGCATGCTGCGCGGACGGCGTGCCGATTCACGCCGGAACCAGGCATCCGGGAACAACGATCAGCGCGGTTCCGCGCCGGTCCGCGACCGAAGCCCTGCAAAACGTCCGGGCCCGCGTATCCGGCCTTCCGAAAGAGGTATGGACCGTGAGCAGGCGTATCCTTCCGATGTTCCTCGGGTTTGCCTTCATCGGCTTCCTGTTGAACGGGCTCGTGCCTGCCGCATGGGTCAGTGCGCTGTTCGGCAGGGGCCACGTCTACAGCGTTCCCCTTGCAGCAACGCTGGGCCTGCCTTTGTACGTCAACTCCGAGGCATCCCTGCCGATGATCCGCGCCCTGCTGGATTCCGGAATGAGCCAGGGGGCTGTCATGGCTTTTCTCATTGCCGGGTCGGGCACATCGATGGGAGCGATCGCCGGTGCCTTGACCATAGCCCGCTGGCGGGTGGTCGGGCTGGTGGTCGGCGTTCTCTGGATCGGGGCCATGTGCGCGGGCTTCGCCTATGATTCTCTCCTCCTGCTTGCGCGGTGACCGGCCACGGTATTGCGTGGCATTTTCGAATGCCCCGTGATATGCTGGCTGGCATCGCACGCATTACTGACAGAGTGGCACGGCTCGTTTCCGTTCAGAGGATCTGGAGCCGCGCGCCCCACAACGCATTCACCGATCTCGTCCGCTTCAAAGACCGGTGGTACTGCGTGCTGCGTGAATCGAAGAACCACGTGGGGGACATCGGACGCGTGCGTGTCATCACCTCCGCGGATGGCACGAACTGGACTTCTGCTGCTCTCTTCACCGAAAGAGGCGTGGACCTGCGGGACCCCAAGCTGTCCGTCGCGCCGGGCCGCCGGCTCATGCTTCTCATGGGAGGATCCTGCTACGCGGAGGGGAAATACACCGGCAGGCAGCCGAGGGTGTCCTTTTCAAAGGACGGCCGCGCCTGGAGCAGACCGCAGAGCATTCTCTCTGAGGGATACTGGCTCTGGAGAGTCACCTGGCAGGGCAGACAGGCATATGGCGTCACCTACCGGATCATTGACAAGGACACATGGACGGTCACGCTGGTGACGAGCAGCGACGGCCTTTTGTACAGCGAGGTATGCCGCCTGCGTGTCCCGGGCAAGCCGAACGAGGCAACCGTGCGTTTCCGGCACAGCGGTGAGGCAGTCGCGCTCGTCCGGCGGGAAGCGGGCGGCATGAGCGCCTGGATCGGATCGAGCCGGCCCCCGTATACCGCCTGGCAGTGGAAAGCGGCGCGGCACCGGGTGGGGGGTCCGAATTTTCTTGTTCTGCCGAGCGCTCACATGTGGGCCGCGGGCCGCGGCTGGCTTCCGGAAGGCGCGCGCACCCTCGTGGCCCGCATGGACCACCGGGGTTATATGCCGGAGCTCGAGCTGCCCAGCGCCGGTGACTGCAGCTATCCGGGACTTGTCTGGCATCGCGGCCGCCTGTGGGTAAGCTACTACTCGTCCCACGAAGGGAAGACGAGCATCTACCTGGCGCGAATACGATTGAGCGAGGAGGAACGGTGAAAGCACTTGTGGTGTGGGGAGGATGGGAAGGACACGAACCAAAGCAGTGTACCGAGGTCTTTGTTCCGTGGCTCCGACAGAAAGGATTCGAGGTAACGGTTTCGGACTCCCTCGACTCGTATCTCGATCAGACCTTGATGAGCTCACTGCAGCTCGTGGTGCCCGTCTGGACAATGGGCACCATCACAAAGGACCAGGAAAAGGGCCTGCTGAAAGCGGTGGAAGGCGGCGTGGGCATTGCGGGCTGGCACGGCGGCATGGGTGACTCCTTCCGCGCCAGCACGGACTACCAGTACATGGTGGGCGGGCAGTGGGTCGCGCACCCGGGCGGAGTCATACCGTACCGCGTGAACATTCTCGATCGCGCGGACCCGATCACCCGGGGCATTGCCGATTTCAACATGCTCT
>Ga0265338_10011189_pt1 | contig 10399 bp, 27 predicted proteins | sample 42126metaG_FD_193579 | JGI IMG/M metagenome (GOLD analysis project Ga0265338, IMG submission 193579) | Rhizosphere microbial communities from Carex aquatilis grown in University of Washington, Seatle, WA, United States - 4-21-26 metaG | ecosystem: Host-associated > Plants > Roots > Rhizosphere... | reverse complement strand
GCGCCTCATCCCACTCAGAAGTGTTGCCGTAGTATTAGAGCAACGTGGGAAAGTTATCAGCCGTCGCCGTCGCCGTAGCCGTAGCCGTAGCCGTAGCCGTCGCCGTCGCCGGAGCCGTCGCCGTCGCCGTAGCCGGAGCCGTCGCCGTCGCCGGAGCCGGAGCCGGAGCCGGAGCCGGAGCCGTAGCCGTCGCTGTAGCCGTAGCCGCTATTTACGCCCGCCATTCTGCGACCGCCTGAATGGATGCACGCCCTGCATCGGTGCAATGAGCAATTTCAAAACCTTGCGGGCTAACAATTTCAGTTTTAGGAACTGGAGCGCCGAACTTATTGTCACCCGCCTTAGGTCCGTAGACAGCTACTTCGGAAAGACTTCCGCCATACCAACGCCAAAGTCTGCGCGACTGAGTTAGCGTGAGCGTATCTCCTTTGCGCGATTCCAAATAACCAGCATGAACGCCAGCGGTGTGAGACCTCACAATTACGAATGGTTTCTCTTGCTTCATTTTTTGTTTTTTATTTTTCGTTTTCATCTTCACTTCTCCTTCGTTTGAGCTGGCTTATGCCACCCCTTCTCTTTCATGATCCTCTCGCAGTCTTGTTTGATCTCGACTTGTTCGACTCGCTCGATGACTTGCGGGCTTGGAACGGCTGCGGGTTCGCGTTTAGGTTCACAAAAATGCGCATCGATTCCAGCGCCCACGATGATAGTGATTAGCATCGCAAGCAACAGAGCGGGCCAGTGTTCTATTGTTATTCTCGGATTGGACTTCTTTCTCATCCGCTTCAACTGACAAGGATGAAATCGCGCACTCTTGTCTTCGACTAGTTTCTTTGACTCGACCAAGATACCGGCGCTACTCACGTCCGTAACCGTGCCGACCATGTTGTGGTAGGTCTGGTTTGATGATCTCGTTTTGACTCGATCGCCTTTCTTAAATTTCATTTCTTCTCCCTCTCTTTATCCGGTTGCATCAGTCCCCTAACTAAAGCATCGAACGTGTAAGAGTCGCGACTAGGTCCGATAGGTCCAACAATGCAGCTTCGATAAAGCTCTTGATCCCAAGCGCGACCGATGTCGCCGAGCGTAAAGCGTGTTTTCTCTTTGAGTTTCCTAATCTTCTTTTTCATTTTAGCACCATTCTTCGATAGAAAGGGTACGCAAAGGCTTTATTCGCAAACTCAGCTACCCATAGCCCTAGTCCAAACAAGCTCACCTTGGTTGCCCAACTATTGTCATGCCAAGTTGCGCTGACATTCACGAGACTCCAAGAAACCATCAGCAGCTCAAGACGAGCCGCTTTTAAAAATGCCAACATTCTTCCTCCCCGCGTATTACTGTCCCGTGTACGGACTCACTGTGGTCTGAGTCGTAACAATGTGGTCCCACTCTTTCTTAAGGTGATTTTGTGCATTGCAACTGGGACATACGATCGGGTCAGCGTCGTTCCCAAATACCATCGTGTTATTGCTACAAGAGTTACAAACGTAACCACGTTGACGAAAACTGAACTTACCATTTCTTTGCTTTTCCATTTTAGATCTCCTTTTGTTTGTTGGTTAAAATTCTTCAATTGAATCTTCTAGGCGACTTCGGTTGTAGAGCATGACTGCGTGTTCTAACTCGTGCTTTCCAGCAAGTTGAATTACGCCTTGTGCGTCGTAATACAGATCCCTGTCTGGATCGTATTCGTGCCCGTAAAGAATCGCCCAGCGCTCGCGGTAGTAGCGTCTCTTCTTTGGTCCGTGGAATCTGTGGGTGAGGTGACCTGGAGTAAATCCAACTTGTCCGTGAGTGACTCGCATGGCTCGATCCTGCCACTCGTAACAACGTCGAAAGAAACTCTTCGACATCTTGCCGTGAATAGTGTCCTTGATCTCGCCAATCATCCCGAAAGCCTGATGATGATCAGCAGAACCAAGAATTGCGAAGTCGATTAAACCTCCGCTTTGTTCCCAGAAGGCGCGGGTGCAAGCCCACGCAAATCCTGAGTGTGCATATTCATACGGCTCCTTACTCCACTTTTGTTTAGGGACGCCCCTTTGATGCTGAAACCCAAAACTCTTGAAAAGCTGAATTCCTTGACCGTGGAAGCCGGTGTCGAGGCAAGTCTGCCAAGGCTGAACGACTTGGAAGTGTTGGAGCTGCTGAATCGTCTCCCGAGCCCAGTTTGGATCATCGAAGAAAACGTCGCAATCGACCCACGCCATGTATTTCCAATCGCGAGGAAGCAGGTGCTTTACCCCTAGATTAATCATGTTCTCTTTGATCCAAATTTCGCTCTTCGTCCTAAGCTGGAGATGATCTAAGTCTCGTGAATTTGTAATTTCGTGCATACGATCTCCATACGCCGCTTCGACGATATGAAGTCTAACGCCAGGAGTCGCGAGCATTGCTTTCTCCCATTCTCGAAACAACCTATACCGAGAGTGATACCTCGCATAATTAGAGATCACACCTATGACGTGAAGAGTGTTGTCTGTGTTAAGAGACGGGTTGTGAATGTGGTTAACTAAATGATTGTGCATCTATCTTTTTCCTCTTTCTAGTTCTGCGAGCTTAACTTTTAGACGTACTACTTCAGCCTCTTTCTCTTTCGCCTCGCGCATCACGTGCTTCAGGTCATCCATTCGGCACCATGAGCTTCTCAGCCTTTCTCCAAGCGGGTGGCGCTATCGTGCATTCAGCGATGGGCTTAACGAGCACAGCGGGCTTCTTGGCCTTGCTCTTTGGGTCGGATAGCTGAATCACAACCCCACGCCAGTAGTCGTTACCGCCAACGGCACTGGTCTTTCGTTCCACCTCTACGACGGCCCCAAGCCATTTGCTTTTAGGGATTCTACTCAGTCTTCGCATTCTTCTGTCTCCTCTGCATGGGTAGTCACCCATTCAACGGGTATAATTGTTTCGTCTAGTCTCGGTCTGCGATAATCGCCCTTCCAGATCTCAAGAGGCCCAGGCCCGTAGAACCTCCAGAGCTTCCGAATGATGGGCCACCTAGCGCTCTCAAAACCCTTGGCTTCGATAAACATCTCCTGCTTGGTCTCGCTGGTACACCGAACCATGAAGTCTGCAATGTAGGCGATTTTAGAGAGCGTGAGGGCTATTCGATGCTCGTGCTTCAGGTGTTCGATCTCCCCGGCCTGTTCACGAATCCAGACGAGGTCACAGACAGCGCGCTCGAGTTGACTCCGATGAGAGTACCCGTAGCGGCAGAGAGACGTAACGCGCTTATTCCCATATTTGTTCCTCATGCTTGGCCCCACGCTTGCATAGTTACTTCGCTTGTATCCCTTGAGGGTTTAACCGTTTGTCGGATTCTTCTTTCCAGATGTTTCTATATTTTTTTTGCTTCTCATCAGGCAGCATCTTAATCAAGCTCAAAGCTTCAGCTCTTTTATTTTCTTTTGCCAACCCTCTCAACAGATCCTCTAGACTAATTCCATCCCAGTCTTTTACTTCTTCAATCACAGTTGTTTCCTTTCAGACAAAAAAAGCCGCAATCCCCTACCTAAGACTTTTCGTCTTTTGGGCTTGGTACTACATTCCTAGGCTATTGATCCCCTTCCTGGGCTTGACTGAATCAAGGAGTCTTTTATGAGTCCTTAACTCAGTAAATCCCAAGAACTAAGAAAAGCGCGGCTAACTCTTTTCAGGGCCTTCGATCTCTAGTCTTGGTACAACTTCAACTACTTGCTCCCACGAGAAGCTGCCCGGGTGTGGTTCCCCCTGTCTAAGACTTTTGGCTTCATGCCGTCCTAGACTCCCTATCCGCCCCATTAGTCTCTTGTCTAACCAGGCTTGGCTTATCACTCCTCAGAAATGCATGCGGGTATTGGGTTAATTCAGGCCCCGCGTGGCCTAGCAGCGCATCTCTACGCCCTGACTTCTTTCGACCTGGGTTAACGAGTTGAGGTCGAGCGTCCTCGTCTATTGCTATTTGAACCGTGGATAATGCGATGGGATTGTAAAGTCAACTACGGAAGGAGTCAAAACTTAGCGGCAGATAGGGGATTTGAACCCCCGGCGCTCGACATCTTGGACTTACACCCCTCCCCAGCGTCTTGCTGGGCAATAAAATCAGCGGCGGGCCGGAGATTGATCGCTCTCGTTCCGCTATAGTTTCGTCCTTTCACGCATCTTTCGACCGATCAGAACTGGGCCACCCGCCACCGTCCCTTTCGGAACTAACGAAACCTCCTAAGTTGCTCGATATGTTCATTCAGGCTTTTCACCTTCTCCTGAAGATCCTCTATGATTTTGCACTTCAGCTTCTCAGGGTATTTTTCAAGCAACTCAATTCGGATGCCGTGAGCCCAAGAGTAATGCGTGTATTCCTCAGTAATCTCGCGAATCAGCGATTCTTTAAAATGGTCGCGCAGGTAGTTGTGGTAATTTGTGTGCGCGTCAGTTGAAGCATGATTAGCTACGTCGGTGTAAATGGTGCTTAGAACATCTTCAGCGGCATACTTGAGCTTGGCCTTAAACTTCTCTATGAGTTCGGCCTGAGCCTCGTTAAACTTTTGCTCAATATCTTCAGTCATTCTTCACCCCCTCGGTTTCGCCGGAGGCGCGGGCGATCAAGTCAATCGCTTCATCACAACATTGAAAGTAACTCTCTTCGTCCTTCCAAACGCTAATGCGTTTCAGCAGCTCAAGCATCTCAGACGCCGCTGCGATCAGGGGGTCTGAATTGATCACATTAATCATGCGCTCAGCGTTCACGGATTGACCGAGATCAGGATAATAAGAATCGTTAAGTGCTTCTTGTACGAGTTGCTTTCCAATACTCATATGCCTCCCAAATCCTCTCTCGGCTCCGTTCGCCATCTCTCCAACTCAAGCGCGACGTATTCCGCCCAAATCATGATGCGGCCTCGACTTGATCCACGACTGGATCATTGAAAATCTGGACCAACACGACTCCGTGAATTTTTAGAAATTTGCAGATTCGAGAAGCTACGTCCGCACGAACAATAATTCGACCGTCTTCGATTTTTGAAATGTTCGCCTGACCCTGGCCAACCGCTTTAGCGAGGTCAATTTGCGTGAGTAACTTCTCTTTACGCTTGGAATGCACCAATGCGCCGAATCGCTTAGCAGCTTCGAAATCTCTGTTTGCTTCAAATCTCATGGAGACACCGAAGCCTCAGGCGATTTAGTTTTCGGAGCGGGCTTTTGTTTCCGAAGCAGCCCTTCGGCTTCAATCATCTCGATCAATTTATTTTTTTGCGCATCACACGCCGCATCCCACGCCGCATCCCACGCCGCATCCCCGCCGCATCCCACGCCGCAGCCCTCGCCGCAGCCCTCGCCGCATCCATCGCCGCATCCCACGCCGCATCACACGCCGCATCCCACGCCGCAGCCCTCGCCGCAGCCAATTCCTCTTGGGTGGCCTCTCCGTTTGCGAATCGCTCCGCTACGTCGAGCGCGGCTATACTCCGAGCATCGGTCATGAGATGTTGAACTTGCCTTGCGCACCAGACTGCGAATAAACGCATCACGCGCTCGGATACAATTTCAGGTCGCAACACAACCCAAAGTTTGTCTTCATACGGAATTTTATCGTGCTTGAGAATGTCAACAGCAGTGCCTCGCCAATCTTCCGCGAGATGCCTATTCGGATCGTAACAAGGCTTGAACGAACGAATGTCCGCCATGTTGAAATACTTAAGACCTGATTTTTTGCCTATCCGAAGTTTCACAGAACACCTCTCCATCCGAGCATTAAAACAATCGCAATCGTCGTCATTCCAACTCCGAACACGATCAGAGAAGGCTTAAGATGCTCCCAGCCTGAATAGTTCACAAAACACCTCCTGTAAATAAGTCTGACAACTCTTTTGGTTTAATCCTTAGCGCCTTAGCTAGCCTAAAGGCAATATCGGCTCTCACGCGTAACCGCCCGTCCTCAATCTTGCAGATATTGGCCTGACTGCAACCTACGGAGCGCGCTAGCTCGCATTGTGTGATGCCTAGTTGCTTTCTTTGGATGTAAACCAGAGACCCGAAAATCTCCTCAATTGAATTCATTTAATTACCCTCTCTTCGTTTCATCTCATCCTGAATCTTTAAATAAACTTCCTGAGTTGCTCTCGGCATTTCTTTACCCTGGTACTTGGCCTCTATTGAATCGTATAGATCAATTAAGTCCTTAATTTCACAATCTTCCGGTCTTTTCTGTGCGAGCTTTCCAGCTGGGAACCGCCAGTTATTTTTAGGAAGTGCCCATTCCGGCATGAGCGGAGGAAGCCATGAAAACCATTGGTTGTCTATCTTGCTGCTATAAGACCCACGCCTGTTCTTATCGCAGAACTCTGCCCATCCCGCCTCTAGGCTATAGAGATAACGACCAATACCCCAAGGGACCGCTGCGCGTTTTAAGGCCGAACTAATTCCACCCTTGAATGACTCTATCTCTGTGAATTCTGAGCCGTCCTCTTTTGAAACCCATTCGTCACCCACTTTAATTGACAGATGGCAGATAACGCCTTGAGCGACGAAACTATAATTGACTTTCCAGTTCTCTGGCCCGCATACGTCATCCAGTCGATTCATAATCGCGCGAGCCTGGATATACGCCAGGCACTTAGCCCATGGCTTTCCCTCGCGCATTCCAGACTGTCCAATTCGCCATTCAATCTCATTCTCTTCGAATGGGAGAGCTAAATCTTTTAAGTTCACTTGTTACCGCCCTTCATTTGCGCATCACGACGAATGAATATGTCCTCACAAACCTTGTCGAAGTCGTGCCAGAATTTGATTCTCTCCGCGCGGGTCATCCCTTTGTAGACAGAAATATGGGCTTGATAAAGCCCGGTGCCTTTGCATGTTCCGCAAGGCTTCAGCGCGTCGCTTACGCCCTCAAGTCCTGATGGGTACCAGGCCTCACCAGCCCCGCCGCAGATAGCGCACAGAGTGCCCCTTGAATCACCAAACACGTCATCAAACAAAGCCTTAACCTTACCCATCGTGTTGCTCCTTTTAATTACTAGATGAATATAGATTAACGCAGAAAGTAATAATGCGCAACAACAAAATGATAATTAATTGAATAAACTATCTTAGTTTAAGACTGTCCCGATTTGATCTGAAAGTGATCGAAGTCTCCGAGATCCCGCCACTTGCCGCCCCAGAATACGCTTGGTGCCGCCTTCTCTAGAAGCTGGTTAACGGCTGAGAAAAAACCAGGATCCCACTTTGCCCGCCCCGCGTGGTCGATCTGAAATAGGTCTATCGCCATAGCCGGTGTCTTATTGTGTGCGGAATCGGGGAACTCAAGCTTACTCTTCCCGTCTAACACCGATTGCTCTTGTTCTTTCTCGCTTCTAAATCCCCATGAAACATGAGCGTCTGGAAAGCTAGGCTTAATCTTGGCGTGGAAGATGTTTTGAAGCTCAGGGTGAACCGCTAGAAGCTTTTGCTCGCAGAGAGGGCACACGGGGTCTGACGTGTGGTGAGGGATAAGAGACACCTAAGATTACCTCACCGTTTCCCTTTTAAACTGCTCCATTTCGCGCTCCGTGTCTTCTCTGCTCGCGCCAGAGCACCAAGAAGAATAACGAGCCATCCCGTCCTGAGTGGTAGCCCATGCGTTCTTTAAACAAGAGGGCGGGCAATAATAACCTTTGTCGTTCTTAAAACAGCACCTAGCCAATAGATCAGAGTCATCAATCTGGCAGTCCCCGCCGCCAAAGCCATCAACAATGCAAATAGGGATATAGGGCGGGATAGAGCTTTTAGGACATCCGCTAAGGAGTAATGCGAGGGCGAGACAAAGCGTTCTTCCAAGCCAGAGCAGCCGCATATCTTTCGTCATCTGTACTTGCCCTCGCCGCCAAAGCTGCGGCATCTGAAATCATCGATAAAGTCTCGGCCTGCTGCCTCCCAACGTACCAAAGTACGATTTGAGAGACAGCAGCCATAACAAGATCCGCAATCTTAGGAATCGCTATCAGCGCACTAAGGATTTGCGGAATGATTGCCATATTAAGCCGAAGGGAAAAGCGCCTTGATCGCGTCGAACGATGCTTGTACTTGAGCAATCTTCGCAGCCACTAATGCACCCTGAATCGATTGAACTCCTGCTGAAATAACGTCTTGTTTTGCCATTTTTATAGTCCTTTTCTTCTTAGCTCGTGATGCCCGAAAGCAATTGTTTGATCTTACCCAAGATTCCAGCGCTAGGAAAAAGAGGAATAAGAGCGGAGTCAATAGCCAAAATTGCAAGAAGCACGTCCTTATAATTCGCCTGTAACCAAACCAACATTTGAGATCTCCTTAATTAAATGTGTTGCAAACACAACCAATCCTATTTACCATCCGGCCAAAAGGCAACTTTCAACAGATAAGGAGCGATCTGAGATGCTAAATAAATTCAAACTAGGAAAGAAGAAGAAAACCTACGGTATGGAGCCAAAACAACGCACGCGCAAAGAAGTAGACGCCGAATACACCAACCACGCCATTCTATTGGGGCACAAGACGCGGCAACTAGCGCAGATCAATCAAGACGCAGGCCGCTGCCAAAAGGAAATCGACGACCATCTCTCTAAACTTCTTCAGTTGAATGAAGAGGGAATGAAACTCCCACCGGAAGAAGCGCCGTCAACCGAAACAGTTGAACAGAAGGAAGGCGCATAATGGACTGGTTCACACGTAAAGGCCCTAAAACGAATTCAGTTTACACCACTAAGAAAACGATTCTACAGCAGATGAATGAGCCGCGACCCCTTCCTATGGGTGTCACTGAGTTTAAAGAGTGGACTGATCGAATCATCTCAGGCGCGCTCATCCCGACATCTGACAAAGATAGCCTTGTTGCTGCTCTTGCGGCAATGCTCATGAACCTCGGCCCCACCGAAGATCATAAGCCCGATGCGTATTTCATTCATGCGCTTAGGAAGGCTGCCACTAACGAGGTTGCCCACGCCATGTTTCAAGAGATCAAAAAGAAGAAACAAGACGAGGCCGCGCAAGCCGAGACGAGCTTAAAATCAGTCTAATGCTCATGGCGAAACCCTCCGACACACCCGGATTTAAAGCCCTGCTCCAAGAATGGAATCAGAAGCTTTTAGATTCGGGTCTCGAGGACATCGAGGAATCCCGAAAAGGGAAGCTCCAGCTAAAAAGAACGGGGACCGTTACGCGCTTTGAACAATCCACAGCCGTAGTTAGAGACGCTAAGGCCAAGTATTTCGAAATCATTGGGGAAAAGATTTTAGAAACCCAATTTGATGACGAGCGCGAGAAGCAGATCTTATGCATGTACTATGAGGGCTATACCCAGGCCGAGATCAGAAAGCAGCTTAGCCCGCCCCTTCATCGCTATACGATCTATAAGAAGCTCTATAAATGGCTTAGGCGCTGGGGGCTCAAATGAGCGTCTATCAGATTGTTAGATACCATGGCTCAGACCCGGCGCTGACCCCTTATAAGAACCTCATCTACACTTCATTCATGAAATCCCTTCGTTTCGGAAACGATTGGTTTAAGGACATAGACAGTGATTCCTACTTCAAAACTTATCATCAGGTTATTGATGCTCTACTACATCGCCCATACGCTCAAGTCAGCCTTGCGCTCCTCACCGAAGACCTAGACACCTGTGTGGGTTGGAGCTTAAGCGAAGATAAAACGCTTCACTATGTGTTTGTGAAGGGCGACATTCAGGCTAGACGGCACGGGATAGCTAAAGACCTTATCCCAAAAGATTTCGATACCATCACGCACTTAACCAAGATTGGCAGAAGCATTTGGAAAGAAAAGTATCCGAATGTCTCTTTCAATCCATTCTTATAGGAGATAAAATGGCAAAGATTCCACTGAGTTATATTGAGCTTCATAACCCGATGTTCATGCAAGGGTCTAATCTTGGCTCTAAGATCAGCGCGAAGGCTCGAGGCGCTAAGCTCTACTTCGATACCGAGCTATCGGTTGTCTGGATCGACTTCAAGGACAAGGTCGCTTTCGTTCCGATGTCTAACATTGCCTCTGGCGATATGCTCGACCCACAGTCGATTGTGCTAGAAGAGCCCGCGACTAAGACCGCGCCCCCCGCTATTACTAGGGCCCGCAAAGCAGGCAAAGAAGACGTTGCCGTGACCATTGCACAGGCTGAGTCTAACCCAATAGAGATGACAGACGCTGAAGCCCACCGAGCAGAAGTCAGGGCCCGCTCAGCTAACGCGCATAAGGCTATCCCACAACCGGAAACCCAGAGCGACGCACTCATTCAACAGAGCCGAGCCGTTGCATCTGGCCAGGTTCAAGTCTCTGACCCTACCAGACCCGCTAACGGGCTAACCGGGGTCCAGGTAAAACCTAAGGCTATTAGCCACGCGCAACTGAAAGCCCAGGTCGCCGCTGAAACAAAAACAACCCTATGAGGTATAAG
>Ga0265338_10011188_pt1 | contig 10399 bp, 6 predicted proteins | sample 42126metaG_FD_193579 | JGI IMG/M metagenome (GOLD analysis project Ga0265338, IMG submission 193579) | Rhizosphere microbial communities from Carex aquatilis grown in University of Washington, Seatle, WA, United States - 4-21-26 metaG | ecosystem: Host-associated > Plants > Roots > Rhizosphere >... | reverse complement strand
TGCTTTATAACTTATTCTTTGTTGATACACCAACGACCCGCCGCCAGCGAGGCTTAACGGACCGGAGCTAAGCTGCGGCGGCGAACAGCCGCCGCAAGGCAGCTTGTTGCGCGGACGTTCCGATCATCGGCGCTAAGTCAGTCCAACGCCGCGCGGCGAAATCGTCGACGGCAATTTCCGTCAGCTTGAGCGACTGGTTAGGCGGCTTGACGTGATAAATGACGAGGTCATTGTTTTATCGAAATTCTAAATAATGAAGACCTTTCTTCGATGATGCCTTGAAAGCTATGGCCTTGAACTCATATCCTATGTATTGTCGCCATTCTGATCCCAGCTTTTTGAAATTCTTAATCTTGGTTTGACTAATGTAAGAGTGAAGAAGTGGATTGATCTTGCTATAGTAATAGATTCCTTCGTCAGTGTTTTCTTTTAACAGCTCACAACGCACAGTATCATTTTTGATGTAGAGTTCAATTGACATCAGATTTATATGTACAATTTCCTTTTTACTATTTACACCTACCGCAACGTTGCATGTCCCGGCGATCTTCTCTTTTAGATCGACAATTGGGAATTGAATTTGTGGGGAGGTCAGTTTAAATGAGAATTGTGGATAAAGGATAATGTGTTTTGAAGTGTCGGTTTCAACCGTTGTATCATTAAAGGTAAAAGCGTAATGAAGCCAGATCGAATCTTGATTTTTGAAATATTCTGCATTCTCGGCATTCTCGACTCTTATCGCGTTCATAAAATTGTTAAGCCATGGCAACAAGATTTGGTAAACAGAATCTGCCTTTCGTGTATTCTCTTTCCCATTTCCATAATTGACCATATGTAGTTCATCAAAGCCCGCCTGTATCCTGAAAATATGTTTATCGAGAATTGCATTGTCTCTTCGCAACAAAAATGCAAAATCAACAAACCCCCGTAATCGTTTGCCACCCAGATTGCCAGGCACGGTTTTGTCCTTTGGCACATATCTAGTTATATCATTTCTTCCATACTGGATCCTTTCTAAATCCGGTTGTTGCCGATTACACCCGAACTGTAAAAAAAGAGACAATATGATTACAGTTTGTTTTGTCATAGGATATGCATATACAAGCCGCCTAACGGACCCGAGCTAAGCTGCGGCGACGTTCAGCGTCGCCGCGGTAGTCATTCCGCGCGTGGCATGTCCAGTCCGATTGTAGCTGTTTGTTGCGCGCGTGCAAAATCGTCGACGGCTGGTTCCGTCAGCTTGAGCGACTGGTTAGGCGGCGATACTTGGATGTTGATAAGAATACCCTTTCGTACTTCAACTGCTTTACTTTAGAAACAATTTCTTAAGATGACAACACCTGAACCTTGTATTTGATACACCACCGATGTAACAATTGCTCTGTCGAGAGTGAGAGACTTGGTAGGTAAATGACTGGTTGTAGATCACTTTTTTTTACCCCAAGTATCTTTTTTCTTTTGTTTATAACAACTTTGTATCGCCGCCTAACGGACCGGAGCTAAGCTGCGGCGACGTGCAGCCATTTCCATGTACAATATACGCGCGGCAGGCATCGCTTTTCCCTTAAAAAATTTTTTCCTCGCGCGGCGAAAAGCTGACGGCTGGTTCCGTCAGCTTGAGCGACTGGTTAGGTTGCCAGCACGAGTTTTAGTTATTGATGGGTTGCAAGAAGGCTAATAATTGGTGCTCGAACACCAGTGTCAAAATATATGCTATCCCATGCTGCAAGAGTTCCTAATTCCATGTACTGAACAGTGTTGTAATCCCTAAAAACCGTTAACCTGCAACCTGGAGCACTAAATTCTGATGTATTCACCACATATCCTTGCTCAGATTCTGGATTTATAACTACATGAGGCTTAACATCTACTCTTAATGTTGCCCACCCAACAGGTGCTGTAGAAGAATCTTTAGTTGAACAAGCAGATAAGAACAACAAGCTAATAAATAATAGTTTCATGTCTAATCATAGAGTATTTTGGATTTTGATTTCTAATTCACTCACCATTATCAAAGGACATTTCTGGAGCGCGGCCAAATCATCGACGGTTGGTTCCGTGAGCTTGAGCAACTGGTTAGGTTGCCATACATTATTCATTGCTGAGTAAACCAATCCAATTGCGAATCAAGTAATTCAGGAATAGAAGTTATTGTTTCTTGACAAAGTATTACGTTGACAATATTCGTCTGTTGATGAATTTTGAAATACGGAAAAGTAAATCCGTTAGCTAAGTGAATATTTGGATTCCTTAAATCAAGGCGAAGAATTGGAAACTGTTGGCCTTGTTGATTTGAATCTACAGTGCCTGCAAATAACACAATATCAGTTGGATGTGAAACGTGAAAAACACTGAAATAATTACTAACTATATGAACTGGAAGCAAGACATTTCTATTAGTAGTGAAGAAACCATCAAGATGATTAACAAAGTGATCTAGAATAGTGGAATCAAGATGATTCGAATAAATCCTTCTAATATTATTTTCAATGTGTTGATCCATTTAATCCTCGCAAGAATAAAATGATTGATTAACTTCTGGCAACCTAACGGACCGCGGCTAAACTGTCGGCGGCGAACTGGTTGTTATTAGTAGTTCGGCGCGCGGACGTTACCGTATGAATTTCCGATTTTGAAGCTCTCGCGCGTTAAATTCATCGACGGCTGGTTCCGTCAGTTTGAGCCGCTGGTTAGGCCGCCTGCCTTTGGGATATTTTGGGTGGGCAAGAAGCACACTCTTTTGCAAACTTTGGAAGAGCGGGGGAGAGAGCGGTTTGCAAAAGTGTGTGCTTGTGTGTTTGGGTAGTATGTTGCTCTGGTATGCACACCCTGATTTAGACCCCATGCAAACATAATAAATATCTCATCAGAATTCTACTTTTCTCAATTAAATTTGTATATTGGCAGAAATGAACCTTTAGCTCATTGTGAAATATTGATGATCTGGGGCGGGGGAAAGCTTACCGTATCTAAGGACGTCTTTGCGGGAAACAAAGACGGACTCACCTGAATAAAATAAAGCGTTGCCCGAAGTTGGCAAGGATTTGTCCTATGCGGAAAGTCTTTTGCCCGAAGAGAGAATTGGTTTGCCCGAGCAAAAGACCGACTTGCCCAGGCTGGAAACTGTCTTACCCGAAGGAAAGATGGACTTGCCCAGACTGGAAACTCTCTTGCCCGAATAAAAGATCGGTTTGCCCAGACTGGAAACTCTCTTGCCTGAACAAAAGATTGACTTGCCCAGGCTGAAAATTGTCTTGCCCGAGCTGAAAATTCTCTTGCCCGGACAAAAAATTGTCTTGCCCAGACCGAAAATCGACTTGCCCGGCCTGAAAATTGGCTTTTTAAGGTAAAAATCGGCTTGCCGGAGGAAAAGATTCGTTTTTAAGCAAATTTAACATGGTCTGTTCGCTAAAGTGTGTCATTTTGCAGGATAGAGGGAGCCGGGATGAACTCACTAAACCATCAATATATAGAAATAGAACAGGAGTACTCCTATGCCTACCTACGTCGTGATGCCATACAAGAAGCAAACTCGTTATCAGGGATTTTGGATAAATACAGTACCGAGCTTGACGAAGCCGGGTTTGGAGAGGCAGATCGGAATGCATTCAAGCTTGCCATTGCCGATCTTCTTGCCAAAGATACCTCACAGAAAAATGCGATGGAACTTGTACGGCAAAAGACTGCTGTCCAGAACGATGCAATGGATGCTGCCCTGGAGCTTATTCGCACTTCACAGAATGCAGCTCGGGTGGCTTATGGGGAGGATGATAAGGCCATGATGAGAGAGTTTCATGTAGGAAAAGAAAAGATGAATACGGTAAAAACGATGATGACAGAGCTCGCCTATATGAAGTGTGTAGCGGTCAAACACCAGAGTGACCTCGCGAAGAACGGCTTTACGGCTGACGATATTGCATCCTTCGACACTCTTTCGCAAAACCTCAACACATCAGACATGGAGCAGGAGAATGCGAAGAAAGCTCAAGCGACTGCGACGGATGTGAGGGATACATCTGCGGACATGCTACAGAAGTCAATAAAGAAGATCCGAAACGTTGCTAAGGTAAAATTCAGGAAGGATGATGATATACTGAACGAGTTCAGTTCGGTGATCATTCACCGGAGTGCTACGAAAGCACAGCCGCCACAGCCAGTAGCGGAGCAGAAGAAGGGGTGGGAAGGACTGCGATAGAAGCCCTTGTTTTTCCTCGTTTTTTATTACTCTTTTTGGAAAAAGAGCGGGGACGGTGAAATATACCGCCCCCACTCTTTATTTTGATTTTGCACTACTCGGCCTCGAAGCAAGCTTTACTTCATCAACAACATCTTTTTGACCGATCTGAAATTGCCAGACCTTAATTCGTAGAAATAAGTGCCGCTTGAAAGTCGAGAGGCATCAAAAGTGACGTTGTGCTCTCCAGCGGTCATATATTCGTCAACCAATGTTGCAACCCTCCTTCCAAGAACATCATAGACTTTCAGAGTCACATGATTGTTCTCAGCAATCTCGTAGTGAATCGAAGTGGTGGGATTGAAAGGATTTGGGAAGTTCATATGCAAGTCATTCGTGGTCGGCGTTATATTTTGGATGGGTTTTGATTCCTTCTCATTTCCTTGCGGCGTGTAAACTGTATCAAGCTGCCCTGCAAGCAACATGGCATGCCTGGTTAAATTGCTCTTGGGGAATTTTGCGTTTAACTCATCAAGATATCCCTTTGCTTTCAATGCATCTTTAAGATTCCGAGAGTAAAGGCTCCACAAGCCAAAAAGACTATGCTGAACTATTGACGTGTCGGCTGCAAAACTGGATTTGAGAGTATTGAAGTTTACGATAGAATGATCGAGATCGCCATCCCGAATCAAAAAGTAATTTTCCAGTTCAAGTGTGGTCGCATAGAGTTTGTCATTCTTCGAGAGATTTGGCCTGACGGCGGAATTCAGAAAGTCCGCAAAGCCGCCCTTATTCGCCCAACCATAACAATGTCCCAATTGGACCAATATGTATTGTCTCTTTACGGGATCTTTCTCTGTAGCAGATCTTTGAGAATACTTACGTATCGCGTCGTCATAATTTCCATCCATCATTGAGTGTAAAGCGTCCTTAAGACCAGGGTCGAAAAATGAACTTGTATCTCTGATAGTCCCGTGTGCATTCGTTATCTTCGACGAACCTTTAGCTGCTAAGGTTGCACTAACAATGGTATTTGCATCAGCTAAAGCATTTGCTTTGCCAAATTGCTTGGCCACCATTAGTTTAGATGGTCCAGTGGGGGTGAGGTTGTCCGTTATGACCTTCTGCGCCGAACCTGGATTTGGATCATCGGTCAGGTAGGGATCCCAATAAGTATTTTGGTTATTTGCCTCGATCCCCTCGGGCCATCCTCCCCCCCAATAGTTGTACTCTGCGTATACCCAACTATCGAAGCAGGATATCGCCGCCATGCTAACATCATAGATGCTGTTTTCCCCATAACAGTAAAGATCTCCCGCATCAATGTTGCTATTAGAGAATGCGGAGATGCCGTAACTATTTCCAGTGATCGTATTGTAGCCGCTTCCCCAACCATCAGCACCCATCTTTCCGTAGCTATAGTATTCACAATGCACTCCGTCGCCATTACCATTGTTAGTTATATGGTTACCCTGAATGTTTGGACTGCTATGGTTATAACAATAGATGCCATCCCAGTTGTTGGCAGTAATCGTGTTATTGCTGATTTGTCCCATGCAGTTGTTCAAGCAGATTCCGTCGCCCCCATTACTCGAGATATAGTTGCCGGAAATGGTGACATTGGAAGGATTGAGCAGATAAATGCCGTGTGCAGAATTACCTGAGATCGTATTACTTTGTATAAGGCTACTTACGTTGCCAAGCCCTACAAAATACAGCCCGTAAACATTATTGGTAATTGAACAGTTCTGAATTATTGGTGGGAGTTCGTTCGAGCCATATGCCCCCTGCACCGTGACGCCATAGGTCGCGTTGCTGATGTTGCAGTTGTTCAACGTTCCTCCCGAACCAGGTTCGAAAAGAATTCCGCTCCAATTTCCGGATGTGCCGTTGCGGTCGAATGTAATGTGGCGGGAGGATGTGCCGTTAGAGATGAGCGTTCCGTAACAAATTAGAGACTTTCCAGAAGCAAATTGGAGTGAAGTTGGGGGATTTGGATCCTGAGGCGGACCAGTTCTTAATAAAAGGTTCATCGTTACACTTGAAGGAATTGTGAAAGTATTTGATAAATTCCATTTCCCCGTAGCATTGAAAATGGTGCTGCTTGAAAAGCTATTATTATCATAACCGCTAAGTTCCTTTGATAGAGTTCCATAATTAGTAAAAGAGAGCGCAGTAGGACAATTCTGGAACTGGTTGTTTGCAATAATCGGCATCGGAACCGAACTGGGGTCGTTTGTGATAATAGTTATCGCCTGTGAAGCGCCACTAATCAAACATCTTGTAATACTCGATTGCGGACTGGACGAACTGGTTGTGAGAGTTATCCCTCGCCAGCCGGTTCGTGCATTTCCATAACCAGGTCCGCGTAAGATTATAGAATTTTGTGAAGAACCATTCGTGACAACATAGCCAGTGCTTATTGTTGAATTGGGAGCAATGTCGACCTGGCTTCCGTCGTTTATAGTAAGTGATGTAGGCGTTGTGAAGCCATCAATGAAGGCGCTTGTGGAAATTGACATCGCTCCATTATACCCGTCGGTGTAAAAACCTGAATATGAAGGCGGCGTGCCTGAACTATAATTCACATTCACTGATATTTGATTATTTGCAATGGAAAAATTTGAAAGCGAAATGCCAGTAGCTAAATGTACACCCGAGTTAGTATTTGTTGGTGTCGTACTCGCGCTAAGGTTATTATTTCCGGAATAGAAAAAAGTTATCGGATTCCCTAAATCTCGTTCGAACGTTGTATAATTATTTGCATCACAATAGTTTACATAGCTTGAACCATTCAGATATTTAAGCTTTAGACCAATTGTGGTTGATTGAGGTTGATCTCCTTGTAGGAAATTGTAGAGTCCATACTTTGAATAATGCCAAACTAGCGCTCCGCCTGAAAATCCTATCGCATCTATTCCTCCGGTAAATCTGTTAAAACCATCTCGTGTCCTATATTCAAGGACAAAATATTCGCTGTGGTCCCATCTCCCGCCCCTTCCGCCATCTCCATAAAGAGTAACTACAGCAACTTTTTTGGAACTCGCTGTTATAGACGGCAGAAAAATATTCATCGAAGTTGAGACTTTTATTACATCACTTGCCGTCAACCATCCTTTTTGCAGCTTAAAGATAGGATTAAAATGTTGCGGCGAAAACAAATGTCCCCCCCAACTATTGCCAAAAGTAGGATTCATCGGATCTAGCGTACTGGAGGCGATGTGATCAAAACCCAGCGTGTGCCCGTATTCATGAGCCATAACCCAGATTCCATCGAGTGTTGATTGGCTCTCATAATTCTGGTATTTCTTTTCTCTCACACTTAAAAACTTTCCGTTGATTATCGCAATTCCTCCGGGAGCTCCGCCAGCCACTATAACAAGTATTTTTCCACCGTAAGAATCGATGTCAAAATCTATTGTTCCTAAGCTTTTAAGGTTTTGCAATACTGAAATTACTTCCGTAAGAGGTCCGTTTTTAATTGGGACAGTTGAACTGTAATAAGTATTTTTGGCGTTGGGCATCATTATCCAGCGTATATATTTTTTGCCGTTGGCCTCGTCTATTGCGTTGATGATCCCGGTATGATATCGATCACTCGAGCCATACCATGTTTGAGCAGGTACGATTGTAAGATTGTTGTAACTCACCTCTTTGTAATAATCTTTCAAGCTCCCATATGTAGTGACATCAGAGCCAGCCACATCATAGTCGGGATGACGTGTGCCTGTAAATGTAGGAGAATCTGAAAATACCCAATCCCAGTAATCATCGTAAACATATTTGCGAATCGCTTTGCGACGACCTTCGCTGGGGTTTAAGGGATTTCTGAGCACATATCCCATGCCACCCACTGAATTAATCTGGTCATTTGTTGAGAAATAATTAGTATCCAGATCAACTGTTGGTAATGAACCATCTGATTTTCTTCCTTCTGGAAAATCGACCAAAACGACAGCAAGACTTTCTGCTCCAATAGTAGTGGCAATCTCACCGGGGGATTGAGAACTAACTTTACAAAAGATATCGTCTTGTTGAGCAAAAGAATGTGGAGCAATTACAAGAGTAATCAAAAATGACTCTAGGAGATGTTTCATATAACCCCCTGTATCTATTTTGTGAGTAGTAGTTTCTTTACAGAAACCAGTTTGTTATTTATGTACAGCGTATAAAAATAAACTCCACTTGAGAAATTAGTTGCTTTCCAATTTACCTCGTACACGCCAGTATCCATATTACTATTTACCAAGAGTGAGACATTGCGCCCAAGAATATCTGAAATAGAGATTTTTACATTGGAATAGGCTTTGATCGAAAATCTTATCGTAGTAGATGGATTAAATGGATTGGGGAAATTTTGATAAAGCTCAAAAGATTGAGGTATGGGGGACAATAAGTCTTTCACTTTTGTTATTAAACCAACATGGCCGGTTCGCCCTGTATGTTGTGCGAATATTCCTCCTGCCGTGGTCCAAAATGCAATAATTAATCCCCCGTTGTTATCAGAGGCAAATACCTTAAAGAAGGCATTGGCTGGATCTGCCAAAACAATCATGGAATCTTGCCACACACCTTGACCGTCTGAATTAAATTTCTGGGCCGTTCCATTCTCGAAAAAAATTCCAGCTTCATTCTTGCCTGAGAATATCGCAAGTCCGTAATTGCCACTTAGATTTAGACCATAGTTTTGCCAGACGGCACCCTGAGGAGTAATATGTTGTAGTCTTGCTCTCTTTTGGCCTGATTTATCAATAAATGACCACAAAAAAAATAGACCATCGTTGCCGTCGCTAACATAGGGGTTCTCTATGTTATAATAACCACGGTTCTGATCCGCTTCATCAGGGATTTCAAAATGTGTTGACCACAATGAATCCCACTTGCTTGTAAGTCGGACCACGCTTGCAACATATAATTTATTACCTAAGCTGTCTGTCTCATCCGGAAGATTTCGAATCTCGTAAGCGCTAGAATCGGTGACTACCACCAAACTGCCTGTTACTTTGTATTTCAATGAATTGACAAAAATGCCGTTATAGCTGATGAATTGAAATTCGTTTGCTTTCGTGAAACGGATAAGCGAATCCATTCTCACCAGCCCACTCGGAGGATAAATGGTGTTAGAAGAAATGGAAGAGTCTATGGGAAGATTCCATAGCATGGTGCCATCATTGCCGTAATGTCGAAGCCATATCCATTCTTTCTTTGGAGATTCTGGTCTCTCAAAATCATTTTCGCCTAACATTATAACTGCGCCGCCAGCACCGTCATTTACAATTGTTGCTTCTTTATTACCGCCGTCAACGGGTGCTACTTGTATTCCGTTTTGTTGCCAGACAACATTGCCATTTTTGTCTATTCGTTGCATGTACAACGCATTATTGGCGGGACTCGCTGGATCACCAACATAATAAGCACCTCTATAATCCTTCCAAACAAATAATAGGCCGCCTGTCCCATCTGGTACCATGGTGTAGCTATAATTTTCAGTGCCTGAGGTATTGAATACCTGAACTGGCTGAGGCCAAAGCTTATATCCTCTAGGATCCAGTTTTTGTACAAATATATAGTCACTTAATCCTCCGGCTACGTAAGAGCTGCCATCGTCTAATGATAAGATGTTTGGAGTAAAGCCAGGGCATACATACAACGCACTGACAGCATCGGTGAGTGTAGACCACTGAGCAAGTGAACAATTACAAGCAATTAATGTAAGGAGCAGAATTTGTGTTTTCATTTAGCATCTATAGAAGATTATACCTGCGATAAGTTTTTCCTCTTATGTAAAAATTACGGATTACAAGTGAATCTCTTCACGTCGAAAGCAGTCTCTAATTTAGATAGGAAACTCGATTGCGCTATTTGGTTAAATCAGTTTTGCTGTCTTATTATTTGGAGCATCAAATAAAGTCGAGTTTCAAGCGCCTTAGAGCTAATAAAAAATATCCAACCCTTTTAGGAAAAGGCTTGCATTCTTGAATGAACTATGGTTATGAATTTGTGCCGGTTTACTCTTCGTCGGCTTTTCCTTCTCAATAATATGAGTATGTTGATCTAACAAGCGTGCACGGGAGAATTTGGCTCTTTTGCGAGCTTTGGTTTGTGCGTGAGCTTGCGGCGGCTTGCAAAAGTGCCAAATGCGTGTGGAGGTCTTTCACTTTTTCCCCGATAAGTATTTCATCATTGCAACTGTTTGAGCTATCTTGCAAGGCGGCCTAACGGACC
>Ga0265338_10011187_pt1 | contig 10399 bp, 9 predicted proteins | sample 42126metaG_FD_193579 | JGI IMG/M metagenome (GOLD analysis project Ga0265338, IMG submission 193579) | Rhizosphere microbial communities from Carex aquatilis grown in University of Washington, Seatle, WA, United States - 4-21-26 metaG | ecosystem: Host-associated > Plants > Roots > Rhizosphere >... | reverse complement strand
TCCGGCGGGAACACGACATTGATGCCCGTGCCCAGCACCACGACGGTGCGGCCCCGCGCCGCCAGCGCGCCCTGATGCGCCGCCGTGTCAATCCCGCGCGCGCCACCGCTCACCACCGTCACACCCACATAGGCGAGCTGATACGCCAGTTTGCGCGCCGCTTCGAGACCATAATGCGTGGTCATTCGCGAGCCGACCATGGCCACGGCATTTTTGTCCTTCGCCGTCAGCGCGCCTTTGATGTAAAGCGCAATCGGCGGATCGTAAATCTGCCGGAGCAGCTCCGGATATTCCTCGTCGCTCTGAATCAATGCCCGGCAGCCGGACTCCGAAAGGCGTTTCAATTCACCCGCCAGATCCACGGACTTCTCCCAATGGACGATGGCTTCGGCGGTTTCGTCACCGACGCTGCGAACGCGGAGCAGGGCGGCCTTTGAAGCAGTGAGAATTTTGGGAGCCTCACCGAAATGTTCGAGCAACGACCGGGCCCGCACGGGGCCGACATGTTCGATGAGGTTCAACGCGATTAGGGCTTCGCGGGAATCCATGCGATTTGAATAACCGTTTATGATGGCGGCCGCAAGTGAAAGGTGTCTGGGGCGTTGCAATTTTAAAATTCTTTGCTACTTAGTGCGCGTGCCTGATCCCAGCCTGTTGCTCTTGATTCCTGCTCATAACGAGGAACACCGTATCGAACCGGTGTTGCGCGACTACGCCCGCTTTTTCCAGGAACAGTACCACGGGAAATTCCAGATCGTCGTCGTGCTCAATGGCTGCACGGACAACACGCTCGGCGTTGTGCAAGCGGTCGCGAAAGAATTCTCCAGCGTCAGCTACTTGAATTTTCCCGAACCCATCGGCAAAGGCGGCGCGCTCATCGAGGGACTCAAACTGGCCCCATACGGCGATTTGATTGGCTATACGGACGCCGACGGCGCGACCCCGCCGGCCGCGTTTCATGAGCTGGTCGCACACACCGGTGAGGCGGACTGCGTCATTGGCTCGCGCTGGCGGCCCGGCGCGGTCATCCATCAGTCGCAAACCGGGCAACGTCAATTCGCCAGCCGCGCGTTTCACGTGATTGTGCAAGGTTTGTTCTGGCTGAACATTTCGGACACGCAATGTGGCGCGAAGGTGATGAAGCGCGAAGCCGTCGAAAAAATCCATCCATACCTGCGCATTGCCGACATGGCGTTCGACATCAACCTCCTGGTGGCCCTGAAACGCGCGGGGTTCCAGATTCTGGAAGTGCCGACCGAATGGACGGACAAAATGGGCTCAAAAGTCGTGCTGGGCCGCACGTCGTTGACCATGTTTCTCTCGGTGGTGCGCGTCCGTTTGATTTACTCCCCATTCAATACCTGGCTTCGTCCGCTCCGCCCGTTGGAGGGTTGGATCTACAAAAAGCTTCGCGCGCCGCAGCCATTGCCGGTATCCTTGGTCCAAAACCCGGAGTCCGAGGCGGACCAGCCGCGCGACCCGGGACTTTAAACCCTGCACTTCGGACGTTGGAGCGTGAACCAGGCGGACGCCCCCAGCAGCAACAGGTTGAAGGCCCCGAGCGTCTTCAGCACCATTATCAAGCTGTCGTGAAATTGAGTCAGCGCGACCCCGTAAGCCGCGGCCAGCAGCAACAGCACCGGCACGATCCGGAATTGCCCCCGGGCCAGCAGATGGTTGACCAGGGCATAGGCCAATGACAGCGGCACCATGGCCCACGCGTACCAGGGCAGCACCGCTGCGGCGACGGAAACGTAGTCTTTTGAGTAAACCAAGCGGATGATCCAGGGTCCCAGGATCGTCAACCCCAAGGCGCCGCCCGCCGCCAGCAGGCCCGTGCCCAGCAGCACCGTGCCCAGCAGATTGCTTTTCTCCGATCGCGCCATGCTGTGAACAATCTTCGGAAACATCACGGTCGCCAGGGGCACCACCAGCCACATGAGCGCGCGCGACAACGTCCCTGCGCTTACGTAGAAGGCCGCGTCGTCGCCGGAAAAATATGCCTTCACGAACATCGTGTCCGCCGTGAACAAAAACTGGACCGCACCGAACCCGAGCAGCAGCGGGAGGACTTGTTTCAGCAGGCGGCGCCAGTCGAACGACTGCGCCGGCAAGTGCCACAACGACCGCGTTTGCCAGACCGCGACGCCGACCCCCAGGGCCAGCCCCAGGCACACGCCCAACATCATTCCCCCGGCGTAAGCGCCCAGCGCCAGGACCAGGAACGACGCCACACCCAGCCGCCCCGCGCCGTTGACGATGTTCGACCAGCCGAACCAAAAGAAATTCTGCTGTCCCTGCAGCACGCCCCAAAACATCGGCAGCCAGAAGGAAAACAGCACCACGAACAGCGTGATCCACAAATCCGCCGGGTTCGTGATCTGCCAGCCGGCCAGAATGTCCCGTTGCCAGATGAACGTGCCGATTCCCAGCAGCAAAAACAGGCCGAGCGTCCCCAGCCACGCCAGCCGGATCATGCCCGCCAGTTCGCGTCGCCGGTCCGTCGCCAGCGCCAGCGCCGTCTGTTGCGCAAACACCATTTGCAGCGGCAGGTTCGGCACGAACATCGCCACCGCCAGCAACACGCCGAAGATGCCGTACTGTTCCGGCGGGATTTTTTTGTTCAACAGGTGAACCGCCCACATCATCACGCCGCTGCCCACATTGGCCATCATCAGCCAGCCGCTCTGCCGGAAAAAAGCGATGTGATGTTTGGTTTCTACGGGCATGGGCGTGGGAAAATACGGGAGCCGGGCATTTCAGGGAAGCGATTTCAAGAAGCTCAACAGCAGATGCTTTCCGCGCTCCAGCGACGCCAGCGAAATCCACTCGTCCGCCGTGTGCGCCTGGGCAATATCACCGGGGCCAAAAACCACGCTGGGAATGCCACCCGCCGACAACACCGCCGCGTCGCAGAAGAAATCGACGCCCACGGGCCGCTTCTGCCCGGTGCTCCGCAGAAATTGTCGGACCAGCGGCAGCCCTGGATTTGTTTCCAACGGCCGGGCCGGCGCCAGTTTGGCGCTGGAAATGGTCGCCCGCAGCTGGTTTGCCCTGAGGAAGGCGGTGATTTCACGCTGCACGCCGATGTCGGTTTCGCCGGGCAATGTGCGGCGGTCCACGGTAATTGAGCAACGATCCGGCACAATGTTCGGCTGCGTACCGCCGCAGATCGTGCCGACATTCACCGTCGCGGCCCCGAGCAGGGGATGCCGGCGCCGACGCAACCGCGCGGCGTAATCCGTTTCCAAAACCTCCACAATGCGCGCCATTTCGAGTACGGCATTTTTGCCGAACTGCGGCGTCGCGCCGTGCGCCGCGTTGCCGCGCGTTTCGAGTTCCAGCCACAAACTGCCCTTGTGTGCGGTGACGACTTGCAGTCGCGTCGGCTCGCCCACGATGGCCAAATCCGCCTTGAACCGGCTTGCCGCCAGCGCCCGCGAACCGGATTGCGCGTGTTCCTCGTCCACCAGCCCGGCAAAGACAACGGCGGTTTCCTTCGGATGCTGCCGGGAATGGGCCAATTCGCAAAGCGCGGCCAGCATCGCGGCGATGGAGCCTTTCGTATCGCACGCACCACGCCCATGCAGCCGGCCGTTTTTCCGGCGGGGAATGAATTGTGACTCCCCGGCGCTGACGGTGTCGAGATGCGGCGCCAGCAGGATGGTCCGGCGGGTCTGGCCTCGCGGGCGCAAGTGCAAGAGGAGATTGGACCGGCCACGCAGGACTTTTTGAAATTCCACCTCCAGCCCGGCGCGTGCAGCGACCGCGGCGAGAAAATCCGCGACGCGTTGTTCCCCGGTGAACGGATGCGGCTGGCGGGCTGGCCGCGCCGAAGTTCCGTCCGACGGAACGAAGGCGGGATTGACGCTGGGCAGCGCAACGAGTTCAGCCAGCAGTTTTTCCGTGCGCGTCATGCGCCGACAGGTTAATGGTTGATGGACCGGGTGTCGAGAATCGGGAAGGCGACTTTTTCTGGACGGCCTGGGGGCCGTAAACAAGGTTAAGATCATGAAACGAATTACTGACCGGGAAAACAGCATCCTCTGGGTGGAAGCATTCGGCTTCTCATTGCTGATCCTGCTTTGCTGGGTGACGGAACTGGTCCGCATTCCTCACGCCCTTTTCGGAGAGTCCTTTACTCCCGACTGGCGCCGGGCCGCGCTCCGGACGGCGGTGATCGTGCTGGTCTGGACCTGGGTCCATTTGGCGACCCACCGGCTGCTGAAGCGGTTGCACTACCTGGAGGAATTCCTGCGCGTCTGCGGCTGGTGTCGCAAGGTATGCGATGACGGTGAATGGCTTACGATGGAAGCTTATTTCAATTCAAAATTCGCCACGCGGACCTCGCATGGCATGTGCCCGGAATGTTTGAAAAAAGGGGTCCATGACCTCCAGTCAAAGGAGCCGCCGCCGGGCGCGCCGAAATCCTGAGCCGGAACGTTGCGCGAGAAACCATTGAAGTTCCGCGCAGGCGGTTGGACCGGCCATTCAGCACCGGGCCTGGGGAATGGTCCGTTTGCGACTGGCGAGGAACATCAACATCGCGAACGTCGCGAACAGGGCGGGCGCGAAACGTTCTTCCACAGTCATTGCCGTTCCGCCCAGAAAAGCGAGGCCATTGGCCAGCGCGTATCCCGCCCAAATGTTTCCGACCGCACGCTGCGGGTGGTGCCACAATTCCATCAGGCCGGGAACGCCGGCCAGGCAGATGGCCAGCGTGGCGGAAACAATGGCGGTTCTTGCCCCGCCGAGTTTCCAACCCGCCAGACAGCCGAGCACGAATACCGCAATCACACTGTCCAAACGCCCCCAGGCAAAACGTCCCTTGACCAGCAGCAGCCCGGTTAAAACCCAACCGCCGACGGCGAAGCCCAACGGCAGCAGAAAGTTTCCGTGCTGCTGGACGGTACTGGCGGTCAAAATGGTGTCCAGCGTGGCCCAGAGGATCCAGGTGGCAAAACTCTGACCGTGGCCGCCGTGCTTGAGCACTTCGACCGCCAGGGGAACAAACAGCACCAGCACACCGATGCCTCCCGCCATTTTCAACACGTCGTGAAAGTCCATGGCGGTTCAATTAATTGCCACCAGCCTGGGGAGCGGCGCAAGGAGTTCAGCGGAAAGTTTTTCGGCGGGCGTCATGTCCCGCCAGTTTAATGACCGGAAAAGCGGGTGTCGAGGATGGGGAGAAAAGCAGAGCGGGCGTTGAGTGACATACAAACACAAATTACGACTTGTATCCAACGCCCGCCGGTCAAACTTGAACTACATTGCCACCCTAAACCCGATTCCCACTTTTACAAGTGACGTTGTGGTTTCAAATTTGTGACGATTCAGAAGATTTCCGCTGGCTGAAAAGGCGCAGGGAGGCGCACCTGTCGCTAACTTCTGGTAACTGCTATTGCCGCTTTCTTCTCGACACGAGATTTTTCAAGCGTAAAACAACCCTGAATGAAAAAATGCCCGTATTGTGGGAAAGAATATCCGAATGAAGCTTCCGCGTGCGCGATTGACGGCCAACCGCTCGAAACTTTTCCACCTGAACCAACACCAACTAACACTGGTTCTTACAACGAAGTCAAAACCGTGGTCATTCACACTTTCATCAATCATGAAGCCGCTCAACTGGCAGCGTCGAATCTTAAAGCGCATGGCATTGAGTGCTGGGTAGGCGCCGACGATTGCAGCGGAATGTATCCCAATTTGACGGCTGCGAGTGGTGTACGCTTGTCGGTCGCAGCTTCAGACGCTGGGGCGGCCGTCGCTTTGCTGAACGCACAGGCATCTCCTGTGGAAATCAAGCAAGTCGAGATCGAAGCCGTTGCTTCGTCTTCTCCGGAACCCGTTTCGGAAAAGCCGCCTAAATCAAACCGGATGTTGTTCGGCACTGTTATTGGAGTAATCCTTGGAGTCATCCTTTGTCTTTTCTATCAGTGGGTGAATGGGCTCGGGACAAAAACGCACTACCATTATTCTCATGGTAAACCTAATGAAGAATGGGTTTATCGCGATGGACATGTGGTCGAATTCCTTGAAGATCGAAATCTCGACGGGAAATGGGATCTTTGGACGTATTATGAACATGGTCGCGCCGTGCGTTCGGAATATGATAATAATTTCGATGGGAAACCCGATTCGTGGTGGACGATTTCTGATGATGAAAATGACACATTACAAGAAGACACCGATTTCAACGGCATCCCGGATGTCTTTTCCACATACAAGAATAGGATCATCCAAGAAATGGAAATCAGACCGAACGGCTCAAAGTATGCGATCACACGCGAAATTTATCAAAACGGCGTACCGACAGAAATTGACCGAGGCGGAGACAGCAACGGTAATTTTAAAGAAAAAGTGCGATACGATCCGTTTTTCAATCCAGTTGGCACAAGTCCAATTAATACAAATAGTGCTACTCCGTTTCAGTTGCTATTGCCTGCTTCGAAATAGTCCTTTAAATAATCTCTACCGGGCACTTGGGCAGCGCGTCGAGAAAGGATTGGCCGTATTGCTTGGTCAAAACCCGGTTGTCCAGCACCACGATGATGCCGGTGTCGGTTTTGGTGCGGATCAGCCGGCCAACGCCCTGGCGGAATTTCAAAATCGCCTCCGGCAGCGAAAATTCGCCAAAGGCGTTGCCGCCGCGCGCTTCAATCGCCTCAAGCCGCGCCTCAATGAGCGGATGGTCGGGCACGGCGAACGGCAGGCGGGTGATGATGACGTTGCTCAACGCCTCGCCGGGCACGTCCACGCCCTGCCAGAAACTGTCCGTGCCAAACAGCACCGAGTCCACGTCGTCCTTGAATTTCTCCAGCATGGTTGAGCGGGGTGTGCCCGTGCCCTGCACCAGGCACGCGACGCCCAGCTCGTCGAAGAACGGCTGCATGCGTTCGCTGACCTCCTGCATGAGCTTGTAACTGGTGAACAGCACGAACGCCTTGCCGTGCGTCTGTTTTACAAAATGTCCGATCCAATGTTCGAGCGCTTCGGCGTAACCAGACTCGCGCGGGTCGGGCATTTTTTGGGCGACAAAAATCCGCATCTGCCGCTCGTAATCGAACGGCGTACCGACCTGCAAAAGGGTCGCCGTTTCGGCTCCGACGCGTTTTGAAAAATAGTTCAGCGGCGACGTCGAGGGTCGAGGGTCGAGGGTCGGGGGCCTTTTCCGGCCCTCGTCTTTCGTCTCTCGACTCTCAACCCTGGCCTTCACCGCCAAAGTGGCGCTGGTCATGATGATGCTCGTATCGCTTTCGAACAGCCGACGGCGCAGAAAGTCCGCCACGTCCACCGGCGCGGCATTGAGCGCGAGATTCCGGTGCAGCTTGCCACTGCGTTCCACCCAGTAAACATGGTCAGCCGCGCTTTGTTCGAGAAACGCCTTCACCTCGTCGCGCAACTCGGCCAGCCGGCGGTTGCACTCGACCAGTTCCTGCCCGATGTCCTTGTCCTCGCTCAATTTAATCAGCTCGCTCACGGCCTCGCGCAGGCGCTGGATGGGCAGCGTGACGTTGTCCTTCACGAGTTCCGCCCGGCGAATGCGCAATTCCGTCCACGTGCGCCGGCGTCCGCCGGCTTCACCGCCGCCAAATCTGGTCTTGCCGGCGGATTTCTGGATTTCCTCGCAGGCACCCTCGATGTTTTCGAAGAACCGGTCCGATTCGTCCAGGATATCGGCCACCAGTTTCACCGCGCCGCCCTTGCGCAAGGTGGCCAGCAGACCCTTTTCCGTGCGCGGATTCCACAACCGGTTCAGCGCATAACGCACCTGCCCGCTCGACACACTCAAACCGATGTGCCGGGAAGCGACGGGCTCCATCTGGTGGGCCTCGTCGAAAATCACAAAGTCGTTCTTGAACAGGATGCCGCCCTCCATTTCTTCATCCACCCCGCCCAGCAGCGTGAAAAACAACGTGTGGTTCACTACCAGCACGTCCGAGGAAAGAAATTTGTTCCGCGCGCGCTGGAAGAAGCAGACGCCGTGGTCCTTGGCGAAATCGGACGGGAAACCGCAGACCTTGGGCGAACAGAGTCCGCGTTCGGAACAGACCTGTGCCCAGACCTTCGGGTCCGGTTCCACGTCGAAATCCGAGAGGCTGCCCTCCTTGGTCTCCTTCGACCACTCGTAAATGCGTTGCAACTCCTCGGCTTCGGAGGAGGTGAACAGATTGCCCGATTGCTGCATGGCTTTCTGCAGCCGGCGGGTGCAAAGATAATTCGCGCGGCCCTTGAGCATGGAAAAGCTGAACTTCACAGGCTCCGGCAACGCACCCAGCACACCGGTGAGCATCGGCAGGTCCTTCTCTGTCAGCTGTTCCTGCAAATTGATCGTGTGCGTGGAAACAATCGCCTTTTTCTTTTCCGCCACCGCAAACAAAATCGCCGGAATCAGATACGCGAGACTCTTACCGACGCCCGTGCCGGCCTCAACGGCAACGTGCTCGCGATTCTGCAGCGCGCGCGCCACGGCCACGGCCATTTCCTGCTGTTGCGGACGGAATTCAAAATTTTTCGCGCGCGATAGCACACCGCTGGGTGAAAAGATCTCCTCGACCTGTTTTACCAGGTTGGTGGCCGCTCCGGCGGGCTGGGGTTCAATGACGGAAATCATCCGGTCACAGGGGTTGGCTGCTTAACTTCACCTTCAAGCTGGTCGCTTTACCGGGCGGAAGTGAAATCTGGTTCCGTTTCACGTTGCCGGATTCCACACAGACCATGCTTTGATGTTCCGCCGGGTCAAAGTCATCCGGCAGCTTCTGCGTCGTCCAGGGGTTCCAGACCACGGTGGAGTGGGAACCGGATTTTTCAACGCGAATCGTGCGCCGGAGTTCCGCATCGCGGATTTCCACCGCGCCGGCATGGTCGGGGTAAACGCGGTTGATCTCCTTCGCGATGCGCAGCACTGGATCGGTCTCCATCCGGCGCGCCCCCGTGGCACCGGCGGCAAAATCATCAAATGGCAGCCCGCGCAGCCCGGCAAGGGAAACCTGGTTGATGTCGCCGACGTGAAAATAGGTGTGCAGGCAGTTCTCCAGCTCCAACGACGCGCCGCAGGAATCGTTCGCGACGGTCAACTCCATCGTCAACGTGTCGGCGACGGTCACGACGAATTCCGTGCGCAGTTTGTTCCAGGCGTCGCGTCCGGGAATCTGCGGCAGCGCGAATGTCAACGTCACCGCCCCCTCCGGCGCCACGACCGGTTTGAGGAGTTGCCACGCCGCGAGGCGCGCGAAACCGTGCGACGGCTCGCCGGCGCGGTTGCCGAACCACGGAAAACAGATGGGCACCCCGCCGCGAATGGCCTCGCCGGCGGCGAAATGACTCCGGGCGCTCACGAAGAGCAGTGGTGATTCGCCGTTTTTTTGGAAATGCGCGACGTGCGCGCCATGCAGATAAATTTCCGCCACGCTCCAGGGCGACTGGACATTGATTTTGGGCAGACCGCCTTTGTCTTGGGCCATGGCAACGCGTCCGGGAATTTCGTGCCTCCGCAACTGCTCGGGAATAATGCTGTTTGCCATAGAAATTCCGGCGTTCTATCACAAACGGCCATCCAACGCAAATCAACCTAACCCATCCGCAAATTTTAAGAATTGACTCCTGGAAAACCGGCATCATTTTGAGCCGGTCAGACGTTCAAACCCAAACAACCCAAACTTATGAACGAAACCGCTCCTCCGACCTTCAGCAGCACGCCACAGCCCAAAACTCCCGCGCTCGCCATTTGGAGCCTCGTGCTGGGCATACTTGGCCTCTTGCTTTTACTGGTCTGTATCGGCCCGTTGTTTGCCATTCCGGGAGTTGTTTGCGGCCACATGGCCTATTCACGCATCAAACGCTCCAGTGGCGCGCTCGCCGGCGAAGGCATGGCACTGGCAGGATTAATCACCAGTTATATCAGTATCGGCATGGCCATTTTTCTAGTGCCGATGATGATGGCCATCGCCATTCCCAACTTCGTCAAAGCGCGTGAAACGGCGCAGGCAAATACCTGTATCAACTACCTTCGCCAAATTGACGCGGCCAAACAACAATGGGCCTTGGAAAAGGGCAAACAAGCCAGCGATGTTCCCACGTGGGATGATCTGAAACCGTACCTCGGCACAATTCCCCATTGTCCAGCCGGCGGCACTTACACCATTGGCGCCGTCAGCAATGCACCCACCTGCTCGATTGCAGGACACAAATTGGATGGGTTCGCCCATTAGAGCGTTTCAACAAATAGTGTAGCCATTTTTGGAGGCGCAGAGTAAGGTTTGGACATGCGAACGTTATCTCTGGATTTGCGCGAACGAATCTTGGCTGCCTATTACAGCGATGAGGGTACCCGCCCTGAGATCGCCCACCGTTTCCGCGTCTCCCTGGGCATGGTCAAGAAACTCCTGCAGCAACGTCGGCA
>Ga0265338_10011186_pt1 | contig 10401 bp, 3 predicted proteins | sample 42126metaG_FD_193579 | JGI IMG/M metagenome (GOLD analysis project Ga0265338, IMG submission 193579) | Rhizosphere microbial communities from Carex aquatilis grown in University of Washington, Seatle, WA, United States - 4-21-26 metaG | ecosystem: Host-associated > Plants > Roots > Rhizosphere >... | reverse complement strand
TAATCGATAATTAAACTAAAAAACTTAGCAACTATTATAGTAAATTATCGGATAAAGTACTATTTGTGCATGTATTCTCTTGATGTTAGAATCAATAAACGGTGGCCTGATATGCTCTAAATACCATTTGGGAAACGGATCCAGCACAATCGGGGTTCATTTTTGTTGCTCCATAAGAAAATAAAGGCGAAGGTACTTAGGGAAGTACATGGCTTCTTTGTCGCCCAGATGTTTCGGCTCCAACTTCAGCCCCCCTTGTAGCGTAGATACGATATATCTTATAAGACGGAAGGGTCTTGTTTATGACAAAGAAAACACCTCGTGTTCATAGATTTTCGCAAATGGTGCGATTTCTGCGCGTATCTCGTCTACTTTTGTGGACCCTCTGGGTTATTTATCGTGAGAGAAAGCGGGTTATTCGCGCCCATGAACGTGGCAATCAAGATGTACAGCCCAATGTTGAGGTGCTGGTAAAAGTTCTGGTCGCATTTCGCCAGACAGCGGTGAAATTGGGCGTTTTAATGATAAAACTGGGACAATTCTTGAGCGCGCGTGCTGATTTGTTGCCAGAACAGGCATTGGAGGCACTCGCTTCTTTGCAGGATGAAGTGCCACCTGAACCTTTTAGCCATGTGGTTGCGGTGATTGAGAGTGAACTGGGGAAGCCAGTCGATCAGGTTTTTAGTCTGCTGGAGCGCAAAGCCACTGCTGCCGCCTCGCTCGGCCAGGTTCATAAAGCCATCCTGGCCTCAGATGGCACACAGGTTGCGGTCAAAGTGCAACGCCCGCAGATAGAACGACTCGTTGGTATGGATTTAAGCACGCTCAAGTTTGTGATCTGGGTGATTAATCGCTTCGTTGATACCAGCAGTTTTATTGATCTGAAGGCAGTCTATAACGAGTTTAAGCGAACGGTCTATGAAGAAATTGATTATCTGACTGAAGCCACAAATGCCAAACGCTTCAGCGAGATGTTTCAGGACGACCCGACGATTAAGATTCCGCGCATCTATGAGGAGTATAGTTCACGTTATATGCTTGTACTGGAATGGATTGATGGCATTAAAATTAATGATTATGTGGCCCTCGAAACTGCTGGCCTTGATCGGCTCGAAGTCGCTAATCGTACCGTAAAAGCCTATTTCTTCCAGTTCTTTCAGGCCGGTTTTTTTCACGCTGACCCTCATCCGGGGAATCTCTTTGTTCAATCCGGGCCAGCGGATATTGGACCCATCATTGCATTTGTAGATTTTGGGATGGTTGGTACTTTAACCAAAGGTATGAAAAAAGCTATCAAGGATCTCTTTCTGAGTTTTCTTATGCGTGATTCGCACACGTTAGTTACATCCCTGGCAAAACTGGGTTTTGTGGGCGAAGGAGCGAATACCATAGCTTTGGAACGTGGAGTGGCTTTGATGATGGAGCAATACTATGGTATGACGCTGGGTGAGGCGCGCGATATGGATATTCCCGATGTGGCCGAAGATGTTGGAAAATTAATGTATGGTCAACCGTTCCAGATTCCGGCTCAATTTGCTTTTATGGGTCGCGCGGTTGGGACTCTCGTGGGCGTGGCCACCGGCCTGGCACCGAGTTTCAATTTCGTTGATGTCGCGACACCTTACGCGCGCTCCTTTCTCGGCCTGGATTCGGGGGGTATTGAGGATATGATTCGCAAGTTGCCCGCGCAGGCACTGGAGATGGGGCGCTTGCTTCTCAAACTTCCCAAATCTCTGGAACATTTAATTACTCAGCTCGAAACGGGGCAATTGGAGGTGCAACTGGCTTCGGATGGAAGAGGTAATGGCAATGGACGGGGGCAAAGACGGAGAGGTAGATCCAGGCAACAAACCGATGCAGGTTCCAGCGTCGGTAGTTTTTCCTGGGTCCTGCTTTTTGGCATATCGCTGGCAGGCGGGGCGTTTTTGCTTTCAAATGCCCATTTACTCATTCCAGGCTGGTTTTTTCTCGGTTTTGCAGGACTCACAGGGTTACGCCTCCTCTTTCGTCGCTAGCGTTTTCCCTGGAGCAGGCTGATCTCTTAAAAAAGATCGTAACTACTCAATATCTCTTTTCTTGCCACAGGTGGCAAATAAAAAGCGTGTGTTGAGCAACACGAGTAGAGTTCCTCCCGTGTTGCTCGACACACGCTTTTTAACTCTGGGGTGGAGGAATCTCAACAGAGCATCTGATTGCTGTTGGGTAAATGACCACGTTGTTATGGTTGTAGAGGTTTGACTGTATAGGTATTTCTGATAATTTGCTTGAGGCGTGTTAGCAAGTGACTTCGTCAAACGATATACTAGGTAGATTGTCATACGTTGTGCGACGATCAAGTCCCCACATACGTAGTTTATAGTAGGGAACGGAAAACATTCTCCCGCAACGTTGCGGAACTGGATATACGCCCGGTGGTGAGATAGCCAGATCTGAACGTGATGAGTGTTATTCCTCAGACATAAAAAATGTGAAGTATTTCACTTGACTATTTACCCTCCTATCGGTTACAAGAGATAGGTATATAAAAATACCATTATCTCATCTTGCCAGCAGCCTGGAAATCACTGGTGGTAAGCGGAGGCTATACTAAAATGTATCTGTTCTATATTATCACCAAGTAACGGAGGTGGACCTTGTCCAGGACGCGAATGGACCTTTCTCCGAGCGTAATTAATCGTAAACAGGATATTACCTCCTGGCCCGATGGCGACCTTACTCAGTTAACGACTCGCGATAAAAATCGCTATCAAAAACGTAAATCCGCAATTCGTGATTATTTTGAAACCGAACTCTCTGCTGAAGAGATTTCTTTAAATTATCGCCTTACCTCTACAGAAGCTCTCGAACCGATGGCCCGACGTTGTTTGCTCTTGCATGAAGATGGTCGGCCCTGGGGATTCCGTGCCCTGGTGCCCGGCGCAACTGTTACAGATCAGGCGGCAGAATCGACCGGAGAGAGAGCTGAGGTTGTTGTTAAGGAAACAACTTCTCCTGTGGCGACAACGACTGAGACTGTTGTCACCCAGGAGAAATATGATCTGACTGCGCAGGCTGAGGACGATGAGGATCTGGATACGGCCAAACGCCAGGCCATTAAACTGGTGACTCGTTCCTTAGAGCAATTACCACTGACCCCGGTTCCCGAAGTGGAGGTCAGCGAACAGGCCGATGCGGAAAGGGTCGATGCTCTAGCGCTTCCTCCAGATCCGCTGACCTCTGTTGATAAAGAGGAACAGACCATTGTGCCGCAAGATCAGGCTGTGGTTGAGGTCGCTGAGACCCCGTTGGTGACGGAGGAGACAGATCTGCCACAGGAAGATTTTCCTTCGATTATGTTCGCTCCAACTGCATCTCTGGAATTGACGGATAAGCCGGGGCTGCCATCTGTTGAAGAACCTGGTGCAAGCGCGATACCTGTGGCCGCTGAAATGCAGGCAGATGAGCGCTTAGAAGTTGCTACCCTGGATACAGTCGAAGTTGCCAGTGTCAGGGTGCTTAAAACAGCGGACGAGCAGTCCACCCGGAGCAATGCGCCGGCTGATGCTGATGGAGACGATGTTTTGCGGGTAGTCGAACCAGAGCCAGTTGCGGTCGTGATTGAAAGTGACGCTGAGCAGGTTGAACAGGCACCAGAGCAAGTGGCGTCAGGTGAGCCGGTTGAGGTAGTGGGTGTAGGTGAGGTTGAAGAGTCCACGCAGATCGTGGAGGACAAACCGGTTGAAGCGGCAGGGAGAAGCGAGACAGAGCAGATCCTGGAGAACGAGCCGGTTGAGGTAGTGGCTGCAAGTGAAGTTGAAGAGTCCACGCAAGTCCTGGAGGAAACGCCAGCGCCCGAACCAGTTGTAACGGCAGGGAGAAGCGAAACAGAGCAGATCGTGGAGGACGAGCCAGTTGAGGTAGTGGCTGCAAGTGAAGTTGAAGAGTCCACGCAAGTCCTGGAGGACAGGACGGTTGCAGCGGCAGGGAGAAGCGAGGTGGAGCGCGTTCGAGAGGAAATGGCAGAGACCGAGACAGTTGTCGTTGCGGCTGTGCATAAAGTTGGGCAGGCGGAGCGCGACCGAGATGCACTGGCCGCGACTGAAACAGTCGAAGTTCTGGCTGTGCAGAAAGTCGCTCAGAATAGTCTGCCTGCAACTGAGACGCACCAGACCCCTACAACTGTTCTGAAGTCCGAGGAAACAGCGAAGCCAGCTATTACCACTGCCCAGGCTGAAGAGATGGCGATTGATACGCTGCCAACAAGAACCCTGGAGGCGCAACGGCGAGATAGTCGTCAGTTGAGCATGGCCCGTCCGATTACATCTCCCAAGCAATCGTTAAGCGAAGAGAGCCGTTATCAGATCACCGGCAAACAGACGGTGATTAAACAATCAGTGCGTCGGCGCTGGTATCGTCAGGGACAAAAACAGAGGCAGCGCCGCTGGACGCGCATTATTAGCGCGGCGATTGTGGCCAGCCTGCTGGTAATCCTCTTGATCCCGCTCAGCGTCGGGCTGGTAGGTTATAACGCTTATACCAATATTAAAGGCGTAGCGCAGGATGGCGTGAACCATCTGCTGGCTCTGAAAAACCTGGTGCCTGCCTCTAAGAGCGATGTGACGGCTATTCTGAACATCCAAAAATTGAACGATGCCAAAACAAATATCGATGATGCTCAGGATGATTTTCTGCAACTGCAGGATATGGTCAATCGGCCAGATATCCAGTCGTTGCTGCAACAATTTGCCCCACAGTATAGCAACGAGTTGACCCAGGCGCGTAGCTTGATCCAGGTTGCGCTGGATGTTACCTATATGGGCCAGGAGTTGATTGGTGTTGGACAGATGGGCGCCAATATTCTTCATGGCGCTGGTTCGTTACTCTCGTCGGGCTCAACGACGCCGCTTTTGACCTCTGATAATATCAATACAATTGAAGCGGCACTGGTCCATACGCAATACTATATAGGAGATATTCAGACCCAGATGGGCCATGTAAATCTGTCGGCGCTGCCCCTGGGCAATGCGTCCCAGAAAGCCGAACTGGCGAAATATCTGGGCGAGATCCCGACTATCCAGAGTACGATTTCCCAGGCTCAGACCCTGATCGGACCGGTTTCCTGGTTATTAGGCGTTGGTCAGCAGCGAACCTTCCTGGTCCAGACCCTGGATCGCGGAGAATTGCGCCCCAGCGGCGGTTTCGAGGGCCAGTATGGAACTGTCAGTGTTCAGAATGGGCGTATGGGTGCTTTCTCGCTCAGAGACATTACCTTGCTGGACTATGATGAGAATGGTGTCGATATCGGGAACACTCCCCCACCACAATATAGCTGGATGAACTTTGGTAGTTTCGGCGTGCGTGACGCAAACCTTTCGGCTGACTATCCTACGACCGCAAAAATCGTAACCAGCCTGTTCCAGCAAGAGGGTGGCGGTCCGGTAGATGGTGATATCCAGATCACGCCTGTGGTGATTGAACAATTCTTGCAATTGACCGGGCCACTGTATATCCAGCAATATAACGATACTGTGACTGCTCAGAACCTGGAAGTGAAATTACATGCCTATCAGCAGCAACAGGATTTGATCGATAAACAGCAGCAGGTCACTGGCACCGACTCACATTCCACGCGTAAGGCGTTTACCAACCTGGTTGGTACCTTGATTATGGCGCGTGCCAAGAAGCTAACGATCCCCCAGCTACTCGACTTTGGGAAGGTTCTGCTCACCGATCTGAAATCGCGTGATTTGCAGATCTACTTCACCAATCCGGTGGCTGAACAGTGGCTGACCCAGAATGGCGATAGCGGCGCGATGCCCCAGTTTACCAACGGCACTGACGGCTTTATGGTTGTCCAGTCCAACATCAGTATCAGTAAGGCCGCGCAATATGTGAAATCGACCTTCAACGATCAGGTAACGCTGCAGTCCAATGGGGATGCGGTCCATAACCTGACCATTACGCTGAATTATCAGCAGACTGGTCCGGTCTATGGCTTTAATTCCTACGCCGACTATCTCCGTCTGTATGTGCCCTCGAATGCGCAATTCCAGGGTGCCTATGGGTTCAATACAGGCACAACGCTCTGTACTCCAGGCCAATCAACCTCGAAAACGGGCACAGGTAAGGGAACCGTTGCAGGTTCCTATACTGATGCAGGTCTGGCGGTCGCCGGGGGCTGTTCTCAATATTATTACTCCTATCCTGATAGCAACGATCGCTATTGTGGAGGTGGTAATTACCAGCTTGGTATCGATGGTATGCAGGACAAAGCGTGGCCATACAAACTGCTGGGTGGTCCAGGCGAGACGAGTAGCGATCTGCCAGGGTATCAGATGGTTGGTGGCCTGACGCTTACCCCGAAGAACTGTGTTTCGACTCTGACCTTTTCCTGGGTCGTGCCGCACGCGGTGCAGAATGTTGCCGGTCAGACGCCGTACCAGATGGTCGTAGGACACCAGGCAGGCTGGCCAGACATCACGCAGGTCTCGATTGATGCCAGCGCGCTGAAGGGTGTGAAGTCGCTTACGTACGACAAGACGATCGACGTGGATACGCTGATCTCCCTGGCGAACCGACCTCTGCCCCCATCGCAGAAGCCAACGACTCCGACTCCTGTGGTGACTCCGACATCTACGCCTAAGAAACCGTAGCAGGCTTTATAGGAAAGCAAGGCAGAGGCATATCATTATGCCTCTGCCTTGACAGCATCACTCCAACCCTATAAACTATGCCTGACAGAAAACTATATATACGGCATTGAGCAGGAAGAGTAGGCGCTATTGGCCAGCAGAGAGGAAAGACCAGGTGGGCTGTGAGTCTTTCCAGGCAGAGATACGCTGAAGGTCGCCTGGGAGCCATTTCAACGGTACGCCCGTTAACGCGTGTGTTGAGAATCGTTGCGCTGCGCGTTGCGACGATTGAAACAAGGTGGTACCACGAGTGTTGCTTCAGCCCTTTCTCGTCCTTGACGAGGGAAGGGCTTTTTGTTCTATCTATTGGATGGAATTTTTTTAGTGTCGTCACAGGTGATGAAGAAGGTACGGGAATGATCGAGCAGGAGAAAACAGCGCTGCCCAAGGTATATGAGCCGCAGGCAGTTGAGGGCAAATGGTATCGTTTTTGGGAGGAACAGGGCTACTTTAAGCCACGTCCCGAGGCGGCGGGCAAACCGTCTTTTGTGATCAGTATGCCGCCACCCAACGTGACCGGGGCATTGCACCTGGGACACGCGATTACGGCGACGGTTGAGGATATTCTGATCCGCTATCATCGTATGCGTGGCGATGACACGCTCTGGGTGCCTGGCGAGGATCACGCGGGTATTGCGACCCAGACGGTGGTGGAGCGCCAACTGGCCCGCGAAGGTACAGATCGCCATAAAATCGGGCGCGAGGCGTTTTTAGAGCGCGTCTGGCAGTGGGTCGAGCAATATAAGAGTCGCATTCAGGATCAGCATCGCCGCCTGGGCGCTTCCTGCGATTGGTCACGCGAGCGCTTTACGCTGGATGAAGGTCTGTCCAAAGCTGTGCGCGAGGTTTTTGTGCGACTGTATGAGGAGGGGCTGATCTATCGCGGAGAGCGTATTATCAACTGGTGCCCTGTCTGTATGAGCGCGCTGTCAGACCTGGAGGTGAACCATGTCGATACCCAGGGGACGCTGACCTATGTGCGCTATCCACTCAAGCCTCTTGAGGACTCAATAGATAGCGCGACCGAGTATATCAGTGTGGCCACGACGCGCCCGGAGACGATTCTAGGCGATACTGCTGTGGCCGTTAATCCCAAAGATCCACGCTATGCGCAGATGGTCGGACGACTGGTGCTTGTGCCCGTGGTCGGACGTGAGATCCCGATTGTCGCTGACGAGGTTGTAGACGCTGCCTTTGGTACTGGGGCGGTCAAGGTGACGCCCGCGCACGATCCGACTGACTTTGAAATTGGTGTGCGCCACGATTTGCCGCGTATCCAGGTGATTGGTTTTGATGGCAAGATGACAGCCGAGGCCGGTCCCTATGTGGGTCAGGATCGCTACGAAGCGCGTAAGAACCTGGTCGAGGATCTCACCCGCCTGGGTGCTGTAATCAAAATTGAAGCGTATACGGTGCCTCTGGGTCTCTGCCAGCGTAGCGATACGCCCATAGAGCCGTTGATTTCCAAACAATGGTTTGTCAAAATGGCTCCTCTGGCCACGCCGGCTATGGGAGCGGTCAAAGCAGGCTTGCTGAAAATCGTGCCTGAGCGTTTCAATAAGACCTATATGGATTGGTTGGAGAACATCCATGACTGGTGTATCTCGCGCCAGCTCTGGTGGGGTCATCGTATCCCTGTCTGGTACTGTGAGAACTGTGCCCAGATGACGGTCAGCCGCGAGGATGTGACGGTCTGTCCGCATTGTGAGAGTGTCCAGTTACACCAGGACGAGGATGTGCTGGATACCTGGTTCAGTTCCTGGCTCTGGCCATTCAGTACCCTGGGCTGGCCGGATATCACATCTGATTTGCAGCGCTATTATCCTACCTCTGTGATGGAGACGGGTTACGATATCATCTTCTTCTGGGTGGCGCGTATGGCTATGGCTGGCATCCATTTCCTGGGCGTGATACCTTTCCAGACTATCTATCTGCATGGCCTGGTGCGCGACGCCAAAGGCGAGAAGATGAGCAAGTCCAAGGGCAATGTGATTGATCCGCTGGAGGTTATGGATCAATATGGTACCGATGCGCTGCGTTTTACTCTGGCCACCAGCAGTTCACCAGGCAACGACATGAAGCTGGTCCCGGAGCGGATTGTTGGCAATCGCAACTTTGCCAATAAGATCTGGAATGCCTCGCGTTTTGTGATTATGGCCACGGCTGAAATTGGGGAAGGTGTGCCGGAGATCACGGCTGTTCAGCCAGGAACGCTGGCCGATCGCTGGATTTTACAGCGCCTGGTTCGCCTGACCAGCGATGTGACGCGTTTGATCAATGAATTTCAACTGGGTGAGGCCGGGCGACTGATCAACGACTTTTTCTGGTCTGACTATTGTGACTGGTATGTAGAGAGCGCCAAGGTGCAGTTGCAACAGGGCGACGAGGCCATGCGCAGAGCCACTGCTGGCATTCTGCGTTCCGTGCTGGATCAATGTTTGCGTCTACTGCATCCTTTTATGCCTTTTGTGACCGAAGAAGTCTGGCAACATCTCTACCGCACCAGCGTGGCTGATCCAACGCTCTGGCCAGCCCCGGCTCTGATTATTGCCGCGTGGCCGGAGAGCAATCCAGCCGCGCTGGATGAGACCGCAGAGGGCGAATTTACGCTTTTGCAAGAGATTATCGTGCGTATCCGTGATGCGCGCAACCAGGCCAATGTGGAGCCAGCCAGGCGCGTACAGGTTATTCTGGCGGGCGCTCAGATCGAGATGCTGACTGTTCAGGCTCCGCTGATCGAATTTCTGGCTCGTACAGAAAAGCCCCAATTGCATGCCAGCCTGGAGGAAAAGCCGGCGCAGGCGATGAGTTTGCTGGCAGGCAGCGTCGAAATCTACCTGCCTCTGGCGGGCCTGCTGGATCTAGGTAAAGAACTGGCGCGCCTGGAGAAAGAGTTTGCTGCGACCGAGCAGGAGATTGCTCGTATTCAGGGCAAACTGGCCAATGAATCCTTTGTCAGTCGGGCGAAAGCTGAAGTTGTCCAGAAGGAGCGCGATCGCCTGGTCGAGCAAGAGGAGCGCCTGGGCAAACTGCGTGAGCGCCGGACTGAACTCGCCGGGTAGTAGCCTCAAAAGAGGACAAAGAGCAGGGGGCAATACGCGAAACCGCATTGCCCCCTGCTCTTTGTTTGTTCCGCAAGCATGAAACTTAGTCTGCCAGGGCAGGAGCTTCTTCAATCACACCTTTGGTAAACTGCTCGTTGTAGAGACGCGCGTACAGGCCGTTCTGTTCCAGCAGTTCTGTGTGTGTACCGCGTTCAACGATCTGGCCCTTATCGACGACCAGGATAATATCGGCGGCCAGGATGGTCGAGAGTCGGTGGGCGATAGCCAGGGTCGTGCGATCCTTCATCAGAGGTTCCAGCGCGGTCTGAATCAGGCGCTCGGAGTGTGTGTCCAGGGCGCTGGTCGCCTCGTCCAGGATCAGGATACGCGGATTTTTCAGGATTACGCGCGCGATGGCTATGCGCTGTTTTTCTCCGCCGGACAGTCTATAGCCACGCTCACCAACCACTGTATCATAGCCCTTGTCCAGTTCCATAATACGTTCGTGAATAGAGGCGGCTCTGGCAGCGGCGATCATCTCTTCGTCGGTCGCATCCTCGCGGGCGTAGAGTAAATTCTCTTTGACCGTTGCGTGGAAGAGGTAGGTCTCCTGCGTGACCATACCAACAATCTCGCCCAGGGATTCCAACGTCAGATCCTTGACATCATGTCCGTCGATCTCGACT
>Ga0265338_10011184_pt1 | contig 10402 bp, 10 predicted proteins | sample 42126metaG_FD_193579 | JGI IMG/M metagenome (GOLD analysis project Ga0265338, IMG submission 193579) | Rhizosphere microbial communities from Carex aquatilis grown in University of Washington, Seatle, WA, United States - 4-21-26 metaG | ecosystem: Host-associated > Plants > Roots > Rhizosphere... | reverse complement strand
AAAGCCCCGCGCTGCGGCGAACCGCTCGAACCAGGCGCGCTGCTGTTCCGTGCCAGGGCCCGCGACATGCAGCTCGATCTCCTGCCTTCCTTCCACCCGGAGGATATCAAAGGCCTGGAAGAGATAGCGAAGTCCCTTGCGCTCGCCCAGGGTCCCCATGAAGAGGATCTTGCGCAGGTCTTTGCTCCGGTTCATGCCGCGGCTCTCTTCGGTAAACCGTGGAAGTCCGATGTTGCCTCCGATGACGAACGATTTCCCGGCCGCGTTTCGATTCCTGGACAGGAAGTCGTCACGGTCAAAGGAGCTCTGAAAGACAATTGCATCACAGGTGCGCGCGATCCGGGTTTCGTACAGTCTGTAGTGCAGGAGGTCGAAAACAATTCGCGCAAGCTTATGCGGGCGGAACACATTCTCCTTTATGGAAATAAGCGCCTCCCGCACGGTGTTGCTCTGGAGCCCGAAAAGGATCGGGACGTGCAATCTCTTCTTGACGGTGGCGGCAGCGCGAAAATGGACTTCCCCGAAAATGAGCACGAAGTCGGGCTTTTCCGTGAGCCCTCCCGCTTCAAGCCAGGCCTCTGTTGCCCATCGGAAAACCACGGAGGCGGGCGGGAAGCTCTTCCGCGTGTACGAGGCGGCGATCCGTATCTCTGAAAAGTAGCGGGGCCTGTACTCCAGATCGGAATTGAGAAGGACGGCCACATGGTTGCCCCGCTGCGCCAGTCCTTCCATGAGCTCCAGGCAGCGGATGTGGCCGCCGGTCCGCACTTCGCTATTCAGGAAGATTCCAAGTATTTTCACCGTGACGCCTGTCTACGTTCCGTGCGGGAGCTGGGCTGATGCAGACTTTCTCACGGAAAGAGCCGCGAGACGCCTTTGGAATGAAGGCACTAGACGAAGTGCATACCACGGCCAATATGCAAGCAGGAGCAACTGGCGCACCGGCTTTGGTCCGTATCTCGCATGCAGCAGGAGGCGCTCGAATCCGGAGAAGCGTGAGAGATTCGCATGCACGAAACGTCTTCTGACATGCTCCTGGTCCTGCGAAAACCGTCCCCGCGCCGTTGAAAATCCCTTGTAAGAAAGCGACCCGTCATGCCTCATCCAGTAAAGCCCTCTGGCCCCGATGAGGCGGATTCGATGTTCGTGGGCCAGGAAAGCGTAGTAGAGCGGCAGGTCTTCAAAGGAGCGGCAGCCGGCATCGAAAGCGTCGAAATCCCTGACGTCCCTGATCCTGAGCACGGTTCCAGGGCCGGCGTACAGGAAGTTGCCCAGTATCGCGAGACACGCGAACTGCCTGCGCGGCGCGAGCAGAAAAAACAGCCGCTTGTAGCGATAAATGTCAATGACCTTTCCGCTTTTCGAATAGAGGGATTGCACGCGCATCTTGGCGATTCGCGTACCAGGGTATTCCCGCAGGTATTCGGCAACCCGCACGAGAAGCTGCGAATCGTAGAAAATGTCGTCCCCCCCCAGGTAAATGCCGTACTCGCTTGTTGCTGCATCGAATGCGGCCCTATGGTTGCCGGATATTCCAAGGTTCGATTTGTTCTCAAGGAGCGCAACCCTGCGAAACCGTGTCCTATGCTCCTTTGTCCATCGTCTGCAAATAGTCACCGTGTCGTCTGTTGATGCGTCGTCAGAAACAACAAGTTCCGCCCCTTCGATCGAATCGAGCGCCAGCGTGCTGTCGAGCGTCGCTTCGACGGTGGATGAATTGTTGTAGACAGGGACAAGGATCGCAATGGTCGGTTTCATGGGTTCTTGGGTACCGGCGTTCCGATCCGCTGGAATCCTGCGTCCGCGAACGCGTCGTCGAAGAAGTCCGCCAGGCTTTCCTTCCATGGACGGGATCGTATGCCGAAATCCCGGGCGATCTTGTCCGTTGAGAGGACAGAATAGGCCGGCCGCCGCGCAGCTGCTGGATACTGCTCGCTGGTAATGGGGCGAACCCTGCAATCCCGCGTCAGTATGCCCTTCTCCCGGCCCAACCGTTGTATTTCAACCGCGAACTCGTACCAGGTGGTCTCTCCAAGACCGGCAAAATGATACACTCCGAACTGCAATCGTGGGCTTCCAATGATGAGAGCGATCGCACAGGCGAGGTCTGCCGCCCAGGTAGGACTACCCCGCTGATCACTGACCACCCCGACCTCTTCCTTTTGCTTCATCAGGCGGAGCATTGTAGAGACGAAATTGGAACCCTGCTTGCCGTAGAGCCAGGCGGTTCGCAGAATAATCCAACGATCGCACACTCTCCGCAGCTCGGCCTCCCCCTGGGCTTTCGTGCGGCCGTAGACACCCGTCGGTCCAACGGGATCGTCCTCATGGTACGGATGGGTCCCTTCTCCCGAGAACACGTAGTCCGTGGAAATGTGAATAATTCCCGCGCCGATGTCTCTGGCGAGCTCGCCGAGGTTGCGAGGCCCCGCAACGTTGAGCTGCGCAGCAAGCTCAGGCTCGACTTCTGCCTTGTCGACCGCCGTATGTGCGGCGCAGTTCACGATCCAACGGATGTCCTTGCCGACCACGAAAGACCGGATCTCCGCGGCGGAAGTGATATCGATATTCCGGTCACTCCCGACCGCCTCGAGCTTTGCGCGGTCCATGCACGAGGCAACCTCCGACCCGAGCATGCCCTTGTTGCCAACCAGCCAGATCATATCAGGTCCCTGAAATACGGCAGAGCGGCGTCCCGTTCGGAGACTATGATGTCAGTCAGGGGCCATTCGATTGCAATGTCCGGGTCATTCCACCGAATACCGCCCTCGCTCGAATGTTCATATTCGGCCGTGCATTTGTAAAGCAGATGAGCCTGCTCGCTCACAGTGATGAACCCATGAGCGAATCCAGGCGGAATATAGAGCATGAGGCGATTTTCTTCACTGAGAGTGACCCCATGCCATTTTCCGTAGAATGAGGACTGGGGCCTTATATCAACGGCGACATCCCATACTGTGCCGAGGGCCACCCGTACCAGTTTGCCTTGAGCAAAAGGAGCCCGCTGAAAATGTAAACCGCGCAAGACCCCCCGCCGTGAGTACGAGTGATTGTCCTGCACGAAGTGTGCCGCAATCCCGTTGGCTTCGAACTCTGAAAGTCTGTATGTCTCTGCGAAAAATCCGCGCTCGTCATTGAAAGCCTTGCACGTAATAACTATCAGGTCCGAAGACGGCAGATGCTCGAAAGAGCATGGCATGGCTACTCTCCCATCCGGAAAGCATGAACGAGACCTGACAATCGCTTAATTGATTCCTCAACCATTACGTTGTATTTCGAGTTCTCGAAATTCCAGATACTCGACGTGAGCTCTTCCTTGTGACCAACCAGGAATGGGATGGTTGTAACAACTTTCAGTTCTTTCCAATTTTCCAGGAAGCGATCGATCGTATTCGTATAAAAATGATAGTTTTTTTCATTCCATCTGGAAATCCGACCAAAAACCGATTTGTGATAGACGTTGAAAACCATGCTGGTAAGCTTGTTTATGTGAACAAAATCAAATCCCCCATACGAATCCACCCTGCTGACTTTTGTTTTCGCCCCAAGATGAGCGATGAATCCAGAAAATACATGCCATGGATACGGGGTGGCGGCGAGGTAGGAAAGAATTACGTTCAGGTTGTCGATGAAGCCTCCTGAGAACAGCGCGTCATCTTCGACCACGATGAGATAGTCCAGGCCGCAGGCCATTGCTCTCTGACAAAGGTATTTATAGCTCATTCCGCAGCCCACCCAGGCGTACCGGTGTCGTAATCCATCGAAAAACGCGAATTTCCCGCCGGGATTTGAAAAGGCGAGCCGCCTTTCAACGGTTTCTGGCAGGCTCAGGCATATGTTTTGGTTCTTGCCGGGAGAGGAAGGCTCAACAGTCTTCTTGCAGAACTGGGAATAGGTTATTTGGTCTATCGCCAGGAGAAAGCGCGCCAGGAATCGCCACCCATCCCCGCCGTGTGGCACATAGAAGATCTTCTTATAATTCATTCCTGTTGCAAGCAGGTGTTCAATATTGGAGGTTGAATAATCCAGAACAGCAACGGAGGCCTTGAGAACTGCAGCATAGCCCGGGTCAAGAGCGCTTTTGTCTGAGAGGTCCCGCGTCTGGAGGAGAAAGTATCGCTTTGGAATACGGCGCATCTCACGGGAATGAATCAGCAAAGGCGGACGCCGGAACCTGACCCTGTATGAATCTGGATCAACAATTGATGAAGAAAAGCCCCCCTGGCGCAGCAACGCGTGAATGCGGAGCGCGTCAGTCCTGCCATTCGACGTGGAGACTATGTCGAGGCGCCTTCGAAAGAGAATTCTTGCAGCAGAACAGACGACTCTTTCAGCAAATGAAGTGACGTGTCGCGCATAGTAGCGCCGGGCGCGCAGAATATCATCCAGCAGATGGCTGCTCACAAGCACTATTCCTGGCCGTTCTTTATCTTGTAGCCGCCCGCAACGAGGTGTTTTTCCTTTCGCGCAAGATCAAGATCATGCGCGACCATCATTCTCACGAGCTCCGGGAGTTGCACCCGAGGTTTCCAACCGAGCACATTCCTCGCTTTCGATGAGTCTCCCATCAGGAGATCAACTTCCGTCGGCCGGAAATACCTCGGATCAATCTCGACCAGTGTCGCGCCGCTACTGTCATCATAGCCCTTCTCGCTGAGTCCGGTGCCCTTCCATCGCAGAACAACGCCCGCTTCAAGGAATGCCATGGCAATGAAATCCCTGACTGGCGTGGTCACACCCGTGGCAATCACGTAGTCGTCAGGCCGCTCCTGCTGAAGCATGAGCCACATGAGCTCGACGTAGTCGCCTGCAAAACCCCAATCGCGCCTTGCGTCGATATTGCCCATGTAGAGTCTTTCCTGGAGACCCAGCTTGATTCGGGCGACGGCACGAGTGATTTTTCTGGTCACGAAAGTCTCGCCTCGGATCGGGCTTTCGTGGTTGAACAGAATCCCGTTGCACGCGTACATCGCGTAAGCCTCGCGGTAGTTGACAACGCTCCAGTAGGCGTAAAGCTTTGCCGCGGCATACGGGCTTCGAGGGTAAAAGGGGGTCGTCTCCCGTTGCGGGACCTCCTGGGCCTTGCCGAACAGCTCGCTGGTAGACGCCTGGTAGAACCGCACGCTCTTCTCCATGCCGAGTACGCGGATGGCCTCCAGCATGCGCAGAGTGCCTATGCCGTCGACATCCGCCGTGTATTCCGGCACCTCGAAAGAAACCTGCACATGGCTCTGTGCCCCAAGATTATAGATTTCGTCCGGCTGAACTTCCTGGACAATCCTTACAAGGTTTGATGAATCCGTGAGATCACCATAGTGCAGAATAAAGTTCTTTCCCTGCACGTGCGGGTCCTGGTAGAGATGGTCAATACGCTCCGTATTGAAGCTTGAGGATCTCCGCTTTATTCCGTGCACCTCGTAGCCTTTTCCAAGAAGGAGCTCGGACAGGTAGGCGCCGTCCTGCCCGGTGACGCCGGTAATGAGGGCCTTCTTCATCGACGTCTCCTATGCAAGGCTCAGCTTCAGTTTTCGGTACACGGCAAACAGCTTGGACAGTGCAGTAAAGGCTATGCGCAGCGATTTGCTGGATCGATGCCTTTTGCAATATCGAATGGCCACATAGTCGTCCTGGTTCTCAAGTCCGCGGCACAAGTTTGTGTATTCCCTGCGAAGATGTGCAAGCCTTTCCGCGCGAACTGTTGCGGCAAACGCCGTGCCTGACGTGACCCCCGAGGTGTCGTAGGACGTCACCACCGTGTCAATGTGTCTGTAGCTGCAGTTTCGCTTGAATACGGAATCGATGAAGAAAACCCAATCAGAGACAAAGCGGTATTCGAGGCTGTAAAGGCCCTCCGCAATCAAGAGATCGCGCTTGATGAAGCTCGCCTGGTGGGGAAGCGTGCCTGCAAACAGGAAGTCGAATTCCAGCACCGGCGGATACGTCACGCACTTTTTCTTTCCGTCCGGAGACACAAGCAGGAGATCTCCATAGACAATGTCCTCAGAGATCGGGTTCTTGAAGACTTCCTCGAGCGTGGCAGCACGGTTGAAGAAATCGCCGGAATTGAGAAAGAGGCAATACTCCCCATGCGCCATCGCGATGCCTTTGTTCTGAGCATCGTAAATGCCTCTGTCAGGTTCAGAAACCCATTTATCAATGAATTGCTTCTCCTGCTCGATAACGGAGACGCTGTCGTCAGATGAAGCGCCGTCGACGACAATATACTCGAAATCAGCAAATGTCTGAATTGCAACGCTCTCGATGGTCTTCTTGAGACCCTGGCAGTTGTTCTTATTGATCGTTACAATTGATAATTTCAAGTTTTCTCCATCACTCCACTCCAGAACGCTAGGCCCAGCATGCGCGCAATGAGCTGAAGGCATCGATGACCTTCAGTATTTCGCCAAAATACGAACTTCTCCTGAGATGCTCCGCCAGGTCCTTTCCTCGCTCGATTAGTTCATTGCGAAGCTGCGCGTCCGACAGAATACGCAGGATCGCATTGCCGACTGCCTGGGTGTCCGTCGGGTTCACGAACAGAGCTGCATCCCCCATCTGTTCGCGGTGCCCTTCCAGGTCGGACAGGACAACAGGACATCCGAGGGCCGCAGCCTCAAGAGGCGGCAGGTTGTTGGGGCCAAGAAGGGATACAAAGGTCATGGCAAGAGCCTTTTCGTACAGAAAGCGCAAGGTCGTGTCGTCTACGAAGCCGAGTATCCGGATCTGATCGCCCATCCCGGTCTCATTAATCCTCATCTGCACGTGGTGTTGGTTGCCGCTGTCTGATCCAGCGAAATAGCAATTCACTCGGACGCCTTTTTCATCCCGCAGGTAGCGCAAGGCATTCACCAGAACGACATGATTCTTGTGCGCCCAGAATTGGGCCGGGTAGAATACGAAAGGCTCATGAATCCCATCAATGGAGGGAGGGAGTGACCGGGCTTCATAGCATGTGCGGGGCACAGGGAACGGGACAACGCAAATCTTTCCGGGATGCACGGGGTAGTTCTCCAGAATCTCCCGTTTGCCCGCTTCATTGCCGGTGACGATATACGACGCCTTGTAGAGCATTTTCTGATATGTATTCTCTCTCGCCTCCCAGGTCCAGCCAGCTGACCTGAATTCCGGGAAGAAGGGCAAAACACGATGCGCAAGATCCCACACTGTAAAGATATAGGGAACACTGACCTCACGGTTGTACGGCCCGAGAATCCAAAGTAGATCTATCCTGCAGTCACGAAGGAGCCCGTCGAACCAGTCTGCGCGAGCCGAGCTGCCGATCAGCCTCGGCAACTTGCGCTTTGCTCGCACGACGAGGCTGCCCCTGTTTCGTTTGTGCGTGTTCACATTCAGGACGCGGCCGACGCGGATCTCCGCGGCAGATGTCGAATCCGAGAAAAAGACGACTATGTCGTGCGGACAATTTGACGAGGCAATTTCGGCCTTTATTGTCTCGATGAGGGTGTGAGCACCACCTGCCAACGGGGTTGTCTCGCCTGCGTATATGCCAAGCGTCATTTGGGGCTTTCCTGATAGCCCCGCAGCTGCCTTTCCGCAAACATGCGTGTGAACCATTCATACGTGGCGCGGATCCCGTCTCGCAGTGAAGTGCGCGCACGCCATCCCAGTTTTGCCATTTTCGAGGTATCGAGCAGCTTCCGCGCTGCCCCATTCGGCCGGGACGTGTCCCATTTCACTTCTCCCTCGAAACCGATTATCTGTGCTGCCAGTGCGGCGAGCTCATTTATCGTTACGTCTGAGCCCGTACCGATATTGATCAACTCGCCGATCTCGGCCGCCTCGTGCTCTTCCATCAGCAGGACCGCTGCGTTGGCAAGATCATCGACAAAGAGAAACTCACGACGCGGAGAGCCGTCTCCCCAGAGAACGACCGGCTCGCGTGTCTGCGTCGCCTCGTGCATTTTCCTCATGATCGCAGCAAGGACATGTGAACGTGCAAGGTCGAAATTGTCATTTGGTCCGTAGAGATTCGTCGGCATGAGGGAAAGAAAATTGGTTCCATACTCCGCGTTGTACGAGCTGGCAATCTTGATCGCCGCAATTTTCGCGACGGCATAGGGCTCGTTTGTCGGCTCCAGTGGACCCGAAAGCAGGTATTCTTCTTTCATGGGCTGCGGTGCCAGCTTTGGATATATGCAGGACGAGCCCAAGTTGACGAGCTTGCGCACGCCAGATGCATATGACATGTGCATGACATTCGTCGCGATCATCAAATTGTCGTAGATAAACTGTGCGCGGTACGTGTTGTTGGCAAGTATGCCTCCCACCTTTCCCGCAGCAAGAAACACGTACGAAGGCCTTTCTTCTTCAAAGAAACTCCGTGTTGCCGCCTGGTCTCGCAGGTCAAGCTGCGCGGTAGTCCTCAAAAGAAGATTCCCATATCCCCGTCGAGTCAGCTCCCTCACAAGAGCCGAACCCACAAGTCCCCGATGCCCTGCAACGAAGATCGTGTCGCTGCGCGTCATATACGTGCTCCCTGGTGCCGCTTATGGTTTTCCGGCGACGAAACATGCAGACCAGGTCTCGACACCGAGCCGTCCGCCCGTCATCCATTCTTCACTTCGCAGGAGCTGGAGGCCCGCACTATCGAGAAAGCCGCGGATTTCCGGAAGAAAAAGGTACCGCATTCGATGCTCCTCCCGGAGGCGGTGAAGACTGCCGTCCACTTTCTTTTCGAGAAGAAGGTCGAACGCCACCAGAACGCAATCGTCTTCCGGCTCCAGTGTGGGCCTTGCAATTCGTACGATCCGAAGGGTGTCATCCTCCAGCTCTTTGACCCTTATGCCTGGCATTTGATGAAGAACAGCAGGTCCATACCAGCAGTCGAAAATGAAAAGACCGGCTGGGTGAAGATGGTCGGCAACTGATCTGAAGTACCCCAGGAGGTCTGCATTGCTGGTTTGGTAGCTCGCGACATGAAACAGAGAAATCGCAACATCGAATGATTCCTCCAGGCGGAATCGCCGCGCATCGGCAACCAGGTACCGGGTCGTCCCCCCCCCTCCCAACCGCGCGAGTCGAACCATCTCCTCCGAGGCATCGATACCCGTCACTGCGTGCCCTCGCCCGGCCAGAACAGCAGAATGCCTGCCGGTTCCACAGCCGACGTCAAGGATTCTGCATTTGTCCAGAACCGGACGCGCCTGCCGAATAAGCGTCTCAACGTAGTCTACTTCGCCCTTGTAGTCCTTGTCCTTGTAAAGGAGGTTATAGTAGGCCGCGTAATCCCCGAAAACAGCGGTGGTCATCTCTTTGTGAACCCTCGAATGCAGTCGGCTACGTAGCGAATTTGTTCCTCAGTAAGGGAGCTCGCGGAAGGCAGATAGAGTCCGTTATTGCTGAGCCAGTCACTCACCGGAAAGGCATCATTGGGCGACACATACTCTCTGAGCGCCGGCTGTCGGTGCATTCCGACGAAAAGCAGCCTTGTTTCTACCCCCTTTGACGCGAGATAAACGGAGAGATCATCCCGGGTTCTTCCGTACTGCTCTGGTTCCACGACGAGGCAGTTCATCCAATGCGCATGGATGTAATGTCCTTCTGGACCCTGGGGCACCTTTTGAAAAGCCAGCCCTGGCACTCCTGAAAGGAGTTCTCGATATCTCTCGGCATTTCGCCTGCGGAGCGCAACATATTCGTCGGCTTTTTCCACCTGCGCGAGGCCGATGGCGGCGTGCACGTTTGACATACGGTAGTTGAATCCGATATCGGCATGAACGTATGTCCTCGGGGCGTCCAGCGGAAAGCACAGGTTCTTGAAGTACTTCGCGCGCTTCCAGAGCTCTTCATCATCGGTGACGACCATGCCGCCCTCGCCGGTGGTCAAATTCTTGTTCGAGTAGAAGCTGAATGCGGCAATTGACGAAAGAGATCCCGCCTTTCGGCCTTTGTACGAGGCCCCATGTGCCTCCGCGGCATCTTCAATAAGCGTAATATCCTTATGACCTGCGATGCGGCGAAGGGCGTCCATGTCACAGGTCAAGCCGTACAGGTGAACCGCCATGATTGCCCTGGTTCGCGAGGTGATCTTTTCCTGAAGGAGCCCTACATCCATATTCCAGGTCTCCCGGTCGGCCTCGACAAACACCGGGCGGGCCCCTGTGTAGCAGACTGCAAATGCTGAGGCGATCATGGTAAAATTGGGTACGATCACTTCGTCGCCCGGCCCAATCCCGATTGACTTGAGGGCCAGGTGCAAGGCCACAGTCCCGTTGCAGACCGCCACGGCGTGCTTGACGCCGCAATACTCCGCGAACGCCGCTTCGAAGGCATTGACGTACTTTCCCGAGGACGAGATCCAGCCTGTTCGCACGGCATCCATCACGTACTCTGCCTCGCGCCCGTTGAGGAACGGCTCACAAACAGAAATGTTCATGACCTA
>Ga0265338_10011183_pt1 | contig 10402 bp, 4 predicted proteins | sample 42126metaG_FD_193579 | JGI IMG/M metagenome (GOLD analysis project Ga0265338, IMG submission 193579) | Rhizosphere microbial communities from Carex aquatilis grown in University of Washington, Seatle, WA, United States - 4-21-26 metaG | ecosystem: Host-associated > Plants > Roots > Rhizosphere >... | reverse complement strand
TCGCGCGGATCCGGCTCGTAATCCACGTAGGTCGTCGGCAGCTTCGGCTCGCCGCCGTCCACGGTGAGCAGGTCCACCTTGACCTCGCCGAATTCGTTCGCGGGCTTGCCCTTTGCCGCCTTGGCGACGCGGTTGACGCGATAGACGCCGCCGTCCACGTCCACCCACGGCAGCAACTTGTGCAGCCAGCGCGGGGTGATCTCGGTGTATTGCGGGACGGTGACGGTGGCGGTGGCGAGGTTGCGCGCGGCGGCGGCGCTCAGGCTCAGGTGGGTTTCAATGGGTTCTTTGCTCATAATTTAATCAGGTTGGTGGTGAATGAAAAATTAATACGCGGATCGTGCATCGGGAAAATGGGAAGAGACGCTGCGCGCGCAAAAACGCCAAAGCGACACACCGGCTAAAAAAACCGGCCGGGCCGGAGCCTGGACGCCATTCGACATGAATACACTTTCCGTTTCATGGAAGCTTCCAGTGGACTGGTGAGCCCTGTGAGATTTTAGTTTTCGGAAGCGGCGTGGACGCCTGCTATGGTTTTAATCCTAAATCCTGCGGACAATTTGTCAATGCTGTTGCCCATCAATATCCAGCCTGGAAAGCCCGCTTTTTCCTTTAAAACGAACTTCACTGCGTCTGATGGTCGTTCGCAACGCATCCAGTTCAATTTCAAAAAGCAGTTCCGGACGGCAAATATCCGCCTGGACAATCACCAATTGCCGGCTTTGCCCGCCGCACCATCCGGCGGACAAAGCATTCTGCCGGTCCTTCAAATAGCCGGTGGCACGGGTAACGTCATTCGAATCAAAACCACATGACTCCAGCAGGGCTTGGGTCACTTCCTTGCTGGTCCTGATCTGCCGGATCAAATCGCCTCCATGCATACTCCGGCCGCCCGGATCTATGCTGGCGGTGCCCGAAACGAGCAATCGCCGCCAGCCGACCCCTTCCATCAGCACCGCCCGGCTGAAAGCGCTGCCGTATTTCATCGCCGAACCTTGCAACGGCGACCCCACCTCCCGAACCGTTGCCAATTCGTTGACTGGTTGTGCCGCCCACACACCCGCCACCAAAGCGCCGCCGGCAGGATTCCGCCCCCCAATGCCGGTGCTGGCCGGCACCAAGCCATGGAACACCTTCTTCCGGTGAAAAAACTCATTGCGCACCCGGTTGAAATCCCCGTACCAGCCCAAAATGTCATCCAGAAAAAACCAAGTCCGCACCACATTGGCCATCTCCATGCCGGCTTTGCTCAAAATATCCGCCAATCGTTCCAAAACCTCACGGCACTCGTCCGACTTCGAGGGGTTCGGTTTCAATGAACTGATTCCTCCCAATAAACAATGTTTGAAACCGCCATCGCTGAATATCCGGCCCACTGTCCGTCCCTCCTGGCAAAGTGTTTCAACCCGCGTTCCGGCCACGGCAAAAACGTGCATCCCGGCAAGGATCGGTTTCAAGTTTGTATTACCTTCAACCCAAGTCACCGGCCAGGCGAATTCTTCGACGTCGCGCCGCAATATCCGCATGGTTTCAGCATAAACGGTCAGTGAACCAAAAACCTCGTGCCGAACGACTGTGGCATCATCATCCTTCAACCAACCGGCAAGTCTGGAAACCATGGCCAACGGTCGTTCACCCGGGATCGGACGCAGGCTCAAATGTAATTCCTGATGCGTCGGAAATGAGATGCGGGTGACGTCCATCCCCGGCCGGGTTTCCCGGTCAATCGCCGGCTGTTGAACCAGCATGAGGGCTTCCGCCCCGTTCGCGTCAATTTCACTCATAACGAGGAAACTTAATCACACCGGCCGCTTTATCGGCGCTGGTTCTCATGGTTGCTGCTTCCCTGCCGTCTTCTGCTCCCGCAACAGCAACTGTTCCAACGCCAAGCTGTCCTCGTGCGCGGGATGATGCTCGCGCACCGAGCGAATGGTCTGTAGCGCCTCGTCCAGCCGGCCCGCACGGTCGAGGTAAAACGCGTAGGTATAACCGTACTTCGGATCTTCCCGCCCCAATTCAGCCGCCCGGCGGCACCAGTCGAGCGATTCGCCGGGATGCTCTTTGGCCAGCAATACGCCGAGGTTGTAGGCCGCCAGCGCCGACTGCGGATCGGTCGTGAATGCGACGCGGAACGCCTGTTCAGCCCCGGGCATTTTGCCCTGCTCGGCCAGCAACATTCCCAGATTCAAATTCGCGGCGGCGTTGGTGGCATCGAGGTTCAGCGCGCAACGCAGGCTGGCTTCGGCCTTGTCATTTTGGCTGAGCGCGTTGTAAGCCAGCGCGGCATTCACATAGGGCGGCAGGGCTTCAGGCTGCAGCCGCATGGCGGTTGTGAATTCGGCAACGGCTTTCGCCGGTTCACCGCGGGCCAAATAAAAATTGCCGAGGTTGCAATGCGCGTTCAGATCGTCGGGACGCGAGGTCATTGAATCCATCAACTCCTCGATCGCCCCACGCAATGATCGGGCCTGTTCCTCCGGCAAGACGCCTTTGGGAACACCGGCCAGCGCGGCGGCGGCGCGCACGCGCACCAGACGGTAATCATCGCCGGTCGCTTTGAGCAACGTATCGGTATTCGCGCGATCCAAACGTTCGCCCAGCTCTTCGGCCGCGCCCGCCCGCACCAGCGGAGAGGAATCTTCCGTCAACTTCCGCAACACCGGCCATTTGTCGTCAGCGGGACAGCCAGCCAGCAGGCGAACGAGCGAAACGGTCTGGATTTCTTCGCGGTCCGGGCTGGCGAGATAAGCAAGCATGTCCGGCAATTTCGTCCAGTCGCCTTTTCGCGCCGCGGCGATCAGGGCCGCGCGTTCGAGCACCGGTTTCTGGTAGTCGCGCGCATGCCATTCGCGCACGAACTGATCGGCCCACGCGGCAGTCTGGTTGGTGTGGCAGAGATTGCAGGCGTTGGGCGAATTGTAAGCGAGCGTGGTCGCCGGAGTCGGCGGGCGCATCGAATGATCACTGCGGCGCATTCGCGCAAATTCGGTAATCGGCATGTGGCAGGAAACACACTGGTTGCCGGGTGTCCCCGCCGGGTGACGCGTATGCGAAGGGGCGCTGGCCACCCGCTCGGCATGGCACGGCAAGCAGGCGTCGTTGGCTTTGGCCGCGTCTTTGAAACGATAACGCCCGCTTGACGTGTGGCAATGAATACAGTCCAACTGGCCGGACTCGGCGCAGGCACTTTGCCGCCATTGGGTATAGGTGTAATTCTCGCCGAGATCGCGACCATCGGGATAAAAGTCGGCGTCCTCAAGCGCCACGAGGTCGAAGTGATCAAAGAAGCGTTCGCCCGGCGCGAAATTCATGGTCACGGGCGACATTTTGGCGTGGCACGGAGCGCACATGGCATTGCGCTGTTCGATTGACAGATTCCTAGTGACAATCAGCTTTAATTCGGCCGGTGCGGGTTGGTTCGTCGACCGTTCGCGGAACAACTTCACATGCTCCGCTGACGGGCCGTGACATGTTTCGCAATTGATGCCCGGCTCGGCCCAGGTGGTGTGGTAGCTGTCGGATGCGGCATCGTAATTTTTTGAAAGCTGGCTGACGTGGCAGCCGAAGCACGACGTGTTGAAGGTCAGCGGCCGCTCCTTCCAGTCCAGCGCCGCATCAGGACGGTCGCCAAAATGCCGCATCGCGCTGGCCGTGGTGTCGAACCATTCCCGGCGGCGGACATCGAAGGCCACCGGCAACACCTGCAGCCAGCCGCGTTCCAGCGAAGTCAGGAAATAAAAAACATTCTTGCCACCCATCGCCTGCGTGATGGGATAGCGCGTTTCGTTGGTGGCACCCCGCTCGACGACCGCGCCCCGGGCAAGGTCGACGCGATAACGAAACCGGCCCGCAACGATTCCCGACTTCTGCGGAGTCAGTTGGGTTGTTGCCAGTTGTGCCGTGAACGGTTGCAGGGCCAGCCCGTGAAAAGAAGTGGACCAAAGTGAATAGAATTTGGCATGGCACTCACGACAACTGGCCGAACCGGCATAGCCGGACAGCCTGTCGGTCGCCAGCGATGCCGGCTTTTCCGCAATTGAATTTGTCCGCAAGGATTCCGCGACGACACCGGCGGGAAACCATAATCCGAGTGCAATCCCCATCACAAACGGCAATCCGGTGCAGCGGTGGGGCAACCTTGTTCCAATTGAAAAACTCGCGGTGCGGGAAAGGGGACGGGGTTGACGGTTGAAAATACGCCGCAACTTCATGATTTCAATCTTCCCCCTCGGTCACGATGAGCGGCACCGGTGTGGTGCTGGTTCCGCCGAGGGAATTGGTGGCGAACAAAGAGTAAAGGCCGGAGTCCGGGACTTGCGCGTTGCCAATCCGAAACGTGGCGTTGGTCGCCCCGGGGATGTCCACAAAGCCGCCGCCTTTGTCCACCTTCCATTGCAGGGCGATGGGCGGCGCTCCCCCCACTTCCGCCGTGATCGTCACGATGCGCGTAACGATGTTCGTGCCCGGCGAATCATTGTCGGTATCCTTGATGATGAAGGGCGCGCCGACGTCAGCTGGCGGCGCTGGCGGCGCCGGTTTGACGGCGGCAACCGGGGCCGCCGCCGGCACCGCCCGGCAGGCGACGTCCGTTTTGGCAGCAAATTCCTTTTCATCCGCGATGAGAGCGGAAGGCTGCACCTTGTTTTGCGCCCGGCCATGACCGGCGGACGCAATGACCAAAATTCCAATGCCCAAGCCGGTAAATAGGGCGGCAACAATTGTATGGGTGGTGATTTTCATAAGTCAAAATATGAAAAGAATTCCGTCCCCAACGTCCGGCGGAAAAATCCGCCGGACGCGGGAACGGATTTAAGCCTTACGGGATGTAAGGCGAAACGCGGTAGAAGTAATGATCCGCGTTCGCGTTCGAGTCGATCAGCCAGCCGTTCGTGGACAGCAGGAAGTTATTCGTGATACCGGTGACCAGATTGGTCTGCACCGGCGTCCAGCCGAGCGGGTTGGACAAATCCGAGTTGCGCCAGAGGATGACTTGATAATTCAGGTTCGTACCGCCCAGCGACAACCGGACGGGATTCGGCTGGTTCGGATTGGCGAAGAACCCGTTCGTGCTCAACTGCGTGAACTGCGCATTGATGCTGAAGGTTCCGTTGGTGAAGCCGTAACTGTTGACCTGCGGATAATCCAGCAGGTCGCGGGTGCTGGCCGTGTTCGCGAAGGTCTGATATTCGCCCAGCTTCAACTTGATCGCATTGTAGTTGGCTTGCGCCACGCCGGAGAGCGGCAAGTTGAGCAGGAGGTTGGTGTACTCGTAGGGATCGTTCGCCAGATCGTAGAACTGCTCCACATGACTGTAAAAGTGGATCAATTTGAACCGGCCATTGCTCAAGGTCACACCGTCACCGGCGGCGCTTTGATTGAACTGTTCCTCGATGACGAACGGCGTGGGCCGGATCACGTCCGCCCGGATCGCCGGCAACAGGCTGACGGAATCAATGACCACATTTGTCACCTTTGTCGCGGCCACGTCAATGCCGGCCAGTTCCTGAATGGTGGCCCACAAGTCCGGTTCGTTGACCAGCGTATCGTTATACCGCCCCGGACTCACCACGTCCGGCCCGGTGATGAATAGCGGCGTGCGCGAACCGCCTTCGTAAATGGTGAACTTGGCGTGGCCGTTGCCAGTGGTGGTCGCCGGCACCGCGGCGTTTTTGAATGGCAACTGCTGCACATCAATTTCCGTCCCGTTGTCGCCAATGAAAATGATGTCCGTGTCATTCGTGTCCACCGACTTGAGCAAGCGCCCGATCTCCGTGTCCAGCGATTGCGCCATCGCCTCGTAATAGGCCCGGCCATTGGTGCTGATGTCCGTGGAAGCGCCGCTCAAAGCTAGGTATTTCGCCGAGGTCAGCAGGTTGGTCGGCGGCAGATGCCGGGGCTGGTGCGGCGCATTGAAGGCGAGCCACACGAACCAACGGTTCGTTCCCTGCGCGGTGATGAAGTTGGTCGCGTCATTGACCTGGTCGCTCGTTGAATAAACGGTCGTGTTCAATGAAACGCCGTTGGAAATTTTCGTCCAGTTGAAATAGCTCGCTACTTGCGGGCTGAAGAACCCGGCGTAGTTCGTCCAACCGGCGGTCGTCCACGGCGAGTTCAAGTCGGTGGTGAGCGACAAATGGTATTTGCCGAAGGAAGCCAGCGCATACTCCGGCGCATTCGTCGTGAACGCGCGCGGCAGGGTGTATTCATTCGTGCGCAACGGGACGGAGCCGAGCGCAACGCCGACGTCGTTGCGGAACGAATCGCGCCCCGTGATGATGGCCGCCCGCGACTGCGAGCACGAAGGCCGCGCGTAGAAATGGGTGAACGCGATGCCGCCCTGCCCCAGCGATGTGATGTTGGGCAACGAAGGCAGCGATGCCGCCGGATTGGTGTTGTAGATGGACAGATTATCAATGCCGAAGTCGTCGGCAATCAGCAGCAAAATGTTGTGCCGCTTCGTCTGCCACGGCGCCAAATGTCGGGCAATGTTGACCGTCGCCGTGGTCGTGCCACCAAAACCATCCGACACCGCGAAGGTGAACTGGTCCTGGACGTTGTTCGGATTATTGTATTGCAGATAAATGCCGTCGTTGACCGGCGTGATGCCCCGGATGCTCGTGCCGATGCCGGCGAGCGAAAGGCTGTCGCCGTCCACGTCGCTGGCCGCGTTCAGCAAGTCGCTGATCGGAATGCTCAACGTATTCTGCCCCTGGACACGGGTATAACTGACATTGCTCGCCACCGGCGGATGGTTGGTGACGATCTGGAACAACGTGTTGGTGAGCGCCGGATAATTCCCATCGCCCGGATAGATGGCGGTGATGAGATTGGTTCCGCGTGGCAGGGTATTGATGCTCGCGCCGGTCGCAGTGCCGCTGCTGACCGCGCTCGTGCTGAACGCATTTCCATTGGCGAAGAAGGTCACGCTGCCGGTTGCCGTGGCGTCGGTGACACCGTTGGTCTGGATGCTGGAAGTGAAGGCCACCGGATCGAGATAACCCGAGGGATTTTCCGAGGAGACCAGTTTGGCCGCCGTCCCCACCGGGCTGACGGTCAAAAATAATTGACCGCCGACGATTTCGAGATAGGCGAACGTGGTCGTGCCACCGCCGGAAACCAAAACGGATGCCGGAACCGTTCCGGCGACCAAACCGGCATTCCCCGCGGTCGCTTTGGAAACGATGGGATAACTGCCCGTGGTGAGGGCCGCACCCGTGTTATTGATGTCGAACACCGTGCCGGCGGACAAAGTCAGCGTGCCGTTGGTGATGATGAACGGAGTTGTGCCGGCGGCAAAAGTCAGCGAGACCGTGCCCGAAGCCGTTTTGAGATTGCCGTTGAGGGCGGCGGTCGAGAGGCCGTTGCTCAACGTCTGGCCCGCGCCCAGCGTGAAGGCGGATGACAAACCGGAAACATCCAGCGTCGTGCCGCCCGCAAGAATGATGGCGGACGAACTGCCGATGGAACCCGAACCGCTCAGCGCCAGCGTGCCGGCACTGACAGTTGTTGGACCGGTATAACTGCTGACGCCGCTCAAAGTCGTCTTGCCGGACCCAATGAACGTCAGGCCGCCGCTGACATTGGCTGTCGGCGCCGTGCCGGCGATGGTGGCCGGCGTCGTTGCGCCGCCGCCGGTCAAAGTAAATGTCGGTACGGCCGTGTAACCGTTGCCCGGATTGGTGATGAGAACATTTGTGACCTGGCCGCTCGTTGCGCCGCCGGTGGAAGAATCAATCTGTGCAATCGCCGTCGCGCCAAAACCTGTTGTGTCACCCGTGCCCTGGTTGACCGCCACAAATGGCGCGCCGATATAGCCCGCGCCACCGGTGAAGGACGCGACGCCACCGATGCCGTTGCCCGTGGGCGCGAGCAGCTTGCTGGCGATGGTGATGGCGGTGCTGTTGTTGTCAATCGTGCCACTATTGCCATAAACATACACTCCAGAAAGGTTGGCGCTGTTGAAGAAAGTTGTTCCCTGATTCAAGGCCGTCGCCTTCAACGTGCCGCCGTTGAAGTTGAATAGATTGGTGGGACTTGGCTGCGTGGCAGAAACGCCATTCACCGTCAGCGTGCCATTCGGCAAAAGGTTGGCGACCGCAAGTGAATTGGTGATATTGACGCCCGCCAGCACCAAGCCCCGGCCCGCCGTGGTCGTGCTTGGTCCGATGACCTGGGCCGCCGTCGTACCGCCGCCGACATTCAGAATGCCGGTCACGCCGGAACCCACGGCATTGGCGCCGTTCGCGATCAGTGACAGCGCATTGGCCGTCGTTGAAAAATTCACCGTGCCGCCGGACACGTTGAGCACGCCCCGGCCAGCAGTGATTCCAGTTCCAACGGCGAACCGGTCCGAGCTGGTGAACGAACCGCCCGTAATGTCCAGCACGCCGGTGGTTTTATCCCCGCGCGTGCCCGCCGAAGTGACGTTGGCCTGGGCCACATTCAGCGTGCCCCCGGAAAAGTTGTAATAGCCATAGCCATTCGTGCCGGAGCCGATGCGGAAATTATCCGTGCCCGCCGCCTGATTCAACGTGACGCTGCCGCCGGTCTGATACACCGCCGCCGCGCTGCCCGTCAGATCGCCGATCAGAAACCGGTTGATGTTAAGCGTGCCGGAAATATTCAGTCGCGCATTGTTCACGAAAAAGGGAGCCGCCGTGGAGTTGAGCGAGCCGGAATAATTCAGCGTGCCGCCGATGACGGTCGTGCTGTTCGTGTAAGTGTTGGCACCGGCCAGCGTCAGCGTGCCGGCTCCCGAGTTGGTCAGCGAATAGATGCCGCTGATATTCCCACCCAGCGTGAGGTCCCCGCCGCCCGCTGCGGTAGTAAGGTTGCGCGCCGCACCGAACGCCAGATTCAGGTTGATTGTTTGGAGGCTGGCACTGCCGTTCACAATGTCGCCGCCCAGCGTGATCGCATTGCCGCCAATCGTGTAATTGCCGGCGTCACTATTGAAGGTGAGGCCGTTGAACGTGAAGCCGCCGAAATCATTTGTCAGCAACTGTTGACTCGATGTGCCGAAATAAAGGCTGTCGGCGGATGCGGGCGTTCCCGCGCCCGCGCCGGGAGTTGTGCCGCCAGTCCAGTTCGCGTCGTTGAAATTTCCGCTGCCCGGCGTGGTGTCCCACGCCCAGTTGGCCGCAAAGGCAGTCGGCACCGCGATTGATAGAAGGCAGCCGGCCAGCAGACGAGCAAGGGGTTTCCACACCCGGTTGATTGGGCGCGAGTGATATCGTTCAGGAATTTGAGTCTTCATGGGGTCTCGTATTTTATATTATTTCGTGGTTATATTTTTATGGTTGTCCCGAAACCGGCAGCGCAAACTTCGGACATCCTTCGTCCAGACCCGGTTTCAGGTTGCTTCGCCTCCCAAGGAAGGGTCGGAAAATTGGTTCGGGCTTCCGGCACACACACGGCAATCAGCACCGGAAACCCTTTCGCCCCGCATGCGGGGGCAAAGTATCTCATCGAAATCGGCCGTCCCGTTGAATCTCCGGTCCAGCTAAGGTAAAAAGAGAAACTATTAATCAACGTCCAGATTGCCCGGGGAAAATGAACCACCCCGGCCGAAGGAACGGATTTGAGAAAGGCCGATGAAATGAGCACGCCAGCCCAAGCAGCAATCTTTCCGGACCATATTTGGTACTGGTTCTTCATGGCGATGAATCACGATTTCAGGGTTCATGTTTCACCTCCAGCAGTCCGGTCGGCAGTTAATGACTACTCATTGAGTCGTCTATTTGTTAATACTACATCAAAACACGACTATGGCAATCGTTATTTAAACATTTTACATTTATTACTTCTATCCATTTTCTGATTTAATATGCAGACAAATTCGGGCCGCGTGAGGCTTCGGATCGCTTCACCACCCGATGACAGGTACAAATCCGTTCGCGCCGGACATCAGGAAGTGGTATCAGGCAAGGACTTGATCCTCCGCATTGAACACCCAATCCATCCGCCGCAATTGCTCGCGGATTTTTCGACGCTCGTAGCGGTGTTCAAAAGTCTTGGTGGCGTTGGGACGCGCTCCGGCAGCGCGCTGGCCGGGCGGAATGGCGGCGTTGAGGCCGGACCGGGCATGGATCTGTGGTTTCATATTTTGAAAAGGCTGCGAGTTTTGCCACACGGGCGGCGGAGAAGGTCCACCGCCCGTGCGACGACTCCTTTGGTTTGAAATGTTTTGGCGACAATCGCGGATGCCCGCTGGCACCGGCCGGAATTGCCGTTACGGCTTAATGTTGCTGGCCTTGCCGGTTGTCATCCCAAAACCCCGACCAATGCGGGCCGTGTATCAGATCGTACACGGCGACCTTCACGCCAAGACTTTGACCCTGGAGGTTGTCGAACGAATAGTGGATCCCGCCGTATATCCGGCTAAGGCCGTTTTCGGATTCAC
>Ga0265338_10011182_pt1 | contig 10404 bp, 4 predicted proteins | sample 42126metaG_FD_193579 | JGI IMG/M metagenome (GOLD analysis project Ga0265338, IMG submission 193579) | Rhizosphere microbial communities from Carex aquatilis grown in University of Washington, Seatle, WA, United States - 4-21-26 metaG | ecosystem: Host-associated > Plants > Roots > Rhizosphere >... | reverse complement strand
CGAGGAGGCCAATGTTGATCCGGGCCAACTTCGCGCCGACGTGAACGACCGCATCAAGCTAATATTCGACGGCACTTCGTTCGAGTCGGTGCCATTCCCCGGCGGACCGTGGGATGTACCGGACGACGTGGGGAATGGCCGCCCGTTACTGGCCGTGCTCAGCTATGACGGGTGTTCGGTGGGTGCCAGCGTGGATGCCGTGCCCGACCTGATCGGTCGCATCTGGGAGCGAAAGGGCTCGGACGGCATTACCCTGCGTGGCCTGCGGAACAACCTTGTGTTCATCGTGGCCGAGGAGGGGCGGATCGAAGAGATGCGGCACAAGGCGGCCCGCCGGCTGGCGCTCATCGAGTTGAAGAAGCCGGGTCGCCTTGCCGAACTGGCCGAACACCAGCAGGCGAAGGTGCGCGAATGGGAGGGCCAATCGGAGGCCGATGTCGCTATTGCCATCCAGCAGTGCTACCGGCACCTGTTCTACCCCTCTGCCAACCGCCTTACTGGCGCGACTGTCGCGCTGGCACATGGCGCTCTCGATATCCATTCGGTGTCCGAGCGGCCAGGATCGGGGCAACAGCAGATTGTTCGCGCTTTGCGTGACTACAACCGGAAGCTACGAACGCCCGAGGACGAGCCCGACGCGCCAGCTTACACGCGTGACCGCACGCCCCTGAAGAAAGGTCAGATGACCACCTTGGCGTTGCGCGACGAGTTCCGACGGGACCCCGCTTTGCCGATCCTGCTGGGTGACGACGTGTTCATTCGTGGTATTCGGCGCGGCGTCGAGCAGAGCGAGTATGTCTATCGACGGGGTGAACTGCTTTACGGCCCCGGTGATCCAAACACAATCATCGCCATCGATGAACAGGCGACGGTGTTCACCATGGCCTATGCCAAAGATCACGGCATCTGGCCTCGCCCAACCTCTCAGCCCACCTCCAGTACAGGGAGTGCAGGGAGCCAGCAGGGCGCCTTTCCCTCAGCGCAGGGCGGTCACGCTACCGGATTTGGCGCAACGACCAGTTCCTATGACGGCAATGCCGTCGCTTCGACCGGCACGGCATCTGACGGAGGCCATGGTGCTGGCCTTCGCAGGTTTTCGCATGAGGGCTTGCTGCGCGAGGCGTTGCTGCGTGTTTGGGAGCAGGCGCGTGCCGCCCAGGTCGCGCGGATTGGCTTGCTTACCATTCGCATGTTCGACGCAGCAGACGCATTCCGTCTTCTGAGCATCGTTGCAGCCGTACGTAGCGCCGACCAGAAGCAAGTGCAGTTCGAGGGGGGCTATGTGACCGCCGACGGCAGCGCCCTCAACATTGAGTTCCGAGGTAGTCCCGCCGACGCCCAGCCGCTCAAGGAATTCCTGGAGCCACAGCTTCGAGCGGCCAGCGAACGGACCATCCAGGCACGATTCGAACTGACCTTCACAACTGGCTTGGACGTAACAGGCGAGGCGGTGGATAGGATGACCGAGCAATTGACCAAGTTTGCCACCGGCTCCGCCTATGTCGAGGCAGCGGCCGTCGAGGCTGTCACCGAGCCAGCACCATGAGTGGACGAATTCAGCGGCCGATGGGGATTTCGACTCCCGAATCGGCGCCGGTCTATGAGGTGCGTGTGCGCCGCCATCGGCCCGGTGATACCGAGATTGAGGTCTGGCAACTACCCTCGCCGGCCTCCCCTCATGTCTCCATACCGACGCGGGTGGCTGGTCTGCGTGGGCGCAATCTCGATCTGGTCGAGCACCGGGTGCTACGCCGACTGACGCAGGCGGGGATCAAGTTGACCGGGCGCGAGGGACAACGGAAGGAGGGACACCGGATCACCGAGGACGTTGCGCTGACCCTCGGCCTGCTGTTCCGCACGCTCGCGCCGATGCGGAGCCGCGACAACATGCGTGCAGTAGCCGAGGGGATCGAGGCGATGGGACGCGAAGAAGCCGCCTATTGGCTCGGCATGGCTATGCATCGGAAGAACCCGCGTCGCGTTTTGACGGCGCTGCGGTTCCTACTGACCGATCCACATCGATGAATGGGGACCGATCGCTTAGCTGACTGCCTGCCACAACAGGATTCGACCTATGAATGACACCAATGAGGTGGCCGGGCGTTCGGCCGATCAGACCTCGCAACATGACCGACGGCTGATCGAACGCTGGCTGCCGATTGCTGCGCTCGGCGAGGAGAGTGTGCGGGAACGGCGGTCGATGACCGCATTGCCTCCGATATACTATCTGCATGTTTGGTGGGCGCGGCGTCCGCTCGTAGCATCGCGGGCTGCCGTTCTGGCGTCGCTATTGCCGGAGTGCGCCGATCGTGACCAATTCCTGCACGCGTTGGGCATTCACGGGGACCCAGTTGCGAGCCGCCGACGCATCGACGCGGCCCGACGGAAAGGCGAACGATTCGAAGGGGAGGCGTATTCATACGGTCGAGCCTTTGGACATAATCCGGATGCTGACGACCGAAGCTTCATCCGATCTGCACTCGGCGGCAAGATGGCTAGACCAGTCACAGTCCTCGACCCAACTGCCGGGGGTGGTAGCATTCCTTTTGAAGCTAACCGGCTCGGCTTCTCGGTATTCGCAAATGATCTGAATCCTGTGGCCGCTCTGATTGAAAAGGCGACGATCGAATATCCAATTCGATATGGGACAAGACTACTCGATGAGTTCAATCGTGTGGCGGCGGCGTTCGTAGCACGACGCGAAGCGGCATTGCTTCGTTTTTTTCCGGCTGAACCCGAGCCAAACGCGATCCCAACGAACTTCCTGTGGGCACGAACGATCCGGTGTCCGTACTGCGATGGCCTGATTCCTTTGTCGCCAAACTGGAAGCTGGCGTCGGACGGTACCGGCGTCCTCCTTCGGCCGCACCTCGGCAAAGGCCGGCATACCGAAGGCCGAGTCTGCACATTCGAGATTGTTCACGACCTCCGTATGCAGTCGTCGGGCACGGTTGCCGATGGCGATGCAACGTGCCCATTTTCAGACTGCGGCCGCGTGGTGGATGGCGACGAGGTGAAACGCCAAGCGCAAGCGGGCGATATGGGCGAACAGTTATTCGCAGTAGTCTTCAGGCGCCGGATCGAGACCCGCACCAAGGCCGGCAAGCGCGGGCGAGATAGGTGGGAACGCGGTTATCGGGCACCACGCCGAGAAGATGACAACGGTGTTGTCGTCGCTGAGAATCTCGCGGAGAAACTTGCGGAATGGGAGACTCTGGACCTTGTTCCGATTGAAAGCTTGCCCCTCGGAAATAAGACAGCGGAACCGATCAGGTATGGTATGCGCCGGTGGCAGGACGTATTCAGCCCGCGCCAGCTTCTCGGCCACGGTACAGGTGTTGAAGTCTTCCGCGATCTGCTGGCGAAACGCGAAGCGTCAGGAGATTTGGACGGATGTGCGAAAGCCGCGTTCGTCTATGTGGCCCTTGTTCTCGACAAGATGCTCAACTATAACTCACGCATGTCTATCTGGATGGCGACACGAGAAGTCGTTGCGAATACCTTCAATCGACACGACTTTGCTTTTTGTTGGTCCCACGCCGAAATGTCGCCATTGATCGAAGGCCTCGGGTACGACTGGGCCATTGAACAAACTGCCAAATGTATCAAGGAACTGATCGATCTGTCCGGGTCGAGTGATAAGCATAGCGGCGATCTCCTTACGCCGGCAACCGGTAAGTCGCACCATGGCACGGTGTCCATAACATGCAAGCCCGGTGACGTTCTCGACCATCTCGATGATGGTTCTGTCGATGTTGTTGTCATGGACCCTCCATATTATGATAACGTGATGTATGCTGAATTATCGGATTTTTTCTATGTTTGGCTAAAACGCACTGCCGGATACGTCGTGCCAGAATTGTTCACTAGGCTACTGACCGACAAGGACAATGAGGCGGTTGCTAACCCGGCCAAATTTGCGGGCCAGAAGGGCGCTAAATTACTTGCCGGTCGCGACTACCAGGAGCGGATGGCACGCATCTTTGAAGAGTGTCGTCGTGTGCTGAAACCAAACGGCATTATGACACTGATGTTCACCCACAAGGCCACCGGTGCTTGGGATGCGCTGACCAAGGGCCTAATGCACGCTGGGTTTATCATCACGGCAAGCTGGCCGATCAATACCGAGGCAGAGGGAAGCCTTCACATCAAGGATAAGTCTGCGGCCAACAGCACCATTTTCCTCGTATGCCGCCCTCGCGCCGTACCATCCCGCGATGCCGAGGTGAGCTACTGGGAGGACATCGAGCCCGCCGTGGCAGCAGCCGTCCGCGCTCGGGTGCATGAATTCCAGCAAGCCGGCATTGCCGGCGTCGATCTCTACCTCGCCAGCTTCGGCCCGGCGCTTGAGGAGTTCTCGCGTCACTGGCCGCTCAAGCGCGGCACGCCGCGCCCCACGCCCGAGGTGAGGCGCCGTCGCAAGCAGGCTGAGATGTTCGAGGAAGAGTGGGACCCGTATGCCGTTAGCCCGGAGGACGCTCTGGACGCTGCCCGACGCGAAGTGAAACGGTGGCGTCTGGAGCAACTGACCCACATGAAGGCGAACGAAGAACTCGACCCGTTGACCAGCTTTTTCGTGCTGGCGTGGGACGCGTTCCGCGCACCTGTCTTCCCTTACGACGAAGCGCTACGACTGGCCCGTGCGGTCGGCGTCGATCTGGACAAACAGGTTGTAGGTATCCTCTGCGAGAAAAAAGGTAGCGATCTAATCATGTGGGACAGCGGCCGGCGGGCGGCGAAGGGTGCCCTGGGTGCGCCTGACGGCAGACGAGCCATGATCGATGCCGTACACCACGCCGCTCATGTGGGTCGCTCACGGACGCTCGGTGCCGCACGCGAATTGTTGGTGGAGGCCGGGGTGGACCAGGAGCCGGCCTTTCTCACCGCCCTGGAAGCTGTGCTTGAAGTACTGCCGGTGTCGAAAGCATTTTCCGGGATCGACCTGGAAGGCGATCTCGCGTCGGCCGGGAGCGATTTCGAGGCATTGGAGAACCTGCGCAAGCTCGCCTTTGCCGAGCAAGTGGACGAACCGAAGCAGCTTGAACTTTGGCAGGAAGCCGCCGCCGGATGACGATCCTTCAGGATCAGGTGTGGAAACTAAAATATACGCCTGACCACGGCGATCTCGTGAAGCTGCTCTATGAGCCAATGCTGGCGTCGGCGGTCCGCTACGATCGCTTGACCGCCTACTTTTCGGCATCGGCGTTGGCGCTGGCGGCGCGTGGGATCGAGGGCCTGATCGTCAACGGTGGTCACATGCGCATGGTCGTGGGCTGCACGCTCGACCCACCCGAACTCCAAGCCATCGAAAAAGGTGAGGCGCTCCGCTCACAGGTCGAGAACCACCTGCGGGCCACACCTCTTCAACCGCTCGATGCCACCATGACGGAGGCACTGGAATTGCTGGCATGGCTGGTGGGCGATGGCCGGCTCGACATCCGTGTTGCGGTACCCTGCGATCAGAACCGCAAGCCGATCCCGGCAGACGGCATCTTCCATGAAAAGGCGGGCATCGCCGAGGACAAGACCGGCGATCGGATCGCCTTCAATGGTTCGCTAAACGAGACGGCTGCTGGCTGGACGCGAAATTGGGAGAGCCTCAATGTATTCACGTCCTGGCGGGACCCGGATCGTGTTCAGGAGGAAGACGAGAATTTTGCTCGCCTGTGGGCCAACCAAGCCAAGCACGCCATTACACTCGATGTGCCGACCGCTATCCGCGACGACCTGCTCCGCTTCATGCCGCACGATGACAAGCCAATTCGACTGAAAGAGCGAGAACAGCCGCCGGCACTCCCCGAGCCTACTTTGGTGCCCGAGACGGTGATGCCGCCGTTCGATCTGCGCCGGGCCGTGTGGGATTTCATCGCATTGGCACCCACGCTGCTGAACGGGGGTGCGCGTGTCGGCGAGGTTACGTCGGCCGTCACACCCTGGCCGCATCAGGTGCGGGCGTTCTATCGCATGTATGACAACTGGCCGCCCAAGCTGCTCATTGCTGATGAGGTCGGCCTCGGCAAGACGGTCCAGGCCGGCTTACTCGTGCGGCAGGCATCTTTGGCGCGGCGCACGAAACGCATCCTGATCCTCGCACCGAAGGCTGTGTGCCGGCAGTGGCAAATCGAGCTACGCGAGAAGTTCAACCTCAACTGGCCGATTTACGACGGGCAGAAGCTCGCATGGTATCCGTCCCCGGCGATCAACGGCCGGCATGAGCGGGCGGTGTCACGGGATCAGTGGCACCACGAGCCGGCCGTCATCGTGTCCAGTCATCTGGTGCGCCGCGCCGACCGGCAGCAAGAGCTACTGGAAGCCGCCGAGCCGTGGGACCTCGTAATACTTGACGAAGCCCACCACGCCCGTCGTAGGGCCGCTGGATCGGCCAGCGAGGGTGGTCCAAACGCGCTATTGCGGTTGATGCGGGCTCTCAAAGATCGGACGCAGGGGTTGGTGCTGCTCACGGCCACCCCGATGCAGGTCCATCCAGTCGAGGTGTTCGATCTGCTGAGCCTTTTGGGACTGCCAGCGGAATGGAGCCAGCAAGCCTTTCTTCGATTCTTCGACGAGGTGTTGCAGGACGCGCCCAGTCACGAAGCATTCGATCGACTGGCAACCATGTTCCGGGCAGTCGAGCGTGCCTATGGCCCTGTGGACGTGGCCGAGGTTCAGCGGATCGGAAACGGGATCAGTGGGCTGAAGGCACGGAAGGTTCTTTCCGCGCTGCGTGATCAGGCGAGCATCCCCCGCCGCCAGTTGGAAACAGCCGAGCGGCGGACCGCGTTGCACGTTATGCGGTTGCATACGCCGATGAAGCGGCTGGTCTCGCGCCATACACGCGAACTTCTTCGCCGCTATTTCAAGGCCGGGCGCATCACCACACCGATCGCCGATCGTCGCGTGGAAGATCGGTTTATCGATCTTACACCGGCTGAGCGAGCAGTCTATGAGGCCGTCGAAGACTACATTTCCACGACATACAATCAAGCGACCGCACAGCAGCGCAACGCCATCGGGTTTGTGATGACGATCTACCGCCGCCGCCTCGCCAGTAGCTTTTTCGCGCTTGGTCAGACGCTGGAAGCCCATCTCCGCGCAATAGCGAACCCTGACGCACATGCTCCGGAACTCGACATCGATGAAGGAGCCGACAACACGGACGATGGCGACGAACCCGATAGCGACGAGGCGGAGCGACTTCAGCAAGAGGCGCTGGCTCTAGAGGAGCGGTCGGACATCGAGCGGCTTCTTGGTATGCTCCGGCGTCTGCCGCCGGACAGCAAGCTCGAACGCCTGCGCAATACCATCGGCGATCTGCGGGCGGCCGGCTATGGGCAGGTGATGGTATTCACCCAGTTCACCGACACGATGGATTTTCTGCGTGGGCAACTTGAGTCAGGAACAGCCTTGAAGATCATGTGCTTCTCGGGCCGTGGCGGGGAGATCATGTCCACGGACGGATCGTGGCGGACAATTCCCCGCGACGATGTGAAGCGCCGCTTTCGCGACGGCGATGCCGATATCCTGCTCTGCACCGAAGCCGCCGCCGAAGGGTTGAACTTTCAATTCTGCGGCAGCTTGGTCAACTATGATATGCCTTGGAATCCCATGCGAGTTGAACAGCGCATTGGTCGTATTGACCGGCTGGGACAACGCTACGCCGAAATTCGGATCGTGAACCTCCACTATGCCAATACGGTCGAGGCCGACGTATATGCGGCACTGCGGGAGCGCATTCACCTGTTCGAGAACGTGGTTGGACGGCTGCAACCGATCTTGGCACGCCTACCAACGCTGATCGCCAATCGCGTGCTCGAAGGTCGTGCCAAGACTGAGGACGACCGGCACGCGACCGTGAACGAGATTGAGATCGAGGCTGCCCGTGTTGGTCAGTCGGGTTTTGACATCGACGCGGTGACTGACGCCGATCTCACCGACCTGCCGCAGGCTGCATCTCCGATGACGATGACCGACCTCGACCGCGTGATCAGCAACACTATCCTGCTTCCGCCCGGCATCGAGGCATCGCCGATGGGTGTTCGGGAGTACGCCTTTCGGCAACCTGGGCTCGGCCAGTCGATCCGCATTTCGACCGATCCTGCGTATTACGAGCAGAATGCCGATAACGTGGAACTGTGGTCGCCGGGGAACCCGACCTTTCCGCCAGTGAGCGGTGTTGAAGTCGCCGATACCGATGTAGGCCGCCTGAGCGATCTGCTTGATCGCGGCTGACGTGCACCGTTGGCGAAACCGGAGCGGCCACGAACCTGCACTCGTCTCCCGGTGAGGAACCGACGCGAACGGCAATGGTAGAGGCGGGGGCGAGGGCCGCCCTGAACGTGATTGCGTGATCTCGGCACGGTATGCGCGTTGGTCGCCTCTGATCCGACCGTCGGACCGGGATCGTCTCGCGCTGCTGTTCCAGCACTTTAGGATGGCCGCGTGATCCAATGAATGCCATATGGGCGTCGGCTATTCGGCGCCATTTCGGCGGTCTTCCCATCCCGATGGCCCGATCTATTCCTCCGGTCGGTTCTGGCGATCATGAGCGATACGGTCGAGAGCCTCGTTGCGTTTAGTCGGCAGAACAACCGAGTCTGACCGTTGCCGTCTGCTCATGCTGAAGCTCGTAGTTGGTGGGCCAGCCAATCCATCGCTTCAAGAAATGCATCGACATGTTGCGATAGAGCAGAGAGGCGGATGTTGGGCCATTTATTTCCGGCGTCGGGTGGGAGCGTGATGGCCGGCACTGCACCGACACGATCCACCCAGCCTTGACGAACTCCCGGCTCATCGAACGGTGCCTTCAAGTAGCCGAAATTCAGAGTAAGGATACCGGAGGTCCAAAGCTGTAGAGTGAGGAACCGAGAACCTTGTCGCTTGAACCCAGCACCGATTGAGCCATCTCTGCTGCCCCGCCCGAAAACCACCTCGTCAGAGGTTGTCTTGATCCAGTTGGCGATGCGCCGTGCTACGGGCAGCAACTCTGGCGCAACGTGGCGGCCAAACTCGTCAAAAAACGAAGCTTCATCCCACTGTCGTTTGGGTCCATTTACGGATTTACGCTGTTGTGCCTCCTCAGTGTGGCCATAAACCGTTGGCACGATTGTTCGAAGACCCTCTCCCTCGTACTGCTGCAATTCTATAGCCAGGACCTCTGCGGGGTCCATCTGCCTATTGAGAAACTCGACAATTCCCCTCACTTCAGCGGGAATGCGATCAGCGACGAACAGGAGGCGAACCCTACCCGCCTTCAGGTTTGTCTTCACCTTCTCCCATAGCGCATCAACATCACCATTAGGGCCAATGAGATTCGCCAGTGCGGAAGCCGGATCAGTTTCTTTCGCGGTGCAGTTAGCCTCAAATTGATCCCGGAGTCGCTCCGACGACCAGTGCAACACTGCGTTCGCCGCATAGTCGAGCATTTGCCCTACGACTTCCCGCCGAAGTCGTGTATCGCTCTGACGCTTTACCTCAACGAGGGTCGGGATTCCGTCCTGATCGAGAAAGAGGTGATCGACGGCAAAACGGTCGTATCCGTCATCCTCAGACTGGATGCCCTTCTCTCGTCCCAATAACACCCATCGCCTGGGGGCATCGTTCTCGCTCTGCACGGCTCCCAAAAGGGTCGGAAAATCGGCCACAAGACGCTGGAACTGATCTTCGGTCGCAAAGCTTGCTGGCTTCATGGCAACCAGCGTAGTCGGGTCCTTCAAGACAAAAACGCCGCCAGACATCCGTTCCCCCTGAGACGAGCTTCGGATCAACATAATAGCGTTGGCGGGGAAGAACAACGAATTGGTATGCCACCAACCCATCTCGATCCGCTGACCTGTTGCCGCGATCGAATGTCCGACCGCCAGAGCATGATGCGTCACCGTAACCTCGGCGTCTTGAGGACGGACGACCAGCCGATGACCATCATGGCGTTTGCCACGTGCCGCCACCTTGGCGGTCGGTCGTCCCTACAATCAAAGCCGCTGGTTACGCTTCGTCGCTTGACGGCTTCATCTCGCAATCGATATTGCTGGCTTCCCACTAGGATCAGGAGTCGCTGAACATGGCAACCTCTCCATCGGCCGCCAGGGCAGCCGCCGACCCAATGCTGCATGTCCTCATGGGCATGCTGGTCGCCAGCGTCGCCAGCGATGGTCCTGACCTTACCGCTCGCCAACTGGCGGTCTACCTGAAAATCTATCTGGAACCGAGCATCGACCACACGGTTCGTGGCTTGGCCGCCGTCCTCAACGTCGCAAAACCGGCCATCACACGGGCTTTGGACCGTCTCGAAGAATTCGAATTCATCAAACGTGAGACGGACTCGAATGACCGGCGAAGCGTCATCGCCAGGAGGACACCGACCGGCTCGGCCTATATGCGGACACTCAGTGGCTACATGACGGAGGC
>Ga0265338_10011181_pt1 | contig 10405 bp, 24 predicted proteins | sample 42126metaG_FD_193579 | JGI IMG/M metagenome (GOLD analysis project Ga0265338, IMG submission 193579) | Rhizosphere microbial communities from Carex aquatilis grown in University of Washington, Seatle, WA, United States - 4-21-26 metaG | ecosystem: Host-associated > Plants > Roots > Rhizosphere... | reverse complement strand
CATGATCGAGCCGAATAGATGTTGGGCGCCGGCAAAGAACGCCATGCGCATTTCCCGAAGCTGATTGGCTGGCGCGTCAACTAGATCAGTCGCCACGCGAAGGCTGACCCAACCGGCTTCGATCAGCTTACCGGAGTCGGTCAGTTCCTTGGTTAATCGTTCAAGATGCGCTCTATCTGCCATAATTTTCCTACCGCTGACTGACGCTATCCGTGGTCAAATTAACTGCGCTCGTGAATCAGAGCCGCCGCAACGTCGCGGATCATGCTCGGATCGTGGCTGACAATCTCGACAAGCTCGGCGTCGTCGGCGCGCATAAGTCTGTCGGCGGCGGCCGTCGTGTCCCGTCCAGGCGGGATTGTCAGACAGTGGGGCACGTAGGATTTGCGCGATTTGTCGTAACGCATTGCGCCGGGATGCTTTTCGTCAAAACGCCTCAGGTCTGTTGACGCTTGCGGCTGACTGATCCCGAATTTACGGATCAGGTCGCGACGGTTCACCGCGCCCGCCGTCATAAGGCGGTAACCAATAAAAGCCACTCGATGTTCCTGTGCCCAGCGCATGATCCCTGCCGCTCAGTGACGCTTTTGTTCCAGTTTCGACGCGCATCGCTTGCACAGATGCGCGTCTTGCAAGGCGTCATCTAAATGACGTTCCAACATCACCAGCCAGCCATCAGCCGGGATGCCGCATAGGGTTTTCCCGGGCTCGCCCTCGGCATGGAACGGATCACGCGCCCAGCCAGCGTGACCTTTCGCGCCCTTCTGCACTGAGGCGTGCGGCTTGTTCGAGCAAATGAGGCTGATCTTCTCGGTGCCGTCCATGACTCGATCCTTGGTGTTGACGGATGCAAAGTGCGGACTTTAGCCGCGCCCTTCGGCTTCTAATTGTTCGAGCGGATCGTGGCGGCCATCGTCGATGTCGGTCAGAATGCGAGTGCCGAGCGTGTCCATTGCGCGGCAGAACTCGTCGTTAAAGCCGACCGACCGACAGCCGACGCGCTCCCTGGTGAACTCGATCAATACGCAGCCCATCAGGCCGTGCTTAGTGGCAAGCGCAGAAAGATCGCGCTGTAGCGCATCGCGGCTGTTGCCTTCCTTGTAACCTTCACGGGCCGTGATCGGCTTGTCGAGTAACGGCATGGGGCGGTTGCTCCTGTTATGCTTGGGCCTTTTTCAGGTCCCGCAGGACCTTCTTAAGATCAGTGACGGCGTGTTCGGCGAGCGTGTCCAGTTTGATATTCAGGACGCGGGCGACCTTGACGACGTTTACAAAACTCGGATTTTTGATGTGGCCGGTTTCCATCTGCGAAAGCAGCGCGTTGCTGATGCCGGTTTCGCGCTCAAGGTCGCGCAGCGTCTTGCCGCTAATCTCGCGAGCCATGAGTAGGATTTGGCCGAGTTTCACAGCATTCTCCCCATATGCTGGGCGGTTTTCACGCCGCTGCAGCTTCGTATCGCTTCGTCGTCTTGTTGTAGGTAATGAGGCCCGGATTGCCCTTCTGAAACTCCCGCAAGTCCATCGACGCCTGCGGGATCGACACGTCGAATTTTCTGGCGATGTGTTCGCGGTTGATAAAGCCGAACACGCGCACCGTTTCGGCGATCCATTCTTGGCGCTTGATGCAAAACCAATTCATTGCGCGATCTGATCCTTGAGGGTGAACGGGCAGCTCGGCGAGCGACACCACTTTTCGCATGGCTCTGCCTGATCGGGCGCAAACTCCAAAGTCTGGACTTCAAGATTGCATCCGAAGGCCACTACTTCGTCCTCCGGTATGAGGGACAGCCGCGCGCGCTTCAAATGCTCACAGTTGCGGTTATCGCCGCACATGTCGGCACCGCACCATTGGCAATAATCGCTGCCTCCATACGACCGGCAGTAGTAAGCCGGTCTGTACGTGCGCCATTTTCGCCAGTCGATTGCCACAATCGTCTCTCCGCTAAGGGGTGGTGACTGACGGTTTTCGCGGCGGCAAGATGCGATCAACCATCTTGCCGCCACCCGCTGCGGGTTCCCATACGACACAATCGCTGGTCGGAAGGTGCGGAATCAGAGCGTCCGTCACCCAGGCGGGCGTCTCATATAGATCCCGCTCTTTCCGTTGATACCCGCTGTCTCGCTGGCTCATTGGATTCGCGCCTCCCAACCGCCGTCCTCTGTCATCCATTTGGCGAGATAGTCAGCGAATAGCTTGGCCTGCTTTTCGTCTTTGAGGCCCCCGACCTGCAACACCACGTCGTAGCTGCCCATAGTTTCGTTCTTGGCGTATTGGATTTTGAAGGGTTTTTTTTCTTTCCCGAATGGCAAGGGAGCCGCCGGACCGCTATTGGGGCAATCTGCGTCGTAGCAGCCGTTGCTTGTCATCCCGCAGGGGAATTTGCTGCAAAAATGGCTCAGGCTCATGGCTTTTTTCTCTCAGTGACGGCGCAAATGCACGGGGACTTCGCACGATGAAGCCAAGATCATCCCCGCAGAGCGGTCCCACAAAGCGCGAAGCGTAGGTCGTGCCCGCATTTGAAATTCCTACTCCGCTCTTGCGCAGGCGCGCATGGCGGCGATGACTTCGGGGCCGGTGTGGGTGTCGTTGAAATCTTCGGATGATCTGTAGATTGTTGTTCTCCGAAGAAAACCGTCCATGGCAAAAAGGCCATCGCTCCAGCAGGAGCTAGTTTTCACGGCATCCAGTGCGCCGATTATGCAAACCGCACCCTTATCGTTTTGGGATACGTTGATGCAGTGTCCGTGCACTTCCATATAATCCGCCGCATCCAGCAGCAGTTGCCGCCACGGCTCTAAGGTCTTGGTGGTCTGCTCGCCGTCTTTCTTGGGGTCTAGGAACATTGGATGGTCTCCGTCAGTTGAATTTGTGGTGTCACGCAGCTTCAGAACTTTCCCTGTCGCCTCGGTCTTTCACTTCGATGCCGCATCGTCGTCAAACACAGGCTGAAGATTGCCCTCGATCCATTTTTTCATTCCAGCAAAGCGTTCTTCCGGCGTGACCGGCACGTACACATAAACTGGAGCGCGGCCGCGCTGCGGAGGCCCATGGGCGACTACATATTCGCCGTGCATTGCCTCATCATTAGTCCACATGATCTCTCGGGCTAGCTGGTGAGGAATGCCAAAGGCATTGGCGATACCGTCGTAATCTTCCGAGTCGAGCTTCGACATATCGATGCCGCGAGATTTTCCGACCGACCCAATCGCGCAGACGGCACCGTCGTACTCGTTCTCCAATTCATTGGCAGTCAGCCTTGGCGCGGGGAGGGCCTGCATCGCCTTCCACATTTCGAGCAGGAAGGCTTGGCCACGCTTGCCGCGAATTACGCTGGCGACCTGACCGCGCCAACGGATCAAGTCCCATTGGTCGCAATCGTCTATATAACCTGATCGGCCCATGCGTTCCTCCGGTAACGGATGCAAACTACGGTGAAAATTCGATCACGACGCCGATGCACGGCAGCGGGAAAACGTAGAGCCGGCGTTTCGCGCGGTCCCAAAAGAACCCAACCCAAAGATCGTACCAAGCGAATAGCGGCCTGATCTTCATGGCTCGACCGGCTTGAGCGTCGCATAGATGAAAGTCTTGCCGTCGCGCTCCTCCGCTCTGGCGTAGACCATCGGCAAAGTGGAGACGCACAGTTTCGCGGTACACGCGCCGCCGTGCTGTTTGATCGTGTCAGTAGTGCAGGCTGTTTTGGGGAAGCCGCACGCGCAGTCGGGAAGGTCCATAACGGTTGCTCCTGTACAGTGTGGTCAATCTGGATTGACGGCGACTTCGCCGTGAACCTCACAACGCCAAACCGGCGGGTCCCGGCTTCCGATTCCGGAATCTAGAGAAATCCTCCACTCGTCGCTATAGCCTCGCGCAAGATTTTTGCGCTATGCTTTTTCGGGGCAAAAACCACTGGGGTGTTGTGTAATGGGTACGGTGCCATCCGACCGAGTTTTATTTCGCGATCTTCTAATCCAGCACATCGACGGAACGAGAATCGAATTTCCGGGCAAGTATTCCAGGCTGCGGAAATTGACTCGCGTGCTGATCGAGCGCGGATGCCTTGAGCCGATAGGCAATCCGGCGGACCCGGCTTGCACGCTGATCACCAACAAAGGGCGCGCGGAATTGGCGAAGGCGCTGGCGCGGCAGGCCGAGGAATTGAGTGCCGCGATTGACGATTATAGCGATGCGCTGTCGCGGGTCGGGCTGGACGCCTTGGCCCAGCAGGTAAAGGCCGCCCGCTGGCCATTCCGGGGCGAATCGCGCCCGACCCTCCCGGTACCGCAGCCGCCGAACGTTTCTGTTTCGGCCGACGTTTCAATAACATAAAGTTTCCGTCGTTTTCTGCTGGACTTCCCGTGAAAAGCACGCGTGTGTGCGTGTCACGGAAAGGAAATTTCCCCTTTCCGCAAACGGGGAAATCCAAATGGACCGTCCAGATGACGACGACCCACCATCAAAATGCACTGGAGAATGCCGCAAAGTAAAAGCCGGTGAAAATTGGGTTTACACCGGTACCGCTTATGGCGGTGATGACGAGTCCTACCATGGCGAAGGGCGCTGCTATTGCCAATTCTGCGGCGAAGATGGCGACGCATGACCCCAGAGCAAATCCAGCAGAACGCTCTCGCGGTTCGCAACGCCGGAATTCCCGACATGCTGAACCGCTGGCTCGCAATGACGCCCGAGGCTTGGGCCGCCAACGTCAAGGCGCGGGAGAAAATCAATCGCGCTCAGAACAAGGGCGAGGTTCGGGAATTGCCCAAGGCCGAGCGTCGCAAGGCTGGCTCGCTGCTCTTGCCGCGCTCGATGGACGATACGGCGCGCGCCATCCTCAAGGAACAGCGCGTCCTCGCCGAAAAGAAAAAGCAGGAGCGGTTCGCTCGCCTTCGCGAACTCAAGGAGGAAAAGATGGCGCAAAAGATTGGACCGCGCGAGCAGGCGTTACGCGATGCTCGCGCTTCCCAAACGAGAGGCAAGCGTTCTCTCGAAACCACGCCGGTACGTCCGGCACAACCGACCGCCGAGGCGGTCAATCAGGAGCAAGACATGGCTGCCACGAAAAAGAAGACCGCGAAGACCAGCAAGGCGCGCACCAGCGTCAAGGGCAAGACCAAGCCCGCCAAGACCGCCGAGGCCACCACGGGCGGCGTGCGGCCGGGATCGAAACTGGAAATCATCGTCGGCCTGCTCAAGCGGCCCGAAGGCTGCACGACGAAGGAGGCGCTGGCCGCTACGGGTTGGCCGAGCCTTAGTTTTAACCAGCAGGCCAAAGCTGCCGGATTGACCATTCGGAAAGAAAAGCAAGGATCGACCACCCGATATTGGGCGGCATAAATCCTTTGGCGAAAGCCTCACCAGAACACTACGCGAAATTGTCCGCCCTCTTCCGGGGGCGGACGCGGCGGTGGGCGATGCCGGACTTGCGCCGTCCGCGCTTGGAACCGGCTCGGTCGGCCTTCACCTTCTCAAATGTCTCACCAGTTGATTCAAGATGAGCTTCCTTTCCTGTAAAAGATTGCCAGCGCATAACTGCAACATCGCAGTAAGATTCGCTGATCTCAATCGCGAGCGCCTTCCGCTTGGTTAACTCGCAGGCGATCACAGTGGTGCCCGATCCGCTGAAGGGTTCGTAGACACAGTCGCCAGCCTTCGAATTGTTCTCAATCGGGCGCTTCATGCACTCGATGGGCTTTTGCGTGCCGTGATCCGTTTTCATATCCTCTTGCTGGCCCCCAAACGCATTCATGTTGGCAATATCCCAGACGGTGTTTTGCTTGCGATCAGCATTCCAGCGCCCGGTCTTGCCCTTGCGCACCATGTACCAGCAGCACTCGTGCCGCCAATGATAGTCGCCTCGAGATATTGGAGCGTGCTGCTTTGCCCAAACGATCTGAGCGCGCGTCTGGAAATCTGATTCATGAAGGCTGGCTTCGACAACCGACGAAAAGAGTGCGCCATGCCACACGTAGGCGACAGAACCCGGGAATAGTTCGTACGTCTCAAACCAATCGGCTCGAGCATCATTAGAAACCGCCCCCTTTCGAACTCCCTTTGTCGACAAAAAAGAGCCGTCCGCTGCACCAAGTTTTCCCGGCTCCGCGCGCCACGCCGGATCGTATTGGACGCCATATGGCGGATCCGTCACCATCAAATGCGGCTCGGCGCCGTTGAGGCATATTGCTACGTCAGGAGCGGACGTAGAGTCCCCGCATAACAGGCGATGGTCGCCCAGCACCCAGACGTCGCCGCGCTTCGACACCGGCTTCGCTGGCGGCTCGGGCGCTTCCTCGGGATCCGATTGGCCTTCGGTCCCGATAACCACGCCGACTTGGCGAAGCTGGATTTCCGGAAAGCCGAGCGTCGGAATGTCGTAGCCGCCGAGTTTTAGGTCGACGATTTCGTGCTTGAGCAAATCCAGATCCCATGAGCTCAAGACCGCGTAGCTGTTGTCCTTGAGGCGAACCGCTTTCTTTCGTTCCTCGGTCCAGCCTCGAGCGACGATCACCGGATAATGCGTGAAGCCGTTTTGCAACGATGCCAGGCGGCGGCCATGTCCGTAAATTATCACGCCATCTTCGTCGACGAGGATCGGCGCCGTCACTCCGTCGTCGCGCATCGATGCGGCGATCAGATCGATTTGACTCTGCGGATGGGTGCGCGGGTTTTTCTCGTATGGCTTGACGTTCTCGAGCGGCCAGATTTCGACCTTCGATGCCGGCCAGCTTTCGACGGTCTGCGGTGCTTTTGACATTTTCATCCCTTCGGCCGCGCGCGACCTTCCGGCCCATAAGTGACGGAGCGTAGATGCACGGCTGCCTCAAGTCGAGCAACGGAGGCGCCGGGCAGATAGACGTCGAGCGCCACGGTGCCGTCCTTGTTGACGGCGGTGATCATCGCCTCGAATACGCCGATCCGATATGGCGAGTGATAGTCGACCCGTTCCTTGACCTTCTGCCCGCTCACCGCCGCCCCTCGGTCGCGGTGCCATCCTCGACCTTGCGCTGGAACCTCAGTGCGGCCAGCGCCTCCTGCTCGCGATGCGCCGGTACCGGCCGAAGGTTGCCGCCCTTCTCAAGAGCGTCCCGCCATTGCTGTTCGGTCATAAATCTTCTCCCTGTTTTGCTCGAAAATTTCGATCCGGCGAAGCACCCACCGGATCTCCTTGACGCACATTGCGTTGCCCAGCGCCCGGTACCGCGGCCCGTCCGCTGCAGGCTTACCGTTGAACATGACTGCGGTGTGGCCGTCCTCAAAACCCTGCAGGCGCTCGCACTCGGTAGGCGTCAGGCGGCGCACCGCCATCCCCGTCGCAACGACCGGCCGCATGTCCGACGTCTCGCCAGCGTCGCTGCCATTGAGCGCGGGCACGATTTCCTCGGGCTGGCCTCGACCATTGCGGGCGATGCGCGTCTGAAACGCCAGCGCCGGCGGATATCCGCTTTCGGTCAGTTGCGGTGAGCGGTCATCGATGGTCGACCGGTTCACCTTGGACGTGATTTGCGTCGGGTCGAACGCGATTGCGATCTGGCCACCGCCGTTCGCGTGGCTCCCGTCGAACTCCATCGATCGCAAGGTTGGTGCCACGCCCTCGGCCGCGTCCGCTCCGTAATCCTTTCCCGAGAACGCGGTCACCACCATCGTCTGACCTTCGTCCATCGTGGTGTTGATGCCTTTGGTCATGCGCGCTGTGAGCGGATTGGCGACGCCTGGAATTAGATTATGCGTCCGGAATGAATTGCCTTCGTGCGTGTAAGTCTTGTCCTCGGTGGTGCTGATCGGATCAGCGACCGCGAGGCCGCCTCCGGTCATGAAGTCGGTGCCCCACCCTGCGCCGCCCGCGTTAACGCACGCTTCAACTGTGGGGGCAACTCTTTCCCCCGTCTCTCGGCTCGGCGGATTATCCCCTCGCATGCTGTCCGGCTCAAAAAGTACCGCGGCGGCAGGTCGCCAATCTCCAAGATAGAAGACAGCGAACACGCGACGGCGCCGTTGTGGAACTCCTGCAAACTGAGCGTCAGTAATCCGGTAGGCTCCAAGATACCCGCATTCTGAAACGGCGGTGAGGAAGGCGGCGAAATCACTGTCCTCGACAGCTTCCACTTCTCCGAAGTCTCCGCGCTCGGCTCGACTTTCAAGATCACGCTGCGCCTCTGCGCTTCCGGAGTAATTCGACAGAAGGCCGGGGACGTTTTCGAACGCCACCCATGTGGGCCGCAGGCGTTTAATAGCTGCGAGGGCGACGAGGGCCATGTTGCCGCGAGCGCCATCCAATCCAAGACGCTTTCCGGCGACGCTGTAGTCTTGGCAGGGGCTTCCGAAAACAAGAACATCTGGCCGTCCGTGGCGGGCGGCGCGGTCGGCGAAGTCCTCGGCATTTATGTCCCCCAGATTGACGTACAGCCGCCCAGCGGCGGGCAATTTCGCTATGGCCTTGATGGCCGCCCGGCGCTCGGCCTGCTCGCCTGCGGATAGCCCAGCCTCGGCCGGATCGGGCATCCGCTCGGGGCGGCCGGCACCGAACCGCTGCGCCAGCACCCAAGCCGGAAACGGCTCGATTTCGGCGCAAAACAGCCATTCCCAGCCCGGCATGGCTGTTTCCGGGGCACCAATGCCCGAAAATAAAGTGGCGGCGGTTAGCATTTTTCAGTCGACTTCCACGGACCAATGGCCCTATGCTCACGGGTATTCGGAAGGGCAATCAAGCCCGCTGGAGAGCCCAAATGAACATTTCGGTCCCTATGTTCCTGCAAATTGGCAAGTGCCGGTTTCAGGTCGCTTCCTTCGCTGAAGCCTCGGAAAAGTATTGCACAGCGCGCGACGCCTCCGGATACGGCGCAAGCAAAATTCCCCCGGTCAAAATCGTTACCGCTGACGGCACAGAGATCGCGCGGATTTCCTACAACGGTCGGGTATGGGCCCCGGGCGAGTGGAAGGTCGGCGACGCCCCCATCTATGACAACCGCACGGAGGCTTGAGCGATGGCCCGGATCGAATATCGCCTCGGCTCGGTCATCGGCGGCAAACGCGCCGTCATCACCAACACCTGCGCCATTGTCGCGCTGGTCCCGATTCAGAACGACTACAACGGCCGCCGCCCGCTTGAAGCGCGGCGCGCGGCGCGCGACCGAGCAGCCCAGATCATCGCCGATGCGCTGAACGCTGACGGCCGCGACGCAACCCCCTTCACCGAGAGGAACTAACCCATGACCGCCACCTACAGCAGCCCAGAAGCGAAACGCTTTTTCACTTGGTTCGACACCGTCACCGATAAGGCCAGCCGCAGCGCGGTCGGCAAAATCCTCACCGCTCAAGGCTGGGCAGTCCAGCACACCGGCGGCGGTTGCCTCGCTTGGGACAAGACCAACGGAAAGTATTTCGTTTGGATCACCAGCGACGGCACCGATCTTGGCGAGCGCGTGCGCAAGCCCGAGAAGGCGGTGTGGTGCCTCGGCCTCTACTCGATGCGCGACAACGCTTGGCTCAATCCTCCATCCGTCACTGGACTCGCGGCCGCGATCAAATGGTGCGACGAGGCGCTCGCCAATCCGAACGCCACTCTGGCCGAGGCTTACACGAATCTGGAGGCCAACAATTGCGACGGCTGGACGATTGCCGACCTCGATCCATCCGACCTTGCCGACCGCTTTGCCAACGTCCTTCGCAAATGGTTGAGCCAACGCGAGTTCGCCGAAATGAAGCACCGGAACGAAACCGATCCGGTGTTTTCCGAGGAAGGCGGCGCATGCGCCTCGCAGAGCTATTGCGATGCCAACATGGCGATGGACGCGGCAGTCCGGGAAATCATCGCCGACGCCGATATCGACGCCGACGACGAGGCACAGACGGCCGTGTGGAACGAGGCATGGACGCTCGCCCGCAAACGCCATCTGGGATGGCAGGGATGATGAACTCTCAGGAATATCGAAACGCGATTGCGGCCCTCGACCTTTCGCAGGTGAGGGCCGCGCATCTGCTCGGCGTAGACGCCCGCACGTCGCGCCGCTGGGCAACCGGGGAACGGCCGGTCCCGGACACGGTGGTGCGCTTCCTGCGGCTGGTGATGGCGCTGCGCATGACCGGTGAGGACGCAATAGCGTTGCTCGGATAATCAAAGCGGAATCTCGTCGTTCAATTCGACAGGCGGCGGCTGCACTTTGGCCGCCGCTTTTGCGTCTTCGGTCTTGTATCCGGTAATGGCAAGGTAGCCGACGATTACGAGTACCCACGTCATTCTGCGATCTCCAAATCATGGGGTTCAAAGTCTTGAGCAATCTGGCTGCAAAGGAAGTCACACGCGGGCTGAATTGGGTTGGTGGTCGGCCAGTCGAGCGGGATTTCGTCGATGAAACAGCGAACTCCCTTGATCCTGGTAAGACGCAACATTGAGCTTGTGCGACAAGG